>Ga0181524_10001314_pt1 | contig 28773 bp, 24 predicted proteins | sample PEATcosm2014_Bin_34_FD_119761 | JGI IMG/M metagenome (GOLD analysis project Ga0181524, IMG submission 119761) | Peatland microbial communities from MTU Mesocosm Facility, Houghton, MI, USA - PEATcosm2014_Bin05_60_metaG | ecosystem: Environmental > Terrestrial > Soil > Wetlands > Peat | place... | reverse complement strand
CCCATGAGCGACTCGACGCGCTGGACGATGTAGGTCACCGATTCGGTCTGCAGCGGATGGAGCGCCCAGATCAGCGCCACGGCCGCCGCCAGGCCGGTCGAGGCGCCGCCGAACCGGTCGCGCAGCACCGGCAGCAGCAGCGTGCGACGGAGGATGCCGAAGAGCGTCAGCGCGGCCAACAGATGGATGAGCAGGTTCCCGGCGTGGTACGAGCGCACGGCGAGTTTGCCGATGGCGTAATTGACCGCGAAGGAGAGGTTCGCCAGCGGTCGGCGCGACAGGGTGACGTTGGCCGGCGGGATCAGGACTTTGACGGAGCGCAGGCTGCGGATGGTCGCGTTCTTCTGGATGGCGGAGGTATCGTCGAAGATGAACGGGCCGCTGAAGCTGTTCGAGTACGCCGCCGCCACCGCAATGACGATCGCGACGGCCGCCGGCACGGTCCGGATGGAACTCCGAGGGCCGAGGGCTGAATGATGAAGCGCTTTCTCATTCGCCATTCGCACTTCTCACTTCAGGACGAAGCTGACCCAGACTTCCGTTCCTACCTTGGGGACCGCAGCGGTATTGACCTCGAAGCCGAGGGTGTCGCCGCGGTACGGATTCCCGGCGGCGGAGGCGGCGTTCAGCACGCAGGCCTTGCGATACCAGAGGCCGACGGGCGTCCGCTCGATGTCGCCGACGTAGACCTCCTGTCCGTCGGAAGTCCTGCCGGAGAAGGAGCCGGTGAAGATCCACTCGAGTTTCTCCGGCGGCCGCTTCGTGGCGCGATCTATCAGCCAGGATTCGGCATTCGCGGTATGCTCGCCTTTCTCGTCGCTCCAGCGCAGCGCGATGGCCACGCGGCTGCCCGGCGCGGCGGGCTCTTTCGGCGGCGGACCGGCCGCGTCGCCCTTGAACGCCTCCGGCATGGCGCCCGGCCTGGCGCCGAGCGCAAGGAGGGCGGCGTGCAGTTCGTGGCACTGGCCTTCGAGGATCAGCACCGACTCGTATTCCTTGCCGCTGTCCGCGTTGGCGGCGAAGAAGTCCAGGATGCCGGAGTTGAGGCAGACCGTGGCGCGAACCTCGGCGCGCTTCTCCGCGGCATAGATCGTGTATTTCCCAAGCACGCGTCTGGGCGGCGGGACTGCGGTTTCGGGCGCGGCGAACGCGCGCGCGAACCCGAAAAGCAGGGCCGCGGCGGCGAGAATCGAGATTTGCCGGCGCATGAGTCGGTCTCCTTCAAGCCCTGCAGCGATATGACGCGAGTATAACGGCAATGCCCGCGCGTTTCCATGCGGATTCGCGGGCGCTGGCCGCAAAGCGGGGACACGCATCGCTCTATGGTTGTCATCGCGCGAGCCTTCTGGTAAGCTCGCGGCAACATAAGAAAACAGCTCGTCCGCGTATTCCACGACTCAGCCTGTTCTCAGCCGCCGGCGGGATGGAAGATGAGTGTCTCGGGCAAATACGACGGCGCCGCAGTTCAAATCCACGAGGCTTCAATTGCGCTTCTGGAAAACCCCGGGATCGGAATTGATCACGAGGAGATAAGAGCGCTCCTCTTGAAGCGCGGCGCGAAGCCGGGGGACAGGAACGACAGCGTGCGGCTGCCCGCCGCGCTGGTGGCCGAGGCGCTCGCGCAGTGCCCGAAGCAGTTTGACCTCACCGACCGAAAAGGCGCCCCGACCCGTTTGTCAGCTGTGTCAGAGCCGGTCTTCTGGTCCTGTCCGGGGATGTTCCTGCACCGTTCCGACGAACACCGGCTTTTCTCCTCGCGCGACATGGCGGACATGAGCCGGTTGTTGCACCACCTCGACCACGTACAGGCAGTCTTCGGCATGTCGCTGGACGATGTGCCTCCTCCGGCGCGCGACGTGGCGGGCTTGCAGATCATGGCGAAGAACACCTCCAAGCATCTGCGCGTCCTGTGCTTTTCGCCGGAAGGTGCGGAGGCGCTGACGCGCATGAAGCCGGTCGTGGGAAACCATCCCTGGTTCAGCGTCGGCTTCACCGCGCATGGGCCGCTGCGCTGGACTCGGCTGGCCCTGGAGATATTCCGGAAGACGGCCGGTCATGGGATTCCGGTTTCCGTCAACGGGGAACCGATGGCGGGCGCCTCGGCGCCGGCGACCCTCGCCGGCGCGGCCGCCGTGGGGAATGCGGAGATTCTCGCCGGCCTGGTCGTCAACCAGTTTCTCGAACCGGGCCGGCCCTGCATTTACAACCTTGGGCTGGCGCATATCTTCGACATGAGGGCGGCCGTGGCGGTGACGGGCGGGCCCGAAAACGCCCTCCTCGCTCAAATCTCCGCCCGCATGGGCCGGCACTACGATCTGCCATCCGCCTCGTGGGTCTCCACGGAGGCGCTGTCGCCGGACGGACAGGCGGCGCTCGAAAAAATGTTCGGTTTTCATTCCCACATGGAGAGCGGCGTCAACTGCATCTGGGGCGTCGGGCAACTGGAATCGGAGCTGGCGATTTCGCCGGAACAAGCGGTCATTGACAACGAAATGATCGCCTTCGCCCTTCGGTATCGCCGCGGGTTCGCGACCAGCCGCGACGCGCTGGCAGTGGAGGTCACTCGCGCCGTGGGCATCGCGGGGTCATTTCTCGACCAGGAGCACACCGCCGCGCATTGCCGCTCGGAATTCTTCATGCCGGATCTCCTGTTTCGCGGGCGGAGGGGGACGGACGCCGGCGGAACCGACCGCCTGAAGAAGCGCGCGGAGGAGATCGCCGCGGCGGAGATGGCCAAGCCGGCGGAGAACGGCCTTTCCGCCGACCAGGCGCGCGCGCTGGACGAGATCGCCGCGGACTTCCTTCGGCGAATAGCCGGTTAGGTATTCCGGCGACACGACACATTTCCTGAATCCCGCCCGGCGAAGAAATCCGACTCTTTCAACGACCCGGCCGTACCGCGTCGCCGGTCGCCTTGACAAGGCCATTGGCAGCGGATAAATTCGGCTTGTCATTCCGCTTGGGCGATATGAGTCCCGATTCCCCGTGAAAAGGAGGAACAAAGATGATGTGGCATCGCGTTGTGACGACAGCCGTTTTGCTGCTGGCTGCGACCATGGCCGTCGGCGCGGATGAAGCTCAACCGGGGCCCTCCAGCCCCTACGCGCAATGGAAGAACGGGCCGCCGAAGGATGCCGGCTTTTTCCCGATCGCCGTCTGGTGTCAGGACCCGGCGAATGCGGCCAAGTTCAAGAAGGCGGGCATCAACGTTTACGTCGCCCTGTGGAATGGCCCGACTGAAGCCGATCTCGCCGAGTTGAAGAAATCCGGAATGCTGGTCATCTGCGACCAGAATGCCGCGGGTCTGGCGCACAAGGACGATCCGACCATTATCGGCTGGATGCACGGGGACGAACCGGACAACGCCCAGGATCTCCCGGGAGGCAAAGGCTATGGGCCGCCCATATTACCGGCCAAGATCATTGCGGAATACGAAGCGGTCCGCAAGGCGGATCCCTCCCGACCGGTGTTGCTCAATCTCGGCCGATCCGTGGCCTGGGACGGCTTCCCTGACCGCGGCGTCCGCAGCAGGCATGACGAGGACTACGCCGAGTACACCAAGGGATGCGACATTGCCTCGTTCGACGTCTACCCGGTGGCGAACGCAAAGTCTGAGATCAAGGACAGGCTGGACCTGGTCGGCGCGGGCGTCCAGAACCTGGTCAAGTGGACCGGCGGGCGCAAGATCGTCTGGAACTGCATCGAATGCACGAACATCAGCGGAGCCGGCAAGGCAACGCCCAAGCAGGTCAAAGCGGAAGTGTGGATCAGCCTGGTGCATGGGAGCCAGGGGATCACCTATTTCGTCCATGAATTCAAGCCGAAGTTCGACGAGCACGCGCTCCTGGACGATCCCCCGATGCTCGCTGCGGTGACGGCGCTCAACATGCAGATCCGGGAACTCGCGCCTGCGCTGAACAGCCCCACCGTCCAGGGCGCGCTCAAGGTGGAATGCTCGAACAAGGAGGCGCCGGTGGCGACCCTGGTGAAGAAGGAAGGCGGCGCAACGTACGTCTTTGCCGTCCCCATGAAGCACGGCGATACGGAAGCCACATTCACCCTCGACGGCCTCCCTGCCGGCGCGCAGGTCGAAGTCCTTGGCGAAAACCGGAAGATTGAGCCGGCGGACGGCAAGTTTCAGGATTCGTTCCGCAACTGGGACGTGCATCTCTATCGGATCAAGTAGATCAAGGAGGAACGATGACGATCGGGCGGCGAGTTCTGACGGCATGCGCCATCCTGCTGGCTGCGACCATTGCCGGCTGCGTCGGCGAAGCCAAGCCCGGGCCCTCCAGCCCCTATGCGCAATGGAAGAACGGGCCGCCGAAGGACGACTCGTACTTCCCCATCGCCGTCTGGTGCCAGGAGCCGAGCATGGCGCCGGAGTACCAGAAGGCGGGCATCAATCTTTACTTCGCCCTGTGGGAGGGGCCGACGGAAGCCCAGCTCGCTGAGCTGAAGAAGGACGGAATGCAGGTTGTCTGCGGCCAGAATGCGGTGGGCCTGGCGCATAAGGACGATCCGATCATCGTCGGCTGGATGCACGACGACGAACCCGACAATGCCCAAAGCGGCTCCGGGTCGCCGGTGCCGCCGGCGAAGATCATTGAGGAATACAAAGCGATGCGCAAGGCGGATTCCTCCCGGCCGGTGTTCATCAATCTCGGCCGGGCCGTGGCCTGGGACGGGTGGAAGGGCCGAGGCACGCGGAACAATCACCCCGAGGACTTCCCCGAGTACCTCAAGGGATGCGACATCGCCTCGTTCGACATCTACCCGGTGGCCAACATGCCCGATGCTCTCCGAGGCCAACTGGATTTCGTCGGCCGGGGCGTCGAGCGGTTGGTCAAGTGGGGTAAAGGGCGCAAGCTGGCCTGGAACGCCCTCGAATGCACGCAGATCCACGGCAGAGGCAAGCCAACGCCGAAGCAGGTCAGAACGGAAGTCTGGATGAGCCTGATCCACGGGAGCCGGGGAATCATCTATTTCGTCCATCAATTCCTGCCCAAGTTCGACGAGCACGCGCTCCTGGACGATCCGGAGATGCTCGCGGCGGTCACGGCGATCAACAGGCAGATCACGAGACTCGCGCCTGCGCTGAACAGCCCCACCGTCAAGGACGGGGTCAAGGTGGAATCCTCGAACAAGGACGTGCCGGTGGCGGCGATGGTGAAGAAGCAAGGCGGCGCAACGTACGTCTTTGCCGTGGCCATGAAGCCCGGCGAAACGGACGCAACTTTCACCCTCGATGGTCTCCCTGCGGACGCACAGGTCAGAGTCCTCGGTGAACGCCGGAGCGTCGAGCCGACGAACGGCAAGTTTCAGGACCACTTTGGCGACTGGGACGCGCATATCTACCGAGTCAGGTAAGCGCCTGTATTTGCGCCGAAACGGGACGGGACATGAAGGAGGAACGAAGATGACCTGGGAGCGAGTGCTGACGGCAGGCGCTTTGCTGCTGTCTGCAACCGTTGCCGCCGGCGCTGGCGAAGCGAAGCCGGAGCCCTCGAACCCCTATGGGCAATGGAAGAACGGGCCGCCGAAGGATGACTCGTACTTCCCCATCGCCGTCTGGTGTCAGGAGCCGAATTTGGCAGCCAGGTACCAGAAGGCGGGCATCAATCTTTACGTCGCCCTGTGGCAAGGGCCGACGGAAGCCCAGTTCGCCGAACTCAAGAAATGCGGAATGCAGGTCATCTGCGACCAGAATGCCGTGGCCCTGGCCCATAAGGATGATCCGATCATCGTCGGCTGGCTGCAGGACGACGAACCGGACAATGCCCAGGAGCTCCCGGGAGGCAAAGGCTGGGGGCCGCCCCAATCCCCGGCCAAGATCGTTGCGAGATACGAAGCGTTCCGCAAAGCGGATCCCACCCGACCGGTGTACCTTGGCCTTGGCTGTGGTGTGGCCTGGGACGGCTGGTATGGCCGTAACGTGCCCGAAAATCAACGCGAGGAATACGCCGAGTCCCAGTACCTCAGAGGATGCGACATCGTCGGGTTCGACATCTACCCGGCGGCTAACGATAGCCCGCAGGTCAAAGGCAAGCTGGATTTCGTGGCCCGGGGCGTCGAGCGGCTGGTGAAGTGGAGCGAAGGACGCCGGATCGTCTGGAACACCATCGAATGCACGCGGATCAATGGGCTCGGCAAGGCAACGCCCAAGCAGGTTAAAGCGGAATTCTGGATGAGCCTGGTGCATGGGAGCCGCGGAATCCTCTATTTCGTCCATGAATTCAAGCCCAAGTTCGATGAGCACGCGCTCCTGGACGATCCGGAGATGCTCGACGCGGTGACGGCAATCAACAAGCAGGTCCGGGAACTCGCGCCCGTGCTGAACAGCCCCACCGTGATGGAGGGGGTCAAGGTGGAATCCTCCAACCAGGAGGCGCCGGTGGCGATCCTGGTGAAGAAACACGGCGGCGCAACATACGTCTTTGCCGTCGCCATGAAGGCGGGCGAGACGGAAGCGGCATTCACCCTCGAGGGTCTCCCTGCTGGCGCGCAGGTCGAAGTCCTCGGCGAAGGCCGGAAGATTGAGCCGGCGGACGGCAAGTTTCAGGACCGCTTCGGCGGGTGGGACGTGCATCTCTATCGGATCCAGTAGCCGCCGCTCTTCGCGCCGACCGCGGCCGGCGTCATGGCCTTGATAAGTTACAGCCGCAAAGACTCGTGCTACGTAGCGAAGGGTCGCTGCTTCGCAGAGTAGCGGGTGCAGGACGCGCCCGCCTGTCCGAAGCACATCGGCGCCGAACCGCCGGCTTCGGATATCGGCTCGAACTTTCTGACACGGCGGCGGGGAAGGCACCCGGCCCCGCAGCGCCGGAAAGGAGTGGAAGGTGACCGCCATGCAAATGATGGCTTTGTGCCCGACGTTCCTGACGCTCTTCGCCGCAACCGTTGCGCGGGCCGAAAACCCGGCCTTGCCCGTCAAGGTAAGCCCGAACGGGCGCTATTTCGTCGGCCAGGACGGCAAGCCGATCTTCTGGCTCGGCACAACCCAATGGGAACTCTTCCGGGGATATACTCTGGAGGACGCCCGGACGATCCTGGAGAAGACCCGCAGCCATGGATTCACCTTTGTCCAGGTGATGCTCCTGGGCGTGAGCGACGGCACGAAGCCCAATGTGTACGGAGAGAAGCCCTGGATCCAGGACAATCCGCTCACGCCGAACGAGGCGTACTTCAAGAACGTGGATGCCGTCGTGCAGGCCGCCCGCGACGAGAACCTGGTCATCCTCATGACCGTATTCCATCAGCGCGCGCGCCAGTTCATCACGGCAGGGAACGCGCGGGCCTGGGCGAAATGGTTGGCGGCGCGTTACCGCGACGCGCCGAACATCGTCTGGACGTCGACGCCGGAGGCGAAAGAAGAGTTCGTCCCGGTGCTGCGCGAGCTGGCCGCGGGGCTGCGAGAGGGAGACGGCGGCCGCCACCTGATCAGCGCGAAGCCGGACCCATCGCCTTTTTCATCCAGTTTCGTCCACGCCGAGCCGTTGCTCGATTTCAACGCGATGCAGACCTGGAATGCCGTCCGGCTCATCTACCCCATGGTGACCAACGACTACCGGCTCAAGCCGGTGAAGCCGGTGCTCATGGCCGAAGGCGCGTACGAGGCGGGCTCCGAATACGGGTTCGAGGTGACGCCGCTCTGGGTCCGCCGGCAGGCGTACTACTCCTACCTGGCCGGGGCGCACCACACCTATGGGCATAACGACAGTTGGCGCATTCTGCCGAGTTGGAAGTCGGCGCTGGATTCACCCGGCGCGCGACAGATGGGCATCCTGCGCGCGGTGTTCGAAGCGCGCGCAGAGTGGTGGCTGCTGGTGCCGGATCAATCCGTTTTCGCCGCCGGCGGCCAGACCGAGGGGGACATTCTTCACCTGGCGGCGCGGCACCAGGGCGGCCGGTGGGTCATGCTCTACCTGGCCGACAAGGCCGAGTTCACCGTGGACCTGAGCAAGCTGAGCGGGGCCCGAGTCAGAGGGTTCTGGTGCAACCCGCAGTCGGGCGAAGAGACGGCGATTGAGCCCCTGACGAACAAAGGAGTGAAGCTCTTCTCAACGCCCGAAGGCTGGGAGGATGCCCTGCTGATCCTGGAGACCGCTCAAAGCGCGCGCCGGCCGTGAGACGGCCCCGCGCCGCGCAAGCGGTTTGCGGCTGTGCGCTTCGACGGCCTCACCGGCCGGGTGATGTATTCCGAATCTCGTCCAAGTGAAAAGGAGGAACGACGATGATCTGGCAGCGAGCTCTGACGGCATCCGCTATCCTGCTGGCCGCGACCATCGCCGCCGGCGCCGACGAAGCTAAACCTGAAGCCGCCGGTCTCTACGCGCAATGGAAGAACGGCCCGCCGAAGGATGACTCCTATTTTCCGCTCGCCGTCTGGGCGCAGGAGCCGCGCGATGCGCCCCGATACCAGAAGGCGGGCATCAATCTCTACGTCGGCCTGGAGGGGCGGACCGATGACGCGCTCGCCGAACTGAAGAAATGCGGAATGCCGGTCATCTGCGGCCAGAATGCGGGGACTTTGGCCCACAAAGATGATCCGATCATTGTCGGCTGGCTGCAAGGCGACGAACCGGACAATGCGCAGGATCTCCCGGGAGGCAAGGGCTACGGGCCGCCTATTTTGCCGGCCAGGATCATTGCGAAATATGAAGCAATCCGCAAGGCGGATCCCACCCGGCCGGTGTTCCTCAATCTCGGCCGGTGCACGGCCTGGGATGAACTCCCCGACCGCGGCGAGCGCAGCAGGCACCCCGAGGACTACGTCGAGTACGTCAAGGGATGCGACATCGCCTCGTTCGACATCTACCCGGTGGCGCAGGATGACCCGAAGTCCAAAAACAAGCTGGATTTGGTCGGCCGGGGCGTCGAGCGGCTGGTCAAGTTCACGGACGGACGCAAGCCGGTCTGGAACTGTATCGAGTGCACGCGGATTGACGGCGGCGACAAGGCAACGCCACAGCAGGTCAAAGCGGAAGTCTGGATCGCCCTGGTGCATGGGAGCCGCGGGATCGTCTATTTTTGCCATGCATTCAAGCCAACGGAGGATGACCACGCGCTCCTGGACGATCCCGAGAATCTCGCGGCGGTGACGGCGATCAACAGGCAGATCCGGGAACTCGCGCCGGCGCTGAACAGCCCTGCTGTCGCGGGCGCGCTGACGGTGGAATCCTCGAACCAGGAGGTGCCGGTGGCGACGATGGTGAAGAAACACGGCGGCGCAACCTACGTCTTTGCCGTCCCCATGCAGCCCGGCGAGACGGAAGCCGCCTTCACCCTTGATGGCCTCCCTGCCGGCGCGCAGGTTGAGGTCCTGGACGAAGGCCGGAAGATTGAGCCTGCGCACGGCAAGTTCTACGACCGCTTTGCCAACTGGGACGTGCATCTCTATCGGATCAAGTAGACCAAGGAGGAACGATGATGACCGGGCGGCGAGTTCTGACGACATGCGCTGTCCTGCTGGCCGCGACCATTGCCGCCGGCGCCGACGAAGCTGAACCACAGCGGTCCAGTCCCTATGCGCAATGGAAGAACGGCCCGCCGAAGGAGGACTCCTTCTTCCCCATCGCCGTCTGGCTGCAGGACCCGGCGAATGCGGGCAGCTACAAGAAGGCGGGCATCAATGTTTACGTCGGGCTGTGGAATGGGCCGACTGAAGCCCAGCTTGCCGAGCTCAAGAAATATGGTATGCAAGTCCTGTGCGACCAGAATGCCGTGGGGCTGGCCCATAAGGACGATCCGACCATTGTCGGCTGGATATTCGGTGACGAGCCCGACAATGCCCAGGAACTCCCGGGAGGCAAAGGCTACGGCCAGCCTATTCTGCCGGCCAAGATCGTTCAGCAATACGAAGCGGGCCGGAAGGCGGATCCCACCCGACCGGTGCTCCTCAACCTCGGCGTGGGCGTGGCCTGGGACGGCTGGTATGGCCGTAACGTGCCCGAGAATCAACGGGAGACATACGCCGAGTCCCAGTACGTGAAGGGAGGCGACATTGTCTCGTTCGACATCTACCCGGTGGCGTCGGATGACGCGGCGGTCAAAGGCAAGCTGGAGTTCGTCGCCCGCGGCGTTGAGCGGCTGGTCAAGTGGACTGAGGGACACAAGATCGTCTGGAACTGCATCGAATGCGCGCGGATCGGGGGGACTGGCGAGGCAACGCCCAGTCAGATCAAAGCGGAAGTCTGGATGAGCCTGGTCCATGGGAGCCGGGGAATCATCTATTTCGTCCATCAGTTTAAGCCCGAGTTCGACGAACACTCTCTCCTGGACGAACCCCAGAAGCTCGCTGCGGTGACGGCGCTCAACAAGCAAGTCGAGGAGCTCGCGCCGGCGTTGAACAGCCCCACTGTCATGAACGCACTTAAGGTGGAATCCTCGGTGCCGGTGGCGACCATGGTGAAGAAGCAGGGCGGCGCGACATACGTCTTCGCTGTCGCCATGAAGCCCGGCGAAACGGAAGCCGCCTTCACGCTCGATGGTCTGCCTGCCGGCGCACAGGTCGAAGTCCTGGGCGAAAACCGGAAGATTGAGCCGGCGGACGGCAAGTTTCAGGACTCATTCCGCAACTGGGACGTGCATCTCTATCGGATCAAGTAGACCAAGGACGAACGATGATGACCGGGCGGCGAGCTCTGACGACATGCGCTATCCTGCTGGCCGCGACCATTGCCTCTGGCGCCGACGAAGCTGAACCACAGCGGTCCAGTCCCTATGCGCAATGGAAGAACGGCCCGCCGAAGGAGGACTCCTTCTTCCCCATCGGCGTCTGTACACAGGAGCCGAGTCTTGCGCCGATGTACCAGAAGGCGGGGATCGATATTTACGTGGACCTGTGGAAAGGGCCGACGGAAGAGCAGCTCGCCGAACTCAAGAAATGCGGAATGCCGGTCATCTGCAACCAGAATGCGGTGGGTCTGGCCCATAGGGACGATCCGCTCATTATCGGCTGGCAAATTGCCGAGGACGAACCGGACAATGCCCAGGCGCTGCCGGCAGGCAATGACTACGGGCCGCCCATATTGCCGGCGAAGGTCGTTGAGGAATACGAAGCGATCCGCAAGGCGGATCCCACCCGGCCGGTGTTCCTCTGTCTCGGCCAGGGCGTGGCCTGGGACGGCTGGGGCGGCCGCGGCGTGCGCACGAATCACCCCGAGGACTACGCCGAGTACGCCAGGGGATGCGACATCGCCGGGTACGACATCTATCCCGCAGCGCACACGAACCCGCAGGTCAAAGGCAAACTGGATTTCGTCGCCCGAGGCGTCGAGCGCCTGGTCAAGTGGACGGACGGACGCAAGCCCGTCTGGAACGCCATCGAATGCACGCGGATCAATTCGGACACCAAGGCAACGCCAAAGCAGGTCAAGGCAGAAGTCTGGATGAGCCTGGTGCACGGGAGCCTCGGAATCATGTATTTCGTCCATGAATGGAAGCCCAAGTTCGACGAGCACGCGCTCCTGGACGATCCTCAGATGCTCGCTGCGGTGACGGCGATCAACAGCCAGGTCCGGGAACTCGCGCCGGCGCTGAACAGCCCTACCGTCAAGGACGCGCTCAAGGTAGAATCCTCGAACCAGAACGTGCCGGTGGCGACGATGGTGAAGAAGCACGGCGGCGCAACGTACGTCTTTGCCGTCGCCATGCAGCCGGGCGAGACGGAAGCCGCCTTCACCCTCGATGGCCTCCCTGCCGGCGCGCAGGTCGAAGTCCTGGGCGAAAACCGGAAGATTGAGCCGGCCGACGGCAAGTTCCAGGACTCATTCCGCAACTGGGACGTGCATCTCTATCGGATCAGGTAAAGAAGGCAAGGCGAACCGGCGATATGATTCGGCATGATTCAACTGCAAGTTCCATGCGGGTTCGGCCGCTTCAGTCCGAGTTGATGAGAGGCAAAACGATGCCGCGAAAGAATCTGGCGATCGGCTTGCTGCTGGCCGCCGCGATGCTGGCGGCTCCGGCCTTCGGCGCTGATGCTGAGAAAGCCGGCCTCGATCCCGCCACGAGACAGAAGGCGCTGAAAGCCATTGAGGACGGCGTCCAGTGGCTCAAGAGCCAGCAGAAGGAGGACGGCTCCTGGTCGCTGAAACAGTATCCGGCCATCACGGCCCTGGCGACGCGCGCAATTCTCGAAGACCCGTCGCGGCCGGCGGACAGGATGGACCCGGCCGCCGTCAAGGGGCTCGCGTACGTCGCCTCCTGCGCGCGCCCGGACGGCGGCGTCTACTGCCAGATCCCCGTTGACAAGGGCGGCAGCCTGTCGAACTACAACACCGCCATCTCGCTGCTCGCGCTCGACGCGGCGCACGAGACCGAGTACGAGCCGCTCATCCGCGCCGCGCGCGGCTACCTCATACGCACTCAGCATCTCGAGAAGGACGATTACTACGGCGGATGGGGCTATGACGCCAGCCGCAAGAGCCCGCACGCGGACATGAGCAACACCGGGTTCGCGATGCAGGCGCTGTATGTCACGGCGCGCCCGGCGAAGGAGTCATTGTCGGTTTGCCAAATCGTTTCCAACTCGCTGAAGTCCCGCGAGCAGGAGCCGAAGCCTGCGCAGACTGCCAAACCGGTCGAGCCGGCGAAGACCGAAACCCCGCCGCCTGAAACGGCTCCCGACGATCCGAACTGGGCGGCGGCGACGGCGTTCCTCTCCCATTGTCAGAACCTGGCCTCCGCCGCCGAAAAGGAGCGGGCGGTGAGCCGGCGCCCGCAGGACGTGGGCGGATTCTATTATCATCCCAATGGCAGCATGGCCGGCGGCGAGACGGATGAGGACGGGCGGCAGATCTGGCATTCCTACGGCAACGCCACGGCGCTCGGGCTGGCATGTCTCCTCGAGGCCCACGTGGACCGCAAGGACCCGCGCGTCGCGGCGACGGTCAACTGGCTGCGCTCGAACTACAACCTCGAAGAGCATCCCGGCGGCATGGGCAAGCAGGGATTGTATTTCTTCTACCACACCCTCGCCCGGGCGCTCTCGATGTACGGCGAAGAGCCGCTGAAGCGCGCGGGCGAGCCGGCGGCGGACTGGCGGGGCGAGCTGATCGCGAAGCTCATCGCGCTCCAGCGCGCCGACCCGCAAACCGGCCAGAGGTACTGGGTGAACGACGAGGGACGCTGGATGGAAAACGACCCGGTGCTCGTCACGGCCTACAGCGCGCTGGCGCTCGAGACGCTCGTGAAGGGGCCGGAGGAGAACTGAATCGGGGCGCTCACTCCAGCGGCGTCACTTCGGTCATCTGGTCGTAGAACCGGACGAAGTCGCTATGGTCCGCGTCGGCCATAAACTTCATGGCGCTGCGCGGGTGCTCGTTGAGCGCGCCGGTGATGAGATAGGGGATGTGATATCCCCACTCGATGGAGTTCTGCAGCGGCAGGAGATGGGACTGGATGACCGCCAGGATCGGGCGCAGGTCGAACTTCGGGTTCTTCAGGAAGGCCATGAGCAGCTCGATGGGGCAATTCCCGGCGCCGCGCCCGATGCCATAGAGCGACCCGTCGAGCCGGTTGCAATTGCGGATGATCGCCTCGATCGTGTTCGCGAACGCCAGTTGCTGGTTGTTGTGGCCGTGGAATCCGAGCGTCTTGCCCGGCAGGGCGGCGGCGCACTTCTTGACGAGGGCGTCCACCTGCTCGCTGTACATGGCCCCGAAGCTGTCCACGATGTAGAAGACCGGCACGCGGCTCTTCGAGAGGTCGTCGAGCGCCTCGTCGAGGTCGCGCTCCATCACCTTGCTCATGGCCATCAGGTTGATCGTTACCTCGTACCCTTTGTCCATGCAGTGCTCGGCCAGCGCGATCGCCTTGTCCATCTGGTTGACGTAACAGGCCACGCGGATCATCGTCAGCAGGCTCTCGCTCTTCGGCGGGATGTCGTCGTACTCGATGCGGCCGATGTCGGCCATGGCGGAAAGCTTCATGGCGGTCCTGTGGTCTGCGACGATGCGCCGCAGCGGCGCCTCGTCGCAGAACTTCCACGGACCGTTCTCCTTGCGCGAGAAGGCGGCCTCGGAGCTCTTGTAGCCGATCTCCATGTAATCCACCCCCGCCGCCGAGAGCGCCAGGTAGATCGCGCGCACGAATTCGTCCGGGAACTGCCAGTTGTTCATCAGCCCGCCGTCGCGGATCGTGCAATCCATCACCTTGATTTCGGGGCGATACACGGAATCCTCTCTTTCTTCAGCCGGTTAGATTTTACCACCAAGTCACCAAGACACCAAGAACGACGGAACTGCGAATTCTTTCTAAAAATTCTCTGGCCGTTCTTGGTGTCTTGGCGCCCTGGTGGTGGACTTTGACGCTCATGCCCGCAGCACCGCGAGCGCCTTCGCCAGGACGCCCGGATCCACGGCGCGGACGTATTCGCCGTTCTCCTCGCGCGCGTGTCCGAGCCGATCGAGCAGAACGAACCGCGGCCGGGCCTCGAGCGCCTTCTTGTCGCGCGACATGATTTCCAGGAGCTCGTCGGCGTTGATCTCCGGCGGAAGCTTCGCCGGCATGCCGAGTTTCCCGAGCAGGACGGCCGCACGGCGGCCGACGCTCTCATCCGCCAGGCGCAGTTCCTCCGCGATGCGCGCGGCGGCCAGGATGCCCAGCGCCAGCGCTTCGCCGTGCAGCAGCCGGTAGCCGCTGGCCGACTCCACGGCGTGGCCGACCGTGTGGCCGTAATTGAGAATGCGCCGCGCGCCCCGCTCTTCGACGTCCTGCTCGACGATACGGGCCTTGATCGTGACATTCCGCTCGGCCACGGATTCGAGCGCCGCCGGATCGCGGGCCAGCAACGCATCCAGGCCTGTTTCCAGGCACTCGAAATACGCGGGGTCCGCGATCATCGCGTGCTTCACCGATTCGACCAGCCCGGCGCGGTAAGCGCGGTCGTCGAGCGTGGCCAGCGTCGCGACGTCCACGTACACGCGCGCCGGCTGCTTGAAGAGGCCGTACGCGTTCTTCGACAGGCGCGAATCCACGCCGACCTTCCCGCCGACGCAGGAATCCGCCTGCGCGACCGTCGTCGTCGGGACCTGGACGTACGGGACGCCGCGCTTGAAGATCGCCGCCGCGAAGCCGCCGATGTCGCCGACCGTCCCGCCGCCCAGCGCCACGAGCAGCGAATCGCGCCCGAACTTCAGCGACTCCATCGCCTCGAGGATGTCCGTCACGGTCCCGATGTGCTTGGAGACCTCGCCCGGCGGGTCAATGACGTACTGCGCCACAGGCCGGTCGCCCGTCAAAGCCGCGGCGTGGCCCGCCGCGCGGACATCGGCGTCCGTCAACAGAAAAATGCGCCGGCGCGGGTGCAGCCGCTGCGCGTCGGCGAGGACATCGCCAAGAATCCCGCGGCCGATCAGCACCGAGTAACTCAGGTCGTCGCTGCGCGCCAGCGACACGCGAACCTCTCGCACGGGAGAATCCCCTCCGGCGAATCTCGTAATCGTAATCTTACTCGTGCTCGCTTGCCCGCCGTAGCCTTGGTGAAGGCGGGTAATCGCCGCTTTTCATCTTGCCGGGCGAACCGCCGAGCACGATTACGATTATGATTACGAAGAACGTGATTGATCTCGTAATCGTAATCTTGCTCGTAATCGTAATCGCCGTTTCCCATCCCCCCGCCGGACGGAGGCCGAGTAACATTACGATTAGGATTACGATTACGACGAACGATGTTTAACAAGCTCTATGGTAAGGGCCTCCCCGCCGGCTGTCAACAATCGTGGGCGCCCTGCCGGCGCCAATCCGAATTTTTCGCGATTTTCCGCTTGACTTCCAGCCGGCCGTGTGCTATAGTCCTATATAGCACAGTAGCACATGGAGACCGCGATGCTCTTCACCATCAATCCGAACGACGGCCTGCCGATCTACCGGCAGATCATGCGGCAGGTCAAGCATGCGGTGGCCTCGGGCAGGCTGGCGCCGGGCGACAAGCTGCCGTCGCAGCGCGACCTGGCCTCCGAGCTCGTCGTCAATCACCTGACCGTGAAGAAGGCGTACGAGGTCCTCGAAGCGGAAGGCATCATCGCCACCGAGCGCGGGCGCGGGACGTTCGTCGCCGCGGGCGTCCCGGACGACCTGCGCGCCAGGGGGCTGCGCGACATCAAGGCGCGCGCCCGGGACCTGGCCGACGCCGCGCAGCTCATGGACCTCGACTTCAAGGAATACCGGAAGCTCACCGACGAGGCGTGGACCGAGCGCCGGAAAGAGAAAGGGGAGCGAACATGAACGTCGTCGAATTCGAGAACGTGACGCGCGCCTATCCGAAGAAGGTCATGGCGCTCCGCGGCGTGACGCTGGCGCTGCCGGAAGGGGCGGTCTGCGGGCTGGTCGGCCGGAACGGCGCGGGAAAGACGACGCTGCTGCGGATGATCCCGGCGCTCCTGCATCCGACGGACGGCGTCGTCCGGGTCTTCGGCCTCGACCCGTGGGAATCGCAGGAGGAAGTGAAGAGGCAGACCGGCTATCTCTCCGAGAACGAGGTCCTTCCGAACACGGTGCGGATCCGGGACATGACCGACCTGTGCGCGAGCCTCTACCCGAACTGGGACGCGCGGATGGCCGGCGATCTGCTGGCGCGCTTCGGACTGGAGCCGGGCCGAAAACTCGGCGCGCTTTCGAAGGGGCAGAATCGCCAGGTCGGCCTGCTCTGCGCGGTTTGCCACAAGCCGCGGCTGCTCGTGCTCGACGAGCCGGCCGGCGGACTCGACCCGGTCGCCCGGCGCGAGTTCCTGGAAGTGGTGATCAACCTCCTGGCCGACGCGGGCTCGACCGTCATCTTCTCCTCGCACATCCTGAGCGACCTCGAGCGCGTGGCGCAGCGGCTGGTGGTGCTTCACGAGGGACTCATCCTCCTCGACCGTCCCGTGGACGAACTCAAGGAGAACATCTGCCGCGTCGAAGTCGCCGGCGGGATTCCGGCCGGCGCGAAGGAGCTGCTTTCCGGCCGGAAGGGATGCTTCCACGCCGTACAGAAAGACGGCGCGCTGAGGATCACGCTGGCATGCGCGCCGGACGAGGCGACCGAGTTCCTGAAGAGGCTGCTGCCGGAAGCGCCGGACATCCGCGCAGGCAACGCCGTCGCGCTGAGTCTGGAGGACATCTTCATCGAACTGACCGGAGGCCGGCTATGATCCGACTGGTGAAGCATTTTCTGCTCAGGGCGCAGCTGAAGTCGGCGCTGATCGTAGCCCTGCTCGCGGTCGCATGGCTGCTTGTTATAAGTTTCTCGCCGGCGGGCAATCGCGGCGCGCCTCACATGTCCTTCATGCCTTTCCTGATGGCCGTCTTCTATGGGATTGTGATCGGCGGGGTCGCAATGGAACCGGCCGAGTTCGACATGGTTCTGCCCATCCGGCGCAGGACGCTTTATCTGGCCAGGAACATGGCGGCCGTGTTATTGACATTCCTCGTGGCCGCGCCTGTCATCGGCACAGTTCTTTTGGCCGCCGCGCTCCGAGGCGGTCTGCGAGAGATCCATTGGCCGTGGGAGACAGCAACCCTGACAGGCATTGCGCTGGTCCTGACGTTGTCTCCTCTCTTGTGGCTCCTTAACCGCACATGGAAATCAGCCACCGGCCCGACTTTCAGCATGGTGGGCGCGATTGTCGCGATTTTGATGATAGCCGTTTACGCGTTCCTGAGGAAAGCATCAGCAAGAGAAACCCCAATTCTTCCGCTGGCAGTTCCGGCCCTGCTCGTCGCAGCGCTTGCGTGGCTTGCGGGCTATTGGGGATTCCTGCGCTATGAGCTGGCACCCGCCGATTCCAGGCGCGCTCCCAATTCGACCCGCATCGGCCTGATTGATCGCTTGCCGCCTTTGGCTCGCGTCATGGCGAGAGCGCTGTGGCTGCAATTGGGGTATCTGTTTGTAGTATTCGCTGCAGCCATTTATAGCCTGATCCTCACTGCAAAAGCATCGCGCGACCTCTGGAGCTTCTATATGATGTACACGGCGTGTTCCGGCGTCATATTGGGCCTGTTCTCTAACAAGTGTCAGGCGCTCATGCCTTACTTATCCAGGCGGGCGATCATTTGGTGCATCCTGGGACCGATCGTCCCGCTGCCGGCGCTCATAGGCGGCATCGGAGCCATAACGACGCGCTCTCCTTTGATGCTCGTCGCGGGCCTGACGCTGGCGTTGATGATCGTCGGCATGACGTGGATTGCCTTGCCTTCGGCGCGGGAGTATCGCCAGCCGTCCCTGCTTCGCTTGCGCAGGTTCCTCGCCTTCTGCCCGATGCTTTGCTTCTTCCTCTGTGGCTTAGTGCCGCCATTCTATAGTTTCCTCCAAAGCACGGCCTCCAGAGCATGGTCTCAGGTGGGGACTCATGTTGGCGGCAATCCGGCCCTTGTTTCCTGCGCGATCATCCTCGCCATCGCGCTGCTCTGGTGGCGATGCGAACGGAAATTCAGAGACTTCGAGCCGTTTGCGCTCCCCGCCGGTTACAACCGCGCCGTGTGATGCTTTTCTCTAACCGCCTCAGCAAAGCTGTCGCAACTTTGCACGGTCGGCCGCCGGAGATTGTTCATTTCCCGGTCGTTGACTGGTCAAATGCGCGACGGATGCGACGGCGTTTCCGAGCATGCAGCGCCTCATCCCGCTAGGAGAGATAATCAGAAGCTACTGGTGAAATTGCATTTATAGCAACGGCGCTTCGTCGCAGGACAGGATTACCTTAAAGCTCGGCGTTTTGGCGCGATAATTGCCTTGAGGGGAAGAGTGGACGCGGACGCAATGGGTGTCCGGGGATTATGGCTCTTGGGAAAGCATCAGGAAAGGAGAAGCCGTGAAGAAATTCGTTCGGCAGACGCGGCGCACGGGGGCGTTTACGTTGGTTGAGTTAATGATCGTGGTCACGATCGTCGCCATTCTGGCCTTGATCGCCATTCCGCTCTATTCGGCGAACACGACCTCCTCGATCATGGCCGAGGGCATCGCGGGCGCAGGCACGATCCGCACCGCACTGCGCGTCTACTACTCCCAGAACGGCACCTACACCGGCGCGACGATGAACAACCTGGAGATCGGCTCGACCGACCTGCAAGGCAAGTACTTCGCGCAGACAGACTACACGTTGCCCACCGTCACCTCCTCGACCTACGTAATCCAGGCCGGTCCGCCTTCGCTGACCACCCGGCCCAACATGCCGTACTACCAGATCAACCAGCTCGGTTCGGAACTGGGCACGTATTACTCCAACCAGTAACGGAGCAGACCGAGAGTATCGGGCCGGCTGGCTGGTTAACTTGAGGAGGATGGAAAATGGCGAAACTCGCTAAGAGGATGCGGCGAAAAGAGGCGTTTACGTTGGTTGAGTTGATGATCGTGGTCACGATCGTCGCCATTCTGGCCTTGATCGCCATTCCGCTCTATTCGGCGAACACGACCGCGGCGGTCATGGCCGAGGGCGTGGCGGGCGCAGGCACGATCCGCAGCGCACTGCGCATCTACTACTCCCAGAACGGCACCTACACCGGCGCGACGATGAGCAACATTAGTATCGGGACGACCGACCTGCAAGGCAAGTATTTCGCGCAGACAGACTACACGTTGCCCACCGTCACCTCCTCGACCTACGTAATCAAGGCAGGGCCGCCTTCGCTGACCACCCGGACAGGCATGCCGTACTACGAGATCAACCAGCTCGGTTCGGAACTGGGCACGTATTACACGAACCAGTAGCGGGGCCGGAATCGGGAGAGAGAAGCTGGAAGACGGGATCGCTTCGCGAATGTCGGCGAGGATCTCTTCTTCCGGCTTCCGGTGCGAGATGCAGCGCGGCCGGGAGAGCTAGGCCTTCCGCAGGACGTCTGCGCCCCCCTCGGCGATCTCGAGGACCGCCGCCAGCAGCAGTTGCGTACTGCGCAGCACGTTCTCGAGGCTCACGCGTTCGGGGATGTCGCCGGGCAGATGGTATTCCTTATCGCCGCCGCCTCCCGTGTTCATCACGGTCGTACGAAATCCCGCCTTGATGTACATGCCATCATCGTCATTGACATGCTCCTTGAAAAAAGTCCGCACGTCCAAGCCGATGTTGTAGCGGACGGCGCAGGCCGCTATGAACTCGGCCAGGGGCCGGCCTTCGTCGGTGCTGTAGCCGATGGCGTGGATCAGCTTGCCGGCGGCCATCAGCTCGTCCGACTTGGAGTCCAGCCCGTCCACGTTCAATACGGCGATGATGCGGTCGCCGCGGGCGGCAGCGGCTTCCGCTGCGAAACGGCTGGTCCACGGCCAGTGTTCCTCGTTGCAGAAAAGGACGCGCACCGACCGTTTCAGATCGCACGCGGCCAGAATTCGCGCGACCTCCATGTTGGCCACGGTGCCGGTGCCGTTGTCATGGGCGCCGGGCGAGTCTATCCAGCTCATGGAGTCCTTGTGCGAAATCAACTGGATGATCTCCTCGGGGTGCGCGCGGCCAGGACGGGTCGCCTCCAGGTTCGCCGCGTCATACCAGGGATCGTCCGGCTCGGGCTTCGAGAACCACTGATTGGGCGGCTGCTTGGTCTTGTCACAGCGCCACGCCTGAACCTGGTAGAAGGTCGTCGTCACGTCGTAACCGGCCGACTGGAGCTCGTCACGGATGTATTCGTCGGCCTCGGCCAGCGAGCTGACGCTCTGGCCGGGCCGGGTGTAGTTCACTTTGCGGAACGGCAAAGGATCGCGGCAGAGGTAGAAGAGATCGCGGCGGATGCGGTCGGCGGACACTTTCTGAAGCGCGTCTCGGATCATGACTGAACCCTCTTCTTAGACAGGACGTTCGCGCCGCCCTCGGCGATCTCGAGGACCGCCGCCAGCATCAGTTGCGTGCTGCGCAGCAGGTTTTCGAGGTTCACGCGTTCGGGGATGTCGCCGGGCATGTGGTACTCCGAATCGCCGCCGCCGCCCGTGTTCATCACCGCCGCAGGAAAACCCGCCTTGATGTACATGCCGTCATCGCCATTCGGCTGCGGCTTGGCGAAAATCCGCACGTCCAGGCCGATGCCGTAGCGGACTGCGCAAGCGGCGATGAAGTCGGCCAGCGGGCGGCCCTCGTCGGTGCTGTAGGCGATGGAGTGGATCAGGTTGCCCGCGAGCATGTCCTTGTCCGGCTTGTCGTCCAGCCCAACCTGGTTCAGCACGGCGATGATGCGGTCGCCGCGGGCGGCGGCGGCTTGCGCTGCGAAGCGGCTGGTCCAGGGGCAATGCTCCTCGTTGCAGAAGAGGATGCGCACCGAACGCGGGAGATCGCGCGCAGCCAGAATTCGCGCCAACTCCAGGTTGGCCGCGACGCCGGTGGCGTTGTCATGGGCGCCGGGGGAGTCTATCCAGCTCTGGGAATCCTTGGGCGAAAGCAACTGGATGATCTCCTCGGGCTGCGCGCGGCCGGGACGGGTCACCTCAAGGTTCACGGCGTCATACCAGGGGTCGCTCGGATCGGGCGGGGAGTACCAGTGATGCAGCGGCTTGGTCTTGTCGCAGCGCCAGGCCTGCACCTGGTGGTGGGTCGCCGTCACCTCGTAGCCGGCCGACTTGAGCTGGCCGCCGATGTATGCGTCGGCCTCGGCCAGCGAGTTGACGCTCTGGCCCGGCCGGGTGTAGTTCACCTTGCGGAACGGCAAGGGGTCGCGGGAGAGGTAGAAGAGATCGCGGCGGATGCGGTCGGCGGATACTTGCTGAAGTGCGTCTCGGATCATGGCTGAACCCTCTGACCAAGGACGGCAACGCCGCGAAAGCGTCCCCGCGCTGAACGGGCGCTTCGGGCACGAGACTATACGGTCGAATTGCCCGTGTCAAGCAAGTTATCGGTGAATCCGAGGACGCACCGCGCTACTCTGCGACGGCCAGCTTGCCCAGCAGGGTTCCCATCTCGCGGAGCTTCTGCGTCGCCTCCTCGTCCGGGCGGTTCAACACCGACACCGGCGCGCAGGCGAGCCGGAACTTGAAGCTCCGGCAGATGGACTTGACGCTCTCGAGGGCCTTGCCGCCTCCGCCATGCGTCAGGAAGATGCCGACCGGCTTGTCGGTCACCTTGCCCTGCGTCGGATAGTAGGCCCGGTCGAAGAAATCCTTCACGCCGCCGGCCATGTAGCTGAAATAGTCCGGCGTGCCCACCGCCAGCGCGGCGCAGTCGAGCAGGTCCTCCGGCCCGGCCTTCAACGCCTCCATCACCTTCGCCTCGACGCCCTTGGCTTTCCGCACGCCCTCCGCGACGGCCTCGGCGGCCGCGCGCGTGTTCCCGCTCAGCGAATGGTAAACGATCAGCACTTTCGCCATCGTTCTTCCTCCCCTGCTCATCGCCCGAGATCCGCCTAAACGCGCCGGCAGTAATCATATCATCCCCGGCGCGCCCGGACAATGCCGCCGATGCGAGAGAAGTAATGCCTCAGTTGTGGGCTGAAGGATGCGTACGCGGCCTCCGCGGTCATTCCCGCGAAAGCGGGAATCCAGCGATCCGCGCCTGACTGTGGATTCCCGCTTTCGCGGGAATGACCAAAACTTGGATTCTGGCCTCAAGACTCATTCATTACCGAGAGAACCTCCGGAGCAGGGCTGATAGTGACACTGGCGCGGCCAATCGCGGTATAATAAGCGAGGCGATCATGACTGGTGCGCCCGGGGGGCCGTTCCTTTTCGACCCGGCGCGGTTCTTGCGACCCTGGAAACGGAGCGACGATGACACACAATGTGACGAGCGAGCAGCTTTTCGGGAAGACGTTCGCCTGCGAGTGCGGCAGGACGCACCGGATCGAGCCGCGCGAGGTGGTGTTCGAGCGCGGGGCGGCGGAGAAGGTGCCGGCTCTCTGCGCCCGCTGCGTGAAGGGACGGCGCGCGGTGGTCGTGATGGACGTCCGCACGCGCGATGTCGCCGGGGCGGAGGTGTCGCGCAGGCTGGCCTCGGGCGGGTGGACGGTTTCCGAATTGCTCGTGCCGGACCGGAGCAACGGACACGTCCCGGAATGCGACGACGCGACGCAGGAAAAACTCGCCGCGGCCCTCGGGCCGGCGGACTTCATCCTGCCGGTCGGGAGCGGCGTGGTGACGGACCTCAGCCGGTGGCTGGCGGAGGACCGAAAGCTGCCGTTCGTGAGCTTCGCGACGGCGGCCAGCATGAACGGCTACGCCAGTTCCAACGCGGCGCCGACGATCGCGGGGGTGAAGCGGGTGAAGTGGGCGCATCCGCCGGTTGCGCTCGCGGCCGACCCGGCGATCATCGCCGCCGCGCCCTGGGAGATGACCGCCTCCGGCCTGGGCGACGTGCTGGCCAAGTCGGTCAGCACGTCGGACTGGCGGCTCAATCACCTGCTCTTCGGCGATTACTATTGCGCGCGGTCGGTGAACCTGATCGCCGACATCGAGCCGCTCTACCTGGAACATCCGGAGGAGTTGAAGGCGCGGTCGCCGCGGGCGATTGACGCGCTGTTCCGCGCCCTGCTGCTGACCGGCGTGGCCATGACGATGGCGGAGACTTCTTCGCCGGCCTCCGGCGGCGAGCACATGATGAGCCACACGCTCGACATGCTGTCGCTGCGCGACGGAACGGAGCACGACCTGCACGGGCGGCAGGTGGGCGTCGGCACGGTGCTGGCGTCGGAGCTTTACCGCCGCGTGCTGGCGGTGGAGTCTCCGTCGGCCGCGGAGCCGGCGCTGTCGCCGGACGAGCGGTTCTGGGGGAAACTCGCGGGCGAGATGAGGCAGGAGTACTCGGCCAAGGCGGAGCGCATGCGGCTGGCGGCACGGAAGCTCGCGCAGCCGGGCGAGTGGGACCGCATCCGCGCGGACCTGGCGCCGCTGACGCGGCCGCCGGAGACGATCCAGGGCTGCCTCTCGCGCGCCGGCGCGGCCTCGCGGGCGGCGGACATCGGCATCGGCAAGGAGCAGTTGCTCGGCGTGCTGCTGCACTCGCACGAAATCCGCTCGCGGTTCACCATCCTCGACCTGGCCCGGCTGGTCGGAATCATGCCGAAGGCCGCGGCGGAGATCGTGGAGCAGTGGGCGTAGTCCACTTTATTCTTCACCACCAAGTCACCAAGGCACGAAGAACGAAAGTCTTGAATCCTAAACTTGGTTTTTGTCTTGGTGTCCTGGTGCCTTGGTGGTGAGAATGAGGCCGGCGCTACGCAACGGGCCCGTGCGGCTTGAACGGCTTCGGCGGGAGCGGCTTTTTCTGCGGCGCGCGCGCGTGAACTTCGAAGCTCTGCAGGATTTGCAGGAGCAGGTGCTGGTACGCCTGTGCGTCCCGGGCCTCGCATTCGAAAATCAGGATATAGCTGCCGCCGGGCTGGATCGTTTGGAAGCGGAAGCGGGCGATGTGCGTATTATCCTCCACCGCGAGGACCTGTAGTTCGTGGTAGGTTGTCTTCCCGGCGACCACAATCCTGTCGCCGCTCGGGAGGACCTCCTCGCCGGGCGCCGGCCCGAGTTTTATCGGCATGTCCGGCGCCCGCCCGATGAGCAGGACCGCGCCCAGCGGATCTTCATATTGCACCCGCTCCGGCTGGACGAGCGGCGTCCAGAAACCCGGCACCTCGACGCTCCAGCCGTGGTCCGGATCCTCGCGGGTCACCAGCGGCGGGGGCTTGATCGGATAGCCGCCGCCCTCGACGTTCCGGACGACATTGAACAGGCTGACCGCCCCGACGAGCGCCATGATCACCCCTGCGACGCGGAAGCCCGTTTCCCGCCGGCCCTCGATCCCCGCCGGGCGCAGCAGCAGGCCGATCAGCGCGCCGCCGACCAGCCCGCCGGCGTGCGCGAAGTTGTCAATGTGCGGCTCGAAGACTCCATAGAGCAACTGGAGGATGGTGATAAAGATGAAGTTGAAGATATAGACCTTCCGCACGTGCTTCGGGATGGAGTGGAAGGTGATCGAGATCACCGTCGCCGCGCCGATCAGGCCGAAGATCGCGCCGGAGGCGCCCGCCGACAACGGCGGGTTGCCCAGCCACGTGCTCGCCGCCGAGCCGCAAATCCCGGCGACCATGAAGACGACGAACATCTCCCAGCGGCCCGCCAGCCGCTCGACGAAAGCGCCGAAGAGATAGAGCGCGTAGAGGTTGAAGAGCAGGTGCAGCGGCCCGACGTGAAGGAAGACGCTGGCCACGAGCCGCCACCAGTCGCCGGCTTTGACCAGGCCCGGCACGTTCGCGCCGAACTGCGCGAGCGTGTAGGAAGACTCGCTCGAACCGGCGCGTTCCGTCACGAGCCACATGACCAGGCAGGCGGCGATGAGGCCCCAGGTGAGCGCCGGTTTCCATGCGACGGCGGGGAGGAGCGGCCGGGCGACGGGGATCGGCGCGCGCTCCTCGAGCAACTCGATCGCGTCGAGGTCGGCGTCCAGGCCGGGGGCGTGCGCCGCCTGCGGGGCCAGGCCCGGCGTCAGGTACGGCTCCGCAATCCGGCGCAGCCACGCCTCGCCTTCGCGCTGGCGGGCCAGCGCCGAAGCGATCACGTCATGGGCGGCTTCCGGCTCGCCGTGCCGGAGCAGCGCCACGCCGCGCCAAAGGCGGACATAGGCCGGCGGCAGGGCCGAGGCGACGGCGGCGTTCCGGTCGAGCAGGCGTTCGAGGGCGTAGACCCGGCCGGCCTGCGCGTAAGCGTGGATGAAGGCGACGAACCGGCGCAGGTCCTGCGAGTTCGGCTGGGCGACCGACTCTTCCGCGCGGCGGAGGCACTGGGCTGCTTTGGGCAGGTCGCCCGCCTCGCCGTAGGGGATGACCATCGTGTACAGCAGGTCGGCGTCGGGGCGCAATTCGCGCGGGCCGAAATGCTCCTCGAACAGCTCGATCGCGGCGCGATAGTCGCCCAGCGCGGTCCAGGAGTTGATCTGGCTCTCGATGAAGGCCTTGCGCGAGGTCGGGGCGGTCAGGCGCCTGAGCCAGTGGCCGCGCGGGACGCTCTCGAGGAAGCCCGCGCTTCCGCGCGCGGCAGCGGCGTAAATCGGTTCGATCGCGGTAAACGTGGCCGACCGCGGCCGCCAGAGCAGGAGCGACAACGCCAGCCCCCAGCGCCGGGCCGCGCGCGCGTTGCCCCGGCTGAACAACGCGTGGATGCGCCGCTGGAAGAAGATCGGAAGGAACAGCGTTACCGCCAGGAGCAGCGCGACGACCGGGACGTAAGCGGTGTGGAGCGCCGTCCGATGGGTGATGAGGAGCCCCGCCGCGAACGAACCGCAGAGCGCGTACTGAATGACCCGGCCGAGGTTCCAGCGCCAGTCGCTGAGCAGGAACAGCACGGCGCCGTAGAGCCACGTGCCGGCGCAGAGAAAGACGATCAGCAGGCCATAATCCATCGAAAGGTCCTGACGGAATGCGAAATGCGAATTGCCCGCTTCAGCCCCCCTCTTCGCAGCACGGCCGCTTCCGCGGGCGTGGAAGAGTCAGCGAAGGCGGGAGTGCGCAACGGCAGTCCGCGAGCCCGCCTCCCGTCACGCGTTGAGGTTCATGGAGCGGAGGAATTCCTCGTTGCTCTTGCTGCGCGAGATGCGGTCGCGCAGGAGCTCCATCGCTTCGACCATCTGCATTTCGCTCAGGACCCTCCGCAGAATCCAGATGCGCTTCTGTTCGTCGTCGCTGAAGAGCAGCTCCTCCTTCCGCGTGCCGGAGCGCTCGATGTCGATCGCCGGGAACACGCGCCGGTCCACCAGGCGCCGGTCCAGATGCAGGTCCATGTTGCCGGTCGCCTTGAACTCCTCGAAGATCACTTCGTCCATGCGGCTGCCCGTGTCAATCAGGCAGGTGCCCAGGATCGTGAGCGAGCCGCCTTCCTCGATGTTTCGCGCCGAGCCGAAGAAGCGCTTCGGCTTCTGGAGCGCGTTGGAGTCCACGCCGCCGGAGAGGATCTTGCCGCTGTGCGGCACCTCGGCGTTGTAGGCGCGGCCGAGGCGCGTGATCGAGTCCATCAGGATCACCACGTCGTGCCCGTACTCGACGAGCCGGCGCGCCTTCTCGATGACCATCTCGCTGACCTGGCAGTGGCGGCTGGTGGGCTCGTCGAAGGTGGAACTGATGACCTCGCCCTTGATGGAGCGCTCCATGTCGGTGACTTCCTCGGGCCGCTCGGCGACGAGCAGGACGATCAGCTTGACTTCGGGGTGGTTCTGCCCGATGGCCTGGGCGATCTTCTGGATGATGACGGTCTTGCCGGTGCGCGGCGGGGCGACGATGAGGCCGCGCTGCCCCTTCCCGATCGGCGTGATGAGGTCCACGATGCGCATATCCACGTTCTTCGGGTCGGTCTCGAGCCGCAGGCGCTCCTGCGGATAGAGCGGGGTGAGCTCGTCGAACGGGATCTTCTCGTTGACGACGTCGGGGGCCTCGTAGTTGATCGCCTCGACGCGCAGCAGCGCGAAGTACCGTTCGCCGTCCTTCGGCGGGCGGATCTGCCCCTGCACGATCGAGCCGGTCTTGATCCCGAACCGCCGGATCTGCGAGGGGGAGATGTAGATGTCGTCCGGGCAGGGCAGGTAGTTGTAATCCGGCGACCGGAGAAAGCCGAAGCCGTCGGGCAGCACCTCGAGCACGCCTTCGCCGTACATCAGTCCGTTCTTGCTGCAGCGCTCTTTCAGGATTTTGAAGAGCAGGTCCTGCTTGTTGAGCGAGGAATACTCGGTGATGTTCTCGCGCTTGGCGGTGTCGCGCAGTTCCTTGATCGTCATGTGCTGCAGGTCCGCGATGAACAGCCGGTCGCTGGCCTTGCCCTCGGCCGCCGGCCGGGCGGGCGGCTCGGGCGCTTCGTTCTCGGCGGCGTTCTGATTCACCTCTTCGCCCGGGGGCATCGGTTTCTGCCTAGCCATTCCTCTCTCCTCCTGATGGACAGCCAGAGCGCGCAGTGGACTGCGCGCGACATGAAGCTGCGGTTGAACTCGAATCGGAAACCCACTGGCGGAAGAGCCGCGCCACAGCGGCGCGGCTGTCTTCCGCGGAACCGTTATTGTCCAGGACGACGGAGGCGCGCGCGCGCTTTTCCGCCAGGGACGCCTGGGCGGCTTCGCGGCGGATGACCTCGTCGTCGGACCAGCCCCGGTCGGCGCGCGCGCGCGCGAGGCGGAGCGGGTCGGCCGCGTCCACGAAGAGCAGCGCATCGCACCACGGAGCCACGTCGGCCTCGATGAGGAGCGGCGCGTCAATGACGATGAGCGGCACGCCGCGGTCCTCGAGGGCGCGGTCGAGCTGGGCGCGCATCTCGCGGAGCGTCGGCGGGTGGACCCAGGCGGTGAGCTCCTTCAATTTCGCCGGGTCGCCGAAAGCGATCCGGGCGATTCGCGCGCGGTCGGGGCGGCCGTCGTGGAACGTCTCGTGGCCCCAGCTCTTGCGCAGTTTCTCGGCGACTTCCGGCGAGCGCAGCACCTCGCGCGCGATGGCGTCGGCGTCAATCACCGCCGCGCCGAGTTCCGCGAACATCGCCGCGACTAGGCTCTTGCCCGACGCGATGCCGCCGGTGAGGCCGATGACTTTCGGGTTTGTCAGCATGGGTCCTATGGGAATAATGGGAGTGATGGGAAACCTATTTGGCTTCGCTCCAAGTTCGGCCCAGCGCCACGTTCACTTTGACCGGCACGTCCATCTTCAGCGCGGTGCTCATCTCGGTCGAGACGAGGTCGGTGGCGCTGATCTCCTCGTCGGGAGGCACTTCGAAAAGGAGTTCGTCGTGAATCTGGAGGAGCATGGTGGTGCGCATCTTCTCGTCGCGCAGGCGGCGGGCGATGCGGATCATGGCGACCTTGATCATGTCGGCGGCGGTGCCCTGGATGACGGTGTTGACCGCGGCGCGCTCGGCGAAGGCGCGGGTGG
>Ga0181524_10001312_pt1 | contig 28807 bp, 23 predicted proteins | sample PEATcosm2014_Bin_34_FD_119761 | JGI IMG/M metagenome (GOLD analysis project Ga0181524, IMG submission 119761) | Peatland microbial communities from MTU Mesocosm Facility, Houghton, MI, USA - PEATcosm2014_Bin05_60_metaG | ecosystem: Environmental > Terrestrial > Soil > Wetlands > Peat | place... | reverse complement strand
TTCCACCGGTGTCCAACAGGCGCCCCGCCGCGCCAGGCCGTGGGAGGCCGCGCGGCGGCCCGTTGAAAACCGGTGGAAAAGTCGCTCGCCTACTTGACATCGGAGGCTCTTTCATAGAAGACGGCGAAGGATCGCGCGGTCAAAGGCACGACAGAATGGGTCAAGGAAAACCCCTTTGCGGCTATCGGCATCGCCGCAGGCGTCGGCTTTGTGATCGGGCTCCTGGTCGGGCGCAAGTTGCCTTAGCATAGGCTGCGCGAGGGTACTTTTCCAGCAAGGGGAGCCGATAGCATGACCGAACCCAACGGCGGCTCGCAGGGCGGGCTGATGGAGCACGTCCAGCGCATCCTTGTTCACGGATTGGGGGCTCTGCGCTGCTACATCACTATGCTGGCGGCGGAAGGCGAGCGACGCGGCCGGCGGCTCTTGGATCAGGCGATGTGGGTGCTGCTGCTGGCGGGCATCGGCTTCATGGGCGTGGCCTTGTTCGCTTTCGGGGCGGCGCAGTGGATCGAGAGCCGCCTGGCGGTGCCGGGGTCCGGCGCGATGATCATCGGGATGGCGCTGATGGTGATCTTCCTGGCCCTCGCGCTGGCGCGCGCACTACGAAAGGAGCGGCACTCATGAGCCGGCCCCGCCCACGCGTGAGCGACCTGACGCCCGAAGAGCTTGAACTCCTGGCACTGGAGCATGTCGAGAGCATGTTCATCGAACTCCGCGCCACGAGCGGGATCGTTCGCGATCAGTACCAACCGGTGAAGTTGATCAAACGCCATCCCTTTGTTGCGGCGGGGCTTGCGGCGGCAGCGGCGTTCATGCTGGCTCGACTTCTGCGGCGGAAGCCCGGCGCAAGTTCCGGGGAGAAGGCTACGGCGCCGGGGTTGTTCGATTCCTTGCTGTCCGGTGTGGCAGGCGCCGCGGGCAGTGCGTTGCCGGAGTTGGTGGCGTCCTGGCTGGCCCAGGGATGCAAGCCGGACTGACCGTTCACGCCCTCATCGCGATTGACCTGCTTTACTCAGAGACATGGCCATGGAAGACAAAGGAAGGTTGTCCAAGACGATGCCGATCCTCCTCACGGGGGCGGCGCTGGTTGTCATTATTGCCGGCATGCGCGCAGCTCGTGAACTCGTCGTGCCGTTCCTGCTGGCCGTATTCATTGCCGTCCTGTGTCTGCCGTTCCTGGGCTGGCTGCGGCGCAAGGGCGTGCCCAACCTTCCGGCGGTGCTCCTGATCGCCGTGATACTTCTCACGATCGGCTTGGGTTTGGCCACCGCCGTGGGAATGTCCGTGAACGCCTTCGTTGAGGCGCTGCCGGGCTACCAAGCCCGCATGGATACCGGGACCGCGGCCCTTTTTGACTGGCTAAAGAGCAAGAATATCCACGTGTCAGCGCGGATGCTTCTCGACTACTTTGCGCCAAGCAGGGCTATGACTCTTACCGAAAGCGTTGTCTCAGGCTTGGTCATGCTGCTCGGCAATGGATTGGTGGTTCTCTTCATCGTGGGGTTCGTCCTCATTGAAGCGTCGAGTTTCCCCCGGAAGCTTCGCGCGGCCGTCAGAAATCCGGAAAAGACGCTGGCTGCCTTCCAGAAATTCGGCAAGACCGCGCATAGGTACTTGCTCATCAAAACATTCACCAGCGCGGTCACGGGCCTTGCGATCTGGCTGTGCCTCGTGATCATCGGCGTGGATTACGCGATGATATGGGGTCTGCTCGCATTCCTGCTCAACTTCGTGCCCTATGTCGGGCCCGTTTTCGCGGCTATCCCTGCGGTTCTCCTTGCTTTGATCCAGTTGGGGATAGGGCACGCGCTATTGACGATTCTGGGATACACGTGCGTCAACGCGGTCATCGCCATTCTTGAACCCCGGCTCATGGCCGGCGGGATCGGAGGGCTGTCGGCGCTGGTCGTGTTCCTTTCCTTGATCTTCTGGGGCTGGATTCTGGGGCCTATCGGTGCCGTTCTGTCGGTGCCGCTGACGACGATCGTCAAGATCGCCCTCGAAAGCCACGACGACTCTCGCTGGGTCGCCACGATGCTCGGCTCCGGCCGCACCGGCGGACCAGCGGATCACACCGCACTGGCACCGGACACGGTAACGAGACCGAAAGTGACGGCGAAGACAGGCGAAGAAGAACCGATGGGCGGCGCAGTGACAAAGTAGAGGCTCGCGGGAGCCGTCAGGAAAGAGCAAATGGCAAAATATGTTGTGCTATGGACCAGCCACAAACGAGCCATCATCGTCTCGATAACGGACGGTGTGGAAGAGATTCTGCACGTCGAATCGAAAGGCAAAGGGGACCTGGAAGAGAAATGGCGGCAACAGCGGGCTGAACACTACCGGAAAGTGATCCGCGCGATTCAAGACGCGGAGGAGATATTCATCTTCGGGCCCGCTCAGGCCAAGATGGAATTGAAGATCGAAATCCTCAAATCGAAACCGCTTTCGCACAAAGTCGTGGGGACTGAAACCGCAGATACCGTGACTGAAAACGAACTTGTCGCATCGGCCAGAGTGATTTGCAGGTCTCGGATTGTTTAGCAAAGTCAAGGAAAAGAGCATGGCAGGGCAATGCGGTCACCGTCGGGCTGGCGCAACTGTTCGGCGGACCTATGGCAGATATGATGAACGACTCATATCCGTGATTCCCCGCGCATGGACCTTCCTCCAGGCGATCATCGTTGCCGGCGTCCTTGCGGTCGCCGGCAGCGACTGCGTGACCGTGCAACAGCAACCCGCGCCCGTCGAGCTGGGGACTTTCGTCGCGCCCGGCAACCAGGCGTGGATTTCCACGGGCATTTCCCTCGGTCTCAAGCAGAAGTTGCTCATCGAGGAGGTCGAGCGCCCGGAGCAGGTCCTCGTCCAGGGCAGCAAGTGGCAGGCGGTCAGCGCGAAGGGGACGTACCTTTTCTCTGAGGGCGGCCGCAACGTCTCCGGTGCGACCAACTATTGGACCGCCGACACTTTCGGCGTCAGGACCGATTTCTTTCCGCTGGAACCCGGCCGCGTCCACGATGACCGGCGCTATCCCGGCTACTGCCTCATCGGCCGGATCGGCGAGGACGGCGTCCCCTTCTATGTGGGATCGCACTTTCAGGGCGTGGCGCCGGAGGCCGGAGTTTTATGGCTGGGCATAAATGATCCGACGCCGGAACGGAACCGCGGCAACTTCCGTTGTCGGATAGCACTGGACTATCCAGACGCTCCAGAGCCCAAGCCGGCCTTCACGGAGGAGGAAACGGCGGCCGATTCGCTGGAGAATCCCGCTGCGCCCAAGCCCGCGCCGGCCAAGCCATTGGCGCAGCCGAAACCCGTTGCCGATGCGAACGTGGTCATCATCTTCGTGGATGGCCTGCGCCCCGATGTCGTGACGGAAATGGCGCAGTGGGGCCATATGCCGAATTTCAACAAACTCTTCCTGGAGGACGGCGCCTGGCTGCGCAATTCCTTCAGCGTGACCCCTTCGCTCACGCTGACCAACTTCTCGTCCATGATCACCGGCCTCTACTCCAACCGCCACGGGGTCAAAATGCAGTCGTACTATGACCGTGTGAAAGACGAATACGTCAACGGACTCAGCGTCCGTTACTACGGGCGCTTCTCCGATGCCGTGAAAGCGCGCGGAGTGAAGACGATCTGGGACTATTTCCCAGACAGTTTCGGCTGCGCGGCGCTGCCCTACGAACCGTTCCGGCCGGACGTGCTGCATATCAATCTGGAGGAATGGTTGCACCGCGCGATCAACACGGCCGACTACAGCAGCAACATCAAGTATAAGATGGACGAGGTGCAGACGCGCGTTGCGGTGGACGTGGCTTCCGAATCGAAAGTCAAGGTGATGATGATCTGGCTGCCGAGCAACGACGTCGCCAGCGAGCAGACCCCGCACGGTCAGTTCGGCGGCTCGCGTCCGACCATCGCTCGCATGGATGCCGACCTCGGCCAGATCGTGGAGCGGCTCAAGAACCGGCACCGGTTCGAGAACACCTACTTCATCCTGCTCTCCGACCACGGCCACTCCGGCGGCCATGACATCGTCAACCAGCGCTATAACGTGAAGCGCGAGGTCTTCCACGCCCAGTTGCAGATGAACGTGATTGACGCCTGGTTCAGGGTGGCGGCGGCCAGTGTGTTCAGCTACCCTGGCGCGCCCAAGGGCCGCCTGGGCGCCGTGGCCGACACTGACGGCGCGGTGGGCATCTTCCTGCCGCTGGGGAACGTGGACTCGGGCGACCTTTCAAGCCATAACACCTACGAACAATTGGCCCACTACGGCCTGGCGGACGGGACCCAGGCGAACGCCGTGGAGCTCTTCGCCGAGTTCAGTTCAACCGGCCATTGGCCGCTGAAGGACACCACGAAGCGGCCCGTGGATTTCGCCGTGGCGAAGGTGGATGAGAATACCGTCCTGCTCTACAAGACCATGGACCGCCAGGCGCTGATCCGCGCGCGCCTCAACCCCGACGGCATCTTTGAGTTCAAGTATGAACCGGTGCGCCGCTACGCGTCCGGCCAGCCGCTGGAGCCTATCGTCAGCGGCGACCCGCTGGGCTATCTGGACAGCGAAGCATTCCACAAACAAATCAAGAACGTGCCGCGCTGGCTCGAGAACTATCACACCGGCACAGAGTGGCTGCGGGCCACCTATAGAACGGAATATCCCGGATGCGTGAACACCCTGAACCTCTACTTCCGCTGGGACGGCGTAGTGACCGAGGACTCGCCCGTGCCCCCTCAGCCGGATATCCTGATGTTCGCGAGCAAGGGTTGGGTATTCGAGCCGAAGCTCAACCTGGCCAACCAGCATGAGGGCACCGTCGGCACCCGGCACGGCATGGCCTTCCGCGAGGTAACCAATAACTCTTTCTTTGTTTCCGGGCCGGGAATCCGCAAAGGCGTGATTATTGAAACACCGCACCGGATGGTGGACCTCCTGCCGACGGTCTTTCAGATGATGGGCAAAGACCCGACCGACGCCAAGATGGACGGCAGTCCAATCCGCGAGATCTGGGAGGGACTCCAATGAACCTCAGAAACCTGTCAACCTGGACTTGGATAGCGGCCGCGAGCCTGCTCCTGCTGGGCGGCGCGGGCTGCAGCTTCAAGGTGGTGCGTCCGGCGCCGCTGGTCGTCGGATCGGCGTCCGGCGGCGTAATACGCGTGGTGAAATACCCCGCTTACGTCCTGGTCTACGATTCCGACTCCTTCTGGGACCCGCATCAGATCAAGGACAACCTCATCGGGCTCACGGAAGGGGAAATCGTTCACTGGCTTGACCTAGTGGTTGACGGCATGACGCCGGGTCCCAAACGTCGCCCCCTGCAGAACAGTATCGAGTGGATCAAGAACAGCTATGCGCAACTGCCGGACTGCGCGCCGGTGCGCATCGTGGGCGGCTTATTCTACGCGTTGGGGATCGAGAAGACCACCCTGATCCAGGGCGCCGACATCGCCTACGCCCCAGTCGACCCGTTGTCGTACTTCGTATTCGTGCGAGTAGTTTACCTGACCCAATGGGTGCATGAAACCCTGGGCGAGGTGAACACCGCCGCCGGCCATCTTGCGCCATGGCGCGGCACGTTTGTCCCCCAGAGCGCGACGGCGCCGGTGAACCGCGGCGTGTACTGGACACAGAAGGGCGCGATCTCGCTCTATGTCACTGTCTTCCACAAAGTGGATGTCGGCTTGGATATCACTATTGACTGCTTCCAGACGGCGTATGGCGGCGTGGTTGGCCTCTTTGTGCGACGCTAGCTGCGCAGGCTGCGGCGAGGGACGCAAAAGGCCTCCGAAGATGTAACGAGGAAATAACGGTGCGGTCTCGATCGAGTCAACTGGCGAAGAGAACAAATCCAGCCATGAAATCGGGCTTCAGCATGGCGTCCGGCACGCTCATTCTCATTGCCGCGCTGCTGGCGTCAGGTTGTCATTCGCCCTCCGTTTGCGAACGGCAAGGTAATGTCACGCCGGCGGCGCCTTGTCGCGTCTGGGCGGTTCGGATCGAAAAACCCGGCCTGCCGAATCTCTATCGCGTCTCGGATGACCTCTATCGCGGCGCGCAGCCGACGGCGGAAGGGTTCCGCCAGCTCAAGGCGATGGGCGTGAAGACCGTCATCAATCTCCGCTCGCTCTACAACGACCAAGAGAAGACCGCCGGCACGGGCCTCGCCTGCGAGGAGATTGCGATGGTCCCCTGGCACGCAGAGGATGAGGATGCCATCCGGTTCCTGAAGCTCGTCGCAGACGGGAGCCGCGCGCCGTTCTTCGTTCACTGTTACTACGGCGCGGACCGCACCGGCATGCTGTGTGCGGTCTACCGCATCGCCATCCAGGGCTGGACGAAGAAAGAAGCCATCGCGGAAATGACCCAGGGCGGGTTCGGCTTCCATGCAATTTGGGGGAACCTCGTTAATTACCTCCTGAAGCTCGATGTGGAGAAGCTGAAACGACAGGCGTTCCACTCGCGCTCACAGGAGATATTCGTCTTCGGGCCGGCGCAGGCCAAAATGGCGTTGAAGAGCGAAATCCCCCAATCGGGCTCGCTTTCACACAGAGTCGTTGGGACTGAAACGGCAGATACGATGATCGAAAACGAACTCGCCGCATTGGCCAGAGTGATTTGCAGGTCTCGGATTGTCTGACAGATTCAAGGAAAAGACCATGGCGGCGCAATGCGGTCGGACGCGCGAGGTTGCCGGGCTCGGCGCGACAGATGACCGGACTGGGAAATTCACCGGACAAAGGAGATGCAAATGGCTGACGCTTCCATGTCTAGCGGACAAACCGAAGCTGCCGCGGCGGATCATATTTCCGAACAAATGAACATGAGTGCGGCGATGAGGTCGAACGCCTTCGATGGGGGCGCCGCTGAATTCTCGGCCGGGGAAGCGGGTTGGACGCGGCCGATGGGGCATTCCTTCGCGTCTCACGCAATCGTTGTCGTGGCGCGCGCAAGAGCCTTGCGTCTCAGGCAAGCGCCGGCTCATCGGAAATAGTTCGACGCCGGCGGGTGCGTCACGGAGAATGATAGCTTCGTGGTGAGGAGCACACATGAACGTTCTGCTGGTTTATCCGGAGTTCCCGGACACATTCTGGAGTTTCAAGCACGCGCTGAAGTTCATCCGAAAGCGCGCGTTGTCGCCCCCATTGGGGCTGATCACGGTGGCGGCGCTCCTTCCCAAGACTTGGAATAAACGCCTGGTGGACCTCAATGTGACGCCGCACCTGAGGGAGCAGGACCTGGCGTGGGCCGACATGGTCTTCCTCGGCGCCATGATCGTGCAACGCTCCTCGGCGCATGCCGTGGCCCAGCGCTGCCGCGCGGCCGGAGTGCCGGTGGTGGCGGGCGGCCCGCTTTTTGTCGCCGAGCACCAGGACTTCCCCGAAGTGGACCACTTCGTCCTGAACGAGGCGGAACTCACGCTGCCACGGTTCCTGCGGGACCTGCAGGCCGGGCAACCCCAGCGCCTGTATGCCACGGCGGAGTTCGCGGATATCGAGCAGACACCTGCGCCGCAATGGGAGTTGCTCGACCTTAAACAATACTCAGACATGAGCATCCAGTACTCGCGCGGATGCCCCTTCAATTGCGAGTTCTGCAATGTGACGTCGCTTTTCGGCCACCGGCCGCGCACGAAGACTGCGCCGCAGGTGATCGCGGAACTGGATGCCCTGCACGCCCGGGGTTGGCGTGGCAACGTCTTCTTCGTTGACGACAACTTCATCGGGAACAAGGCTCTGCTCAAGCGCGAGCTGCTGCCTGCCCTGATCGAATGGCAGGGCAACGGGCGCGGGGTTACCTTCAACACCCAAGCCTCCGTGAACCTGGCCGACGATCCGGAACTCATGCGGATGATGACAGATGCCGGGTTCGACATGGTGTTCGTGGGGATCGAGACGCCGGACGAGGACTGCCTGCGGGAATGCAACAAGAAGCAGAACACCGGGCGCGACCTGGTGGCGGACGTGAAGAAGATTCAGCGCGCAGGGTTGCAGGTACAGGGCGGGTTCATCGTCGGGTTCGACAGCGACACGCCCTCCATCTTCCGGCGGCAGATCGAGTTCATCCAGAAGAGCGGCATCGCGACGGCGATGGTCGGGTTGTTGCAGGCTTGGCCCGGTACGCGCCTCTTCGAGCGCCTGCGGCGGGAAAACCGTATCGCCGGATTCGGTTCCGGCGACAACGTGGACGGCTCTACGAACATCGTCCCACGAATGCCGCCGAGGACGCTACAGGAGGGCTATCAGCGGATTCTGAAGCACATCTACTCGCCCGAGAACCATTGCCAGCGCGTTAAAACCTTCCTGCGGGAGTACCGCGCTCCGACGGTCACGACGCCCATGAGCGCGAGCCGGGTTCTGGCGTTCGCGTACTCCATGCTGCGGCTGGGGGTCATCGGGAGGGGACGATCACACTACTGGAAACTGCTGACCTGGACGATCTTCCGCCGGCCGCGCCTTTTGCCGCTGGCCGTTACGTTGATGGTCTGCGGATACCATTTCCGCCGGGTGGCCGAACTGAACGTGCTCGCGCGAGAATGAGTCGCCGCGGCCGGAGGACCGCAATGGGAGCGCGAACTCAGCCGCTGCTTTGGGGCAAGACGACATTGCGACAGTGAGACGGGTAAATCTGCGCCGAATTTTCTTTTCCGCTAATGGAGGCCGCCATGGTCAAGATGAAGACGATTCTTCACCCTACGGACTTCTCCGAACCGTCCAATTATGCGCTCAGATACGCTGTTGCCTGTGCGAAGGAATTCGAAGCAAAGCTCTGTCTCCTGCATGTGATCCCGGATATCCCGGTCGGAACGTACTTCGCCAGGGGTCCGCTTGCGCCTCCGGCTCAACCCATGGAGAACATCGAGAAGCAGGTGAGCCAAGCGTTGCAGGACGTCCTCCCGCCGGAAGTCCGGGGTACGATCCCGGTCGAATACTTGATCCGTAACGGTGTGCCATTCGTGGAGATCATCCGCTGTGCCGGCCAGATCAAAGCCGACATGATCGTCTGCGGCACCCATGGCCTCACCGGGCTGAAACACGCGATCATTGGGTCCGTAGCGGAAAACGTGGTGCGCAAATCGTCGTGTCCGGTGCTCACCGTACGACACCCCAAGCACAAGTTTGAAATGCCTGCCCGGGCGTAATGACCGAAATGGGAGGGCAAAGAATGCGGATCGCGCTGACGGCTATTCTCCTGTGCCTTGCGTTCGTCCTGCGTGCGGATCGAGCTTATGCCGACTGGCAGGAGCTCGGCGCGTACCGCATCACGGGCTATTCCGCATGCGTCCGCTGCTGCGGGAAATCCGACGGCATAACGGCAGATGGCACGTACGCGCCCGCCGCGAAGTATCGCATCGTCGCCGCGCCAAGAGAGATTCCGTTCGGCACGCGAATGTGGATTGAAGGGGTTGGCGAGGTCGTTGTCCACGACCGCGGCGGCGCGATTCGGGGCAAGCGCGTAGAGCAGTTCTTTCATACTTACAAGGAAGCGCTGCAGTGGGGCGTACAGGAGCGCAAGGTTTACATCTGGGTCGCCAAGCCCAAGTGACCCGCACCGCGGCCGCAGTCCAGACTCTTAACGATGCCGCGAAGGCCACCGCCAGGCCGTCAAGAATGCGACGAAGAAGGCCGACCACGCCCAGGTTTGAACAGGAGATGAGGGACTAAAATGTTCGAGGATACTAAAATGTTCGAAGATATTGTGGAAACAGCCCGCGAACCCCTTTTGGTGCTGGATTCAGACCTGAGGGTTCTCCTGGCCAACCGCAGCTTTTATGATTCATTCAAGGTCACACCGCAGGAGACGATCGGCCAGCTCATCTATGACCTCGGAAACCGGCAATGGGATATTCCCAAGCTTCGGACGTTGCTTGAAGAGATTCTCCCAAAAGACAACAAGTTCGATGCCTATGAAGTTGAACATGTCTTTTCAAGCATCGGGCACAAGATCATGCTGCTCAATGCTCGCCGAATCACTCAAAAAGAAATTGGTTCTCAGACGATCCTCCTGGCCATCGAGGACATCACCGAGCGCAGGGAGATAGAAGATGGGCTGGAAAAAGCTCGAAAAGAACTGGCAGCGACTAGAATATCCGAAGATGCAGCCCGTGAATATGCCGAGAGCATCATCAACACCGTGCGTGAACCCTTAATCTCGCTGGACCAGGATTTAAGGGTAGTCACCGCCAGCCGCTCCTTCTATGAAGTCTTCAAGGTAAAACCTGAAGAGACTGTGGGGCAGCTTATTTATGACCTGGGCAATAAACAGTGGAATATCCCCAAGCTGAGGGAGCTGCTGGAAACCATCCTTCCCCAAAAGACAACATTTGATAAGTATGAGGTCGAACACGATTTTGCTGACATTGGCAGGCGCATAATGCTCTTGAATGCCCGACAGATTCAAAGAGTATTGGGAAAGGAAAGGATAATCCTCCTGGCCATCGAGGACATCACCGAACAAGTGAGACTGCAAAGGGAATTGGCGGAACGAACACGGGACGCGGAAACCGCCAACCGCGCCAAGAGCGCTTTTCTGGCAAACATGTCGCATGAAATCCGCACGCCGATGACCGCAATTCTGGGGTTCTCCCAACTGATGCAGCGCGATCCGGCGGCGAGCCCGCAGCAGCGGAAGCATCTGGACGTCATCAATCGCAGCGGCGAGCACCTGCTGACGATCATCAACGACATCCTCGAGATCTCGAAGATTGAGGCCGGGCGGACGACCTTGAACCCGACGACCTTCGATCTGCATGCGCTCGTAAATGACCTGGAGACGATGTTCCGCGTCCACACCGACGCGAAGAAACTCCACCTGAGTGTGGAAGGCGTCAGCGAGCTGCCCCGCTACGTCGTGGCCGATGAAGCCAAGATGCGGCAGGTGCTCAGTAACCTGCTGGGCAATGCCGTGAAGTTCACGGAGACAGGTGGCATCGTACTGCGGGTCCGCACATGCCCCGGGGAAGCCGCTGGGTTGCGTCTTATAGCCGAAGTGGAAGATACAGGTCAGGGCATTTCGGAAAAGGACATCGCCGGGCTGTTCCAGCGCTTTGAACAGACCGAGAGCGGGCAGAAGACCCGGACAGGAACGGGGCTTGGGCTGGCCATTAGTCGTGGATTCGCGCGTCTGATGGGGGGGGACATCACGGTCAGCAGCCGAGAAGGCAAAGGCAGCACCTTTCGCGTCGAAATCGGCCTGAGCGCCGGGGACGTTGCCGGCGTGGAGAAGACGGCGGCGGACTCACGCCGCGTAGTGGGGATCGCGCCCGGGCAGCCGAAGTACCGGGTACTGATTGTTGACGACAACAAAGAGAACCGCGACCTGCTCACCCAGGCGCTCGGTCCCGTCGGGTTCGAACTGCGCCAGGCGGCTGACGGCGCGGAGGCCATCCGGGAGTTTCAGGCGTGGCAACCGAACCTCATTCTGATGGACCTGCGCATGCCGGTGATGGACGGTCGTGAGGCGACCCGGCGCATCAAGTCCATGCCCAAGGGTAAAGAGACAGCGATTATTGTCTTGACGGCCAGCTCTTTCGGGGACGGTCGGAAGGACATGGCCGCCATCGGCGTGGATGGATACATCCGGAAGCCGTTCCGGGAATCGGAGCTATTTGAAAACCTCGCCCGTTGCCTCAACATCACATATGTCTACGCTGAAGAAGCCGCCGGCTCGTTGGCGCAGCAACCGGCGGAAACGGCCTCCCTATCCGCTGAGGCGTTGTCTCACTTGCCGAAGAGCCTGGTTCATGACCTCCGAGCCGCCGCCTCCGGGGCAAACCTGAAGTCACTGCTCACGTTGATCAACCAAGTGCAGACCCATGACGCGCAGGCGGCCGCGGGATTGCGGGAATTGGCTGCGCGCTACGATTACGAGGCCATCCTCGGAGTGCTTCCAGGAGCCTCAACATGAGCGTCCACGTCGGGACCGGACGCAAACCCGCGAACATTCTCATCGTGGATGACGTGGCGGCCAACCTGCAGGTGCTCAGCGGGATGCTCGAGAACCGGGGGTATGTGACCAGGCCTGTCACCAGCGGGAAAATGGCCTTGCAGGCTGCGCAGAATGACCCGCCCGACCTGATCCTGCTGGATATCACCATGCCGGGCATGGACGGGTACGAAGTCTGTGCGCGCCTGAAGGCGGACGAGAAACTGAAGGATATCCCCGTGATCTTCATCAGCGCCCTTCATGAAACGCTGGACAAGGTCAAAGGCTTTGGCGTCGGGGCGGCGGATTATGTGACCAAGCCCTTCCAATTCGAGGAAGTCCGGGCGCGCGTCGAGACACACTTGAATCTGCGGCGTCTCCAGGTGGAGCTTGAGCGACACGACCTTCACTTGCAGGAGTTGGTCGAGGAGCAGAAAGCGCTGATGTTGGAACAGCTTCGCGAGCAAATGCGGCACGAAGCGGAATTGAACGTCGCCTGCGAGATGCAGAGGCGTTTCCTGCCCCGCACACTGCCCAAGTACCCCAGATGGGAATTCGCCGCACGGTACGTGCCGACGCGCGTGGTTGCCGGCGACTTCTACGACATCATCCCAATGTCTGCGGCTCGCACATGCATCGTTCTCGGGGACGTGTGCGGGAAGGGCGTTCCGGCCGCGCTGCAGATGACCCGCATTATGAGCTACTTTCGCATCGTCGCCCAAACCCGTGAGACGCCGGATGGCATCATGGGATTCGTCAACAACCTTCTGGTGACCGAGTGGTCCGATGACACATTCGCCACCGCCGCCTTGTGCATGGTTGACAACGAAGAGCCCCGGATTTCGTTCTGTTCAGCGGGCCATATGGCCCCCTATCTTCTGCGAGAGTCAACGGGCGTGGTGGAACCGATCCCGATGGAAAATGGGCTCCCTCTGTCCGTTGAGGCCGGCGCGTCGTTCCGGACCACTCACCTGCACGCGAGGGCGGGCGATTCCTTCGTCCTCTATACGGACGGAGTGACCGAGGCCCGGAACACACAGGGCGACTTGTTCTCCGATGACCGGCTCCTTGACGCAATGCGCGGGCATACGGGAAGCGCTGAGAGTCTGGCCCAGAGAATCGTTGAGGCCGTACAGCGTTTTTCCGGAATTGACGTGCAGGAGGATGATCTTGCGTTGATGGTCATACGATGCACGTAACGGTTCGTGGTCCTTGCGCCCGGGAAAACGTCCTGGAAAGTTCGCATATCGGGCCAAGTACAACCGGGCTGCGCTCCGCGGCGAATATAATGCCTCGATGGAACGGACATGAGCGCGCCCACAAACGTCCCACACCTTACCAAACGGGCGGAATAGCAAGGACAGAAAAATACCCATTATGGAACCCCACGCCGACCCAACCAAAGATCCTAAGTCGAAGCCGGCACAAGACAAGGTGGCCCAGAAGGCATACGCCATCTATCTGAAGGAAGGTCGTCCGCAGGGGCGCGACGTGCAGAATTGGTTGGAGGCCGAAACTCAAATGTCGCACGCCGAAGCGGGTCCGGCGCCCTCGAAGTCGGCGAACGGCAAGCCCCCTGACATCGCCTGTGCCTCGATTGCCGACACGCTCGCAGCGCTCCAGGTGAACCCTGAGACGGGTCTCACGCGCGCGGAGGTGGACTCCCGCCTGAAGGACCACGGGTACAACGAGGTGGCTGAACAGAAAGAACACCCGCTTCTCAGGTTCCTCGGGAAATTCTGGGGCCTCTCAGCGTGGATGCTTGAGTTAATCATGGTCCTGTCGGCGGTGCTCCGGAATTATGCCGATCTTGCTGTGGTGAGCGCTCTGCTGGTCGTCAACGCCGTGGTGAGTTTTATGCAGGAGCGACGGGCCGCCGGCGTTGTCGAGACACTGCGCCGGCGGTTGCAGGTGAGTGCGCGCGTGCTGCGCGAGGCGAGCTGGCAGGCCCTTCCCGCCCGGCAGTTGGTCCCTGGCGATATCGTCCGTGTCCGCCCCGGCGACATCATCCCCGCAGACGTGAAACTCCTCACCGGAACGATGAGCGTTGACCAGTCGGCCCTTACCGGCGAATCGAAGGACGCGGACAAGGCCCCCGGCGAGGTGCTTTCGTCGGGGTCCGTCGTCCGCCGAGGCGAGGGCAACGGCGTGGTCATTCTCACGGGGGCAAAGACCTACTTTGGGCGCACCACCGACCTCGTTCAGACGGCGCGTCCGAAGTACCACGCCGACGCGGTGGTAGCCAAGATCGTCCGCTGGCTCTTCCTCGTCGTCGGCACGCTGCTGGCCATAGTGGTCGTCCTGTCCCTCATGCGCGGCACGCCACTCCTCGAGATGATCCCGCTCATGCTCATCCTGTTGACGAGCGCGATCCCGCTCTCCCTCCCCGTCGTGTTCACGGTCAGCATGGCCGTCGGGTCGAAGGAGTTGGCCAAGCGCGGCGTGCTGGTCACACGCCTCAGCGCCGCGGAGGACGCGGCAACAATGGACGTGCTCTGCGTGGACAAGACGGGCACGATTACGATGAATCAACTGGCTGTCACCGGCGTGATCCCGTTGGAGCACGCGACGGAAGCCGACGTGCTGTTCGCCGGCGCCCTCGCATCGCGGGAAGCCAACCAGGATCCGATTGACCTTGCGTTCCTGGCTGCGGCAAAGGAGCGGCGCATCTTCGACGGCAGGCCGACGGTCGCGCCCATCTCCTTCGCGCCGTTCGATGCGAAAAACCGGCGGACGGAAGCCGTGGTCGAACAAAATGGACAGCGGCTGCGGGTGATGAAGGGCGCCGTGGAAACAATCTCCCAAGCCTGCGGATTAGCCCCCCAGGCGGTCAAGGCATTGGAGGCGCGGGTCAGCGAATCGGCCCTGAAGGGCTATCGGACGCTGGCGGTGGCGCGCGGTCCCGAGACGGGCGCGCCCGCCGTGCTTGGATTGGTGACGTTGTACGATCCGCCTCGACCGGATGCCAAACAACTTATCAACGAACTCCGGGATTTGGGAGTTCCGGTAAAGATGCTCACCGGCGACGCACTGCCGGTGGCATGTGAGATCGGCCAGGGTGTCGGGTTAGCCAACATCCGGCGCGTGGCGGACCTGAAGGCCGCAGGCGCTCAGGCCGGCAACAAGGCAGTGGATTTGCTGGCGGGCGCCGATGGTTTCGCGGAGATATTTCCGGAGGACAAGTACATCGTGGTGCAGCACCTGCAGGCCGCGGGGCACGTGACCGGCATGACCGGCGACGGCGTCAACGATGCCCCCGCGCTCCGCCAGGCCGAAGTGGGCATCGCCGTCAGCACTGCGACCGATGTCGCCAAGGGCGCCGCGAGCGTCGTCCTGACCGAACCGGGGTTGACGAACATCGTGGCGTTGGTCGAGCAGGGGCGGACGATCTACCAGCGCATCCTGACCTACATCATCAATAAGATCAGCCGGACGATCCTGAAGGCGGGCTTTGTGGCCATCGCGTTCGTGGTGACCGGGAAGTTCACCATCTCCGCCTTTGCGATGCTGCTGCTGATCTTCATAACGGATTTTCCGACCATCGCCCTTGCCACCGACCACGTTCGCCCGTCCAAAAAGCCGGAAACGTGGAACATCGGGGGCTTCATCATCGTATCTGTAGTGTTGGGCGTTGCGATGCTCGTGGAGACGCTCCTCCTCTTGTGGATCGCCTGGTCACGTTGCGGATTGGGGACAAGCGATAATACCCTCTACACCTTCAGTTTCCTGACGCTGCTCTACTTTGCCGCGTTCTCCATCGTCTCCGCGCGGGAGCGCCGCTGGTTTTGGGCCACGATGCCCAGCAGGGCCGTTGTGGCGGCGGTCATGGCGGAGGTGCTCGCGGGTACCGTCCTGGCGTTCATGGGTCTCCCGGGTCTCATGTCATTAGCCTGGTGGCAGACGCTCGCCATATGCGGCTATGCGATGGTCTCGTGTCTCGTTGTGAACGACGCCTTGAAGGTTGGGATGATCAAGTGGCGCGTGGGCAAGTGACGCGGTGGCGAGTAGAAGACATTCATTGAGCAAGAAGTCACAACAGGGTACTCCAGGAAGGTGACATTATGATGGATACGAACAACAACCGCTCTGTCCTGCAAGGAATTGCCCATCAAGCGATGCTTGAAAGAGGACTCTTCCCGGATTTTCCACCCCTGGCGCTCGCCGAGCTCGACGGAATCCACGGACCGGCGACGCGAACTGAGGAAGCGACGCGCGATCTCAGGAACCTTCTCTGGTGCTCCATTGATAACGATGATTCGCGTGATCTGGATCAGCTTACCGTCGCCGAAGCCCTGCCCGGCGGGGCCGTAAAGGTCCTGGTCGCCATTGCCGACGTTGACGCTATCGTCAAGAAGAGGTCGGCGCTTGACGAGCATGCGTTGCAAAACACCACCTCGGTCTACACGGTTGCCGAGACGTTTCCGATGCTGCCCGAGAAACTCTCCACGGATCTGACCTCACTCAACTATGAGTCAGACCGCCTGGCCATCGTCATTGAAATAGTTCTCGCCGGGGATGGATCGCTTCAGAGTTCGGACCTTTATGGAGCGACGGTGCGTAATCGTGCAAAACTTGCCTACAACAGCGTTGCCGGCTGGCTGGAGGGTAACGGGGCGATGCCGCAAGGGATCGGCAAGGTCAGCGGTCTCGACGAGAACCTTCGACTTCAGGACCGCGTGGCCCAGAAACTGAAGGCGCTCCGGCACTTGCACGGCGCGCTTGATCTCGAAACAATCGAAGCCCGTCCGGTTTTTGCCGGAGATAATCTCAAGGACTTGGAAGCCGACAAAAAGAACAGGGCCGAGGACATTATTGAGGACTTCATGATCGCCGCCAACGGCGTGACCGCACGATACCTCGCGTCCAGAAAGTTTCCGTCGTTGCGGCGCGTAGTCCGCACACCCAAGCGCTGGGACCGGATCATCGAACTGGCCGCGGAGCGGGGATCAACGTTGCCCAAAGAACCTGACGCAAAGGCCTTGGAGCAATTCCTGGTAGCGGCGAAAGCCGCCGATCCTCTCCGTTTTCCCGATCTCTCTCTCAGCGTCATCAAGCTTCTGGGGGCCGGTGAATACGTCGTCGAACGTCCGGGAGACAGCGTCGCCGGGCACTTCGGGCTTGCGGTCAAGGACTATACTCATTCCACCGCACCGAACCGCCGATACCCCGATCTGATTACACAACGATTGCTGAAAGCATCACTGGGGGGACGTTCCCGGCCCTACGAGAACGACGAACTGGAAACGCTCGCCAAGCACTGCACCGAAGCGGAAGACGCCGCGAAAAAAGTTGAACGGCAGGTCATAAAATCCGCAGCCGCGATACTGCTGGAAAAAAGGATCGGAGAGCAGTTCGATGCCATCGTCACCGGCGCGTCTGACAAAGGCACGTGGGTCCGTCTTCTGCGTCCGCCCATTGAAGGAAGACTGACAAGCGGTTTTGAAGGCTTGGATGTCGGCCAGCGACTCCGTGTGCAACTGGTCCGCACGGATGTGAAGCGCGGCTTCATCGACTTTAAGAGAGTGGGCTTAGACCAGCACCGGGCATAACCGATTGACGCGATGAAGGATCATTGCGAAAAGGCGGCGCGGAATGGCAACCTCTGGAGCCGTCCCCTTGAAATATCTCCTCGCTCACTTTCCGCCCTGATTGGCCCTCTAGTCACCTTCGAAGTTCCTTCTGAGATGTTCGCCCCACCTTTCCGGGTCCTCCATTACCGCCTCGTGGCGTTCTCGTTCTTTCTCCTCCATTGCCACGCTCGCTCCACTAACGGCCGTCGAGCCGATGGATCGCCTGGGTAAGTCTTCTTGCGGTTGTCAGCCCCTCGTGGTAGAGTCCTGCAACTCGGCGCAATTCGGCCCCGTTTAGCTACGCTCAGTGCCTTGGAGCTCTGCTCAAGACGAGCAGAGTGCCGAGAAATTGCTTGACCGGGGTGATCTCAGGCGTCAGAATATGACATTTGATGCCTGACCGTCGTGTGGACGGCAGGCATATGGCAAATTGCGGTCAAGAATGGCCGCAGCCTTGTTTTGCCTCGGCCAAGTCGTAAGAATTGCCGGCCCAATCGGCAGCTTCCAGGAAGGGAGAACGACATGCGCTTTCCAAAGGGCTTCGTCTGGGGTGCCGCTTCCGCTTCGTATCAGGTCGAAGGCGCTGCGCGGGAGGATGGCAAAGGACCGTCCGTCTGGGACATGTTCTGTCGCAAGCAAGGGGCCATCTGGAAAAACCAGAATGGCGACGTCGCCTGCGACCACTATCATCGCTGGAAAGAAGACGTCTCCCTGATGAAGCAGATCGGCCTGAAGGGATACCGGTTCTCCATCTCCTGGACGCGAGTGCTCCCTGAGGGCGTCGGGCCGGTAAACGCGAAGGGCCTCGATTTTTACGACCGGCTTGTGGATGAGCTTCTCGCCGCGAAGGTTCAGCCCTGGGTAACTCTGTTTCACTGGGACTACCCGTACCGCCTTTACTGCCGTGGAGGCTGGCTCAACTCTGCAAGCTCCGACTGGTTCGCTGAATACACGGCTCTTGTTGTGGACAGGCTCTCGGACCGTGTAAAGCACTGGATGACGCTGAATGAGCCGCAGTGCTTCGTCGGCTTAGGTCACTCTTCGGGGACACACGCGCCGGGAGACAAGCTCGGTTTCGCCGAAATTCTGAGGATCACGCATAACGTCCTCCTTGCGCACGGGAAAGCCGTGAAGGCCATCCGTGCGCGCTCAAAGGAAGAACCCCGGATCGGCTTTGCTCCGGTCGGTGTCGTTTCAATACCGGCCAGCCGCAGCGTGCGAGACATTCGCGCGGCCCGCGAAGCCATGTTCCGCATCGTCGGCAAAGAAGTCTGGAACAACGCCTGGTGGCTTGAGCCGGTTCTGAAAGGGAAGTACCCCGAGGAGGGGCTGAAACTGTTCGAAGCCGAGATGCCGCCCATCCCCGCCGGCGACATGGAAACGATGCACCAGCCGCTGGACTTCTTCGGCGTCAACGTCTACCTGGGGCAGACCGTCCGCGCCGGAAAGGACGGCCGACCCGAGACGGTCCCGCCTCCCTTGGGGCACGCCCTGACAGCGTACCGGTGGACGGTGACCCCTGATTCTCTTTACTGGGGACCGAAGTTCTACTGGGAGCGGTACAACCTGCCGCTCGTCGTGACCGAGAACGGCATGTCCAGCGCGGACTGGGTTTCGCTCGACGGCAAGGTCCACGACCCCCAGCGAATTGACTTCCTCCAGCGCTACCTGTTGAGTCTGCGCCGGGCTATCGCGGATGGCGTTGACGTGCGCGGCTACTTCCAGTGGTCGCTCATGGACAATTTCGAATGGGCGGAGGGCGTAAAAGAGCGGTTCGGTTTGATCTTCCTCGACTATGTGACCCAGAAGCGCATCCTCAAAGATTCGGCGCTGTGGTACAGAAAGGTCATCGCCGGCAACGGTGCTTGCCTCGAACGATCATAGTGTGGATATCGGTGACTCACTCGCTCATCACCGAAGCCGGGGGGACAATTGACGTGACTGACCGTGAGGGAGGAGGCACCACGTTCTTCGTCCGCTTTGCAGGCGGGCGTGACCGAAGGAGATGAGTCCGCCTCTCAAAGCACTCGCAGCGGCCAACAGGTTCAGTGTGTACCTCGCCATCGAAGCAAAGCCTACAGCAGTGTGTCAGGATCGTCCCCGACCGCCTCTACTTCGGCTGTTTCTTCGCCATCGAAGAGGCTGTATGCCGAGCCGAAGTACTCGCTCCAGGGATCGTCGTCGAGTAAAACGGGCGCTGAGCTTTGGCGGGCGACGTCCCCGAAGAGACCCGCTCGCCGCTTTGACCTTCTCGGCAACCTCCTTTTCGTGCTGCCCGACCTTCGCCTTGTCGGCCGATACCTGACAGAGCACGGGCACGTTGTCCACGATGACGTTCTCGCCGAATCTAGGCTACGCGGCCGCGGATACGTGTGTAGTCGTAAAATATCGCCGTGCCAGGAAGTTCCGAAGTCGCGTGTACAGGACAGAGAAGGCCCCCCTACCTTCTGAATGTGGATGCCGTCGGTATCTGTAAGGGTGCCGGCGGCATCTGCACTTCCAGTCAGGTGATGGTCAGGAGTCGGCTGCAACGCCGTGGATAATTTCGAGTTCGGTGATGCTCTTGCCACCGGCATTACGGCGCCGGCGGTACAGCCGTTTGGGCATCCACCGTCAGGTCGAACCCGCCCGGGCGCGACCCGTGCCAGGTTGCCGCCTCGAACTTGCCTTTGGCCGCCTCCCATTGCCACGTGTCGGCGATGCCCGGCCCGCTCAGCGTGATGGTCGCCTTGTCCGGCCCGTCGGGCGTCAGCGTGACCTTCACGTCCTTGTGCCACGGGTCAACTACGCAGGCGAACCGCGCGGCGGTTCCTTCGGCGCTGGACTGGAGTTGTTGCCAGTTGAGCAGTTTGCTGTGATCGTTGGCGGTCGAGACGCCGATCTTCGACTTGAGCGGCGCGTCCGCCACAAGCTGGAACTCGCACTGGGCCTCGCCCTTGGCCAGCCTGTACCGCCCCTCGGTCTCGTTCACCGGTTCGAGCTTGGCGCCCTGCATGAGCCAGGTGATGGCGACCGGCTTGGGCGAGCGGACGTCGTCGAACACCAGGATATAACTGCCTTTGACCCAGATAAATGTCCGGCGGAAACGATCAAGGGCCGGGCGACTTTTCTTGGCCGGAGCGTCGTCGTAAGCCAGGTACGACCCCGCCGCCTCGCCTTCAGCCACCACCACGTCGGCAGCGTTCTTGTAGGCGGTGATCTTGCCCTGCTCGGTCATGTCGCCATTCCCCGGTTGCTGCCAGTCCTGCCCCTCGGGTTGCCCGTCGGCGGCCTGGCCGATGCCGTTGATCAGAATCGTGTTGACGCTGGAGGACAGTTTGCCTGGCCGTTCGCAATAACGATCGGTCTCGGCCAGGTAGTCGCCATCGCCGAAGATGATAAAGGAGTTGGCGTCAGGATGGTCGTGAGCCACGTTCAGGTAAGGCAAGTTGCCCTGGGCGTCCTTCTTGGTTGGACGCCAACTGTTCGCCTTGTAGCCGCCCATCGGCCCGCACTTGAACATCGCCGCCACGGCCTTGTCCTGCCAGGAATCGCGGGTGATGGAGATCCCCAGGTCCGGAAGGAACACGGTCGTGGGCAGATTCGCGTAGTGGCCGCCCGTAATGCTCGGATCATCGTAGATCAGCGGCTCCCATGCGGAATCCACCGTGCCCCAATCTTTCGAATGGACTTGGAGGGCATGCCGGAGGCCATCCATAGCGTGGGCCTGCTTGTGCATCGCCGCTGTTTTCAGGAAGAACGCATTCATACCGAGTTCCTTGGTCCAACAATCGGCGAAGTAGAGCGACTCGGTCATGCCCGGCGCCGAGGTCTCCATGGTATAGGCGCCGACGCTCCGGTAGAACGGCGAGTCGAGGTAATGCGTCCCGCTCAGATCGTCCGAGACCTCGAACGCCATGCCCAGCCCGCCCGCGCTGGAGCCGTATCCGGGACCTTCATGCTGGCTGCCGTCCGCCGGCATCCAAGCGGCCATGAACTGGAGTTCTTTCTCCACCTCGCGCAGCAGCCATTGTTCCTCCGGTTTGCCCTCGGCCGCGCCGAACGCCGCCAGCGTCAGGCCCCAGTCGCGGTACCAGCGGTGATTGTACGCCGGCTTGCCGTGCCAGTAATTGCCGCCGGGATTGAGTTCCTTGTGGCCGCCATAGTACATCGCGCGGGCATGCTGCCAGAGCACCTGGCGGAACTCCTCCCGGAACAGGGGATCCAGATCGTTGTACAGCCAGTCCCAGGTGAGCGCCGCGCCGACCATCGTGAAGGAAGCGGTCGTATCGCTGTTCCGTTCGCCGTAGGGCGCGAACTGCTTCAACTTCTCCATCACCTTGGCATACGCTTCCGGCGTGTCCTCCACGGCCGGCTCGCCGCCCCTGGTCCAATCGGCCGTTCCGGCCAGCCATTTCAGGTACGCCACCGACTTCTCGAATGAGGCGTGGTCCTTTGTCAGCGCATAGTGCAAAGCCACCATCGGCAGCTTGAACAGGCCGTATTCCTGGCCCCAGGCTGAACCCGTCCGGCGATCGGCCGGCACCGTGCAGCCGGCGAGATATCCTTCCATCTGCGCCCGGTAGGTTTGGGCCTCCGGGCTGTTGTAAAAGGCCCTGATCTGCTCAAGCCGCTCGGCGTTGAACAGCAGCCGCGGATGTGTGTTTTCCACGGCCTCGAGGTAGTTGACCTGCGGCCCTTCGGGCATCGCCGGATCCTTCTCCGGCAGGAACGGCGGCCCTGACGGAGGAGCGGGCCGCCTCGGGCGCGCCTTCGGCGTCGCCTGAGCGACTATCAGGGCGTTGACCGGCTGGGTCTGCGCCCTGTCGTTGACCTCGTCGCTGGTCACCGTTTGTCCGGCGATGGCGTCCTTGTTATCGAGCGCGACCTTCTTTTCCTCGGCTCGCGCAGAAACCGCAAAGACCAGCACCGCAGAAACCACCGCTGCCGACCGCAGAAGTTCCTTCATCGCTTGTCCTCTCAAACTGGCCCCCCGAATGGGCGCGGGATGCCCCGGATGACCGCCGGCTCACGACCATCGTGAAGCATACAGCCTACATTGCGGCTTCCAGACACACAAGAGCAAATGAAGCATCCGGCTCCGCGGCCGCTTCGCCGAGTACTTCCAGACCGGATATCCGAAGGGCTTGCATCCCTTTCAGCAGCGCTCTTGCAGGACCAAGTCCGATAGTGGCTTGCGCTTTTTGGGGCGGGCTACGTCGGCGGGATAACCGATAGGCGTGAAGGCGATGGGTTCGACGCCCTGAGGCGCGCGCAGCACTTCGCGCGCGGCGACGGTGTCGAAAGCGCCGATCCAGCAGGTGCCCAGTCCCAGGTCGGCGGCAGCCAGGATCAGATGATCCATGGCAATTGTCGCGTCCACGTCGGCATAGTTCTTTCCGTCCGAACGCTTCCAGGCCTGCGAGGGGATGGCGCAGATGCAGACGACGATGGGAGCCTGGGAAAACCATGCCTGCGGGTAGATGCGCTTGAGTTCCGCTTCGCGGCCCCGGGTGCGCATGACGATGATTTGAAACGGCTGCCGGTTCGCCGCCGTCGGCGCAAGCCGCGCGGCTTCCAGGACCGCCTGCAACTTCTCCTCCTCGACGCTGTCCGTCTTGTATGCGCGCACACTGTACCTTTTTGCGGCCAGTTCAAGAAAGCTCATGCGATCCTCCTATCTTAGGTTTAGGCGAGCGACGACATGAGCCTCATCCTCCTCGGCGCCGATTAGCCTTCGTCTCCTGCCGGTCGCTCAATTCCGATTGCAGCATAAGATAGTGCGGCACGCTTCTCAGGCCGGACCAACCATCCGGCTTCTCGATGGCCTCGTAGAATCTCTGGATCTCGACATCATAGGCGAGCAGCGCACTCCACATCCGCAACAACCAAATCGTCGTGTTAGCGTCGGTACCGACCGTCACCTGGGTCCCCGGAGCACTGTGGGGCTCAATCACGATATTGCCCGTGCCCTCACCCCACGTCCTGCTCAGAATCGTGCCGTTCAAGGCCCCGTTGCCTGCGGAGGCCGGCTGCGCGGTCAACGAGTTCGGATGACAGGCGTAAATGTTTGCCGCCGTGCCGCCGGCCGGATAGACCGAGATCAGCATCCCGGCCGCCAGAATGGACGGATTGAAATAGTACTGCTGCGACTGCCCCGGCCACGCCGACCCCGTCCAACTGGTCTTGGCGGTGGCGATCAGGCGATCAATCTCCGCCTTCGTGAAGACCAGGCCATGCTCGTACGCGGCGACGATTCCCTGTGTGTCGAGCTGGTAATAGCCGCCGTTGGGATGCACTCCCACCCAGTGCTTGGGGGTGCCGTCGGGCTTGTAATCCCACGGCCCGGCCGGCTGGTTGTAATTCCAGATTTCGTAGGCGCCGTCGGGCTTGGGCTTCATCCGGCTCTTCATCACCTTGAACCATCGCTCCGCGCGGTCCTTGTATTCCGGCTTGCCCGTCACGTCCCACATCGCGAGCATCCAGCGGGCAATCTCGTTGGCTTTGTTGTCCGGGTGCGACGCGCCGTGGCCGGGGTCGTTCCGGGTGTCGAAGTCAATCCACTGCCGGTTGGCTGCGTCCAGCCCGTAGGGCAGCACCACGGAGATCAGCCCGCCGTCGCTGGTCTCGCGCCAGCCGCCGCGCTCCACCCATTTCCGGTAGAGCTGCTCCACGAACCGGATATAGCTCTCACCCTTCGCGCCGTACTTCTCCTTCAGCGCGCGGTTCTTCGCTATCTCGCCGGCCATCAGGACGACCGGGCGGAAGACCATCGCCTCGCTGAGCATGCTGTCGGTATTGTAATCCTCCATGCGATCCACCCATGTGCCGGCTCCATCCTTCCCGGGCCAGCCCAAGTAGCCGTCCGGCTCCTTTATGGCCCGCCTGACGAGCGAGTCGGTCCAGTCTGCCAGCATATCCACGTACTTGGTGTCGTGGGTGGCCATGTAGCCGTAGTAGAAGCCGTCCATGGTGGGCGCCACGCGCCAGGCGATATCCTCGCCCATCATACTGTCGCACGTGCGCCGCTCCCTGGCTGCGGTGGAAATCTCCTTGTCCCACAGGGCGAGCCATGATTTCTGCTTTGCCGCGTCCATCCTCGCGAGCGTCATGGCCGGATTCAACTTCTTCACGACTTCTCCTCCTCTCGTTCAATGACCGCTTTTGGGGGCCTGCCGGCGATTGAGTTCTTCTGGCCCGTTGAGGCATCGTATCAAGTCTGCGGACACCGGGCAATCGCCTGTTGCTATTTCATGCCACTTGACAAGGGACGGTTGATATATTACAATTCCCACCAGGTAAGTCATATAACAAGGACGGATGATGAAACTCACCTTTCGCAGCGAATACGCCCTGTTGGCTCTGGTCTACTTGAGCCGCCACCAGACCGCAGGCTTTGTCTCGGTCGAAACGATCGCCCAGGCTCAGGACATTCCGCGCAAGTTCCTCGAGCAGATTTTGCTCGCTCTCAAGCGCGCCAAGTACCTGCGCAGCTGCAAAGGCCAACGCGGCGGCTATCGGCTGGCCAAGCGCGCCGACAAAATCACGCTGGCCGAGGTCATCCGCCTGTTCGATGGAGCGCTCGCGCCGACTGAATCCGTCAGCCAATATTACTACGAGTCCACGCCGATCGAAAAGGAAAGGAGCCTCGTCCGCGTGTTCAAGGAGATTCGCGATTACGTGTCGGACAAACTGGAGAGCACAACGCTGGCCGACGTGTCCTAGAGGGCTCTTTTTTGCCTTGATATATGACTCCTCCTATCGGACAAGGAGACTAAAATGATCCAGGCCATCACGATTCTCGGCGGGCGCGGGAAATCGGGCGAGCCGGAACCGGTGCAGCGCATTGACCTGCGGATGGGCGACGTGGTCAGCGTCGTCGGGCCGACCGGCTCCGGCAAGACCACTCTCATCAACGACATTGAGTTGTTCGCCGACGCCAATACGCCGACGGGCCGGCGCATCCTCATCAACGGCGCACGCCCGCCCGCCGAATATCGCGACGACCCGGCCTGCAATCCCATGGCGCTGATCACGCAACACACCACGTTTCTCTCCGACCTGCCCGTCCGGGAATTTTTGATCACCCACGCGCGCATCCGCAGCGCCGTCGGCTCACAAGTCGAAAGGATGTTGGAACGCACGCTGGGCTTTGCCAACCAGTTGACGGGTGAGCCGATCCTCGTGGACAGCCGCATGACGGAGCTTTCGGGCGGGCAAACGCGCGCGCTGCTCATCGCCGACGCGACGATCATCTGCAACACGCCGATCGTGCTGCTGGACGAAGTGGAAAACGCCGGCATCCATCGCACGCGAGCCCTGGAACTGCTGCGCGAGCATCGCAAGATTTTCATCTTTGTCACGCACGATCCACGCATCGCGCTGCTTTCGGACTATCGGATCGTGATGCAAGGCGGCACGGTCACCAAGGTCCTGCACACCGACAAGGACGAGCGCGAGTTCTCGGTGAAGGTGAGCCGGTTGGACGATCTGCTCTCTCGCTTGCGCGACACCATTCGCTCGGGCGCGCGGTTGACGGGGCGCGAGATGGAGGGCTGGGCATGAAACTCGCCATTTGCGCCGGGCCAGCCACGACCGGCAAGACATCGGTATTGCGGCACATGATCCGCAAGCTCCTGCAAGGCGGCCTGCGCGCCGCTTTTCTCAAGATTGACGTGCAATACGCCGAAGAAGACGAACAACTCGCCCAGGAGTTTGGCATCCCCACGCGCAAGGTCTATTCGGGCGAGCTATGCCCCGACCACTGTAACGTGATGGTGCTGGGCGATGCGCTCAATTGGGCGCGCAGAGCGGGATGCGGCGTGCTGTTCGTGGAGACGGCCGGGCTGTGCCTGCGCTGCTCGCCCTATGTGGACGGCGGGCTGGGGATGGTGGTCCTGGAGGCGACGAGCGGGATGAACCTGCCGCTCAAGGTCGGGCCGATGCTTTCGCTGGCCGACGTGGCCGTGGTCACGAAAATAGACCGCGTCTCCCAGGCGGAACGCGAAGTGTTCCGCGCGCGCATCCAGGACGTCGCGCCATCCGTCCGCATCCGCGAGGTGAATGCGCTGTATGGCATTGGGATTGATCCGCTGGTCGAGCACGTTCACGCCACCCCCGACGCAGGCGAGCATTTGTTGTTGCGCGGCAACCCGCCCGTCGGCACCTGCACGATCTGCGTGGGCAAAAAGGAAGTCGGTTGGCAATCGCACTTCGGCGTGGTGCGGCCGCTGGAAAACCAGCTTTTCTATCGGGGCGAGTGAGATGCCTGAACAGATTTACCTTGACAACGCCGCTACCACGCCGCTCGACCCGCGCGTTGCCCTGGCAATGCGACCCTGGCTTGGCGAGCGATTCGGCAATGCTTCCAGTTGGCACTGGGCCGGGCGGCAGGCGAACGAGGCGGTTGAACATGCGCGCCGGCAGGTGGCTGACTTGCTGCACGCCGCTCCCGGCGAGATTGCCTTCACCGCCAGCGGCACCGAGGCCGACAACATGGCGCTCGTCGGCGTGGCGGAGGCCTTGGGTGAGCGTGACTGCCACGTCATCACCAGCGCCATCGAGCATCCCGCCATCTTGGAGACCTGCCGCTACCTCCGGCGGCGCGGCGTCGAAATCACCTATCTGCCTGTGGGCGCAGACGGGATCGTGGATCCAGCAGCGCTGGCCGGCGCGCTGCGCCCGAACACTCGGCTGGTCTCGATCATGGCTGCGAACAACGTCGTCGGGACACTTCAGCCCATCATCGAGTTGGGACGAATCGCGCGCGAGCACGGCGCACTATTTCACACCGATGCCGTGCAGGCCGTGGGCAAACTGCCGCTGGACGTGCATACTCAACCGATGGACTTGCTCTCGCTTTCGGCGCACAAACTTCACGGCCCACAAGGCGTGGGAGCGCTCTATGTGCGCAAGGGCGTCCGGTTGGAGCCGCTCATTCACGGTGGCGGGCAGGAGGGCGGCTTGCGCTCCGCCACTCACAACGTGGCCGGCATCGTCGGGCTGGGGCAGGCCGCTGAGATTGCCCGCGCCGAAATGTCCGGCGAGGCGGCCAGGCTACTCCATCTGCGCGACCGCATCATCGAGGCCGTCACAGCCCTCATCCCTAATGCTTACCTCATCGGCCATCGGTTTCAGCGATTGCCGGGGCATATCTGCCTGGGGTTTGCGGGGCAAGAAGGCGAAGCGATCACGCTGCTATTGGCATTGGACGAGGCAAAGATTGCGGTCTCGACGGGGAGCGCGTGCAGCTTACATCATGCGGCTGAACCTTCGTACGTCTTACTCGCGATGGGGTTTGACCCGATTCGGGCGCGCGGCTCTCTGCGCGTGACGCTGGGCCGCTTCACCACCGAGGCCGAAGTGGAGCGCCTGCTGCAAGTTCTTCCGCAGGCCGTGGCGGCATTGCGGCCTATCGTAACCCACGCGCCTGTGCTGGCCTAGCACAAGGATTTGGCGGGGCGCGGATTTCATGGATACGCGCAGCTGGTAAAGAGGAGTACAACATGAACCTGCCCGTGGATGATTTGCCGGGGCTGGACTGCGGAGTGTGCGGATTTCGCACCTGTTCAGCATTTGCCGATCGGTTGGTCATCGAACCGGGTTTGATCAAGCGCTGCATTCATCTTTCGGGCGACCGGGCGCCTGCGTCGTCGCGAGCCGCGGCGGGCGAGCAGCCCACGCTTTCGCCCTGCTCCGCTTGCGCCAACGGCACGGTCGTTGCCGGCGAGTCCGCGACGGCATGGCGAGACAGCCTCGGCCGCGAGTTTGATTTCTACCTGGAGCACTTTCCGGAAGAACCCGGTCCGCGCGAGATTATCTTGCCGCACAATCCGCTCATCACGCGCGAGATGGACATCCAGCCCGGCGAGACGCTGATCGGCCGGCCGCTGGGGATGTCGTGCGGCTGCCCTATCACGCACTGCGGCGTAGCCATGCAAGTGGATCACCGCATCGGCGTGATCGTGTGGTGCGTGACCGGCCCGCTGCGCCCGCGCCAACAGGGCTACAAGGACCTGGGCTATTACATCGCCGAGGGATACGAGGGATTGATCCAGCGCGCCCGCTGCGACATCAAGATCGGGATGCGCTACTTTTTCCAGCCGCGCATGTGCATGTTGCAGTGGCGGCACAGCGGGCTGGTGAACTATCTGAACCGCACGCCGGCCGGATTGCAGGTCCGCGTGGAAGGTTTGTGGATTGGCTAAGTACAGCGTTTCAGAAGTCCGTATGGACTTCTGAAACGCTGTACGGCGCGGGAGGTTTGGAGGGCCGCGGAAGGCCCTCCAAGGGGTCACAGCGGAAAGACGCGACAGTCGCAGGCGCGAGC
>Ga0181524_10001311_pt1 | contig 28814 bp, 17 predicted proteins | sample PEATcosm2014_Bin_34_FD_119761 | JGI IMG/M metagenome (GOLD analysis project Ga0181524, IMG submission 119761) | Peatland microbial communities from MTU Mesocosm Facility, Houghton, MI, USA - PEATcosm2014_Bin05_60_metaG | ecosystem: Environmental > Terrestrial > Soil > Wetlands > Peat | place... | reverse complement strand
GGAGCGCCGACTTGCAGTCGGCTTTGCGCGTACCCCGTCTTCGAATTCGTTGCTCTTGGTTCGGTCTAAGCCGACTGCAAGTCGGCGCTCCGCCTGGGCACCAAGCACTCGCGAATGCGCCCTGTGCGATCTGCGGCTCAAGTTTTGCCTGGACCTGTCTGGGCGAGTTGGCAATGCTGCATGGCATGAAAACGACCAACCTTCTGAACGATTCGAGTGTGTTTCTGCTTATGGCGGGTTTGAGCCTGGTGACGATGGGTTGCGCGGCTGCCGGGTTTGGGGCGGCCGAGTTGCGCTGTGAATACGGGAAGAACCCGACTGCGATAGGGGAAACGCAGCCGCGTTTGAGTTGGGTGGTCGAGAGCGCGCAGGGGCAACGGGGAGTGATGCAGGGGGCTTGGCAGGTGCTCGTGGCCAGCAGCCTGGAGTTGCTCGGCAAGGACCAGGCCGACCTCTGGGACAGCGGGAAGGTCGATTCGGCACAGTCGGTCAACGTGGTCTATGGTGGAAAGGAGCTGGGTTCGGGCCTGACCTGCTTCTGGAAGGTCAAGGTCTGGGACGGGCACGGCACGGCCTCGGGTTGGAGTGCGCCGGCGAGCTGGACCATGGGGTTGCTCAAACCGTCCGACTGGAAGGCCAAGTGGATCGGGTACGGGGGCGTGGCGGACCGCTCGGTTTCGGCCTCTGCGGTCCCGAAAGAACTCCAGCGGCTCGATGGCAATAAATGGGTGTGGGCCAGCGGCGCGGAGCCAGGAAATCAGCCGGCGGGCAAGGTCTATCTCCGGAAGGTTGTCCAGGTTCCCGCCGATCGGGCGGTCAAGCAGGCGACATTTCTCCTGGCCGCGGATGACGGTTTCAGCTTGTTTATCAACGGGCATTTGGCGGGGCAGGGGACCACGTGGCGACAGGTCTCCAGCCCGGATGTGACGGGGCGTCTGCAGCCGGGGGCTAATGCCCTGGGCATCGAGGCGATCAACGCCGGGGATGGCCCCAGCCCGGCAGGGGTGATCGGACGCCTGGTCATCATTTTCTCGAGCGGCGCCCCGATGGTGGTGCCGATTGATGGTTCCTGGCAAACGAGCCGCGAGGCGGGGGCGCGCTGGAATTGGGCGGACTACGAGGCCTCGGATTGGAAACCGGCCAGCGTGGTGGGCAAGTATGGCGATTCGCCTTGGGGCCGCATCGGGTCCAACGCCGAGACGACTGATCCTGCGCCCTACTTTCGGAAGACCTTTACGGTCGCCAAACCGGTGAGCCGGGCCACGATATTCGCTTCGGCGCTCGGGGTTTATGAGCTGCACCTGAACGGGAGCCTTGTTGGGAACGACGCGCTGTCACCGGGCTGGACAGATTACCACAAGCGGGTGCATTACTTCGGCTACGATGTTACCCGGCAACTCAAGCAAGGCCAGAACACCCTCGGGGCGATCCTCGGCGACGGCTGGTATGCGGCTTACCTGGCCTTCACGGGCAAGCGGCATTACTACGGCGACAAGACGCGGCTGCTGGCGCAGATGCAGATCGAGTACCAGGACGGCACCAAAGAGGTGATCGGCACCGATGAAACCTGGAAGGTGGCGACGGGTCCAATCCTCGAGGGCGACTTGCTGATGGGCTGCGTTTATGACGCGCGCAAGGAACTGAGCGGCTGGGACACCCCTGAGTGCGCCGACGCCGGCTGGGGCCCGGCCACTGTGGATAACGGTGTGCAAGCCAACCTCCAGGCGCATCCGGGGGCGCCGATTCGGCGCGAGGGCGAAATCGCCGCCGTCAAGCTCACCGAGCCTCGACCCGGGGTGTATGTGTTCGACCTGGGCCAGAACATGGTTGGTTGGGCGCGGCTCAAGGCCAAGGGCAAGGCCGGCCAAAGGGCCGTGGTGCGCCATGCGGAGATGTTGAATCCCGACGGAACGATCTACACCGCCAACCTGCGGGCGGCCAAGGCCACAGACACCTACTACCTGGCGGATGGGCCCAAACGCGCCTTCGAGCCTTATTTCACGTTCCATGGCTTCCAGTACGTCGAGGTTACCGGCCTGGATTACAAGCCCGAGCTGGAGGACGTCACCGGGGTGGTGGTGCATTCAGACCTGGCGCGGACCGGTTGGTTCGAGTGCTCGGAGCCGCTGGTCAACAAGCTGGCTCTCAACTCGCTGTGGGGCCAAAAGGGCAATTTCCTGGATGTGCCCACCGATTGCCCGCAACGGGACGAGCGCGCGGGCTGGACGGGCGACGCCCAGGTCTTCATGAAGACGGCCTGCTTCAACATGGATGCCCCCGGCTTTTACACCAAATGGCTGATCGATTTGTGCGACGACTCGCAGCGCGCCGATGGCGCATTCGGGGACGTCGCGCCCCACGTGAGCGTTGTCGGCTTCGGCAATACCGGGTGGTCCGACTCCGGCCTGGTCTGCAACTGGCGGATGTACGAGATGTATGGGGACACTCGAGTGCTGGAGCGGCATTACGACGAACTGGTCCGCTCCATGGATTACCTGGCCAGGACGAGCAAGGGCCTGGTGCGCGGCACCGGGGCTTATGGCGATTGGCTGCGGCTGGCTGGTCCGCAACATTCCGAGGCGATTGGGACCGCCTATTACTATTATGCCGCCCGGCTGATGACGAGGATAGGGGAGGCCCTGGGCAAGAAAGAGGAGGCCGAAAAGTACCGCCGATTGGCCGAGGCCATCCGCGAGGTGTTCGTCAAGACCTTCATCAAGGGCGATGGCCGGATAGTGGATGGCAAGAACGAAACCGGCCAGACGTTTTATGCGCTGGCATTCGGGCTGGACCTGGTGCCGGCGGAATACAAGAGTTTGGTCGCCGGGCAGTTTGTGGCTTCCATCAGGAAAGAAGACGATCACCTTGCGACCGGTTTTTTGGGGACGCCTTTCGTGCTTTTTGCTTTGCAGAAGGCAGGGCATCCGGAGCTGGCCTACAAGCTGGCGCTCAACAGGACTTATCCCTCCTGGCTGCAACAGGTCCTCTGGGGCTCGACCACGATGTGGGAGCGGTGGGATGGCTGGCGCCCGGACAAGGGGTTCCAGGACCCGGGCATGAATTCCTTCAACCATTATTGGCTGGGATGCATCAGCGAATGGCTCTTCACTCAGGCGGCGGGCATCGACAGCGACGGCCCCGGTTTTGAACGGATCACTATCCGGCCGGAGATAGCCAAGCCCGCGACCGGGTTCAGTTGGGTGAAGGCCTCCTACGACTCGATTCGCGGGACGATTGCCAGCGCCTGGAAGCTCGACCAGGCCCGCTTCGAGCTGAACGTCACCGTGCCCGGCAACTCGCTCGCCACGGTGTATGTCCCGGCCGGCAACGCCGCCGACGTGACCGAGAATGGACACCCGGCCTCTCAGGCGCAAGGCGTGAGGTTTCTGCGCCAGGAGGGCGATCGGGCGGTGTTCGAGATCGGCTCGGGCCAGTTTGCTTTTCAGAGCAGGCTTTGAGGGGGCTGCCCTGTCCAAGTTATCGAGATTCCTGCGCACTTGGACAGTCTTTGTCCCACCCCTTATGATAATGTGTTAGCGTTGCAATCGGCCAACCGAAGCAACAAACTGAATGCACATGAACACGTGACAGTTTGGATATGGCAGGCACCGACGGAAAACTGGCCGCTGAATTTGGCGAACACATTTCGCACGGCTCCCTGTTCCTTTCGTCGGTCGAGCAGATAGACGCGCACCAGGTCCTTCTCCCATACGCCCATTACCTCCAGCAGGCGTGGGCTGAGTTGAAGCTTGGCGGCGTGCTTTGTGTGGATGGCCGCCCGACGGTTTACCTTTGCGAAGCGAAGTGTTTCACCAGCAAACAAAAGCGAGAGCGCCAGCGGTTCACGTGGAACCAGGGCCTCGTACCCTTGCTGGTGCTGCTGACGCCCGAGCAAGTGGAGGTTCACAGCGGTGTCTGCAAACCTTTGAATCCGGACGCCCCGGACGACACGCCGGATAGCACGCTGATTTCCGACCTCGGGAATATCGCCAAGGCGCTGGAGTGCGCGAAATTCGTTCGCTCCATCGAGACGGGCCAGTTTTTTCAAAATCATAAGGACTTCTTTCCGCCAAACCAAGCCGTTGACCGGTGTCTCGTCAACAACCTCGTGCAAGCCGCGCGACGGCTAAAGAGGGAAGGCTGGAAACTTGATCGCGCCCACGCGCTCCTCGGACGCGCCATATTTGTTTCGTTTCTCCAGCAGCGCGGGTTCATCAAGCCCCACCACTTTCCATCTCAGACCACGTCGCTCCTGGACATCGTAAAAGGTCGCACCATCGAAGCGATCAAACATCTGCTCTATGGCGATGACGGTCTTTTTCACACGTTGAAGCGGGAATTCAACGGCACGATGTTTGACGCTACGCTCGATGCAGAAGCGCGCGACATCCGCAAGCCGCACCTCGACATCCTCGCTGACTTTCTTGGCGGCGCGGAAATGGAATCAGGTCAGCTTACAATCTTCTCCGACTACGACTTCCGCGTCATCCCCGTGGAGACCATCAGCGCCATCTACGAGGAGTTCATGAAGGACACAGACCTGGAGCGGAAACACGACGAGGGCGCCTTCTGCACGCCGCGCCACCTCGCCGAAACAACCTTGCACGTCGCCCTCGAAGACCGTTACGCCGAAGCCGCTGCCTGGCGTGTGCTCGACCCCGCATGCGGCTCTGGCGTTTTCCTGGTGGCCATGTTCAACATGCTCGCCGCGGAGTGGCTTCGCGGTAACGCGAACAGAACCAAAAAAACGAAGGCGCAAGCGCTTCTTGAAATCCTGCAGCAACGCATCCGTGGGGTTGACCTCAATCTCGACGCCTGCCGGATTGCCGCGTTCAGCCTTTACCTCGCATTGCTTGAGAAACTCGTGCCGATAGATATTGACGAGTTCAAAGCGCGAGTGCGTGCCGACCGTTTTCTGCCGCCGCTCCTGATGAGCGGCAAAGAAGGGCTGAAAGCTGAGCCGGCCGTTATCATTCATGGTGATTTTCTCCACGACACGCTGCCGCTGGAGAGAGATTACGACATCATCATCGGCAATCCGCCGTGGGAAAGCCGGGGCAAAGAGCAAATCGCCCTGCATTTCGCCAAGCGCACACCGGAATTCCTCCGCGATGGTGGCATCGGTTGCCTGATTCTTCCAACGACTATTCTTGTCAACCGCCACGGTACGCTCGATGCCGATTGGTTTCGCGCCGTTACGGTCGAAAAACTGGTGCAGCTCGCGGACTATCGGAAAATGATGTTCGCCAGTGCCATCCACGCGGGCTTTATCATCCGCTACCAAAAGACAAAGCCGGCGCTGGAACATATTGTCATTTATGAAACGCCTAAGGTTAGTCGCTTTGACCGTCGCCGAGGTATCATCGTTGTCGAACCGGACGACCAAAAGCTCGTGCCTCAGCGCGACGCGCTTGCAGCGAGCCTCCAGGACAAAAGACAATACCGAGGCCGGTTGCAGGCACTTTGGAGCCGGAAGTTTTGGGGTTCCCGTCGTGATGAAGCGTTTCTGCGGAGGTTAGACTTCCTGCCGCGCCTTTCGGAGTTGGTTGGCACGCGTGGGAAGGCAAAGCGATGGCTCGGAGGCACTGGCTTTCAACCCCACTACGCGGGCAAGCAGCACGAGCGATACAAACCAGTGGCCATCCCGTGGCCACTGACCGCGCCATTTCTCGACGCACGAGACGAAGAAATAAACTTGGTCGTATTCGAAAACCAGTTCGGCACGGTCGGTGAGCGTTTAAAGGCCGTCGGTGCCTCAACGGAGAGAGTGCTCTTTGCGCGGCCTGACGCCAATTTCCGACCGCCGATGGTTCTTTTGAACAACGGATTCACAAAGTTCGCGTTTTGCGGCCATCACATCCTCTTTCAGGATGCCCTTCGATCAATCACGGGGCCAGAACATGACTCTGATCTCTTGCGTTTCCTGGTTGCGGTGTTGGGTTCAGACTTGATGCGATTCCATGCTTTCCATTGCGGTTCCAGCAACGGGATCGGTCGGGACAAACTCCACCTATACGAGAGCTTAAGTCTGCCATTCCCGCTTCCTGATGATGAACTTGCAGTGGACAACGCCACGGAAATAATTCGCCAGACTGCCTCGATTATTCGAAATGTGGAGCGTGACGGTGCAGGGGCGAATTCGGCCAGACGCGCGGAGCTTGTCGATGATGCCAAGAAGCAGCTTGAACCGCTCGTCGAAACCTACTTCTGCGTGAGCGGGACCGAGCGGATGCTTATCTCTGATACACTCGACCTCTGGCAGCCGAGTATTCACAAGCAAAACCTCGATCTTGACATTCCTGCGCTTCGCTTCCCCGATGACGAGGCGCGCGAGCTGTATGCGGACACACTCACCAATGAACTCAACCGCTTCTCGCGCAAGGAACAGATCCAGATCAGCGCCGAAGGGATGGCCTCCGCAGAACTCAACCTCGTCTTCGTCTCCGTCATTTTTGGCAGCGAGAAGCGTCCCTACCGGGAAACGGGCGGCGACGCAGAATTGTGGGGGGCCTTGGCACGTGTGAACAAGGCAGCGCAAAAAGATAACGGCCCCATTTCCTACCTGCGTGGCTTTACTTATTGCGAGCGTGACCGCATCCACATACTCAAGCCGGCCACGATGCGAAACTGGTGTCGAACCGCAGCCCTCAACGACGCGGACGCTGCCTTTGAATACCTGCGAGGAAAGCCCGCGTGAAACTTGACGAAGCAAGCGATAGGCTCGACGTTGAATTCAACCCGTTCACCGGCGAATACATCGTTGAAATCCTTCAGGCTGTGTCGGCGGCTTGGGCAAGGATGAAGCAGCCGAAGCCGCGAGAGTGGGAAGACGATATCACACTGCGCCTCGCGGGGCGGCTCCAAAACGACCCGGTCTTTCGTGGCCTGCCGTACGACGTCGTTCCTCAATACTGGCTGTTGGATATGGATGGCCGAAGGCTCGGTCGTCTCGACCTCCGATTCAAACACCGATTTTCGCAACGCGATTACTTCGCATTCGAATCCAAACGTCTCCACGTCCGTTGTCCAGCCGGCTTGTTCAGGGCCGAGTATTCCGCGTATGCGAGCGTCGATGGCATGGGCGCTTTCGTCGAAGGCCAGTATTCCAAGAATCTTCCCGCCGCTGGAATGCTTGGCTACGTTATGGACGGGAACACCGGCAAGGCATGGAGCGGGCTCGTGAAGAGCATCGATTCCAAGCGTGAATATCTTCGATTACTTGCTTCCTCGCAGCTCGTCGAATCAGAATTCACAAAGCGAGTCAAAGCCGGTCCGCTGGGCATTTGCCTTGGAGAAACGGAACACGCCTTAGTTTCTTGCGGTCTTCGCTTGTTTCACCTGCTCTTGCCGGTGAGACAGGCCTCGGATTCCGCTCTGACCCATTCCTGCGCTTGACCCCGGAGCCGGAAGGTCCAAGAATGCGGCCCCAGACACTATGCGCGCGAAACTGATTGTTCTGCTTGGATTGGCGTTGGCAAGCTGGGGCCTGGCCGCGGCCCAGACTTTCGAACAGAAGCCCAAGGACGCGTGTTTTGAGCGGTTTGTGCTGCTCAAGGCGCCGAAGGCCCCGAGGCTGGTGTTGAGGCCGGGCGATCGGCTGGCGATCTGCGGGGACTCGATCACCGAGCAGAGGATGTACTCGAGGATCATCGAGGATTACCTCACGGTCTGCGCGCCGGAGTTGAAGGTCACGGTGCGGCAGTACGGGTGGAGCGGGGAGCGGGCGTCGGGATTTCTGGCGCGCATGGCCAACGACTGTTTGCTCTTCAAGCCGACGATTGCGACGACCTGCTACGGGATGAACGATCACGAGTATGGTCCTTACGAGGAGCGTATCGGGAGGGCCTATTGCCAGGCGTCGATGGCGGTGATTGAGGCCTTCAAGAGCCATGGGGTGCGGGTCATTCACGGTTCGCCGGGGTGCGTGGGCAAGATCCCTGCCTGGGTCAAGACGGCCAGGGGGACGGTCGAAGACCTGAATCTGAACCTCTGCAATCTGCGCAACCTGGGCATCGAGATGGCGCGCCAGAAAGACGTGGGCTTTGCGGATGTGTTCTGGCCGATGCTCGAGGCCGGCTTCGAGGGGCAGCAGAGATTCGGGGCCGATTACGCAATCTCCGGAAAGGACGGCGTGCATCCCGGTTGGGCCGGGCACACGGTGATGGCCTATGCATTCCTCAAAGCCCTGGGGCTGGACGGGGCAATCGGGACCTTCACGCTCGATCTGAGAACCGGCATGATGCTCGCCTCAGAGGGCCACGAGGTGATTTCGGCAAAGGACGGCAGGTTCGAGATTAGGAGCCGGCGCTATCCTTTTTGTCCCTGCCTGGAACAGGGCCAGGGCCAGGCCTCCTACCCGGTTTGCGGCAAGGATGATCCGACCAAAGACGACAGTATTCGTTCAGCCATGAGCCTCATCCCCTTTAACAAGGAATTGAACCGCCTGCTGCTCGTCGTCCGCCATGGAAGGACACAGAATTACAAGGTCACATGGGGTTTGACAGGCAAGGTTTTCAGCGCCGGACAACTGGCCGGCGGTGTGAACCTGGCGGAGGAATTCCCGTGCAATCCGTTTTGCGCCGCTTTTGCGAAAGTGGACGCGGCCGTCGCTGCCAAGCAGGCCTACGAAACAAAACAGGTCAAGGAGGTCTTGCATGGGCCGGAAGCGAAGGCGGATTTGGCAGGCGCCGTGACGCGGACCGAATCGGAGCGAAAGCCCTTGGCACAGGCGATTCAGGAGGCCTTTGTGCCGGTGACGCACGTTCTGGTTATCGAGCCGAGGGAGTGAACGGGCGGTCAATGCGCGGCAGGCGTTCCTGTTTTACCCATACCGAGTAGTCTAAGGCCACAGCGGCCTGGAGCAGCGCCTCAGAACACGCTGCCTGTTTCGCCGCATAGGCCAGGGCTTCCTGGTAACGCCGCAGCATCTCCGGCCGTTCGGACGGCTCGCAGGTGCGGAGGTCGTAGTAAGCGCCGTGGAGCTGGGCGATGTACTCAGGCCGCGGCATTGAAAACGCGCTGGCGAACAGCTTCGATTTCGGTGGAAGAGTACTGGGGATGCCTGCTTCGCTGCAGGATGCGCAGCAGCTCCAACGAGGCGCCCAGCGTTTCCAGCGTCTGGCCGGAGGCGGACAAGTCCACGCTGTTGAGGCGGATTTGGTGGAGCAACCAGTCCCCGCAGCCGATCGCCAGATTGACCACCCCCTCGTGCATCGTCAGCGCTTCCTCTGACGGTGCGCCGCCGGCGTCCAAGCCCTCCTCCAACTCGCGGCACAAGTCGACCAAGTCCAGCCACGATACGACCTGCACGGTCCACGGCAGATTCCGCGATTGCACCCGCCCGGCCAAGCGGCCGGCCATCCGTCCGGCCACGCGATTGTCCAACGATTCGGCAGTTCCAACGTTCATGCGCAAACTCTGCCAGCAGCCAGGCCCTGTGGCAAGCGCTGCCAACAACCAATTTCGACCTGCCTGCGCCGAGCCTTCGGCAGGAAGGCAGAGGTTGCGACAAAGGTCCGGAACCAGTGCTTTTGGGACAGGCTATAGCTACTCGTATCTGAGGGCTTGAATGGGGTCGAGACGGGCGGCTTTGAAGGCGGGGAAGAGGCCGGCGACGATGCCGACGGCGGCGCTGAAGGCGACGGCCAGGACCATGGTCATAGGGGTAATTACGGGAGTGTTTGCGGTGGGGCTGATGGCCTCGAGGAAATGGACGAAGGCGTAGGAGGCAATGACGCCCAGGGCGGCGCCCAGAAGGGCGATGACAACGCTCTCAACGAGGACCTGGGTGAAAACGGCCAACCCGGTGGCGCCAACGGCCTTGCAGATGCCGATCTCGCGGATGCGCTCGTTGATGCTGGCCAGCATGATATTCATGATCCCGATGCCCCCGACGATCAAACTGATGGCGGCGATAATCCCGCCGCTCATGCGGGCGTTGTGAATTTGCTGGTTGATGCTTTGCAACTGGTTTTCCTGGGTGTGGAAGCCGAAGTCTTCGATGCCGCGATGGGTGAGCATGAGGACGTTTCGGACCTGCTGCAGGGTGGCATCGAGTTGATCGAGGGACTTGACTTTGATGTCAAGGTCGGTCAGGCGGTTATCCGGCACGCCGTTGGTGTCGCCGACGGCGCGGAAGCGCATCCACGCAGTGTTCAGCGGCATGTAGAGCGTGAGGTTCTTGCGGAAGAAGGCCCAATTGCCATGTCCCCAGCCCGTGCGCCGAGAGGGGCCGCTTTGGGCTGCCCGCGGCTGTTTGGCCGCTAATTCGCGCTGTTTTTTATCCTGCTCGCTTTCATAGTGGGCGAACATCCCAACAACGGTGAAGGGTTGGCCGTTGAGATTGATGACTTCGCCGATCGGGATGATTTCCCGGCCAGTCAGTTCCGGAGAGCCGAACAGCTCATCCCGGATGCCGGTGCCGATGACGCAGACGGGATTGGCGTTTTCCTCATCGATGTCCGTGAAGAAGCGGCCATGTTCGAGCGTGTGGAGGTTCATGTCGATGGCAGCGGGCCAGACGCCGACCGCCTGGGAGGGCATGACCAGTTTATCGGCATGAGTGGCGGTGATGCCCCAAATGGCCATTTGGGGGGAGATGAGGTGGAGCAAGGGGGCGCTTTCACGGAGGGCTTGCACGTCGGTCATGGTGCGTCCCGGGGCCTGGTCGGACAGATGTTCCTGTTCGATGGGCACGTCCTGTTCTTCCAGGAGGACCTTGTCGGCGCCTCCCATGGCGATCATGGTTTCTTTCATCCCATTCTCCATCCCCTTGATGATGGCCGCCATTCCGACCAGGCTCGCCACGCCCAGGATGATGCCGAGCATGGTCAGGAGCGAGCGGAATTTGTGCGCCCAGACTTCTTTGAGGCCGACCACGATGGTGTTGAGCAGGTTCACTCGTACTTGAGGGCTTCAATGGGGTTGAGGCGGGCCGCTTTGACCGCGGGGATGATGCCGGCCAGCACCCCGATGAGGGCACTGGCGCCGAAGGCCAGGCACAGGGCAGTGAGGCTGACAATCGGCGCATTGTCGGTCGGCGAGAACTGGCCGATGAGGTAAACCAGGGCGTAAGAGGCGGCCAGCCCCACCAACCCCCCAAGAACGGCAATCACGACGGATTCCACCAGGATTTGGATGAAGATGTCGCCCGTGCCGGCGCCAACCGACTTGCGAATGCCGATTTCGCGCACACGTTCGGAGATGCTGGCCAGCATGATATTCATGATGCCGATGCCCCCGACCAGCAGGCTGATGCCCGCGATCAGGCCGCCGCTGAGCCTGGCGTTGTGGACGAAGGTCTTGATCTGCTCGGCCCAATCCTCCTGGGTGCGGAAGGAGAAATCCTCGATGCCTCTGTGGGTACACATGAGCACGTTGCGGGCTTGCTGGATGGCTTCTGTAAGGGTGTCGATGCTGGCAACCTTGAATTCAAGACCCGAGAGCCGCGGGTCGCCGGTCGCCCCGACGGCCATGCCGTTGCCCGAGCTGATGGCGGCGCGGGTCGCGCCGGAGCGGAACTTCATCCAGACGGTGTTGAGCGGCAGATAGACGGTGGCATTCTTGAGGTAGAAGACCCAACTGCCGCGGCGCCGATTGTTGCGGGCGACACCGCCCGTTTTCTGCTGCTCCGGGTGGGCTTTGGCCAACTCGCGTTCCTTGCGGTCCCGCTGGCTTTCGTAATGCTGGAACATGCCGATGACGGTGAAGGGGACGTGGTTGATGAAGAGGATTTCCCCCACGGGATTGACTTCGCGGCCCAGCTCCTCCGGCGAGCCCCAGATTTTGTCGCGCGTGGCGGTGCCGATGACGCAGACACTGCGCGCCATCTCGTCGTCCAACTCGTTAAACATGCGGCCATACTCGATTACGTGCTCGTTCATCTCGAGGGCCACCGGCCAGACCCCGCAACAAAACCACGGGCGGAATTTCTTGTCGTGGGCGGAGACGGTGGCCCAAAGGCGCATCTCGGGGGACGTGCGCGTCACCAGGGGGGCGCTCCGGCGCAAGGCATAGACATCGTTGATCGTGATGCCAATGGCGTCATCGGTGAGGTGGCGTTGCTCGATCGGCACGTCCTGGGCCTCGACGCGAACTTTCTCCAGTCCGCCGATGGCGACCAGGGATTCTTTGGCCCCCTTTTCCATGCCAGCGACCAGGGCCGACATGGCAACGAGGCTGGAAACACCCAGTATGATGCCGAGCATCGTGAGGAGGGAACGAAACTTGTGGGCCCAGATTTCCCGCAGACCGCTCTGCACGGTAACAAGTATCTGCCAGGAACGCCCCAGGCCCTCTCGGGCCAGATTAGAGGCACTCATCGGAGAACTGTTTTGGGGTGCCGGCTGCATTTCGAGCGTCCTGTTTTCCCTCACCCCGGCCCTCTCGCTCCCGGCACACGTATGACAGCTCCGTTCTGCATGGGTTTTAACACCCCGAGCCGGGGCTTTGCGCCGGGACCTGGACGGCGGGCATGGGCGCTGGACGTGGCGAACGGTCCAGGCCTGCAAGAGTCGCGTCGGCCTTGGCGGCGATCTTCCCGTCGCGAATTTCGATGCGCCGAGGGGTAACCGCGGCAATCTCGGGGTCGTGGGTGACCAGGATGATGGTGCGTCCCTCCTGGCTGAGTTTGCGGAAGAGCTGGAGGATGGCGTCGCCGGTGTGGGAATCGAGGTTGCCGGTGGGTTCATCGGCAAAGACAATGCGGGGGTTGTTGACCAAGGCGCGCGCGATTGCGGCCCGCTGCTGCTGGCCGCCCGAGAGTTGGCTGGGGCGGTGCCTGGCGCGGTTGGCGAGGTTGACGGCCTCCAGGGCGGCCATGGCCCGCTGCCGGCGCTCTCTGCCCGGGATTCCGCTGTAAATCATCGGCAGCTCGACGTTTTGCATCACGTTGAGTTTGGGCAAGAGGTTGAAGAACTGGAAGACGAACCCGATTTTGCGGTTGCGGATAGCGGCCAATTGACGCGGGGAGGCAGCGTGGATCATGACGCCGTCCAGGTTGATGGTTCCTTGGGTCGGGGAGTCAAGGCAGCCCAGGATGTGCATGAGCGTTGATTTCCCGCTGCCCGACGGGCCGATGATGGAGATGAATTCGCCGTGCTCGATGTCCAGCGAGATGTCGTCCAGGGCGCGGATGACCTCCTCGCCGAGGTGGTAGGTTTTGCTAACGTTGCGAAGCTCGACCAGGGCCATGCGAAGACAAAATCAGGGTCACTTGGTAATGGCGCCGTTGCCTGGGCTGCGGGCGGCGACGGGAGGGCTGGCGGCGCTGGCGCTGTTGGATGAGGTGCCGGCTGTCGAACTGGCGGCGGCGATTTTGGTGGCGTTGGTGGCGCCGGGTGAAGGCGCGCCTTGGGCCCGGGGCGCCGGGGTGGTTCCCGGGTGCATGCTGGCCAGTTGCTGAGTCATTTTCTCACGCTCATCCTTGGGCAATTCCAGCGACACGACTTCGCCGGCTTTCAAGCCCTCCTGAATCTCGGCGTAAAAAAAGTCGGAGATGCCGACTTTGACGTTGCGTTTGTCGAACGAGCCGCCTCGCTGGACATAGACGAAGCGCTCCATCTGGCTGGTGTCAGGATTTTTCTCGGTGAACACCGCTTCCAGGGGGACCGCCGTGACGTTGTTGGCAGTGGCGACGGGGATCTTCACATTGGCGGTCATGCCTGGGCGGACGCGGGGGTCAACATTCTTGAGGACGATGCGGGCGGGATAGCCTTTGATATTGTTTTTGATTGTGGCCTGGGGATAGAGGCGTTCGACGACGCCGGTGATCTGGAGGTCCGCCACGGCCTCGACCGTGACCTCGACGGGTTCGCCGGTCTTGAGACGGGGCACATCGGCCTGGTTGACCTGGGCGTTGATGATCATCGAGTTGAGATCGGCAATCGTCAGCACCTCGGTGCCGCCGTTGAAACCGTCGGAACCTGAGACGGCCTGTCCCATCGAAACCGGGCGGGTGAGCACTGTGCAGTCGAAGGGAGCGCGAACCACGGTGTAGGCCAGGTGCTCGTCGGTGATGGCCTTGACCCGTTGGGAGCTTTCCAGGGCGTTCTTGGCGAGCTCGAACGTGGTCTTGGTGTCATCATAGACCTCCTGGGAAATGAGCTTGTCGGCGAGCAATTGTTGGGCGCGCTTGTAGTCGCGCTCGGCCTTTTCCAGTCCGAGCCTGGCTTTATCGATGTCGGTCATGTTGGAGGCGAGTTCCTGTTGAAGTTCCTTGTCATCCAGCTTGAACAACAGCGTGCCCTTCTTGACTATGTCGCCCACGTCCACGGGCAGCGAATCAATCCGGCCATTGATTTGGGGACGGACGGAGACCTGTTCGGCGGGGTCGATTTCCCCGGCGGCATTCACGAAGAAGTTGATGCTGCGCAAACTGACGATGGCCGTGGTCGGGCGGGCGGGGGCAGAGGGGTCTGGATGGGCCTTCTGCCAGTTGTTCCACAGGACGTAGCCGGTGATGCCGGCTGCCGCCAATACTATCAGGGCGATCCATTTCTTCATTTCGTCTCGGTCGAGGAGACACAGACTACCGCCTGGGCCGGGCCCATGCAATCGCATATTCGGGGCTTGCCACTTTGGGGACGCATCCCGACACTGCTCCTCGGAACGCCGGCTTTAGCCGGCTTTGCGCGCACCCGGACCCCTGCCGTGCCCCATTGAACGTCGGACATCGAAAGCCGGCTAAAGCCGGCGCTCCGGTCCTTCGGCACTGGCCGCGTGGGCAGTGTCCGAATGCGCCCCCGGTTTGGGTGCAAAGCGCTTTGTTCCGAGCCGCTACTTAGACGCAAATGAAGCCGGCTTATTTAATTATTTTGCTGGTGATGAACTTTTTTTGGGCGGGTGTTTTCTGCGCCTACAAGGTCATCGGCCAGGACCACCTGCAAACCGGGGGTATCGTTACCCTGCGGTTCGGACTTGCCGGGATTTGCCTGCTGGTGTTTTGGCCGTGGTTGCCCGGGCCGGCCCCGCGCGGATGGGACCTGGTCAAGACATGCCTGATGGGATTGATGCTCTATGTGCTGGGGCAGCGTTTGCAGGTCTATGGAAACCAGTTGGGCACTGCCGGCAATTCCGCCGTCCTTATCGGCCTGGACCCGGTCCTGACGTCCGTGGCCGCAGCCCTCTTTCTGCATGAGCGCATTGGCCCCCGGCGGCTGGCCGGATTTGCCCTGGGCCTCGCCGGCGTGGCCGTTCTGAACCGGGTCTGGCGACCCGATTTTCAATGGGCCGGCCTGGGCGCCAGCCTGGTCTTTGTCTCTTCCTTTGTGTGCGAGGCGGCCTACTCCATCATCGGCAAGCCGATTGTGGCCAAGGCCAGCGTCACGAAGATGCTGGCCCTCTCGCTGCTCGCCGGCACGGCGGTCAATTTGCTGGTCGATGGGCCTGAGACCCTCGCCGCGGCGCGGATGCTAACCCCCGGGGACTGGCTTCTTCTGCTCCTGCTGGCGGTCGTCTGCACCTCCGTCGGCTACAGCCTTTGGTTCATCGTCATCCGGGAATGTCCGATCAATGTGGCCGCCCTGACCATTTTCGCGCAGTCGGTCTTCGGCGTGCTGCTGGCCGCGCTGTGGCTGCGGGAACAGCTCCACTGGGGCCACCTGCTCGGCGGCGCAACTATTGTGGCGGGACTGGTGCTGGGGTTGTCGCGGCAGGTGAAGAGGTGATCGGCTCTTCTGATGTGGGATGCAACTTCTCCTTTTCGAACTGCTTGCTCAGGAGGTTGCTGATCCAACACACGGCAAGTCCGCCTACCAGGTCGGCCACCTGAACCCTTTGAAGGCGGGAGAGCGTGCCGAATTCCGCCACACACGAGCCAACATTTCCTGGATCACCGAGGATGGCAACAGAATCCAAGGCTCGTTGACGCTCAAAGAAACACGAGAACTGTTGCTGCGGATTTCCCGGAACTACGACGCTCTGATTAAGGCTGGCGAAATTACGGCCTGAGGATTTCCTCGCATGCCTTCCGCGCCAACTCGCGAGCCTCGGTTCGGTCGCTGATGACCTTCTCGACGAGTTCGGCGGTTCGTTGCCGGGCCGCCTTGGATTTGGGGACCGCAATGCGCAACTGGTAAATTCTGTCCCCTAGCGAGTCGATAATATCCTGGCTGACGCAAAACCCCTTAATCTGCCTTTGCACGAAGCTGGAGCCCAGGGCTGCCAACAGGAGGAATTGGTTAATCTTGTCAGGGCGCCGCACCCTTATCTTGTAGATGTGACTCTGGAAGAGCATCGGCAGATCATACCTGGTAACGATTGCGCAAGTTCCAATCAGGTAAGTGCCGTCCTTGACCATCAAGATATCGTCTGGTTGGACATCTTGACCCTTGCGGTATCGTTCGTACACCTCCTCGGACACGTTGTGCTTCGGGTCCAACTTGATCTCCCAGTTGGATATGTCCGACGTCCGCACGAATGGTATCTCCCCGGTGCCGTACGCCAATTTCCCGACCTCATCGCCTGTCGAAATGGACAGCACGTCGTCCTTCACAAGGTCACCGATGGTGGCCACGTCATGGGTCTTCGCAAGATTCTGGGCTTCCACATCGGCGTCGAACTCGAACGCGCGCGGCGCCAAGTTGAGATCAATCCTCTCGCGCAGCACGGCAACGCCCAAGTGACCCTGACTCACCTTGCCGGACCGCGTGAATTCGGCAAAATTGGCCTTGATATGTGGCACGTCATTCAGCGGCACTACACGGCCTCGGCTGTCGTGCCCGCACCACTTGGCTTCGGCGAAAAAGACGCTCGGTCGCTTTGCCATTGTGGGCTTCTTCTGCAGGAGAACCGCCACCGTCTTGGTGTGGGTCCCGCCTTTGCCCGAGGTCTTGAATAGAGCCTCCGGCATTCCGACGACCGAAATGACCTCGGCTTTGTCTCGGAGGTACTGGACCACGAAGCTGTACGACTTCGACGAGACCAAGCTCTCCGGTAAAATCGCCCCTAGAAGCCCTCCCGGCTTCAGGATGTTCAGGCACAGCTCCACAAAAAGAATCTGGGGCGGGTTAGACGTGTTGACCGATCCGTTCCGTACAAATCGCGCGTCTTCGCCCTCAACCTTGACCCACCTCTTGGCCAACTCGTACCTTAGCAACGTGTTGGCACTAGCGGCGATAATCTTCGCGCCGAACGGCGGATTCGTGAGGATGATATCAAATCTCCTTTCAGGGAGAGGTTGGCCCTCCTGAGAGACTTGTGCCAGTGAATCGCCGCATACGACTTCTGGCATCTCGTCCAAAAACAACGCCAGTCTGCCGCGCGCTATCCGCGCCAGATACGCGTCCTTATCTACACCATACAGCCCGCCGGCGATCTCCTTGTAGGCGGAACCGCTCTCGGCCAACCGCTTGGCCGCGGCGATCAGAAAACCACCCGCTCCGCAGGCGGGATCGCAGACCGTTTGCCCGGGCTTGGGGTTTACCATGTCCACAAGCAGGTTGACCGCGACCGTGGGGGTGAAGAACTGGCCCTCGTTGGCCTTGACACCAGACCCGGCGAACGCCTCGTAAAGCTCGCTGAAGATGTCGGCGCGGCACGTCTCGAGCTCGATCGCGTCGAACTGCCGGTCCACATATTGCAGTGCCACCGGGTCGAGTTCGATCTCATCGGCCGGCAGGAAGATTCCGGGAAGGACCCTCTTCACGTGCGCGAACGCTGCCCGGTAGGATTTCGAAACGTCACCCCGAACCACAAGGGTCGAATCCTTGAGGAGCCAGTGCTTGGCGAACACGCACTTGAAGAGTTCATCCATCAGGGCCCTGTCGCGCGTCGCTCCCATCAGCCGGCCGGCAAGGAAATTCCGGACGTTGTGGAATGCCGACCTGTGGGAAATCGGCAATAATTCAAGGTTGTCGTCCAGTCTCATAACAGAATCTGTAAGGCCGGGCATGGGTCTAGTCAACCGCACAGGTTCTGTCAAGCTCGGGCGGCCTTTCCGGGTAATTCGGGGCTTTCCGGAGATTTGCCGGCTCGACAAGCTGCCGTCGGGGCGTAATCTTATTTCGCTGAAGCGCCGGGCTGCTCTCGGGATGTCCCTCCGGGACAAAGCTTCAAGGCGCAACCGTTCCCGTTGCAGCACGTGCGGCTCCTGGAAGGCCTTTTCCCTCTACTGTGAGCGCGGCAGCGCTCCTGGCGGATGGTCCCATTTTAGCGCCGGGCGGCGGCCGGCGGCTTTGGCTGCCCAGAACTCCGCTCCAATGGCCGCATATATCCCGTAAAGCCCACGGGCATCCTGGTCCCGAGAGACGGAAATCCAGTAATTCGGGTTTTCCGGTTTTGGCGCTTCGAGAAACCCGGCGCCCAGGCGGCGTATCACCTGCGTCACCGGGCGGTCGGTGCCGTCCGGATTGATGATGCCGAAATCACTGTTTTCGTTCAGACGGAAGCCGCCCGGATACCACCAGAAGAAGACGCCGTCGGCGCCGGATTCGCAGAGCACGCGATAGAAATCCGAATAGAAGCGCGCTTGGAACGCCAGCTTTTCCGGGTCGGACGCCATTCGACTCATGTCCCAGGTGCTGCAACCCATCTCCGCCCAAACCAGCGGCTTGTCCGGGTCACAGAGCCGGGCGTAAGCGGCCGTAAACTCACCGGCTTTCACGCGTTCCCAGTCCCCGATTCGCCCGTAGGCCTCGGGTTCCCACACATCCACGGCCTGGGCCAGGCCGTAGAAATCATAAGGCAGCAGTCCTTCCGAGAGGCAGGTTGGGTCGCCGGCGAGTTGCATCCGGAAACTGACGGCGTGATGCGGATCGATGGAGGCCACCAGGCGGCGCGCCTCGGCGTAATGCCGGCGGAGTTCCTCGTCCAGGAAGCGCCGGTAATCGGCGACCATCCTCCGCCAGGGGCCGTCGTTGAGCAGGCGAGCCATGGGCGGAACGCTCAGGTGGGCGGGATCGGTTGGGTTTCGCGGGGCAGGGGCGCCCCAGGCGCTCTCGGCTGCCGCAACGCTCCCGTACCGGGCGAGCACCCAGTCGTGCCACAAACCCGCATAAGCACGCTCCTGCGCATTGTGGTCCCCATGGCTGGGTTCCCACGCCAGGTCGTATGCGAAGATGACGTCGTTCTGCGGCATCCGGTAAAACTCGATGAGCGCCTTCATTTCGTTCCAGCGAAAGTCCATCGGCGTGCCGGGCCGGAGGGATTGATTGACTCGGAGTCCAAGTCCTTCGCACCGGCGGAGGAAATCGAGGAGGTTCCGCGCGGGAAGCGATTCATGATCGATGAAGATGCTGACGGCGTTCAGATTCATGGCCTTGACCCGGCTCAAGTCGCGTTCGACCACCGCGGGGTCATACGACCCGCGCCCGAGCCAATGCTCGAAGAAATGAGTGCTGGCAACACCGATGCCGGTGGATGGCATGTAATTGACGCCATGGGCCTTCCAGGGTTTTCCCCCGAGCCAAAGGCCGCCCTGGCCGGCGCGGATGAATGCGGGCTTGGGCTTTGCCTTCCAGACGCCGAGTTCGTGAGACAGCGCATCCAAGGGGTGCCCGCCGGAACTCAAGACTGCGGAAACAACCTCTTCTCCCGGCTGTTTGCCAAGCCCGCCCTGCTCGAAGCGCCTGGTTTGGCCCGGCGAAAGCGCAAAGGTCTGTTCAAGCAATTGCCGCTTCGCGCCCGCTCTCGGGTCCCCGAGACGCACCGAAAGCGTGAGATTACCGGCCGTGGTATGGCCAAAGTTCACCGCCTCCGCGCCAACCCGGAACTGCTGGCCGTCAAACAGGGTGAAGAATTCGCTGCCGCCTTCGGCCAAAAAGATGCCCCGCCGCATCCTGGACAACACCTGCCTCAAACAATTAACCGCAACCGGCTGAAGGTAAAATCGCTCATCCGTGGGCGTGAACACCGCCCAGACGCCGCCACGGAAAGGAGGCGCGATGTGGACGACCAGCGCGGCCACTGCGCCCCGGTAATCACCCGTCCGGCTGTCATAAGCCCCGAGCAGAGGCTCCCACCGAAACGGCCGGTCCTGGTGAAAGCCGATGCCTCGAGGCCGCGGATGCAGGCCCAGGAGGCCGGTGCGGGCGTTTGCATCGTCTCCAGGCGAGGTCTGCGCCTTGGTATCCACGAAAACGCCTCCTTCTGCGGACCGTTCCCAAGGTTCAAGCGGCTCTTTCTGGTGGTCCGCTCGGACGAGCACCGGCGTCGTAATCTCGAAGAACTGGCAAGCGGGTGAAAGTGATTCCAGGCGGGGGACCGATGATAAGGGCAATGCCTCGTTGCCAAACGGATTGGGCGCCGTGCCAAGCTCGGCAAACCAGTACTCGTGCTCGAGGCCTTGTAGGCTGGTGTGCGACAATGCCAATCCCACCGAGCAGCGTTCTGCCTTCGCGGGATTGAAGCAGTCTCCCGGACCGCCCCGGCCGGGCGATTCCCAGAGCTTGAAGGCCTGGGGCGGCAGCGCGTACTGTTTCCACTCCGGCGAGAGGTTGACCACCGCAATCCACCGCGAGCCGTCCTGTTCGTCCCATTCGAGGGCGAGTTGGCGCGTGCGGGCGCCGCCTTTGGCGCGGAAGCAGGTCAGCGTGTGATTGGCCGGAAAGGGATGCTGCAAGCGGGGCGAGATGAAAGTATCCCACCCCGCCATTCGAGGCACCGTCGCGTGCAGCGCGTTTCCCGAGCCGTCCCGGACCGCCCGGTAGCTGGTCTTGGTCTCCATGTCATCGCTCGAACGCCACCAGCCGGGCAGATCTGAATCCGCAAAATCCTCTATCAGATGCTGCGGCTTTTCCCTCGAGAGCCTTTTCTCGTAAGCCTCCCTGGAAATCCACTGGCCCTGAACCTGGTAGAGCGGCGATTCCCAGGCCGGGGCGCCTAGCGCCACAAGGCCGCCTCCGGCCTTAAGGTAGCTCTCGATTGACGCCACGCTGGCCGCTGGCAAAAACCGCGCCCCAGGAAGCGCCAGCAACTCATAACGCTCCACGGTCAGGCGTGCCTGGTTCGTGAGGACCTCGAGGTTGACAAGCTCCGGCTCATACCCGGCTCGCTGAAGCTCGACGGCCATTTGCCGCGCCAGTGTTGGTTCGGACCGGAGCAGCTCTTCAGAAAAAACCGCAGCCCGCGCGGGCATGGGCGTGGGGTTTTCCAGCGCGCGGGCGGCCAGAGGCTGGCACAAGACCGACAGAGCAAGGGCTGTTACGGACAGAGCGAAAGGTTTCATGTTCTGCTTAAAGGCACATCCGGCGGATGCCCCCTTGGTGCCTTAACCGGCGCGTCAGTTCGCTAAGGTTTTGCATTCCGTCTTTCCATCGCGGCGCGCAGGGAATCAGCGAAACGCAAGGCATCATCATTGGCCTGCATCCGTTCCCACGGTGTTCTTGCCAGGCTGTCCTCAAGCAACGAAGCGTCCATGTCATCGACCGTGGAGACGCGCCGGGTAGTCGCGGCTTCAGGTGCGGTCGAGTCGTCCTGCCGTTCTTGTGCCATAATTTGATTTGACAGAATAAGTGGAATACGCCCACGCGCCCCAACGGGGTTGCTGCCCGCGGGGAACGCAGCCGACTGTCCTCCGGCCACCGGGCCGCAACCCCGTTGGGGGTTGAGGGCCCCTCCATCGCCGCTACCCAAGGTTGTCCCTTCGGTCCGACCCTGGGCTTTGTTACACAACCGCGTTGCGGTTGAGGCCGCGCGCCACTTAGGTCCATGACCAGTTAGCTTGACGCGCATGCGACAGGTCGGGACATACGTGTGCCTCGCTCGCGCCTCGCGAGCAGTGACTATCCCGGCGCGCAAGTTGTCCATGTTATTCTGTATAGCCCCCTTGGGCAGAGCGGCCGCTTTACCCCTGCTCCGCCGACGGGACGCTGAGCATCCAACCCACGCCGAAGCGGTCGACTACCATGCCGAAACAGGGCGACCAGAACGTTTTCGCCAGAGGCATCTGCACCTTCCCGCCGTCTGCCAGCGCAGCAAAAACACGGCCGGCTTCGGTCTCGCTGGGAACCGAGAGGGAGAGGGAAAAGCCCTGGAAGCTGGGCTTTTCGGCGGCGCAGCTGTCGGACGCCATCAGAGTGGTCTCGCCGATGCGGAAGGTGGTGTGCATGATTTTGTTCTCGAAACCGGGTGGGGGCGGTTCCGGGCTTTCCTTGTAGCGCATCATGAACTGGATTTCGGCGCCGAGGGCCTTGCGGTAAAACTCGACGGCTTGTTCGCAAGTGCCGTTGAAGAAGAGATAAGGCTGAATGATACGGTTGTCTTTTGTGGTGCTCATAAAGTTCAGTCGGCCCCAGCCAAGCTACCACTCGCCGTTTGGATATTGTTTTGGCGGCTTGCCGGCGGAAGCGATCACTTTCGGCCGCCGTACGTGGCATTCGGGATCGATCTTCTCAAGCTTCACGTTGAACTTCCAGGTGTCCCCGTAATCGTACGTAAAGAGCATCTCGTCCTTGACTGCCAGGCCGGTTTCTCCGAGCGTGATTTCGGTCGTGTGCGGCGCATCGTGGCTACAGGGATGATTGAAGGTCCGGTTCTTGCCGCGGGAATCCCGGTAGCTGAAATCGTACAGGTGGTCGTTGTCGAATCTGAAGGCCCTAAGGATTGCGCCTGCCAGCGAATCGAGTGAATGGCCTGGCGGCACAGCCAAACGGCGCCAGATGGCGGTGCTGCCCGCGCGCCACCCGCCCAGGCTCACTTTGAGGATGTAAATCCCCGGGCGGGCTTCAGGCCGGGGCCGGGCGTAGTTTGTTTTCCATTCCGGGAAATAAGGCTGGAAGGTCGGCCGCAAGATCCCGAATTGTGGCTCCAGAGCGGGTTCGTCTGCATCTTCGTCCGACTCGAAATCCAGTTCGTCGAGTTCATCGGTCATGTCTGGCAGGTCACGATCGAGTGGCCCCGTGCTTGTCAGGAGCTCGAGTTGCCGAGGGCCAACCGCGCTTCCAGCAGTGCCTCGTTTTTTTTCCTCCTCAGCAGCCGCGGCGACCTCACGCCTTAAAAAGTCCATCAACGCCCAGGCAACGGCCGTCCCCCAGGGAGTGAGCCTGGCCTGGCCGATGAGCCACCCTCTGCCGCCGGAATGGTATCGCTTGTCCGGGGCCGCCCGCCGCCGAGCCTCGATCACCCCCAGTTGCTGCTGAACGAAGAGGTTCCAGGGCGGAATCTCGCCCGTCGGCCCAAGGAAATAGATCGTCTCATACCCATTGAAGTCACGCCAGCGATCGCTCAGGGTCGCCAGAAAAAACGACACCAGCTGGAATGCTGGCCCTTCCTGGCGACGGCTGCGGTGCCCGCCCAGGATCGAAGAGTCCGCGTGGAACAGCAGGGCCTCCATCAGGGCGAAATATTGCTCGGTGGCGTTGAGGCCCCGCCAGGTTGCCAAGGCTGCGGGACATAGCACCAGGCGATTGCCTTTCATCCGGAGCAGGTCCATAGCCCTCATCAAGATAAACAGGCCGGCCAGGTTCGGGTAGTCCCGCAGGAGCGGGCGTTTCAACGACAACTCGATCTGATGCCCCACTTTCGCATCGAGTTCCGCCAGCCGCTCGGCCGGGAAGGCCGCGTTTCGGCTCCTGGTGGCGATGCCCTCCGGGCCAATGAACTGGATGATGACGTCAACGTCCTTCAGAATGGTGCCCGGCTCCCCCGCGGCGATCTGTTGGGCGGCAAGCCGAGTCCGGCTCTGGTCCGCGAGGGCTTGCCACCGCTTCTCAAACCTGGTGTCGAGATCAAAAGGAAATACCATGCGCGGTCATCTTGTAAGGATGTTTGCCGGGGAATCAAAGGTTTTTTTAAACTCAAGCCGCAGGGAACTGCACCAGGAAGGTCGCGCCTCGACCGGGTTGGCTCTCGCACCACACCTGGCCGTTCATCGCCTCGACCATCTTCTTTACGATGGACAAACCGAGGCCGGTGGCGTGCTCGCCGCCGGTGGGCTTGGCGCTCAGGCGCGCGAATTTGCCGAAGAGTTTCTTCTGGTCCTCCGCGCTCAGGCCGGGGCCTTCATCCTGCACTTCGCAGCGGACGGCCTCCGGCAACTTCTTCAAGCGCACGAAGATGTGCTTGCCCGGCGGCGAGTACTTCACGGCGTTCGAGACGAGGTTCTCGAGCACCTGCACCATCACCGTCGGATCGACGACCACGGTGACGGGCGCGGGCTGGTTCTCGAGGTGAATGGTTTGTTGCTTGGCTGCCGCTCGGGGCCGCTGGGTTGCCGCGACCGAAGAAACCACCAAAGCCAGATCGGTCGGGGCCAGGTTGAGCTTCATCTCTCCGCGCTCGATGCGGTTGGCATCGAGGAGGTTTTGCACCATCTCCGCCATGCGCGCGGCGGCTTCATGAATCCGTTGAGTCAACTCCCTGTTCTCGCGGCCCAGGGCCGGGTCTTCCAGGATCATTTCGGAGTAGCCTCTGAGGGCGTCGAGCGGACTGCGCAGGTCGTGGGCGGCGATGCCCATGAACTCGTTCTTCTCGTCGTTCATCTCGCGCAACCGCTGGCGGGCGTGCTTTAATTCGAGGTGCGTGCGAACGCGGGCCAGCAGCTCAGGCGGGTTGAACGGCTTGGTCACGTAATCGACCGCCCCCACGTCGAAGCCCTTGACCAAGTGCTCCATCTCATTGCTGGCGGTGAGAAAAATCACCGGAATTTGCGTCGCGGCGGGGTCGGCCTTGAGCCGGCGGCACACCTCCAGACCGTCCATCTCGGGCATCATTACGTCGAGCAGGATGAGGTCCGGCAGGTGCTCTCGCAGGCCTTCCAGCGCCTCGGCGCCGCTGGTTGCCGGCGTCACCGCATAGCCCGCCTGGCGGAGGATGGTGCCGACGACCTGGAGGTTCTTTGTGACGTCATCGACGATGAGCACGCTCGAGCGCGGAGTGCATGGGTTAGGGTTCATGGCAATGAACTGATCATGGCCGGAAAGCCCTGCAAGGTTTTGGGCAATCGATCCAAATCGAATTCCTGGACTTGTTGATCGAGGCTTTCCGCATAAGCGCGCAAGCCGGGCCATTGCGCTTCATCGGCCCAGCCCTGGAGGCGGCGGGCAAACTGTTCGATCTCATCCATCGCCTTGCGCTTGCACAGGCCGGGCCAGACGCGCTGCTCTTCCTCGCGGAGCCTGGCGAGCAACTCCGGACGCCTCGCCAGGGCGGCCTCGGGAATCGGGACCGGAGCGCCGGATGCGGCCGGGGCTTCACGACTCGCAGCCGGCTCGGGCTGGCGGGGCTGCGCGGGCTTCAGGAATTGTTTCAGCTCTGCTATGAGGTCCGCGCGGTTGAACGGCTTGCGGATGAAGCCCTCGCAAATCGTGCGCGCCCGGGCTTCCTCCTCGCGGAACGAGGAGGCCGTCACCGCGATGACCGGGATGTGCTTCAGGGCTGGATTTGTTTTTAACCGCCTGGTTGTCTCGTGTCCATCCAACTCCGGCATCCGCATGTCCATGAGGATGACATCCGGCCGATGCTTCTCGGCCTGTTCCAGCGCCTCCAGGCCGTTCCTGGCGGTGATCAACTTGTGGCCCGTGCCCTCGAAGTAGCCGGACAACAAAGCACGGTTCAACGCCACGTCATCGGCGACGAGTATCGTTGCCGGAACGAACTGGCTAAAGTCACCCTGCCCGTCCGCCGGCAGTATGCTCGTCTCTGCCGGCTCAGTGATCGCTACGTTCGGAAACTCGAAGCGGAAGGCGCTGCCTTTGCCGGTTTCGCTCTGCACCGTGATGACCCCGTGCATCATCTCGGTGAGCCGCCTGGTGATCGTCAGGCCCAGGCCCGTGCCGCCGAACTTGCGGGTGCTTTGACCGCTGGCCTGCGAGAAGGCGGCGAAGATCGACTCCTGTTGATCCTTGGGGATGCCGATGCCGGTGTCTTCCACCTCGAGGAGGAGCTTGATGCGCGCTTCGTCGGGTTCATCTGCCACGGACTCCACCCAGGCCCGTATCACTACCTGGCCCTTCTCGGTAAATTTCAGCGCATTGCCCACGACGTTGAACAAGACCTGGCGCATGCGCACTTCGTCCAGCATCAGGCCGCGCGGCAGGTTCGGATCGATCTCGGTCATCAGGCGGACGCCCTTTTCGCCCGCCTTGATCGAAAAAAGTTTTTGAATCTCCTCGATGAGGCGCGCCAGGGACACCGGTTCGTACTGCAACTCGAGTTTGCCCGCCTCAATCTTCGAGAGGTCGAGGATGTCGTTGATGAGCGTGAGCAACGTGCGGCCGCTGGAAGAGATCGCGTCGAGGTACTGGCGCTCCTTGGATGCGGCCAACTGGGTGCGGAGCAATTCCGAGAAACCGAGAATGGCGTTCATCGGTGTGCGGATTTCGTGGCTCATGTTCGCCAGGAATTCGCTCTTGGCCTGGCTGGCGGACTCGGCGGCTTCCTTGGCTTGCTCGGCCGCCAGACGCGCCTTTTCGGCCGCTTCCCGGCCCTTGTGCTCCTCTTCGAACAATTGCTGGCGGAGCCGTTCGGCTTCGCGGCGCTTGCGCGCGTATAGCGCGCGGGCCACAAAGGCCCAGCCGAACAATCCCAGAATCCCGCCGCCCGCCGGGACCATGATCGCGGCGTTGGCGTGCCAGGGCACTTCCAGGGTGAAGCTCGCCAGCGTCGGCTCAGAGTAGCGCAAGTCCTGGTTGATGTATTGGACGGCGAAAGTGTAGCTGCCGGGCTGGTTGGTCGTCCAGTCGAGGTGTGTTTCGATCGAGGGTCGTGACCAGGCGCCCTTCCTGGCCAGTTCCTCCAGCGAGGGGTTGCCGCGGGTGATTTGATAACGGAACTGCTGTTTCTCGGGCCGGGTGAGCCGGTCGATGTAACCGAAGTCAAATGTGACGCGGTCCCCGGTCGTGAGCTTCGGGAACTGCGACAAGTCGGCATATTCTCTTCCGGCAGTCAGGCGGAGGGTCGGACGATGCTGCAATGGCCGGCTCTTGCGATAGCGAAAAAGCCCGTCGGAAGTGCCAAGCCAGACGGTCCCATCCCGGCTTTGGTGCATTGCATGAACTCGAGCCTCCTCGTTCTCGCGCTGTCCCGCGTTCAACCCCAAGGAAGACCAGGCCACGCCATCAAAAAGAGACACTCTCCGGTCGAGGCCAAACCACAACACGCCGCTGTCGTCGTCCAGGAAGCTGGTGGCAAAGGTAGCCCCCAACCCATCGGCCGGGGTAAAGGGTTGAAATCTCTTTCCGTCCCACCGGGCGGCGCCAAGGGTGTCCAGCCCGGCCCAGATTCCGCCCTGAGTGTCCGCGAGCAAGGCGGAAACGTTATTATTGGGCAGTCCTTGCGGGGCGGTCAGATTGTCAAATCGCTTCCCGTTCCAGTGGGAAATGCCGGCGCCGTAACAGCCAAACCAGAGGCCCCCTGACTTTTCCTGGGCGATGCTGGAAACCTGGTCCGCAAGCAGACCGTCGGCCCGCGTGTAATTCTCAAAATGTTTCCCGTCCCAGCGCGAGAGGCCGCCGCCAGTTCCGACCCAAAGCGGACCTTGAGGCTCTTCACAGAGGCTCAAAACGAAGTTATTCACCAAACCGTCACTTTGCGTGAAGGTCTCGAAGCGTCCGGCGCTCCGCCGCGCCAGGCCGCCGTACGTGCCGAGCCAGATTGTGCCAGAGCGGCCGCGGAGGACCTGCGTGACGAAATTATTGGGCAGCCCGTCAGCGATGGTGTAGCTGGTGAACCTTTTGCCATCCCATCGCGACACGCCGCCGCCGAACGTGCCGATCCATACTCCACCCTCGTCGTCCTCGGCCACTGCCCGAACGGTCTTATGCGCCAACCCGTCTGCCTTGGTGTATCGCACAAAACTCTCGCCGTCGAAGCGGGACAACCCGGCGCTAAATGTGCCAAACCACATCACGCCGTCCCGGTCCTGATGGATCGCGTGAACGCGGTCTTGCGCCAATCCGTCCGCCGTCGTGTAGGTCACGAAGCTGGTGCCATCGAAGCAAGCGACCCCCCCATTGTAGGTCCCGAACCAGATTCTCCCCTTCTGATCCTCGGCCATGCAAAGAATTCGACTCGGCGGCAGGCCGTCGGCGGCGCCGTAATTCATGAAATGGGCGCCATCCCAGCGGGAAACGCCAGACCGACCCGCAAACCACATCGCTCCATTGGAGGCATCGAGGATCTGGAGGACGAAATTGTCAACCAGGCCATCCGCGGTCGTGAGGGTGACGAAATTCGTGCCTTCCTTTCTGGCCGCGCCGCCGCCAGTGCCAAACCAGACTTTTCCGTCCCGCGCCTGGCGAATCGCATAGACGTTGTCGTTAGGCAGGCCATTGGTCGTCGAATAATTCACGAACTGTCTCCCATCCCAATGCGAAGCCCCGCGGGTAGTGCCGACCCACACCCCGCCGTCTTTCTCCGTGAAAATGCAACTGACCTGATTGGTCGTCGCTAATCCGTCCTTTTCGGTGAAGGTGCGGAATTGCTTCCCATCCCAACGCGAAACCCCAAAGTCGTGGGTTGCCAACCAAAGGGCGCCCGATTTGTCCTCTGCCAGCTTCCAGACCGCATCATTGACCAGGCCGTTTGCGGCGGTGTAATTCACGAAGCGCCGGCCATCCCACCGCGAAGCGCCGCCGCCAAACGTGGCGAACCACATCACGCCGTCTTTGGCCTCATAAATGTCCACAACCTGATCGTGGGCCAAGCCGTCCATCCGGGTGTAGGTCTTCCAGCTCCCTTTCTTGAACGGCGCCGTCTGGATTTCGATCCCGCGGGCCTCCTGCCCGCGCGCGACCGTGAAATAGGCAGGGGCGCCGGCTTCGGTCTGCCTCGACTTGCCCGGGTCTTCTGCCGCATATACGTGCTCACCCGGAACCTGGGCGCGGATGCGATAGCGCGCCGGCGCCAAGTCCGCAAAGCGAAACTCGCCTTTGTCATCG
>Ga0181524_10001308_pt1 | contig 28874 bp, 27 predicted proteins | sample PEATcosm2014_Bin_34_FD_119761 | JGI IMG/M metagenome (GOLD analysis project Ga0181524, IMG submission 119761) | Peatland microbial communities from MTU Mesocosm Facility, Houghton, MI, USA - PEATcosm2014_Bin05_60_metaG | ecosystem: Environmental > Terrestrial > Soil > Wetlands > Peat | place... | reverse complement strand
CTTGCAGCAGAGCTCGCGCCCGCAGTGCTCGTAATCGGCCAGCAGGCGCGCCTCGTCGCGCACGCCGATCTGCCGCATCTCGATGCGCGTGTGATATTCCTGCGCCAGGTCCTTCACCAGCTCGCGGAAATCCACGCGCCCCTCGGCCAGGAAGTAAAAAATGATCTTCGATCCGCCGAGCAGGTGCTCGACGCTGGCGAGCTTCATCGGCAGGTTGCGCTCCTGGATCTTCTTCTTGCAGAAGTCGAACTCCTTCGGCTGGTCCACGTCGCGCAGGGTCGTCAGCTTTTTCAGGTCGTCGGCGTTGAGTTTGCGGATGACCTCGCCCACGACGCCGCTCTGCGCGTCCTCGCCGGCGTAGGGCTCGACCGGGTTGAGGATATCGCCGAACTCGACGCCGCGTTCGCTGCGGATCACGCAGCGGTCGCCCATGCGCAGCCCGCTGAAATCGGCGCGGAAACCGCCCACGTGGCTCATCGCGCCGAACCGTATTGTCGCACGGTACTTCATCGAGAAAAACCTCCGCCGAATGGGCGGCGAACGGCAGACGATGGACGATAGACGAAAGACAATGGACGATGAACCCTGGATGACGGACAATGACCTGTCGTCCATCGTCCCTCGTCCATCGTCCATTGGGAAAAGCCCGGATTCCCTATGCTCGATGATATCAGCGGCGCGGGAGACTGTCAATAAAAGGATGAAGGAGGAAGGATGAAGAAGGAAGCTGCCGAGCAGAGGATTCGTCCGCTCCCTCGCTCACGACTCGCGCGACGTTGGTCAAAAATCGCCGATCCTGTGGCCAACGTTGCTTGGGTGAGGCCGATCCGCGCCGTCCCAGAGGAAGGGCTTGCGCCGGCCGGATGGGCCATCCTGCATCGCGAGGAACCAGAGAAGAAATACCAGGACCACCGCCATGCTGATTGCGGCCAGCACCGCCCATACGTTTCGCATGGCACGCGCCTCGTTTTCATGCAGCCGCGAACTCAGCTTGCTGCTACTCATCCACCTCGATGGCCGCGTGATCTGCGCCGTTGCAGCCACTTCGCGAAAGAGGCCTGGCTTTCGCGCGAGGGCTTTCCGGTCAACAGCCCCTCTACGCTGACGTCTTCGTCGAGGCCAGGCCAATGAATACCGGCCCCCTTGCCGATCAACCTCCATTTTGCCCGCTCGGCCGGAGTGCCGTGCTGCAAACGAGGATACCATGCCAGGGGCACACATATGCTCCGCCCATCACTCAAGTCAACGCTCAAGCTGTCCGCCGTCACCTTGACATTCTGGGCGCGCGGCATTTCGATTTCAACCGTGGAAATACTCATTCCAAGCCTCCGAGAGCGCCTCTTGATTGCCGGCGACCATTCTCTGAATCCGAGCGATTTCCGCCCTGCTGAATCCGCCGCTCTTCTGCAATCTTACGGGACGGAGCCAGAATTTTGCAACCCTGTCACCGCACTCGACATGGATATGCAGCGGCTCATCTCGGTCGCTGGCGTAAAAGAAAAACCGGTACGGCCCGCGCCTGAGAATCGTGGGCATAGGCCCTCAATCCTCCTCCACCTCGATCGCCGCATCCGGGCACATCGCCGCGCAGAAAGTGCAGCCGGTGCAGGCGATCTCCTCGTGGACTTCGGCGATGTGGACGCCGCGGCGGTTGACTGCGGCGGACATGTAGAGGATCTTCTTCGGGCAGACCGGCACGCAGAGGCCGCAGCCTTTGCAGTATTTCTGGTGGACGCGGACTTTAGGCATGTTGGATCGAGCCTTCCCAAGACAGCTTGGCCCGGAGCGTCTGGTAAAAACTCCGGTTGGAGACTTTCAGCAGCCGCACGGGCCACGGGTTGCGGCGGATGCGGACGCGGTCGCCGTTCTGGAGCGGCACGAGCACCTGGCCGTCGGCGGTCATGGCGAACGAGACGCCGCTCGACCAGGTCTCGACCTCGACCCGCGCGCCGGCATCCACCACCAGCGGCCGGTTGCTCAGCGAGTGCGGGCAGATGGCGGAGATGACCATCGCCGAGACGTCCGGCGGGATGATCGGGCCGCCGGAGGCGAGCGAGTGCGCCGTGGAACCGGTCGGCGTCGAGACGATCAGCCCGTCGGCCACCAGCGTGGTGACCTGCTCGCCGTTGATGAAGAGCCGCATCTCGATGATGCGCGAGAACGCCTCGCGCGAGATCACCACGTCGTTCAGCGCGACGCACTGCCGGATTTTCCGGAAGCCGCCCCGCTCGACTTTCTTCGGGGCGCCCTGAGCGCGGCCGAACGGGCGCTGCTTCGGCCGCAGGACTTCCGCCTGGATCATCATGCGCTCGACCGGCTCGGGGATCTTTTTCATCAGCGCGTCGAGCGTGGCGCCGAGTTCGTCGGGGTTGATCTCCGCGAGGAACCCGAGCTTGCCCAGGTTCACGCCCAGCAGCGGGATGCCCGCGCGCGAGAGGCGCCGCGCCGCGGCGAGGATCGCCCCGTCGCCGCCGAGCACCAGCGCGAAGTCGGCCCGGACGCGCTCGTGCTCGACCCGCTCGAACAGGTCGCGCCGGCTGATCCGCGCGTGGCCGCGCAGGTGCGCCTCCGCCGACGCCATCGCCTCGCGCGCCCTCGGCTTGTTCAAGTCCGCCATAATCAATACTTTAGGCAGTTTCACCGGCTCGTCATCCTGTAAACCCCGCGCGCTGCGCCGTCACTCTTCCTTCGACGGCTCGCCTTCCTCTTCCGGCTCGAACGGCGCCGTCTTCAGTTCGCCGTCGTCGCTCTTGAGGAGGATCTCGACGCGCTTTTCCGCATCGCGGAGGATCTCGTAACACTTCTTCAGCGCCTTGACGCCTTCCTCATATCTAGCAAGCGAGTCGTCAAGGGTCAAGTCACCGGCCTCGAGTTCTTCGACGATCTTCTCGAGGCGCGCCAGGTGCTCCTCGAATTTCGGCTTGCTCTTCGCCATGTCACCACCTCCGAATCATCTCACGCAAGGCTGCGACGAAAAAAACGGGGCTCACGCAAAGCCGCAAAGGCGCTAAGAAGGAAAGACGCCGTTTTTTGACTCTGACAACTGCCGTTCTTGGCGTCTTTGCGGCTTTGCGAGAAACCCGTTGTAGTTGTCATTCCACCCGCGAACGGAATTCGCCGCGATGGAGCCGCGTGCGGACGAGGTCGCCGGGGCGCAGTTCGGCGGCGTCGCGGACGGCGGCGCCCTGCGGCTCGCGGAGCGTGATGCTGTAGCCGCGCCGCAACACGGCGTACGGGCTAAGCGACTCGAGCCGCCCCGAAAGCGCGCTCAAGCGCACGCCCTGGACTTCCACCGCGCGCCGCGCGTCGCGGACGAGCCGCTGGCAGAGTTCGTCCACGCGCTGCTCGCGCGCGCGGATGCGCTCGTCGAACCGGCGCGGCTCGCAGCGTTGCGCCAGCCCGGCCAGGCGCTCCCGCGCCGACGCCGCGCTCGCGGTCAGCGCCCGGCCCAGCCGCCGGCGCAGGGAATCGAGGTCCTCCGCCAATTCCCCGGCGTCCGGCACCACCTGGTTGGCGGCATCCGTCGGCGTGAGCGCCCGGAGGTCGGCGACGAAATCCGAAATCGTGAAATCGGTCTCGTGGCCGACCGCGGAGATGACGGGGATCCGCGAGCGCGCGATCGCCCGCGCCACGACCTCCTCGTTGAACGGCCACAGGTCCTCGAGGCTCCCGCCGCCGCGGCCGACGATCATCACCTCGACATCCGCGAGCCGGTTGACGAGGGCGATTCCCGCGGCGATCTCGCCGGCCGCCTCGTCGCCCTGGACGCGCACCGGGCAGATGATGACGCGCGTGGACGGGCAGCGGCGGCCGATGACGCGCAGCATGTCGCGGATCGCCGCGCCGGTCGGCGAGGTGACCAGCGCCACCGCGCGCGGGAACATCGGGATCGGCCGCTTCCGCGCCGGATCGAACAGTCCCTCTTTCTCCAGCCGCTCCTTCATCTGCAGGAAGGCCAGTTGCAGCGCGCCCACGCCCAGCGGCTCGATCCGCCGAACGGAAATCTGGTACTGGCCGCGCGGCTCGTACACGGTCACTTCGGCCTGCGCCAGGACGGAGAGGCCCTCGGCCATCTTGAACTTCAGCGTCTCCGCCAGCGTGCGCCACATCACGGCGGCGATCTGCGCCGATTCGTCCTTGAGCGTGAAGTAGCAATGGCCGGAGGCGGGAACGCGCAGGTTGCTGACCTCGCCGGTGAGCCAGACGAGGCCGACGTGCCGTTCGAGCGTCTCGCGAATCTGGCGCGTCAACTGCGAGACGGTGTAGATCGGCGAGCCGTCGGCCGCCGACCGCGGCGTGGCGGGCATCGGAGCGCCGGAGGCCGGGAAGAGCGTGCTCATGGCTCCTGGTCCTCGCGCAGTTGAAGCCGCTCGATCGCGCCGGCGCGGCCGGTCGCCGGGTCGAAGGCGACCAGCGCGCCGGAGATGCGGACATCGCCCTTGGCGACGTCGAACGGAAACGGCATCTGCGTCAGCGCCGCCTTCAGGACGCGGTCGGTCCGCCGGCCGAGAATCGAGTCGTGCGGCCCGGTCATTCCCAGGTCGCAGATGAACGCCGTGCCCTTGGGCAGCACGCGCTCGTCGGCGGTCTGCACGTGCGTGTGCGTGCCGAAGACGCAGGTCACGCGGCCGTCGAGGTGGCAGCCGAGGGTGATCTTCTCCGCGGTGGCCTCGGCGTGGAAATCCACGAAGATGTTCTGCGTGTGCGGGCCGACCTGCCGAAGCGCCTCGTCGGCGGCGCGGAACGGGTCGTCCACCGGCTTCATGAATACCCGGCCGAGAAGGTCCAGCACGGCGATCTGGACGCCGCCGGGCAGCGTGTAAAGGCCGACGCCCGCGCCGGAGGCGAGCGGCGAGAGGTTCAGCGGCCGCAGCAGCCGCGGCTCGCGCTCGATGAACGGCACGATCTCCTTGCGCTTCCAGACATGGTCGCCCATCGTCATCACGTCCACTCCGGCCGCGAGGATCTCGCGGGCGTTGGCGATGGTCAGCCCGGAGCCGCCGGAGGCGTTTTCGACGTTGGCGATGCAGAAATCCACCTGGCGCTTCTGGCGGAGCGCGGCGAGTTTCCGGGTGAGGATATCGCGGCCGGGGCCGCCGACCACGTCGCCCAGGAGCAGCGCGCGCATCGTCATTTTCTTCCCTTTCCGGGCCGGCCGCGCGCCCGGCGCGAAGGCGCCAGCCGCGCGCGCAGGTCCGCTTCCACCGCCGGCGAGACCATTCCGCCCACGCGGCCGCCGCCCCGGACGATCTCCTTGATGAACCGCGCATTGATGAACGCGTGCTCCGGCCTGGGCGCGATGAAGATCGTCTCGACTCCGGCGCTGCTGCGGTTGGTGAACGCCATCTGGATTTCGTACTCCAGGTCCGAGACGGTCCGGATGCCGCGCAGGACCACGGAGACTTTTTCGGCCTTCGCGAAGTCCACCATGAGGCCGCGGAACGCCTTGACCTCGACGTTCTGGAGATGGCCGACTTCGCGCCGCATCATCGCCAGGCGCTCGCGCAGCGAGAAGACGCAGGCCTTTTCCGGGTTGTCGCCCACGCCGACGACCAGCCGATCGAAGATGCGGCCGGCGCGCTCGACCACGTCCAGGTGCCCGATGGTCACCGGGTCGAAAGTGCCCGGATACAATGCCGTACGCATGGCCAGCCTCCTGATTTCAACCTAGCATCGTGTTCCGGAAGTATCACGCATAAGTCCGGACCGCGTCACCCTGAGCGCAGCGAAGGGTCTCATACCACAAACCGTTGCTCGCGCGCCGCGTATGAGATTCCTCGCTCCGCTCGGAATGACCACGTACTAAGGAACTTTTTCTGAAACTTCACACTGCCGCTCAAATCGGGCCCCCGCCGCCGCGGAACGGCGGCGGCGAGCCGGGCGGCGTGACGTGGAACGTCACCACCGTCGAGTTGCTGGTTCCCTGGTTGAACTCGGCGCCGATGCTGAACTGCCAGCCTTCCATTTGGCGCGTCACGTAAAGCCCGCTGCCGAGGTTGCGCGGGTTGCGCAGCTCGTTCGGCACGGGCAGAGCCAGCCAATCATACGACCAGGTCATATCCACGCGCCATCGGCTGTAGCGCGGCTTATAAGAGAAGGCGATCATGCTGATCGAATGCCAGAACCCGTCAACGTCCGTCGGGTCGAGGTAGTAATTCTGAATGAGAGAGATTTGCAGCGGCCGCCAGTAGTTGAGTGTCACTGCGCCGTTGGCCGCCTCGAGCCGGTTCCTGTCGACATTGTAGTCGTTGTCGGTGGTGGAGAGCGTGATGTTCTCGTTCACGACCCAGCTCGCGCTGGCTTCGATGAAATCGCCGGTGTACGGCGGGATTCCCTGGTCGGCGGAGAGGAAGTCTTCCCGTGCGCCGGGGATCGCGGCTCCGTGGATCAGCACGTGATAATTCACGTCGGCCCGGAACAGGTCAACGAGCTTCCGGCCGGCATCGGTCTGGCGGTAGGTTTGCAGCCGGCTGAGGAGGCCGAACGTGACGAAGTGGGACTCGTCGAGCGCGTCAATCTCGTCGTTCTGGACGTAGTGCGAGGGATCCCGGTTGACGTAATAGATGTTTCCGTATTCCACCGTCGGGGTCAGGATGTGCCGCAGGCGGTCCACCTCGAAAAGGCTGCTCTGGGTCTCGTAGGTGCGGTAGAAATTGGCGGCCGCGCGCACGCCGTAGGCGGACGCCACGCGGAGCGACGGGCTTTCGTTGGCCACCTCCTCGTTATAGCCGGTGAAGTCTTGCCACAGGAACGGCTCCGCGCGGATGCAGCCCAATTGAAGCGGGTAGGAGACTTCGTGGGCCGTGTCGAAGCGGTCCACCCATTCCGGAGTGGCCAGGCCGGTGGCCTGGTCGAACCTCATGCGCATTTCCGACAGGCCGGAGTGCGTCGTCCACAGCAGCCCCGTATCGCCGATCGGCGTGCCGATGACGTGGTACCCGACCGAGTCCTGTTCGAGCACGTTCTGGAAATCGTTGATCTGCCTCTGGGTCTGAGCGGTGAACATCGTGTTCCCGGAAACGTGGCTCAGGAACGCCTCCGTGTCGCGGTCCTGGTCGTCGTCGAGCGCCGGGCGGTCGTACGTGTAGAGAAAGCGGCGATCGCTCAGGTAGCCCAATTCGAGGTCGGCCTTCCATCCGTCGGGGAGGTTCTCGCGGTCGCGCCAGGTCAGTTCGCCGCGGTTCTCGCGCAGCACGGGCAGGCCGCTGTCGTCCCATTCGTCGTGATCCTGGATGTAGTACGCCCGCGCGAAGCCGTGGCGCGCGTCGTCCTCGTAAGGCAGCTCCAGTCCGTAGCCGAACCCGCGCGCTGAAAAGACGTCCGTCCGAAGCGTCAGGTCGCTCCAGTCGTTGTGGTAAATGCCCAGGTCATACAGGTCCCACTGCAGCCGGGCGAAGCTGCCGAACTGGTAGGCATTGCCGAACTCGGCGCCTTGGATCAGAAATGTTCCGCCACGGACGTCCTTGGAGACGTAAGGCCAGTAAAATACCGGGCAGTCTTCAATGTAAAACGTGTCATCCGTGGAGGATACGATCATACTCCGGACCGCGCCGGCGGCTTCGGGCTGAACTGGCGGTTGGGCTTCCGGCTGAACCGCCGGTTGAGCTTCGGGCTGAGCCGGCGGTTGAGCGCCCGGCGGCGCCGGCGGCGCGGCGGCCTTTTCTCGCTCGCGCGGAGCCTCGGAACCGAGGAGGACCTGCATCTCCGAGCTCTCGACTCTCAGGTGCGGCTCGGCGAGGGTCGAGGTGGTGAGGTAGCCTTTGCCCTCGGTGGTGAAGCGATAGAGGCTCTGCTCGCGGATGGCGTCGGCGACGAACTGGATCGGAAGCTGGCGCAGCGGCTCGTGCGTGCGGATGCGGGCGGCGACCGCGATGCCCTGCTCGGTGATGCCGTCAATATAAAGCGCCTCGCACGTCATGTGGACGTCGCCGCGGCGGAAGTCCACCATGCCCTCCGCGTAAATGCTCTGAACCCGAGGCGAGCCGTAGTGAGGCTCGCGGAACTGGATGCGCACGCGCAGGACGTCGGCGAAAAGAGCCATGTCATTGGTGAAGACGGCCGCGTTGCCGAAGAGCGTGACCGTAGCGCCGGCCTCGCTCAGGTCGGCCATGCTCGTGCGTTCCGCGGAGGGATGCATCTGTCCGAGCATTCCGGTCGCGGCGGCTTCCGCCGCGCCGGTCGCCGCATCGCCGTGCAAGGCCATGGCCCGCAGGCGGAACGGGTCCGCCGCGGGCGGCTCGCCGGAGACGGGCTGCAGGCCGTTCAACACCAGGCCGCCGGAGGCGGCCAGCCGGATCAGTCCGGGCGCATCCAAGGGGGTTAGCTTGTCGTCCTCCAGAAGCACCGTCCCCTTCTCAGCGTACACGTCGAGGGCGCCGGCCTTGCCGCCGCCCTGCGCGGACTCGGTGAGCCAGACCCACAGGCGTGGAGAGGTGATGCGGGAACTTCCCTGGAAAAGCGTCACGTTCCCCTGAAGGTCCAGGAGCGTCTTTCCGTTCTGCTCCCATCGGAGCACGCTGGCCGCCGAGATTTCGATGGGGCTCTTCCCGTCGCCGAACGGCCGGCGAGGCGCCTCGACAGTGTCCGCCCAGGCCGCTCCGGCCGCGAACAGCAGGCAAAAAAACAGCGTCGCAACCGTCTGCATCGGTCAACCCAGTAGTGCCGTCCTGGTCGTTCGCCGCCGAAACGTGCGCGTCCCCGTCCGCAAGACGCGCGGTTCGCCCGCGCCGCGCCGGCCCGCGTCTTGCTGAAGACCGTTCCACCCGGCGAGTCCGGCTTCTCCGACAGCCTGGAATCGTTTTCTGGAAATGAGCCGCGGAAGCTCAGGTTGCCGGCGGCCGATTCCCCGGCCGGGCCGCGGCCTCCGCCGTCTTTCGCGGGGCGCCGGGAAGAATCCGGCCGTCACTGATGGCGTCGAGCAGCGCCTCGACGACGTTCGGATCGAATTGCGTGCCCGCCGCCTTGTGAACGGTCTGGATCACCCTCTCGAGCGCGAGGCGGTCGCGGTAAGGGCGGCGCGAGCACATTGCGTCGAAGGCGTCCGCCGCGGCCAGGATCCGCGAGAGGAGCGAGGGTTCCTCCTGCTTCAACCCGTCCGGGTAGCCCGTGCCGTCCCAGCGCTCGTGATGGTGAAGCACGATTTCGGCGATCTCCGCGGCGCCCTCGATGTTCCGGATGATCCCGCTGCCGATGCGGGAATGCTCCTTGACGATCTCGAACTCCGCGTCGGTCAACGGGCCGGCCTTGCGCAGGATGCCTTCGGGCACGCGGATCTTGCCCACATCATGGAGCAAGCCGGCCAGCTCGAGCGTGCGGAGCTTGGCTTCCGAGAGCTGCATCCTCCGGCCGATCTCCATCGCGAAGTCCGTCACGCGCTGCGAGTGGCCCTTCGTGTAATCGTCCTTGGCCTCGATGGCCGCCGCGAGGGCGCGGACGGCGCCGCGGAGCATCTGCCGCAACTGGTCCGAAAGCTGGGTGCGCTGGATGGCCAGCCCCGCCTGCTTGCCGATCGCCAGGAGCAGTTCCAGGTCGCACTTCAGGAACGCCTCCGACTGACCGACCGAGTCCACGTAGATGATGCCGATGGCTCGCTCCGGAGTTTCCACCGGCACGCAGAGCACGGACTGGATGTTCTGCACGACCACGCTCTCGGCCTGTTTCAGCCGCTCATCCAGGAGCGCGTTCGACTTCAAGACCGGGGTGCGGGCTCGATAACATTCCTCGACGACCGTCGTGCTGAAGCCGCGCGGGATGGCGGGCGCCGCCGAAGTTTCTTTATGCGCGACGGTCTCCAGGCTGCCTTCCGGGCTGGCAATGAGGAGGAAGGCGCGGTCGGGCTTGACCACTCCGAGAATGACGTCGAGGATGCGCTTGTAAAGGTCGTCGAGGTGCGATTCCGCGCCGAGGAGGTTGCCGACGTAGTAGATGGTCTTCAGGTCGCGCTGGACGCGGCGGTAGTTCTCGATGCTTTCCGCCTCCTCGGAAAGCTCCATCAGGCTGCTGTCTTCGAGCTTGATATTCTGCGGGATCTCCCCCGCCCGGTCCGGGACCTGGGCGATGAAATCCGCTTTCATCCGGCGCCGGTCCGGGGTGCAGCGGAACTCGAACTCCACCGCGCCGATGCGGACGCGGTCGCCCGGGTTCAGCCGGCAGCGCTCGATCCGCTTCTCATTGACCCAGGTCCCGTTCGTGCTGGCGAGGTCGCAGACGAAATAATCCTCGCCCACCTTCTCGACGCAGCAGTGCTGGCGCGAAAGTCCCGAATCCAGGATCTGGATATCCGCGTCCTCGCCGCGCCCGAGGACGAGTTTCTGCCCGGTCCCGAGCTGGAACGGCCTCGTGTACACCTGCCCCTTCAGCGCGACCAGTTCTATTTTCATTGATCTCCGCCGCAGAAACGGCGGCATTGTAGCAATTTCGCCTTCAGGATTCTACATTTTACATTCGGCATTCGGCAATCGGCATTTATCTGGCCATCCATCCTCCGTCCACGACGAGCAGGTGCCCGTGAACATACCGCGCCGCGTCGCTGACGAGGAACAGCAGCGGCCCGACCATATCTTCCGGCCGGCCCCAGCGCCCGGCGGGAATGCGGTCGCGGATCTTCGGCTCGCGGACCGGGTCGCGCGCGAGCGCCTCGCACATGTCGGTCTCGAAATAGCCCGGCGCAATGGCGTTGACGTTGATGTTCTTCGAGGCCCACTCGTTGGCCAGCGCCTTCGTGATGCCGGCGACGCCGTGCTTGGCCGCCGTGTACGCCGGAATCGTCCAGCCGCCCTGGAAGCTCGACAGCGAGGCGATGTTGACGATCTTCCCGCCGCCCTGCCTGACCATCGCGCGCCCGGCCTCCTGGCACAGCTCGAAGACCCCCGTCAGCATCAGGCTCAGGATCGTGTCCCACTTCTCGATCGAGAAATCCAGCGAGCGCTCGCGATGCTGAATGCCCGCGCAGTTCACCAGGATGTCCAGCCGCCCGAAACGCTCGAGGACTTTCGGGATCACCCTGGACCGCTGCGCGCGATCGGCCAAATCCGCCTGGACGTAGAGCAGCTCCGAGCCGGCGGCCGCCGCTTCTTCCTCGAGTCCCTGCGAGTCCGCATGGCTCGCCGCGACGGCCACCTTCACCTGCGCGCGCGCCAGCCCGAGCGCCATCGCCCGGCCGAGCCCGCGCCGCCCGCCGGTCACCAGCGCCACCTTGCCCGAGATATCGAACCAGTCGCGCCGCTCGAATGGAGCTGCACTCATTCGCATCCTCCGATTTGGTTGACATTCACCGGCACAGATCATAGCATTTTGACGCCGCGCTGGACATCGGAGGAGCCGCGTGAAATCAGGAAGTCCGCTTCGCATCCAAGCCGGGTTTGTACTGGTATTCCTGCTCGTGCTGCTTCCGGGGCTTCCTCAGGTCGTGTCCAAACCCGGCGAGTGGATGCGGGCGACGCCGCAGGACGCGATCGTCGCGCGCGACAGGCGCTTCACCGAACTGCGCCAGGCGCTGCCGAAACACGGCACGGTCGGCTATGTGACCGACGGCCCGCTGGACCGTCCGATCGGCGACGGCAGGGTGCACTCCGTCCTGATGATAGCCCAGTACTGCCTGGCGCCTCTGATCGTGGTCAATTCGACCGAGCCCGAGATGATCGTCGGCGACTTCTCCAGCGCTGAATCGGGCGCGCAGGTGATCTCCGCGCAACACCTTGCCGTCACCCGCTGGTTCGAGGACGGCGTCTGTCTGCTGCGCAAGGGCGGCAAGTGATTCTGATATCCGCCATCCTTTTGGTCCTTCCGATCCTGGCCGGCCTTGTTTTTGTGTCGCTGCTGTGGCCGGATCGCCGGTGGCAGTCGAATCTCGCGCTCAAGGCGTCGCTCGCCGTCGGCATCGGCTGCGGCATAATTTCCTGCGTCTTCTTTCTCTGGCTGCTCTTGTCAGGGAACGCGCATTACTCCGCTTACTTTGCGGCAGAGTGCGCGCTCCTGGCCATCTCGGCCGCCGTCCTGATCGCGCGCGCAAGGAAAAGGGATGACCGGCCGCTCTGGCGCCCGAACGCCGCGCCTTCGCCGGCGCCCGGGACGCGGCTGCTGATCCTGGCGGCGTTTCTGCTCCTCATGTTCAGCCGATTAGCCGCCGGCCTGATCGAGGCCGTCGGCCAGCCGAGCGGCGACGCCGACGCCTGGAGCACCTGGAACCTTCAGGCAAGGTTCCTGTCGCGGGGCGGTCCGAACTGGATTGATCTCGCCCGGTACAGCTACCCGCATCACACCGATTACCCGCTGATGCTGCCGCTATCGGTGGCCCGCGGCTGGCATGCCGCCGGAGTCGAGACTGCGGCCGTGCCCATCGCCATCGGAATACTTTTTACCTTCGGCACGGTCCTTCTGCTGTTTTCGGCCTTGTCATTCCTGCGCAACCAGGTCCGCGGTTTCCTGGCAAGCGCGGTGTTGATGGGCACACCGTTCTTCATCCTGCATGGCGCCCGGCAATTGGCCGACGTGCCGCTCGGCTTTTTCATTCTTGCTGCGACCGTTCTGTTCTGCCTTCAGGACAGGCTGACCGGCCGAAGTTTCGCACTCATCGCGCTGGCCGGCGCAGCCTGCGGCCTGGCGGGCTGGACCAAGAACGAAGGACTGCTGTTCCTGGGATGCATGATCCTTGCGCGTTGGCTGACCGTCGCGCTCAAGCGCGGCTGGAGACCGTGGCTTTCCGAGATGCCCTGGTTTCTGGCAGGCCTGCTCCCGGTCCTGGCGATAGTCATCTGCTTCAAGGCCGGTTTCGCCCCGCCGAACGACCTGCATCTCGGCCAGAACCTCGCCGGTCTGGCAACTCCGTCGCGATACTGGTACATCGCGAAGGAATTTGCCTGGCAGGCGCTCACCTTCGGCCATTGGCAGGAATTCGGGCCGGTTCCGTTCAGCCCGGTCCCGCTGCTGGCGGGCTACTGGCTCTGCCGCGGAATCAGCCTGCGCCGCGAGGAAGCCGAAGGAGTGGCCACGTCGTTCCTGGCGCTGATCCTGACCCTTGCGGGCTATTTCTGCGTGTACCTGCTGACCCCGCTCGACCTCGCAACTCACATAAGGACTTCGTGCGACCGCCTCTTCCTGCAACTATGGCCCAGCCTCATCTTCATCTGCTTCATGGCGTTTCCCAGCCCCATTGCGCAAGCCCAGCCTCTGAAGAGCGATTGACTGCCTCGTCATATTCCGCCGTTGATTACCCAGCGGCCCGGCTGACCTTCCCAAGGCTTCACTTCGGCCGTGCCGCTCCATCGTCGGCCATCACGCCACTCGACCTCGTAAGGAACCAAGATTCTGCTCTCTTTACTTGGCCGAACATCGGGTTTCGCCGGTCCGATCGAGATGATCTTCCCCACAGAGCTCAGCGCGTTTCGCTCTTTCAACGCGTCCGACCCCCACCCGGGCCAAATGGCAGCCGCTTTGTCGTAGTCCTTCGCGATTAGGCACTCGAAGAACTGCCGCACAGCCGCCTCGCAAACTTCGGAGTCAGTCATCTTCCCCTGCGCAACGCCTAAGTCCCGATTACTCTGGTCTAGGCGTATCACGTCCGCCGGGAGCGCCGGCGCAAAGATCGAAGCCGCAATCGGCTCGTTGTATTCCGTGAAGCGGAACCGTTCGGCGAATTCGAGCTCGGTTCCCTTCTTCTTGTACTTTTCAAACTCCTGCAGCAGCTTGGTCTTCGAGTCAATGACGAAGACTTCGACCATCCCTTCGGGCTCGGGCGGATTCACCACAAGCACCTTCGCGTCGAACGGCGATTCGTACGTGCGCTTGACCTTCGTGATTTGCGCTTTTCCGGCCGCCAGGCGCTCTTCGAGCGCCTTCACAATGGAATTCGGATCCAGGATCTCTTTCGGCATTCGGCTGACGACATTTTCTTTCGTATCCTTGAAGGTCCAGAACACGTTCTTACTCACAAGCCAAACACTGGCCTTGTCCTCCTGCCAGAACACGGTGTACGGCCCATCGCCCGACCAGGCCGTATCGGCCCGCAGCCGCACAGGCCTGCCGTCCTCTCCGATCTCGATCCACACCTCGGTCGTTCCCGACTGGGCCGGATAGCTGAATGCGCCATCCTTTCCCAGTTGCAGCCGGGCCGCGGTGTCAATATGGACGTGGACAGAGCGCACGTTCCGGTGCGCCTCCACGGTCTGCGCGAAGGCGTACCGGTTGCCCCGGCCGACGAGGATCAGCGCCGCGCCGACCAGCGCCGCGAAAACAATCGAGGCGGCGCTGAGCCGCCAGGGATGCGCGAAAAGGCGTTTGCGGATCGTCATCATCGGTTCACCCTCCTGTTTCTGTTGGCTGTGTCGCGCAATCCGGTCCATGACCGTTGGCTCGATGGAGCGCGCGGCGCCTTCGGCTTCGCCGAGTTGAATCATGCGGTCGCGAAGTGCGCGGACGGCGGCCGCTTCGCCGCGGCACGCGTCGCACTCCGCCAGATGCCGCTCGATCTCGGCCGCCGGCGCGCCGGGGACTTTCTCCAGGTACGGGACCAGCGACTTGCGGCATTGCCTGCAGTTCATGTTTGCGCCTCCCGGGAATTCAACTTCTCCCGCAGGATCGCGTACGCGCGCGAAAGACGTTTCGTGACTGTGCCCAGGGGCAGATCGAGGACCTGGGCGACCTGCTCGCAGGTCATCCGTCCGTGGTACCGGAGGGCGATAACCTGCCGATAACGCTCGTCCAGTTCAGCGATGGACGATTGGAGAGTCTCATCCGGAACCGCTTGTTCGACCGGCAGCCCGGCGGGGACGTTCTCGGGAAGCGGCAGGCGCCTTTCCCGGTCTTTGGCTCGACGGCTCTCCTTGACGACCCGGTTGGCGATGCCGAAGAGCCAAGGCACAAACGCGGACGTCTTCTTCAATGTTGCAAGCCCCGTATAGGACCGCACGAACGCCTCCTGAGCGATCTCCTCCGCCTCCTGCCGATCACGCAGCCGTCCCACCAGATAACCGATCAGCGGCGCCTGGTACCGCCGGACGAGATGTCCGTAAGCCTCCGGATGGCCGTCCAGGCTCGCCCTGATGCACTCGGAGTCGGTTTCCAACGGTGTTCTCCAGCCTCTGCGGAAAGCGCTTCCGTAATATAGTGCACTTAGAGGCATTCTTGCGACACGCATATCGAATAATTTCAGCGTCGTTCAGCGCGGCTGGTCGCTTGACAGCCGCCGGTTTTCAGGCCATAATGTTAGTAGTAAGTTATGGGTAGAGGCGCAAGACCATGGCTGAGGGCCGCGACATCCTGCACGTGGACGTGGACGCGTTCTTCGCGTCGGTCGAGCAGGTGCTCGACCCGCGGTTGCGGGGGAAACCGGTCATCGTCGGCGGCAACCCGAATGACCGGTCGGTGGTGGCTTCCGCCTCGTATCCTGCGCGGGCGTTCGGCGTGCGGAGCGCGATGCCCATCGCGCAGGCGCGCCGGCTCTGCCCGGACGCGGTTTTTCTGCCGGGCAGTTTCCAGGCGTATCAGGAATTCTCGGAGCGCGTGCGCGAACTCCTGCTGCGGTTCACGCCGCTGGTCGAGGCGGCCTCGCTCGATGACTTCTACCTCGACTTCACCGGCTGCCGCCCGCTGCACGGCCGCCCGCTCCAGGCGGCGGAGCGGATGAAGTCCATGGTGCGCGCGGAGACGGGGCTGACCGTCACCGCCGCGGTCGCCTCGAACAAACTCCTGGCCAAGGTCGCGTCGGACCTGGCGAAGCCGGACGGCCTGATCGAAGTCCGGCGCGGGTGCGAGGCGGCGTTCCTGCGGCCGCTGCCGGTCGGGCGGTTGCCCGGCGTCGGCCCGAGCGCCGAGGCGACGCTGCGCAAGCTCAACCTGGTGACGATCGGCCAGGTGGCGGACATCCCGCCGGCGTCGCTCGAACGGATGTTCGGCGCCTGGGGCGCTGCGCTCGGCGAGCGCGCTCGCGGGCGCGACGACTCGCCGGTGGTCGTGGAGGCCGCCCGGCCGAAGTCCATCGGCCGCGAGAGCACTTTTTCGCAGGATACTTCCGGCCGCGCCGAGGTGCGCGCGATGCTCTATTCCCTGACCGAGCGCGCGGCGCGCCAGCTCCGCGAGGAAGGCCTGCTGGCGCGCTGCGTGACGGTCAAGGTCCGCTACGCCGATTTCCAGACCGTGACGGCCGCGCGCACGCTGCCGACCGTGACCGACCAGGACAAGGTGTTCTACGAGACCGCGCTCGAGCAAGTCGAGCGCCTGCCGGCGCGGCGGATGCGGGTTCGGCTGATCGGCGTGACGCTCTCGGCGCTGGCGTCGTTGCAGGAGCGCCAGGGCGACCTGTTCGCGGAGACGGAGTTCCAGCGGCGGAGGCGGTTCTACCGCGGGCTGGACCGGTTGCGGGACCGGTTCGGTTTCGAAATCGCCCGCGTCGGCCCGGGATAGTTGGTCAGGAAACGTTTCCGCCACGGATTGACGGCAACGGACATTTTCGCCACGGATTACACGGATTTCACCGATTACCGGAAACGTGAAAACAAGTTTTCCAGCATCCATCTCCGTCGTTGCTGGTAATCCGTGTAATCCGTGAAATCCGTGGCTAAACCATGCCGTTGTCTCAGTCAGAACGCGCCGTCAATGACCGGCTTCTCCTGGATGATGTTCCACATCTCCGGATAGGTCAGGTAGAGGCGCGTGTCGTTGAGGATGCGGAAGTGCTCGTTCTCTTCCTCGGCGATCTTGAGGAGGATCTGTTTCTCCTGCGCGTCGGTCACGGTCTTCGCGGCGCCGGCATAAAAGAAAAAAGCCTTCTCTTCCATGCCGAGTGCGATGTCAATCGCCTCGACCTCGTCGGTGCTCCGGCGCGATTTCTTGACCTTCGCGGCGGCGTCCTTGAAGATGGACTGGATCCGTTTCGCCGGGCTCGACTTATCCAGTTCGTCCGCGCGGCTCGGCCGCACGCCTTCCTGCGCGGCCATCTCCTGGAAGATCGCCCGGTGCCGCTCCTCGTCCTTGGAGAGGGATGCGAACATTTTCTTGACGAGCCGGTTCTCGGCTTGCCCGGCGGCCTTCGAGTAGAACCGGATGCCTTCTTCCTCCATGTGGATCGCAATGCCCAGCGCGTCGGAACGTTTCGTTTTGCCGGCCATGGTCATCTCCTGCGAAGGGTCACTCTGGAAACGCGCGCCTCATACCGACGATGTTACCGGCGCGCGCCGCTGAAATCAAGCTGCTCCGCTACGCCCAGAAATCGTCCTCGGCCGGCGGCGTGCCTTCGAGCGACCGCCACGCGAAGCCGCCGCCGAGCAGGACGAGTTCGTCCTGGAGCAGCCGCGCGTGCCGCGATTCCTGCTCGACCAGGCTCTCGAAGAGTTTGCGCGCGGCGGCCTTCCGGCAGCGCGAGGCGCAGCGGCGATAGAAACTCTCGGAGTCCTTCTCCGCCTGCAGCGCCAGCCGCAGCGACGCCTCGGGCGTATCGTCGTGAGGGAAGCCGGCAACCTCGGCGCGGGAGATCGCCGTGCGCCGCAGTTTCGCGGGGCGCGTCAGCCCCTGGATCGCCTTGCCGAGCAGCCGCGCGTGCTCGCGCTCCTCCTCGGCGAGGTAGCGGAGCTTGGCGCTCGTCAGGCGGCTCTTCGCCTGGACGGCCATCCGCGTGTAGCGCCTCAGCGCGCCCTGCTCCATCCGCAATGCGAACGAAAGCACTTCATACGGGCCGGCGTCCGCGACCCAGCCCCAGATGCTGCGTGCGCTCATGGTTTCGCCTCCTCATCTCGAATCTCGCCGGTATACACGATCCGCGCGGCGCCGGCGATCCGCGCCGGACCTTCGCCGCGCCACTCGCCGGTCATCCGGCCGCCCCGCATGACCACCTCGATTCGATCGCCGGTCAGGCCGAGCGTCCGGCCGATCGCGGCTGCCGCGGCCACGCCGCTTCCGCAGCCGAACGTCTCGCCGACGCCGCGTTCCCAGATGCGCATGTGGACGCGCTCGCGTCCTTCCGCGCGGCACCACAGCACGCTCGTCCGCTCGGGGAAAAGCGTGTGGCGCTCGAGCAGCGGGCTGACTTCCTGAAAGACGCGCTCCTCCACGTCCGCCTGGCCGAAGATCGCCGTGTGCGCGGTGCCGGTGGAGACGCACGAGATCGGGAACGTGCGGCCGGCGATCTCGAGCGGATGCCGCAGCACGGCCTTTCCCGGCAAGAGGACCGGAATCGCCGCAGGATCGAACTGCGGAACGAGGAGCGCGACTTCGACCTCGAAGTCGCCCCGGCCCAGCGGGCGCACCCGGGCTTCGTGCCGGCCGCGCGGCGTGAGCAGCACCCCGCGGCTTTCCTCGTCCGCTTCCGGGCCGACGAGGTACGCGGCGGCGCACCGCAGCCCGTTCCCGCAGAAATCTTCCGTGCCGTCCGGGTTGAACATCCGCATCAGCGGCGGCCCGCGCCGTCCGCCTTCGAGCGTCAACAGCCCGTCTCCGCCGACGCCGCGATGCCGGTCGCACAAGCGGATCGCCAGCGAGGGCGCGTCCCTCACCGGCGCGCGGCGGGCGTCCACCAGCACCAGGTCATTCCCGCCCGCCTCGACCTTGATGAAATGAAGCAGCATCAGTCACCTCGCAGGAAGGACGATGGACGACCGACGATGGACGATGGTGAGCGCAGGAAGGACGATGGACGATAGACGATGGACGATGGTGAGCGCAGGAAAGACGATGGACGGTAGACGATGGACGATGGTTCGCAGAGAGCATATTGTCCATGGTCCATCGTCCATCGTCGGTCGTCGGTCGTCTATCGTCCATCGTCTCTCGTCCATCGTCCGTCGTTCCTCGTCTACCGTCCATCGTCGCCTCCGTTCCCCAGCGGTTCCAGCCGGAACGTGGCGGTGCGGCGGGCGCGCTGGAACCAACGGCCCGTCGGATCGAGCGCCGGGAACCACCACGCCGATGGGCGCAGATCCGCGTGCGGCAGCCCTTCCGAGGCGAGCAGCGCGTTGCGCACGAGTTGGAGCCGCGCCTTTTCCGCGGCGCGCTCGACCGTGAGCAGCAGCCGCCGCGCCGAGGCCGCCTTGCGTCCGCGTTCGAGCGCGAGCAGTCGCAGCGCAATCTCGCCCCGTTTCTCGCGGAGCCGGCGGAGTTCCTTCTGTTTCGCCTCGAGCGAGAGGAGCAGCGCTCCGCCTTCGCGCTGGGCCTCGGCGTACTCCGCGCCGAGCCGCGCCCGTTCGCCCGCGGCCGCATGGGCCGGCAGGTCCGCCAGCTTCCGCTTCAGCGGCCGGATTCTCTCGCGGCTCATCGCGCCGCGCCGCGTCTCGATCATCCGGATCTCCGCCACCGCGCTGTCCTCGCGCGCGCGCAGGTCCAGCGCCTTGTGCCGCAGCGCGTCGGCCTGACGCTGAATCCTCAGGAGAAGCGCGTTGGCCGCGGCGCACTGGCGGAGCCGCCGGAACCAGGCCGCGTGCTGGTCATGGCCGAGGTAACGCACCAGGTCGCACGCGCCCGCAACGCCTTTGAGCTCGCGCAGCAGCCGCTGCTGTTCCTTGACGGCGCTCCGCCAGCGGCGGCTGAACTCCTTGCAGTCCAGCACGGGCTTGCCGAACGCCTGCGCGAGGTGCTCCGGCAGCCGCAGCGCCGCGCCGCAGGCTGACAGCGAATCCCATGTGCGCAGGCGCATGCGAAGGAGCGGATTCACGCGGACGCGCACGCCGCTTTCGCGCATCGCCGCCAGCATCTGCTGCGTGCGCGGGAGGTACGCCGAGCCGGTCTCGGCGAAGACCATCACGAACTCAGCCGAGAGCATCGCGGGCAGCACGAGCGCCTTGCCCAGGAGCGCGACGCCGCCGCCGAGCGCGTCCTCGAGGACCTCCGCGAGCCTTCGCACGTCGCGCACCGGCTCGGCCAGCGGCCATTGCACCGGCTGGCGAAAATCCACCGCGACGAACGCGGGCCCGACGCGCAGCGTGCCGCGTCCGCGGCCGGGCGCATAGACGTCGAACGGCAGCGCGCCTTCGCCGGACGCGGCCAACAGGGCCGTCGCCGATTCGCCGGCGGCGGCATCGTAAGCGGCGCGGCAGACGGCGGACTCGGCTTCGTCCAGGAAGTGCGCGGCGAACCGGAACCGCGGCAGATCGGCCGTGCGGCGATTGAACGCCAGCAACTCGCGCGCACCCGCGACGGTGACGTTGGGCGGCAGCGCGCTTAGGAAGCCTTCGTAAAAACCGCGAAGCATGCGCGCGAAAAGCTCGCCGACGGAGCCCGCAGGGTTCTCCGCGACGAATCGTTTCACCGCTTCCGCAATGCAGGAGATCGTCGCGCGGACGGATTTCCGGTCCTGCGGCCGGGCGAGGACGGCCTGCGTCTGCCGCGAGGCCCATTCGAGGAGTTCCAGGAGCGCGGGCGCGACGTCGCGCGCGGGCGTGTCGCAGACGACGGAGTCCGGGCCGTTGCCGACGATGCCGCGCCAGCCGAAAGCCTCGGTGAGCCGGTCCAGCATAGGCTGCCGCGCCGGACCTTCGGGAAGGAGCCGGTCGAGGCGCACTCCGGCCTCGGCCAGCGCCTGGCGCGTAGGCCACACCTCGGCGCCGAAGAGCGCGGAGATCTCGCCCGCCGCGATCCACGCGTCGCGCGTCGTGCCGTCGTTTCGAGGGACGATCTGCCACTCCGACCGGGAGAGCGGCGACCGCACGCGGGAGAAGTAGTCGAGGTCATGAATGCCGACGATCATCGGCCGGCCAACGCCCGACGCGACGATCGCCTTCATCGGCTCGTCCCACAGCGGCGTCTGCCCCAGCGCCAGCAGCGGCGCGCCGGGCGCGACGCGATCAAGCTCACGCGAGATTTCGCGCAGCGATGCGGCCTCGTGCGTTTTGCCAGGATTTATTGCCCGCGCGCCCATGCATTCAGCATGCGGGAATCGGGGGCAAAATGCAAGTCCAGCAAGGGTCGGCGCGCAATTCCTTGATCACGATGGCGACCGTCTGTCATGTCACTCCGCACCGCCCTGAATGACCGGACATTGTGCAACTCATGTCCGGGCGGCAGACTAGTTACGTATCGTACCTAGTCACCAGGCCGAGCCTTGTTGCAGGCGCTCCTCATGTGGCGGGGCGCTGCGCCGGACAAGGGAAAACTGGCGAAAAGCCAAACGCGCCTTGGCGGGCCGCGTCGTCAGATATTGCTACGGAGGCGGGCGGTATATCCCCGTGCGGTATGCCGGACGGGCGCATACTGCAACGATGCTTAGCCGGCCGTGCGCGTGAAGGAAGTGCTGCGGTTGAGCGCAAACGGGCGGGCAACCTATTTGGACGCGAAAGGAGCGCGTTCTCAGCCGTTGAACTTGCCGAGCAGCAACGTGCCGTTGTGGCCGCCGAAGCCGAAGGAGTTGCTGATGGCCTTGATGACCGGGACCTGGCGCGGCTGGTTGGGGACGTAGTCGAGGTCGCAGTCCGGGTCGGGCGTCGTGTAGTTGATCGTGGGATGGATGACGTCGCGGTGCAGGCTCAGGACGGTGGCGACGAGCTCGACTCCGCCGGACGCGCCGAGGAGGTGGCCGATCATGGACTTGGTGGAGCTGATGGCGACCTTGCGCGCCGAATCGCCGAAGGCGATCTTGACGGCGGCGGTCTCCGCCTTGTCGCCGAGCGGCGTGGAGGTGCCGTGCGCGTTGATGTACGTGATTTCAGCGGGGTTGGAGCGCCCGTCAAGCAAGGCAGCGGTCATGGCGCGCGCCGGGCCGCGGCCGCTGGGGTCCGGCTCGACGATGTGCGTGCCGTCGCCGGACATGCCGAAGCCGAGGAACTCGGCGTAGATGCGCGCGCCGCGCCTGCGGGCGTGCTCGAGTTCTTCGAGGACGACGATCCCGGAGCCTTCGCCCATCACGAACCCGTCGCGGTCCTTGTCGAACGGGCGCGAGGCCTTCTCCGGCTCGTCGTTGCGCGTCGAGAGCGCCTTGGCCGAGCAGAAGCCGGCCATGCCCAGCGGCGTGATGGCGGCCTCGCTGCCGCCGGTGAGGATCACCTCGGCGCCGCCGGACCGAATGGTGGTAAAGGCGATGCCGATGGAGTGGCAGCTCGAGGCGCAGGCGGTCGTCGCGCACAGGTTCGGCCCGTGAAGGCCGTAGTGGATGGAGACGTGGCCGGCGCAGGCGTTGCCCATGAGCTTGGGCACCAGGAACGGGCTGACGCGCGTCGGGCCGCGTTCGAGAAGGCGCTTGTGCTGCTCCTCGATCTCGATCAGCCCGCCGATGCCGGTGCCGATGATGACGCCGCACCGCGCGCGGTCTTCCTTCTCGAAGTCCAGCCCGGAATCCTGCACCGCCTGCATCGCGGCGACGAGGCCCATCTGCGAGAAACGGTCAATCCGGTCCGTGGTCCGCTTGTCGAGCCAGCGCCGCGGATCGAACTGCGGGACCTCGCCGGCGATCTTGCAGGTGAAGCCGGTGGTGTCGAAGCCGGCGATCGTCCGGACGCCGGACTTCCCTGCGAGCAGCGCGTTCCAGTACGTCTCGACGTCCAGCCCGATGGAGCTGATGACGCCCAGCCCGGTGACGACGACTCTTCGTTCCACGCCCAAATGACCTCTCCTTCCGCGAGAGCGTCAGGCGCTCTTCGGGGTCTTGTTGCCGGCGTGCTCCTGGACATACTTGATCGCATCGCCGATGGTGACGATCTTCTGGGCCTCTTCCTCGGGGATGCTCACGTCGAACTCGTCCTCGATATCCATCATCAGCTCGACGGTATCGAGGCTGTCGGCGCCGAGGTCGTTGACGAACGACTTCTCCGGCGCGATCTCCTCCTTCGGCTTGTCCATCTTCTCGGCGACGATCTCGATAATCCTCTCGGCAATCGCATTCTTGTCGGCCACAGTCTGCTCTCCTTTCTAACTTACATTCCCATGCCGCCATCCACATGCAGCACGTGACCGGTGATATAACCGGCCTCCTCGGTCGCGAGGAAGAGCGCGGCGCCGGCGATGTCCGCCGGCTCACTCAAGCGGCGCAGAGGGATCATGGACATGATCGCCTCCTTGGCCTTGTCCGGCAGTTTATCGGTCATGGCGGTCTTGACGTAGCCCGGCGCGATGGCGTTGACGGTGATGTTGCGCGACGCCAACTCGCGGGCCGCCGATTTGGTCAGCCCGATCAGGCCCGCCTTGCTCGCCGAATAGTTGCACTGGCCGGCGTTTCCGATGACGCCGACGACCGACGCGATGTTGATGATCCGTCCGCTCGGTTGCTTCAGCATATAACGAGCCGCCGCCCGAGTGCAAATGAAGGCGCCGCGCAAGTTGATCGCGAGCACCTTGTCCCACTCCTCGTCGGTCATCCGCAGCAGCAGGTTGTCGCGGGTGATCCCGGCGTTGTTGACGAGGACGTCAATCGAGCCGAAGGCGGTCGCGATCTCCTTCATGAGCGCGGTGATCTGCTCGCCGTTGGTCACGTCGGCCACGTAGCCCTCGGCGCGCGCGCCGGCCGCCGAGATCGCCGCGGCGGTCGCCTTGACTTCCTCCATCACGTCGAGCAGCGCGCAACGCGCGCCGGCGTCGGCGAAGGTCTGCGCGATGACCTGCCCGATCCCGCGCGCTCCGCCGGTGATGACGGCCGTCTTCCCCTTCAACGGACTCCCTTCTCTCCGCACGACTTCCTCCTTATTCCGGCTCCGCACTCCGCAGTCCGCAATCCGCAATCAGATGTCCAGCCCCGCCTTCAGCGCCTCAACGGTCGAGACGTTCGCGACCTTGCAGTCGGGTGCGATGCGCCTCATCAGGCCCGTGAGGACTTTTCCCGGGCCGACCTCGACGAACCGCGTGCAGCCGTCCTCGATGAGCCGCCGGATGGACCGGCTCCAGAGCACCGGGCTCTTCACCTGCCGCGCCAGCGCGATGCGGATCTCGCCCGGCTCGCGCACCGGCGCGGCGGTGACGTTCGCGATCACCGGAATCGCGCACGACTTCATCGGCGCGCCGTTCAACTCCACCTGCAAGCGTTCCGCGGCCGGCTCCATCAGCGGCGAATGGAACGCGCCGCTCACCGCCAGCGGCAAAACGCGCTTCGCCTTGCGTTCCCGGGCCAGCTCCGCCACCCGGGCGACCGCTTCGCGCGTGCCGGAGACGACCACCTGGCCGGGGCTGTTGAAGTTCGCCGCGACGACCATTCCGACTTCGCGCGCCTGCGCGCACAGCGCTTCGACGACCTCGTCGTCCAGGCCCAGCACGCTGGCCATCGCGCCCGGGTTCTGCGCGCACGCCTCCTCCATGAACCGGCCGCGCTGCTGCACGAGCCGCAGGGCGTCCGGGAAGGCCAGCGCGCCCGCCATCACGAGGGCGGAATACTCGCCGAGGCTGAGTCCGGCGGCCTCGGAACACTCTTTGACCCGGTCGGGACGGGCCTCGCGCAGCGCGGCGACGATCGCGGCGCTCACGGTCAGGATCGCCGGCTGGCTGATCGAGGTGCGGTCCAGCTCGGCCTGCGGCCCGTTGAAGCACACGGCCGCGACATCCCAGCCCAGCACCTGCCCGGCCTGCTCAAAGACGCGCGCGGCGGACGGAAACGCCTCCGCGAAGTCGCGTCCCATGCCGACCGTCTGCGCGCCCTGTCCCGGAAAGAGAAACGCAAGTCGGGCCATAATGTCCCTAAGTCAGAAGCGCGAACGATGAATGAAGAAGTACTTCATCACTCATCATTCATACTTCTGAGTTCCTGTTCACCACCGGACCACCGCTGAACTCCAGGACAGCCCGCCGCCGAACGCCACGAACACGACGATGTCGCCGCGCTGGATGCGGCCCTTCCGGACCGCCTCGTCGAGCGCGATCGGCACCGACGCGGCGGAGGTGTTGCCGTAGCGGTCTATGTTCGTGTAGATCTTGTCCATACCGACGCCGAGGCGCTCCGCGGCGGCCTGCAGGATGCGGCTGTTGACCTGGTGCGGGACGATCAGCGCGACGTCGTCCATCGTCAGCCCGGAGCGCTTGAGGGCGCTCTCGACGAGCTCGGCCATCTTGACGACGGCGAAGCGGAACGTCTCGCGGCCGTTGATCTGCATGTAGTGGAGGCGCTTGCGGACGGTCTCCTCGGTGGCCGGGGCCGCGGAGCCGCCGGCGGGCAGCTTCATGAAATCGCCGCCGGAGCCGTCCACGCCGCAGTCGGAGGCGAGCACGCCGCGCCCGTCGGTGCAGGCCCGCAGCACGGCGGCGCCGGCGCCGTCGCCGAACAGGATGCAGGAACTGCGGTCGGTGTAATCGGTGATGCGCGTGAGCGTCTCGGCGCCGACGACCAGGACGGTCTGGCCCGGATCGGCCTCGACGAGCCGCGCGCCGACGATCAGGCTGTAGAGGAACCCGGCGCAGGCGGCGGAAAGATCGAAGCCGCCGGTGGTCTTCGCGCCGATCTTCTGCTGGATCATGCAGGCGGTCGAGGGAAAGAGGTAGTCGGGCGTGATCGTGGCGACGATGAGGAGCGAGACTTCCTCCGGACCGACCTTCGCGTCGGCCAGGGCGCGGCGGCAGGCCTCGGCGCCGAGGTCGCTGGTGACCTGGCCTTCCGAGACGATGCGCCGCTCGCGGATGCCGGTGCGCGTGAAGATCCACTCGTCGGTCGTGTCCACCATCTTCTCGAGATCGAAGTTGGTGAGCACGCGCTCCGGCACGTACGAGCCGGTCCCGATGATGGCCGCCCTGACGCGTGGCTCGCTCATTCTTTCTCCGTCGGGACCATGCCCACGCTGTCGCGCAGCGCGGCGGTGATCGAGCCGCTGACGTTCCCCCGGACGTACGCGATGCCTTTGAGGACGGCATTGCAGATGGCCCGCGCGTTCGAGCGGCCGTGGCAGATGATGATGCCGCCGTCCACGCCCAGGAGCAGCCCGCCGCCGTAGTCGGCGAAGTCCACGCGGCGCTCGAGGTTGAGCAGCACCGGCCGCATGAGGTTGAAGCTGAGCCGCCCCCACACGTCGCGGAAGATGGCGGTGCGGAGGATGTCGGCGAGCATCTCGCCGTAGCCTTCGATCGCCTTGACCAGCGCGTTGCCGACGAAGCCGTCGCAGACGACCACGTCGTGCTGGCCGCGGAAGATGTCGCGGCCTTCGGCGTTGCCGACGAAATTGATCGGCGCCTGCGCCAGGAGCGCGGCGGCCTCGCGGACGACCGGCCCGCCTTTCGTCTCTTCCTCGCCCACGTTGAGCAGCCCGACGCGCGGCTTCTCGATCTGGAAAATCGCCGAGTGATAGACCGAGGCCATGATGCCGTACTGGCACAGGTGGATCGGCTTGCAGTTGAGGTTGGCGCCGATGTCCATGATCGTGCAGTGGCCGTTGGCGGACGGGGCGCTGATGGCGATGCCGACGCGGCGCACGCCGGCGATCGGCCTGAGACTGAGCTGCGCGGAGGCGACCATGGCGCCGGTGTTGCCCGCGCTGATGGCGACGCCCGCTTCGCCGGTGGCGACCATTTTGACGGCGCGGAGGATGGAGTTGTCGCGCTTCTTCTTGATGGCCTCGACCGGCTTCTCGTCCATCGCGATCACCTGCGAGGCGTGGACGATCAGGATGTTGGAGGGGATGGACTGGCCGGCCGCCTTGAACTGGGCTTCAATGGCGGCGGCGTCGCCGACGAGAGCGATCTCGTGATCCGGCCGCGCTTCCGCGGCCTGGATGGCCCCGAGCACGGTCTCCCGCGGCGCGAAGTCGCCGCCCATTGCATCGAGCGCGATCCGCATCGCTTACGATTTCTCCATCGAGATCACTTCGCGGCCGGCATAGTAACCGCAGTTCGGGCAAACCGTGTGCGGTTCCTTCACCGTATCGCACCGCGGGCACAGGGTGGTGCCGCCCTTGCGCAGACTGTCGTGCGTGCGGCGCTTGCGGCCGCGGGTCACCGAATGCCGTCTTTTCGGAAGCGCCATCGGACAACCTCTCCAAAAGGAACGGACCGTCCGCTGTCAGCCTTCAGCCGTCCGCCGAACGCCGACAGCTTGCGTTCAACGTCCGTATGCAAGTTTTCCGTCTGAGGGGCCGGCGGTTTTCCGGAAAAGGCCGCTCTCCCGCTCGGGCGCGGCTGCCGAGCAGCCTGTGTGGGCATGCGGATAAAGCAGGCGCTTATCCTATGCGAAAACCGCCGCGCTGTCAAGCCGCCCTGCCGGCGCGCACGGAATTCCGGCTCTACTGCTTCGCCGGGATCACCAGCTCCATGCCGACTTTCAAGTCGTCGGGATCCGGCCCGATCCTCGCCTTGTTGGCCTCGTAGATCCGGTCTATGTCCGCCTTGGTGGCGGAGCCGTACGATTTCTGGGCGATGGAGGTCAGCGTATCGCCGGTTGCGATGACATATTTCCCGGCGGCCGCGGCCGCGGCCGCGCCGCTCCCGCGCCGTCCGGGCACAGCGCTGGCCGCTCCGCCGTCCGGAATCACCAGCTCCATGCCGTCCTTGAGGTTGTTGGGGCTCGCGCCGATCTTGTCCCTGTTGGCCTCGAAAATGAGCCTCCACTTCATTGGAGTCTTGTAGAAATGCTCGGAAATACTTGACAGGGTATCGCCATGCTGGACCTTGTAGGTCTGTTTGCCCGCGACAGGCGGAGGCGGCGGAGGCGGGGGCGGAACGACCGTGACCGCCGGCATAGCCACCGTGCCCATCGGCATCGGCTCGACGCCGGTCGCCATCGGCGCAGCGCCGGTCGCGCCGGCCATCGGACCGATTTCGCCGGGGACGCCCATCGGCGGCGAAACCGGCACCACAGGCCCCGGAAGCTCATTCTCGCTGGCCGTAGTGCCCGTTTCCATGATCGGCACATTCCGGTTGCTGTGCCGGAACCACCAGAACACGGCAATGAGCGCAATAAGCAGCACTCCGATCGCGATCCCGATCTTCACATCCCGCTGCATCGGAAAGCCCTTTCCTAAATCAATCCCGCCGGCGCCTTGGCCGCATTCAAGCGTTGCAGCCGACACGCGTTTATGTTTTCGGTGCGGTCTTCGACACCATTTCGCGACCAAACCGTTCCAGGCTCAACGGAATGTAACGATTCTCACCAATTTCTTCAAGCTGGCCGCCGCGGATTCCCACCCGATCAGGATCGGGCTGGCGATGAAGATCGAGGAATACGTGCCCACGATCACGCCCACGGTCATGACGAAGGCGAACCCGTGGATGACCGGCCCGCCCATGATGTAAAGCACCACGACGACGAAGAGCACGGTCAGGCTCGTCAGCACGGTCCGCGACAGCGTCTGGTTGACGCTCGTATCCACGAGCGCCGCATCCACGCGGCGCCGCACCCCGCCCATGTTCTCGCGGATCCGGTCGAACACGACGATGGTGTCGTTGGCGGAGTAGCCCATCAGCGTCAGGAAGGCGGCGATCATGGTCAGGTTGACCTTGATGTCGCTGAAACCGAGGAAGTTGCCGACCGGCGTTCCCGAGAGCGCGTCCGCCACGCCGACCGCCCCGAGGGTGAAGCAGACGTCGTGCACCAGGGCGATGACCGTGGCGAGGCCGAACTTGGACTCGCCGAACCGGAACCAGAGGTAGAAGATCATGGCCACCCAGCTCATGAGGATCGCCAGCACGGCCTTGTTGCGGGTCTCTCCGGCGACCGCCGAGCCGATAGTCTCTATGCTGCGGAACGGGTCGTTCAGTCTTTGGGTGACGGCCTCTTTGATGGCCTTCTGCGCGGCTGTGACCTGGTCTGCGCTCCCGGTCAGCCGGAGGTACGCTTCCTTCGTCTGCGCCTTGCCGACGGCGATGGTGTTGATGTTACCCTGCACGACCAGCGCATCGCCGTATCCGGCGCTGACGAGCGTGGCGTGAATCTGCTGCAGTTGCACCGGCTGGCTCAGCGTCAGCTTGAAGAACTGCGCCCCCGGCGCCATCTCCGCGGCCCACTCCGGCGCCGGCACCGACGCGATCTCGACGGTGACCGCCTGCTCCGCGCTCTCCGG
>Ga0181524_10001307_pt1 | contig 28922 bp, 25 predicted proteins | sample PEATcosm2014_Bin_34_FD_119761 | JGI IMG/M metagenome (GOLD analysis project Ga0181524, IMG submission 119761) | Peatland microbial communities from MTU Mesocosm Facility, Houghton, MI, USA - PEATcosm2014_Bin05_60_metaG | ecosystem: Environmental > Terrestrial > Soil > Wetlands > Peat | place... | reverse complement strand
ATGGGCAGGTCGAACCTCGGCTCCTCCTTCGCTGAAGCTATGGAGGACAGGCCCTCTTTCTTCACGTCAGCCGGGGCCAGGTTGATGACGGTGCGGCCGAAGGTGAAGCTGAAGCCGGAGTTGATGGGGCCGGTCATGACCCGGTCGCGGGATTCTTTGACGGCGGCATCCGGAAGGCCGACAACCCCGATGACGGTGTCGCCATACCCGGCGTTCACCTCGGCCTCGACCGGATGCGCTTGGATGCCGTTGACCTGCCTTCGCTAAAGCTACGGCGAGGCGGGCGGCCGCCGAACAGACCTTGGCCAACATGCCGAAGTTATGGCCGAGACGCGGGCAAAGGGCAATCCGGTTTTTTGGGCTGTCCGAAAGATGGATTCTGCCGATCGGCATGCGCGCGCCGCGTGCCGCTCACGGTGGGGCGGCCGGACACCCGCGAGGAGTTGCGCTAAAACGGGGGTTGGCGCTGCGACCAGTAAAACGGACGGCGGTGTAGGTGCATCACGGCTTTGATATAAAGCGCGTCGGCCCGCACGCTGTAAACGATGGCGTAGGGAAAGCGGTGGAAGTTGAGCTTGCGGTTCTCTCCCCCGGTTCTGCGCCAGCGTTCCGGCTCGGCCACGATGCGGCGCAAGGTGTGTTCAAACTGGTCAAGGAAGTCGCGGCCCAGTCCCGGCTGCCGCTCTTCATACCACAGTGCGGCGGCCTCCAGTTCTTCGTCGGCTTCAGGATGGCTGAGGACGCGCATGGAGCTTGTTGCGGATGTCCTGGACAACTTGCTCCACCGGGCGACAACTGACCTTGCCCTCCGCGATTTCGCAGGAGCGCCGGTCAATGACTTCGTGCCATTGCGTCTCGGCATCGGCGTCCGCGGAGCCGTCGAGGCTGGCGATGAGTTGTCGGGCGAGGAACGCCCGGTCTTGTTCCGGCAAGGCCAGCACCTCGGCCACTTTCTCAGCGGTAATGCTCATGCTGCGAGAATATGGCTGTTTAGGGGCGTTCTGGCAAGTCTTCGAGAGGCCGCCAGGATGCCGAGGACCGCCGTCACCGCCAGCAACTCGAGCAGCGTGAACGCCCCTGGGCGCGCGCGCTGATCTCTCCCGGCGGCGGATGGTCGTCGCGGAATATCCTGATCGAAATGCCCAGAAACCGGCTAATCTCAGGCATACAGGGCCGAATGGCTCGCGGCGGGCTGAACTTGTCTGCCGGTCACCTGCTGCCATAGGGCATCCGGGCAGAAGTCGATTTGGTCGTCCCAGACCAACTCCCCGCAATCGCCAATGCTGGCCCGCCGGAAAAAACTGTAATCCCGCCAAGCGGCAAAGACGCCCGTACGCGGCTTGGCGGAAAAGTCCGCGACGCCTTCGGCACCATCATCGAAACGCAGCCGGACGCGGTAGTTTTCCAACACCTCGACATCGACGATCTTTCTCATACCGTGGGTAGAATATCCCTTTGAGCCGGGCCTGGCAATGCCAAGCTGAAGGCCGGGTGATTCCGCACACTAGCAGCCAATTCTGACCACCGATTGCATGAAGGGGATTAGGGCCATGTGAGTCTCTGATCCAAATCCATTTGACGTTCGGGAGCGCGCCGGTAGTTTGGGCTCGTGGGCGGCAAAACCCTGGAACCGAACCCGTGGATGATCCTGCCCTTCGGGCTGTTGCTGGCAGTCATCGCGGTTGCGCCCATGGTCCAGCCCGCCCGGTGGGCCAGGCACTACCCCAAGCTCACCGCTGGGCTGGCCGCCGTCACAGCGGGCTACTACATCTTCGTCTTGCGCGCCGCCGAGCGCGTGCTGCAGGCCGGACACGAGTATTTCAGTTTCATCGTGCTCATCGGCTCGCTCTTCGTGGTTGCCGGCGGCGTTCACCTCAGCGTCAAAGGCCGGGCAACGCCCGGCGCGAACACCCTTTTCCTGCTCGTCGGGGCCGTTGCATCGAACCTGCTGGGCACGACGGGCGCCTCGATGCTCCTCATCCGGCCCTGGCTCCAAATGAACCGGGGCCGTGCCTCCGCGCACCACGTCGCGTTTTTTATCTTCATTGTCTCGAACGTGGGCGGTTGTCTGACGCCCGTCGGGGACCCGCCGCTGTTTCTGGGCTATCTCGAGGGCATTCCCTTTTGGTGGGTGGCCCGGCATTGCTGGCCGATGTGGGCCGTGGCGGTGGGCTTCCTGTTGGCGTTGTTTTATGCCCTGGACACCGTCAATTACAGCCGCGCCTCCCGGCAGGCCCCCATGCCGGAACTCGCCGCGCCGGAACAATGGCGCATCGAGGGCGTGGGCAATCTACCTTGGCTGCTGCTCATCCTGGGCGCGGTGTTCATCAACCGCCCCGTCTTGCTTCGTGAGTCGTTGATGGCGGCGGCCGCCGCCGCTTCGTACCTCACAACCAAAAAGACCGTCCACGAGGCCAACCACTTCGACCTCCATCCGATGCGGGAGGTCGCCATCCTGTTCGCAGGCATCTTCGTCACCATGATGCCCGCGCTGGATTGGCTCCAGGGCCACGCGGGGCGGCTAGGCCAGCCCAGCCCGGCGCTCTTCTATTGGGCTTGCGGGGCACTCTCCAGCCTGCTGGACAACGCCCCGGCTTACCTCGGTTTCCTCAACGCCGCTTACGGCCTGTTTGTCTCCCCTGAACAGGTTTTACAGCAATACCATGCGGCGGCCTTGGCCCGAGGCACGGCCGGCCCGGGCGAAATCCACGTCGCCTTTCTGCTCGCCAACAACCATTTGCAGGCCTATCTCGTGGCCGTGAGCCTCGGGGCGGTTTTCTTCGGCGCCCTGACCTATATCGGCAACGGCCCCAATTTCATGGTCAAGGCCGTTGCAGAACACCACAATGTCCGCATCCCGGGGTTCCTGGGGTACATTTTCAAATATAGCCTTCCCTGCATGGGCCCCATGCTCGTGTTGATCTGGCTGCTGTTCCTTCGCCGATGAGCCGGTGTTGGGTTCTTGCCATTGGAGTGGAAACCGGTATAGGCTGTTGCCGGATTGCGCTTTTATGGCTCAACGGTTCAACTCCATCCAATGTGTCGTCGCCGAAATACGGGAAGGCAAGATGGTCATCGTTGTGGACGACCCGGACCGTGAGAACGAGGGGGACATCATCATGGCCGCCCAGTTCATCACGCCGGACGCCGTCAATTTCATGGTCAAGCATGGCCGCGGCCTCATCTGCGCCCCCACCACTTCCCAACGCCTGCAACAGCTCGGCATCGAGCGTATGGTCCGCCAAAACCAGGAGAGCTTTAAGACTGATTTCCACGTAAGCGTCGATGCCGCGCGAGGCGTCACGACCGGCATCAGTGCCGCCGACCGCGCAGAGACCCTCCGCATCATGGCCGATCCGAGAGCCGTTCCAGAGGACCTTATCCAACCCGGCCACGTGTTCCCGCTTCGCGCCCGGCCCGGCGGCGTCTTGCAGCGCGCCGGCCACACCGAGGCCGCGGTGGACCTGGCCAAGCTAGCCGGCTGCCGGCCCGTCGGCGTCATCTGCGAGATCATGAGCGATGACGGCTCGATGGCCCGCCTGCCCGAGTTGATCCGATTCGCCAGGAAACACCGGCTCAAGATCTGCACAATCGCCGACCTCATCCACTTCCGGCGGACGCGTGAAAAGCTGGTCGAGCTCCTCGAGGTCGTGAAGCTCCCGACCGAGTACGGCAACTTCGACCTCTATCTCTATCAATCGAAGATCGACGGCCTGCATCACCTCGCCCTGGTCTGCGGCGACCTGGCCGGGAAACGAAACGTGCTTGTTCGCGTGCATAGCGAATGCCTCACCGGCGACGTCTTCGGCTCGCGCCGCTGCGATTGCGGCCCCCAACTGCACCAGGCCATGCGCCAGGTCGCCGCCTCCGGCTGCGGTGTCGTCGTCTATATGCGCCAGGAAGGACGCGGCATCGGCCTGGCCGCGAAAATCAAGGCCTACAAACTCCAGGAGCAAGGCTACGACACGGTCGAAGCCAACCAGAAGCTCGGCTTCGACATGGACCTGCGCGAATACGGCCTGGGCGCTCAAATACTCGCCGACCTCGGCTTGAAGACCATTCGATTGCTCACCAACAACCCCCGCAAGGTGGTCGGCCTGGAAGGCTACGGCCTCAAAATCGTCGAACAGGTCCCCGTCAGGATCAAACCCAACCCTTACAACGCCCGCTATTTGCGAACCAAACGCGATAAACTCGGGCATCTGCTGTGATGCTGACTGCTCTCCAACCCAAGTCCTTTCAGGCCCGGGGCGCCTCGTTCGCGATTGTCGCCTCGCTCTACAACGCCCGCTATGTCAACGCCATGGTCCGTGCTGCCAAGGCCGAACTCAAACGCGCCGGCGCCAGGCGGGTCCAGGTCCTCCGCGTGCCCGGGGCATACGAAATCCCGATCGTTGCCGCGCGCCTGGCCCGGGCAGCCCCGTCCGAGGCTCCCGCGGCCACGCCTGGCTCATCCCGCATCGCCCGTCGCTCGCCCCCCTCTGCGATCATCTGCCTCGGCGTCATCCTGCGCGGCCAAACCGTCCACGCCGCCCATATCGGCGAGGCCGTCAGCCATGCCCTCATGCAGATTCAACTCCAACGGCTCGTCCCGGTCATTCACGAAGTGCTGCTGCTGGAAAATGAAGGCCAGGCCCGTGCCCGTTGCCTGAGCCGGACGCACAATCGGGGCGCCGAGGCCGCCCGGACAGCGCTGGCCATGGCCGGGCTGATGGGCAAGATTGTCTGATACTCAGCATCAGTTTTGCTTCAAACTGGTTGCGGCCGGCCGGGTCGAGTGCTACTTTCATCCGTTTTTCGATGATGGATGACTGACGTTACGAGCAAAACCAGCACTCTCTTGGCAGCCGCCGGCCTGGCCTTGGCCGCGCAGCGGGCGCCGGCGGGTGACATCACCGGGACCATCACTCTCAAGGGCACTCCGCCAAAGGAAATCGTCATCACGCCTTACAAAGACGACGTCCACTGCCGCGATCTCATGGCGGAGACCCCGACGACCCATTTCTACGTCGTAAGTCCCAAGGGCGAACTGGCCGACGTTGTGGTCTCCCTGCAAGGCATCCGTGGCAAGTCCACGGGCGCCTCGGCAAAACCCGCCGTCCTGGACCAGAAAAACTGCCTTTACGTGCCGCAGATTATGGCAATCCAGACAGGCCAAAGGCTTATCGTGAAGAACTCGGACCCCGTGACGCACAACGTCGATGTCCAACCCGCCGGCGACTCGGGCAACCCGCCAAGGAACGAGGCCCAGTTCCCCGGCGGCCCGGACTTGGCCTTCTCCTTTCCCAAACCGGAGATGTTCCTGAAAATCAAATGTGACGTCCACCAATGGATGTTTGCCTGGGTCAGCGTGTTCGACCACCCCTACTTTGCCATTTCCGCCAAGGACGGCACGTTCAAAATCCCCAACGTCCCGCCCGGCAAGTACGCCCTCCAAGCCGCTCATCGCAAGGCGGGCGCGGTGACCCGGGAAGTCGAGGTCAAGGAAGGGGAATCCAGCAAGGTCGATTTCACGCTCCAAGTCAAGTAGCCCGCGAACCCGGTTAGGACTGTCATACACACAATGAGAGCCGAAAAAATGAACGCCTGCGGGCGAGTATTGAGAATGATTCCCAGTCCGACCTTCGCAGCACGCTGATTTCATGACACCGCCACTGAACCGGAGTTGGAACCCTGGGCTCTGCGGCTTTGCGGTTCTGACTGCCTTGGCTACGCTGGGATTGCTGGCGGCAGGCGGCCTGGTGACCAGCCACGGCGCGGGCATGGCCGTTCCCGACTGGCCTAACACCAACGGATACAACATGTTCTTCTTCCCGTTCTCCCAGTGGGTGGGCGGGATTTTTTACGAGCACACGCATCGTCTGTTTGCCTCTTTGGTCGGCGTGCTGACCAGCGTTCTTGCTTTATGGCTCTGCGGCGCCAAAGCGCGGCCCTGGATGCGCAATCTCGGCATCGCCCTGCTGGCGGGGGCCCTGGGCGTGCTCGCCGCATGGCCCCGGCGGTGGAGCGACGCGCTGGTGTTGGGACTCACAGGCGTGGCGCTGTTCGGCTCCAGCTTCGCCTGGCCTCGATGCGGGCCCAGCCCCCGATGGCTGCGGCGGCTGGGGCTGGCGGCCTTTCTGGCCGTGGTTCTTCAAGGGGTGCTTGGCGGATTGCGAGTTGTGCTTTTCCAGGATCAGATCGGCATCTTTCACGCAACGCTGGCGCAACTGTTTTTCGCCCTGGTTTGCGCGCTCGCCCTGTTCACCAGCCGTTGGTGGCAAAACGCGGCCAGCGCCCCCGCGGACCTCGATGCGCGGCGCTTGTCCTCGCTGGTCCTGGCCACGACTCTCCTCATCCTGGTGCAACTGATCCTGGGCGCCTGGATGCGCCATCAACACGCCGGGCTGGCCATCCCGGATTTCCCGCTCGCCTACGGCAAGCTCTGGCCGCCTATGGATGCCGCCTCGGTCGCTCTCTACAACCAGCAGCGCCTTGAAATAGTGTCCGTGAACCCGATCACATCATTCCAAATCGGCCTCCAAATGGCGCATCGTATCATGGCGGCGCTCATCCTGGCCGCCGTGGCCGCTTGCGCGGGGTGGACCTTGCGCCGGCTTGGCCCAAAGTCTGCCCTGGGCAAGCTGGCGCTGCTTTGGCTGGGGCTGGTCCTGGCGCAAGCGCTCCTGGGAGCAACGACGATATGGTCCAACAAGGCCGCTGACATCGCCATGGCTCATGTGCTTGGCGGCGCCCTTTGCCTGGCGCTGGGGACCGTTCAGTGCCTGCTCTGGTTCCGCCGATTCCTGCCGGCAACCGAGGGGCGAGGGGAGGGTGTCGAGGGGCGAGGGGCGAGTGTCGAGGGAGGCAAGTGGCGTCCCTCGCTCCTGGCCCCTCGACACTCGACACCCGGCTTTCTCCGCCCAGTTCGGCCGACCTAACTCATGAGCGCCACCACTGGTTCCCTGACCCACTCCATCCCGGCGGAAAAGAGTTGGCTGGCGGTCTATGCGGACCTGTTCAAGGCCCGGCTTACGCTCCTGGTATTGCTGACGACCCTGGTCGGTTTTTATGTCGGCTTTCGCGGACCGCTTGATTATCTTCTTCTGCTGCACACTCTGTTGGGCACCGCCCTGGTGGCCTCGGGCGCCTCGGCTCTGAACCAACTTTTCGAGCGGGAATACGACGCCCGGATGCGCCGGACCTGCCATCGGCCGCTGCCTTCGGGCCGCCTCCAACCGCCCACCGTTTTGGCTATCGGCGTCGGCTCCGCGGGCCTGGGGCTCATTTACCTCGCCCAGGAGGTCAATCTGACCACCAGCCTGCTTGGCGCGATTACCTTCGTCACTTACGTCTTTGTCTATACCCCGCTCAAACGCGTGACCTGGCTCAACACTGCCGTGGGCGCCATCCCCGGCGCCCTTCCTCCTTTGATCGGCTGGACCGCCGCCCGCGGCGAAATCACCCTCCAGGGCATGGCGTTGTTCGCCATCCAGGCCCTCTGGCAAGTGACCCACTTCATGGCCATCGCCTGGATGTACCGCGAGGAATACGCCAAGGCCGGCTTTGAAATGCTGCCCGTCCTGGACCCGAACGGCCGCCGCACCGGCCGCCAGGCCCTGCTTCATGCCTTGGCCTTGCTCCCGGTCAGCCTTGGTCCCTTCTTCCTTCACCTGGCCGGCCCGGTTTACCTGGCGGGGGCGATGGTCCTGGGCCTGGCCTTCGCCTGGTTCGCCGCGCGCTTCGCCCGCCTTCTGACCCTCTCAGGGGCAAGACAATTGTTTTGTGCCTCGATCCTCTACCTGCCCCTGCTCCTGGCAGTCATGATGCTCGACAAGATCAAATTGTAACCCTCTCATGCCGGCAGCCCCGCCCACCGCAATCCATCCGCCGGTTCATCCGCCGGCCCACGAAGAGGGAGCGTTCTGGAGCAATTACGTCTTTTCTACCGACCACAAGGTCATCGGCCTCCAGTATGGGATGACGGCCCTGTTTTTCCTGTTATTCGGCTTCATCCTGATGGTCATCATGCGCTGGCAGATCGCCCATCCCGGCCAACCGGTGCCGTTGGTCGGACCGTTGCTGGCGTCCGTTCTGGGCGACACGGCGGCCAAAGGCACGATCTCCCCGGACCTCTACAATTCATTCGGCGCGATGCACGGCACGATTATGGTCTTTCTGGCCATTGTGCCTTTGGCGTTCGGGGCGTTCGGCAATTACCTGGTTCCGCTGCAAATCGGGGCGCCGGACATGGCGTTTCCCCGCGTGAACATGGCGAGCTACCAGTTTTATGTGATAGGCGGCATTATCATGTTCGTCAGCTTCTTTATCCCAGGGGGCGCCGCCCAGGCGGGGTGGACGTCCTATCCCCCGCTGGCGGAGTCCATTCCGACCGACGGGCAGACCTTCTGGCTGATCGGGATGATTTTTCTCATCACTTCTTCGCTCCTGGGGGCGGTGAACTTCATCGCCACCGTCATACAATTGCGCGCCCCCGGCATGACCTGGATGCGGCTGCCCTTTTTCGTCTGGGCGCAGTTCGTTACCGGCTTCCTGCTGCTGCTGGCCTTTCCGCCGCTGGAGGCGGCCGGGATTATGCAGCTCATGGATAAAGTCGCGCACACGAGCTTTTTCCTGCCGACCGGTCTGGCGGTTGGGGGCCAACTGGCCGAGGCCAGCGGCGGGGGCAGCCCCTTGCTGTGGCAGCACCTGTTCTGGTTTCTGGCCCACCCGGAGGTCTATGTGTTGATCCTGCCGGCCATGGGCATCGTTGCGGAGATTATCGCCAACAACACCCGGAAGCCGTTGTGGGGCTACAGGTCCCTGGTCTATTCGGCATTGAGCATCGGCTTTCTGTCGTTCATCGTCTGGGCGCATCACATGTATTTGACCGGGATGGGCACCAGCATCTCGACCTTCTTCCAAACCACCACGATGCTGATCTCGATCCCTTCGGTCATCATCCTGACCTGCATGTTTATTTCTCTGTGGGGCGGGGCCATCCGCTTCACCACGCCGATGCTCTTTGTCATTGCCTTTCTGCCCATGTTCGGCATCGGCGGCTTGACGGGCCTGCCCTTGGGATTGAGCACCAGTGACATTCACCTGCACGATACTTACTACGTCATCGCCCACTTCCACTACATCGTCGCCCCCGGCACCATCTTCGCCCTGTTTGCGGGCATCTATTATTGGTTCCCCAAGGTCACGGGCCGGATGATGAACGATTTTTGGGGCAAAGTGCATTTCTGGTGCTCATTGATTTTTATGAACCTCATCTTCCAGCCGATGTTCGCCCAGGGAATGGCGGGCATGCTGCGGCGGATGGCCGATGGGGGGGCCAATTATTCCCAGGCGCGGGTTCCCGAGGCCGTGGGCGGCTTAAGCGCCGGGGTCATGGGACTGCACACTTACATTCTGTGGGCCGCCGTGGCCCTGGGCATCGCGCAGGTCCCTTTCATCCTCAATTTCTTTTGGAGCATCGGGCACGGCAGGACCGTGGATTGCGATAATCCCTGGGAGGCCACCACCCTCGAATGGCAGACTCCCACTCCGCCCCCGCACGGCAACTTCACAACGCCCCCCGTGGTCCGTCGCGGCCCTTACGAATACAGCGTCCCGGGCCAGGAGCGGGACTTCACACCTCAAAATGAACTTGTGCCGGAGATAACCGCTTCCCCCTAATGGACATTCCCTACACCGTCGCCATTCGCCCGGATACCGGCCTCTACAATGCCAAGGCCGGCATCTGGCTGTTTTTGGCTTCCGAGGTCATGCTCTTCGGCGCGCTCTTTTCGGCCTATATCCTGTTGCGCGTCGGCGCGCAGGACGACTTCTGGCCGCATGGTTGGCTCAACATCCCGCTCGGCACCCTGAACACCCTTGTGCTGATCACCTCGAGCATTACCACCGTGTTGGCCTGGGCTTCGTGCAAGATGGGCCAATTCGGCCGGTTCAAAGTGTTTCATGCCTGCACCCTCATCCTGGCCGCCACCTTCGTAGGCATCAAATCCTACGAATACCACGACAAATTCACCCATTACGAGATTACCCTCAACGACGGGCGCATTGCCGACGGCCACCTGCTCGAGAGCAAGCCGGACCGCGTCGTCATTCGCGGCCGCTTCGTCGCCGACCGCAAAGACCTCTTCGATCTCCGCGCACCCACGGCCTCCCACAAGCACGAGGAAATCACCCTTCCACGCGCGGATATCAAGAGGATGGAAAGCTACGGTCCCTGGCACCACACTTACCTGGCCATCTACTTCACCCTCACTGGCCTGCACGCCCTGCACGTCATCGGCGGCGCCATCGTGATCGGCTTTTTATGGGGACCCGGCAGCCGGCTCTGGCGCCGGGACCCCGAGCGGTTCACCAACCGCGTCGAAATCTCCGGCCTGTTCTGGCACTTCGTCGACATGGTCTGGATTTTTCTGTTCCCTGTGTTATACTTAATATAATGGAAACTAAAACAGCGACGGCGGGCCGGGCTTTATCAATGGCGCCTGTGGAAGGCGTTCAGACGGAGCTGCAGGGCCCACAGGCAACGGAACAGGCTCTTATGAACGCCCAAGCCCCTGAGAGTTTCGCGCGCCACGTCCGCGGGTATCTGTATGTCTTTTACGCCCTGATCTTCGGCACCCTCATTACCGTGGGCGCATCCTACATTCCCTTCGGCAATCGCGAGGTTAACATCGCCGTCGCCCTGTTCATCGCCATCAGCAAGGCCTCCCTGGTGGCCTGCTACTTCATGCACCTCATTTCCGAGCGGAAACTGATTTACGGCATCCTGGGTTTCACCGCCTTCTTCTTCCTCGGGCTGATGTTCCTGACCATCGGGTCCTTCGCCGATTTTCCACGGCACACTGTCACCCACTGACCCTCTATGTCCTTGAAGGCCTTTCACCTGGTCTTTATCACCGCAGCCACCGCGCTGGCCCTGGGCTGCGGGGCTTGGGGTTTGAAGACTTACTTCTCTGCGGATGGCCGGACCGCGGACCTGGCCTTCGGCCTCGGGTCCCTCGCGACGGGCGCCGGCTTGCTCCTCTACGAGCGCTGTTTTCTAAAGAAACTCAAGAAGATGGACAACTTATGAGGGTAAAGGCCACACACCGCCCGCCTTGGCTGGGGCCGCCAGCCGTGAGAGACCGGCTACGAGGCATTCACGTTGGGTTCCTGGCCCAGGGGGGCGCTCCGCTTGCCCGGGGCAGAGCATGTTCTCTTAGCCTGCTTCTTGGGGCCGCCCTAATCCTGGCGCCCAATTCCCTGTTGGCCTGCGCGGCCTGTTACGGCAAAAGCGACTCGCCGCTGGCGCAAGGGATGAACTGGGGGATTGCGAGCTTGTTGGGAACGGTCCTCCTGGTCCTGGGCGGCATTGCCTGCTTCTTTGTGAGCCTGGCCAGGAGATCGGCAGCGCTTTCCCGCGCCGCGGCGGCGGCGCCACTCGCCGCTCGCCGCTCGCCGCTCGTCACGTGTCACCCGTCACTCGTCACTCGTCACTCGCCACTATGATAGAAAAACTCCTGGGATTGCCGGTCCTGGCCTCCGAACAAGGCCGGCAGGTTGACCATCTGATGGTCTATGTTCACGGGCTGATGATCCTGTTGTTCGTGGGCTGGCTGAGCTTCTTTGCGATTGCCCTCTTCCGATTTCGCCGCTCCCGCAATCCGAAGGCCAGTTACGCGGGGGTCAAGAGCCACATATCGAGCTACCTCGAAATCGCAGTGGCCGTCGTCGAGGGGGTGCTGCTCTTCGGCTTGTCCGTCCCGTTTTGGGCCAAGGCGGTCGACAAGTTCCCCAAGGAAAGCGAATCGACGGTCGTTCAGATCGTCGCCCAGCAGTTCGCATGGAACGCCCGCTATCCCGGCAAGGACGGCATCTTCGGCAAGCAAGACATGCGGTGGGTCAGTTCGACAAACGTATTTGGCGTTGACCCCGCCGATCCGAACGGCAAAGACGACGTTCAAACCCTCAACGAAATCCATGTGCCCCTGGTCAAGAACCCGGACGGCCGGTTCAAGCCGGTCATCCTCCATATCTCCTCCAAGGACGTGGTCCACTCCTTCAAGGTCCTTGCCATGCGCATCGCCCAGGACGCCATCCCGGGGATGCGCATCCCCATCTGGTTCCGGCCGACTCGCGAAGGCCGCTTTCAAATCAACTGCGCCCAACTCTGCGGCAACGGCCACTCGATCATGTCGCAGGGATTCCTGGTCGTGGAAGACCCCGCCCTCTATGACAAGTGGCTCGCCTCCAAAACGGGAGCGGCGACCAGTTTTGAATAGCCTGGAGTTTGGATAGTGTAGTCAATGAACTTGCTGGTGTGAAAGCCGTGGCGCTGGCGCTTTGCGGTCTCGGTTCGTTTGACACATTGGCTGCCACGTCTGGCGTTACAGGTTGCTTCGCTTCAAAGGATTGACTATTGTCGTGCCATGAAGACGATCCTGGCAGAAAAAGAACAGTTTATTCTTGATGCCTCGGGCCGACGCATCGGCGTGGTATTGGACGTGTCCACCTATGAACGGTTGCGCGAGGCGGCCGAGGACAACGCCGACATCCGTGCCTACCGCGCCGCCAAACCCCGGGTGTCCGGCGAAATCGGCCGGGGTGAGTTTGCAACGCTGGAGAACTACCGCGGCAAACGCTCACGGAAACGGAAATGACGTATCAGGTCGTCCTCCCAATTTGGAAGCCAACCTTGTCGCTCCGCGCCCTTCCGCAGCCGTCACCGGCGGCGTTTGAGGCGGAGCCTGCGTTCCTTTAACACCCTTCTCACTGGCTTCAGAGAAGGAAGCACTTTCGGGGCGGCAGTCAATTCTTAATGTTGCGGCCTGGACGTTGGCTAGAGCGGCTGACCAGTCCCCGCCAGCGGCTTGAGGCCGCCGACAGGCCCACCCGTTTACGGCAGAGCTTGCCCCAGCCAGGGTCTCCCCTCGCCGGAGTCAGCTATCACTACTCGGCCCAGCCATCCATTGCCGAGGCTGGACCTTCGCCTGCGAGCATGTCCAAGGTTGAAGGCTGCACATAGGAATTTGGTTTTTTGCCGCGCCGGCGGTTTTGACGCTACGCGGGTGAGCGATGGGCAGCCGCCCGGGACCTGACAGAACTGGCCAGCGACGCCGAGTTGAAGAACACGGGGAGCATCCGTGCTCATTTTGCCTGCGGGTTTGCCGAAACCTGCCGTGCGGTGCATTTCATCAAACCCGTCCCCTCCGAGGTTGGCGCTTCCACGAAACCGGGCGGCTAAACGGCGGCTGTGGGCAGCATGAGCAGACCTGACGCTGGCACGTTCTTGGTCCCGGTTTCATTCCGAGGCGGTCGGTTTTGCTTCCTCGCGGCTTCTCAATGGTGATAGCCTGCCGGCCATGAACGATGTTCCCCCTTTTCCTTCGATCCCGCTTGGAACGAATCCTCCATGGCCGGGCCCCAAAGAACGGCTCGAACAGCCAGTGCAAGCCAGCGTGCGGCGAGTTCCGGAGTCTTCCTTGGAAAGGGAGTCAGCTACCAGATCGATCAAACGTTGCGCATTCCCTGGATGCAGGATTGGCGCAGAACCGAACAACACGCGTAGGCGGGCACGACAAGACTCGCCCATCCGTGCTCGTGCGCGGCCGGTTCAGCCGTTAGGGAGGACCCGGCGGCGTCGCCTGGGGCGCGGTTTCATCCCGACCCACCCAAGACGCTATCAGCCTTTCGATTTTATCCAGGTTCTGCGGCGATGTGTGCACGCTCACCTTGCCTTCCTTTTCGTTCAGATGGAGCTCTCCGTGCGGCTCAATCTGAATGCCGTAATCCAGGAGAAGCTGGCGTAGGGCAGCTTGGCGGATCAGATCCGCGTCGTCCTTTCCACTGACCGGCGGCGAATAGCTGTTGACTTTGGACACCAAAGTGCTCGGGTCCACGAGGAACACGCGCGCGTAGAGCGGCGCCGGCTCCGAGCTCCCGGCGGAACTGGCAGCTTCAGCGCCTGGTCCTGGGTGGGCTACCGCGGCGCGCAATTGCCGATTCTCCTGCCGGAGTTGCTCCATCCCCACGTTTTCATTGCGCAGGCGGCCGGCTTCTCCCCGGAGCCGCAGCAGTTCGCGCAATTGTGCCCCTTCCAAGTTTTGTTGGTTACTGGTCTGTGCGACCAGATTGGAGAGACGCTGATTTTCCTCGAGCATCCTCGCCGCCTCATCGAGTTGCCCGCGCAGCGACCGGTTTTCCTCGCGCAGCTTGGTTTGGGATTGGTATTGCACTATCGCAGGCGTGATGACCGCGGCGACCGCAACGGCGCTAACAACCATGAGTTTGAATTTCATAATGCTCATCGCTTTGAAAACCGCAAAGGGACCTCCAGTAGTCACCACCGCGCTCGCCAAAACTGCTCCGGCAATGCTCCCCGCCAGTCCCGCTGGGGCGGCGCTCACTGCCTCACCGGCCAGGGCAGCGCCCAGGACCGTGGCTGAGAGCGCGACGCCCCGGCGTGTGAGCATGGCATGCAGCTGTTCCAGGGCGCGCGCCACACGCTTCTGGGCGGCGTTTTCGCTGGTTCCGAGGGCTTCCCCCACCGAGCGCAAGTCCCGCCGCTCATAGAACCGGAGCAGAATGGCCGTCCGGTCCTCCTCCTTGAGCGCGTTGATCGCCTCGTCCAGGGCAGGAGCAACGTGCTTCAGTTCGTCATCAGAATTCTCCAGTGCGTTCATTTCCGCAGCGTGCCTTTCCCAAGATCGGCGGCGCCGCTCGCCACGCATCATCTTGGCGGCCACGAAGCAAGCGTCGCGATGGAGCCACCCCCCGAGCCTTGTCCCAGCGGGTAGCCTGCAGGCTTGACGGGCGAGGTCCAGAAACACGGTCTGGGCCACGTCCTGAGCACGATGCGTATCTCCATCCACCAGGCGCAGCGCCGTCGAATAGACCAGGTCGACATAGCGCGCGACCAGTTCCCGGAAGGCTGCCTCCGAACCGGTGCCGGCGTAATCTGAGAGCAGTTGGTGGCTGTCTGGCGTCATCAATCTACCTGTATAAACCCGATGGTCCGTAAAAACCGCCAAAAAAAGGCTGTCCTCTTTCTTGGTTGGCGGGGATGGATAGATGGAAGAACATGCGCACTATGAGCGATACTGGTCGAGTGGAGTGGAGGCGCGACTGGTTTAGACCAATGGCTTCATGTGTATCGGCCCTTTCGGGCATCGTGGCATAGGGCCATCAGGTCCTGCCCACGTTTCTCCCACCCCCTCCTTTCATCCCGTACGGCGAGTTTTCCCCAGTATTTGGAAGCCAGCCTTGTCGCTCCGCGCCCTTCCGCAGCCGTCACCGGCTGCGTTTGACGCGGAGCCTGCGTTCATTTCAGCCCAGCTCGTATTCAGCGGCGCGGAAGCGGGTGGTATCGACCTGGGCCATCATCAGGTCAATGAATCGGGATTCGTCGTCGGGCAACGAGTCGAGTGAGCTTTGGAGGCGTTCGAGCCATGGGACTTCTCGGGGCGGGAGTTTGAGGCAGCCGTCGTGGTGGGCATCGCGGATGAGGCGCAAGGCAGTGAGGGCGGCAGCCTTGCCGGCGGCGTAATCGGTGGGGGCGGCGACGATGGCCTGGGCGATGGCGATGGCGCTTTCGGGGGCGAGAACGAGGGCCTGCGGGTCGCGCTGGACATCCGAGGCCACCATCCATTTGCGGTAGAGGAGGGCGGCCTCGGGGCCATCGGCCAGGGCCTCGTTCATGAGGCGGCAATCGTAGATGAGTTGCTCGAGGCTGCAAGTGGGGGCCATGCCGCCGAGGAGCTTGATGTTCTGGATCGATTCGTTGCTCCAGGTGTCACAGGCGGCGGCGGCGATATTGCCCAGAGGACTGAGGTGGGCGCAGGCGGCGGTCCTGCCCTCCATGGCCATTGGGAAACCGGTAATCGCCTTGAGGATTATGTTCTCGTAGCCGCAGTCCTTGCCGGGACCGACCGCGCCGCGCTCATAGCAGACCAGGGTGCGCACGGCGGAGATGGCGCGCACCACGGCCGCAAAGACGCGCGGGATCATCCTCTGCTCGGCCAGGACCATGGCAGTGTTGCCGAAGCCGCAAGCCGTATCGCCGGCGCAATGGACGCCGTGGGCGCGGGCGATGCGGTCCAGGTGGGTCCAGAGAAAACGCATGTCGCGGACGCCCAGGACACACAAGGCGAAGAGGACGGCGCGGATGTCCCCGGTCATCAGGGCCTCGTCGTGGACTTCCTTGCCGCCGACGGACTCGATGCTGAGGAGTTCGGCGCCGGCGGCGGCGCAGCCCTCAAAAGTGGCAAGCATGGCCTCCAGGAGCGGGCCGCTGCGCATGCAAGGAGGACGTTCCATCTCGCGGGTGTCGTTGGGGGTGATCCGCAGGACACTCCTAAGCCCATGACGGGCGCCGGCCTCGCCCATCGCGCCCAGAAGGATGCGGGTCAACTCGATGCCCCACTGCGGGTGTTCGGTCATGGGCGGGAGGGTCTCGAACTCGACGACAAGCCCGGGAGCCTCCAGTTCGACGGCACGCTGGAGGGCGCCGGAAATGATTTGCCGGTATTGGCTCCGGACCTCGGGCATCGTGGCGCTCTCGACAGTCATTGGCGGGAGGGTGAAATTGAGTTCCGGATAGACCAGCCCCCCGCCCAGGTTGAGACCGCCACGGGTCATCAGTGGATTCGGGGCGATGCCGAAGCGGAGTTCAGCAGGGTTGGAAAGAGCAAGCCTGGTAAAGCGAGGCATGCCGGCAAGTCTGGCCGGTATCGGCATCGAAGGCCAGCCAATTAGCGCGTCGATGCCAGCTCCCGCTAGAAACTCTCGAGCAGCAGATCGGCCAGCACGTCCATCCACTCCAGGGAAACCGGCTCTTTCAATTCGATAGAGCGGGCGAAGTCTTCCTCGAAGAGTTGCCCCTTGAGGCAAGCGGCGAAGGCGGGGTCTGAGGTGGCGATATTCTGCTCCTGGTTGATGCGGAGGCTGAGGTTGTTAAGGTTGCCGGAGCCCAGGCACGACCAACCGTCCACCAGGAGGGCCTTGACGTGGGTCATGCCGGGATAGAAATAGACGCGCACGCCTTGGCCGAGCAGGTAATTAGCAATCACCAGGTTGCTCCGGCCTCCGGCCTTGAAGTCGTTGACACGCGGCAGAACGACCCGGACGTCCACGCCGCGCAGGCGCGCGCGGACCAGGCTGGCGATGACCCGTTTGTCGAAGAGGTACGGGTCCTCGACATAGATGTAGCTGCGGGCCTGGTGGAGCGATTCAATCACAGCCGTGGAGAAGGGTTTCCAGGCTGTAGTGGTGGGCAAAAGGCGGACCTTGATCCAGGACCCGGGCGGGCAAGCGGGAGCGGTCCCATGTCTGGTTGGGTTGCTGAGGAGCGCCGCAACGTAGGCCAGGTCGCCTAAGAGGCCCTCGTGGGCCCAGTGACGGCGAAACTGGTCCTCGAGGGAGGCAACGACGGGTCCGTGGACTTCGACCATGAGGTCATGCCATTCGTAGCGGTATTTGCGGCCGAGGTTCATGCCGCCAAGCCAGGCGCAGGCGCCGTCGATGACCAGCACTTTTGAATGGTCGGCCGAAAACCAGGGGTTGAGAAAGGGGCGGGCCTGCACCCGGGAGCCCTGGCGCAGGTAGCTCAGCATGGAGGCGGGCGCCACAAAATCCTGCGGCATCGGTGTGGCGGGCGGGTGAAGGCCGGCGGCGATGCTGCTCATGCCGTCCAGGATGACCTTGACCGGTATTTCCCTGGATCGCTCCTTGAGTTGGTCGGCCAGGGCGAGGGCGACGTCGTCTTTGTCGAAGATATAAACCTCGAATTGGATGTGATTGGTGGCGTTGGCGATGGCCTCGTGGAGGCGGCTGAAGAAGCGGTCACCGTCGATGAGAAGCTCCATGGAGCCTTCCTCGAGCCGTGTGCCGGTGCAGCGGTCCAGCCAGCTTTCCCATTGGCCAAGGTCCATGCCCGCGGCATGGGCCAGAGGGGCCGGAGCGTTCTTGCCCCTCTTCGGCAAGGGCATCCGCAGAAAGCGCGCCAGCGTTTCCAGGCCCAGGTTACCGAGGCGAGCCGCGCTGGAGACCGGGTTCTTGACCAGCGCCAGACCGTGGCCTTTCAGCAAGAGGGTGTCGAGGCCCTGTGCCGTCACCGCCAGGCTGAGGCCGCGCTCGGTATTGTCGTAGAGGGCGGCCGGGGTCAGCCAGAAGCACCGGCGGCGTTGTCGGTCCAGCAGCAGCGGTTGGGTGACTCGGTTGGCATCGGGGGCCATGAGCAGGAAGAGCATGCCGGCGGGATGACTCCGCCCCAGGTGCTCGTCCACCAACCGGGCCAGGAGGTCCAGCGACTCCTCGGTGGAAAAGCGATGCTCGATTTCCACGTTGGCGGGTTGGTCGTTCCGAGCGGCAAACCGGGCATTGCCTTGCGGGTCGCGGTATAAGAGCCTATCGGCCAGGAAGGCCTCGTAATAAGCCCCGTGGCCCGGAGTCGTTGGCGTGAGTTGAGCGATCAGTTCGTTGGCCATGCGACGCCATTCAGCGCCGGCAACGACGATCGCCTCGCGCCAGCCCCGTTGGCCGGCCGGCATCCGCGGCAGTTTCCGGGCCCAGTGCAAGATGGTAAAGTTGACCTTGTAGTTCGGGGTCGGAATCCGCACCCGATGCCAGTTCGCGCTGAAGACCTCGACGCCGGCGGGCGTGGGAAAGTAGAACAGGATGGTGTCGCCTTTGAGGAAGACCCTGGGCGGGGAGGCAGCAGACCCAGTGAGGTTGCGCCATTCGTTGAGGGCTTGCTGTCTTTGGGCAGGGCTGCCGGCCCACCCTGGAGCCGCGCCGCTCAATAGGAGAACCAGGCCAAAGATGCCCGCCCGGACGCACGGTCCCAGACAGGCTGGACGAGGGCCATGTCCCGAGGGACGGCCGGACCAGGGGCGGGCGCGGCTTGCGCCTGACCCGCATACTGTAGCGGTAGTTTCCAATCGCCCGAAGATTGCAGCAGGCAGCGCCATTCGCGTCAACCGCAAAGGGGTCAGTGGGATTGGCCCCTAAGGGCCTTTTCATAATCCGCCGGGCAGTCAAGGTCCAGGTCGAGTCCCGGGTCGTCGAGTTCGCAATGGGCAATGTGGAATGAGGCGAGGAATTCCATCAGATGGGCGGCCGGGGACGCCGCGAGGTCGAGGAAGGCGGCCTTGGGCAGGAACACGGGGTGGCGCGGGCGGGCGGCGCGAGAGGGTTGACAGACTTGGGCCGGGTGAGCGGCGCTGAAGCGGACCAGGGCCTGCAATGTTGCCTGGCGGAGGTGGGGTTGGTCACCGAGGGCAATGGCGAAGTGAGTCAGAGCGCTCTGCCAGTCCGGCCATTGGGCGGCGCATTGGATCGAACTGAACATGCCGCGGTCCGGGGCGGGATTGAAGATGCGATGCGCCGCAGGAAAAGCGAGCCGGTCCAGTTCCAGTTCGATTGCCCGATCCCCCGCCGCGCATACAATGGCGATTTGTCCGGCTCCGGCCGCCTGCCATTGGGCAAGCAGGTGGCCGAGCACCGAGGTGCCCTGCCAGGGCAACAACAACTTGGGCCGTCCCATACGCCGGGACCGCCCGGCGCCGAGCAGGACCGCGCCCAATGAGAACGGGGAGGACTTCATGGCGCCGGAGCGGCCATGCGGCAATTCATGCGCGGGCAAATCTCCAAAACATGGCACGAACGTAACAGTAGGCAATGAGCTCGTCGGTCACGGACCTGAATCCCTGACTGGTGCGCCACCAATGGCGGGCATCGTAATCGCCGACGGAAAGGGCGACGACGCCGACGGTCACTTCCTTGCCGAGGGCCCGCCTAAAGAGCAGCCGCGAACGGCGGGCGTGGGGTCCGAGGCTGAACAGGTTGACGTTGGTGGGAGCCATTCCATGGGCGCGCCACCATTGCCTCAGGGCAACCGCAGAGGCATAAGTGCGATCCTTGCTCACAACGGGCGTCGGGACCGACTGAAGGACGTTGCTGTTCATGCCGAGCTTCAGGAGCGTGGCGGAGCACAGGTCGGCCTGGTTTCCATAAATGGAAAGGAACCCGCCCCGTTCGATTGGAGCGCCGGTGATAAAGACCTTGTCATAGTGATGGCGATTGAACTCGGCGAAGCCCGCCTCCAGGACGGAGTCCGGAACCCAACCCTCGATGACGAGCACTCCCCCGGGTCTGGGCGCGCTCAAAGCAAGAAACGGATAAACCCCTTGTAAACCCAAAGGCAACAAGAGCGCTGAGCCAAGAACCAGGGCCAACCCGCCCCGCCAGGTTGGCACCAGGCAAGTCCGGCGGCGCAACAGCCCCCAGCAGGTTCGATTTGCATCCATAAGTGCTCTGCTCGTCTCCGATATAACGCAAGCGGCGGGGCGCGTCGAGCCTGATATACACAGCGTCAAAAGTCCATGCGCCGCGTGCCCTCACGCGGCGTCGCTTATGTCGCCATGTATAAGTTAGCCGAGAATGTGACAGAACAGACCGTCGCGGAGCTTGGGTTCGAACCAGGTGCTTTTCGGGGGCATGAGGCCCCCGGCGTCGGCGACGGTCATCAGGTCCTCGATGCAGGTCGGGTACATCGAAAAGGCGCAGGCGTGCCGGCCGCTGCAAACCAGTCTCTCCAACTCCGCCGTGCCGCGGCTGCCGCCGACGAAACTCAGGCGTTGGCTGGTCCGGGGGTCGGCGATGCCGAAGATCGGTTCGAGCACGTGTTTTTGCAGGAGAGTGACATCGAGCTGTTCAATCGGGCCGGGCGCGGCGGCAAAACGGGGGTGGAAACTCAGGGAGTGCCATTGGCCGTCGAGCCAAAGGGCGAGGTGGTGCTTGCGCGCCGGGGAGGGGGGGCCGCCCGGCTTGAGCACAAAGACACCGTCCAGTTTCTCGAGTAGTTGCCTGGGTGAGAGGCCGTTGAGGTCTTTGACCACGCGGTTGTAGGGGAGGATGCGGACCTGGTCGTGGGGGAAGATTACGCTGAGGAAGAACGGGCTTTCGTCGGCCACCGGCAGGGTGGGGCGCCGGGCCTTGCGGCTTTGATAGAGGCGTGCGGCGGCGGCGCAGCGATGGTGGCCGTCGGCGATATAGAAACCGGGAATTTGGGCAAAGGCGGCCCGGAAGGCGCGCAGAGCCGGGGCCTGGTCTATTACCCAGGCGCTGTGGCGCACGCCGTCCGGAGCGGTGAAGTCGATTTCCGGCGGTTGGGCGGTCTTGCCGGCCACAAGTTGGTCGATGGCCTGGGAGGCGCGATACACCAGAAACACCGGCCCGGTTTGGGCCTGGAGGGCTTCGATATGGCGCAGCCGGTCGTTCTCCTTGTCTGGGCGGGTCAGTTCGTGCTTCTTGATGACGCCGCCGAGGTACTCCTCGCAACTGGCCGCCGCCACCAACCCGACCTGGCTGTGCCGGCCCATGACCTGGCGGTAGAGATAGAAGCGAGGCCGGGGGTCCCGGCTGAGGGCGCCCTGGGCGATTAGCCGCTCAAAACTCTCTTTGCCCTTGGCATAGACCTCCGGCGCGCAGGGATCGGTCGAGGGCGGCAGATCGATTTCCGGCTTGCTGACATGCAAGAAGCTCAAAGGGTTGCCGGCGGCAATTTGCCGCGCCTCCTCCGAGGAGAGGACATCATAAGGCAGCTCGCAGACATGCGCCGCCAGGTCCGCTTTCGGCCGCATAGCGGCAAAGGGGTTTATCGTAGCCATGAACTTGAGCGCCCAGCATAACATCGCCAACGGCCAGTTGCCAACGGCCAATTCCATTTGCATTTCTTGCAGAATGGTGGAGTATGGCTTGGTTGACAGAATGTGGATGACCCGCCGCGCATGGTTTGTTCGTGGACTGACTCTCACAGTCCTTGGTGCGTGGGTTTATCCAATCCCGATCCAGGCCGGGGCGGTGGAGACCCGGGCCGTGCCGGGGCATCTGCCTGCGGTGTTGGCCCGCTTGCAGCCCACGGGCCGCCTGGCGGCCTCGACGCAGTTGCGTCTGGCGGTGGGCTTGCCTTTGCGTAATGCAGCGGCCCTGAGCGGCTTGCTCGAGCAGATTTGCAACCCGGCCAGCTCCAATTACCACCATTGGCTGACCGCCGAGCAGTTTACCGAGCGATTTGGCCCGACGGAGCAGGAGTGCCAGGCCGTGGTCGATTTCCTGCGGGCGCGGGGCCTGACTGTCAGCAGCGTCCATCCGAACCGACTGGTACTGGAGGTCAGCGGCACGGCGGCCGCCATTGAAAGGGCCTTCAGCGTCAGGCTTTGGATTTATCGGCATCCGACCGAGGGCCGCATGTTTTACGCCCCCGACTCGGAACCGCAGGTCGAGAAGGGCATTCACATTCTGCATATCAGCGGGCTGGACAACTTCGTGTTGCCTCGCCCGGCGGGCCTCCGGGCGAGGCCCTCGGCCCCAGGGGGCAGTCCGAGGCCTGCTACCGGTTCGGGCCCGGGGGTCAGCTATGCGGGCGCTGATTTTCGCGCGGCTTACGTCCCCGGCGTGCCGCTCACGGGCACGGGACAATCGGTCGCCCTGGTGGAATTCGCCGGTTATTACCTCAGTGATATCCTCCAATACGAGGCGCAGTTTCGTCTGCCCAACGTCCCGCTGGCCGACATCCTGCTCGATGGCGTGAGCAGCGTTACCAACGGAGCCAGCGGCCTAGAAGGCGATGAACCTCCCGCGGACATCGAGATGGCCGTGTCGATGGCTCCGGGGCTTTCCTCGGTTAGGGTCTATCATGGCCAATTCGGCGACGCGGTGCTCAGCCGCATTGCCAGCGACAATGCGGCCAGGCAGGTCAGCGCTTCGTGGACCTTTTCCACCGACAAAACCACGACACAGGTCTTTCGGCAGATGGCTGCCCAGGGCCAGTCATACTTCAACGCCTCCGGCGACTCGGATGCTTACGTTGGAGCGGTTCCCTCGCCGGTTGACAACCCGTATATCACCGTGGTTGGCGGGACCATCCTGACCACCAAGAGCGCGGGCGGCGGCTGGCTCTCGGAAACCACATGGAATTGGGGTGACGGGTCCGGCAGCAGCGGCGGCGTCAGCCCCACTTACCCCATTCCGGTCTGGCAGCAGGGTATCGACATGTCGGCGTCATTGGGTTCGACTACGAGGCGCAACCTCCCGGACGTGGCGATCGTGGCGGACAATGTCTGGCTCATCAGCCAGAACGGGCTGTCCCAGACTGCGGGCGGCACCAGCATTTCTGCGCCTTTGTGGGCTGCCTTCACGGCGTTGGTTAATGAGCAGGCTGCCGCCAACGGCAAGCCTCCCGTCGGCTTTCTCAACCCGGCGGTGTATCTTGTCGGCAAAGGGGCCGGCTACACCGCTGCCTTTCACGACATCACCACCGGTAATAATATCGGGACCAATACTGCGCCCAGATTCCCTGCGGTGGCCGGGTACGACCTCTGCACGGGCTGGGGCAGCCCGACCGGGAGCAATCTAATCAACGCCCTGGCCGCCCCGGTTGACTCTCTCCAGGTCTCCCCTGACAAGGGCTTTACCGCCGTCACTCCCTACGGCACTCCTTTCAGTCCCACCAATACCTCTTTCGCCTTGACCAACACGTCGGCCAACGCAGTCGAGTGGCGCCTGGGCAACACTTCGGTGTGGCTCAAGGCATCCTCCAGCGCCGGCGTGCTGACCACCGATGCCCCTGTGGCGAGTGTCACCGTTGACTTCGACACCGCCTCGACAAGCAATCTCCTGGCCGGCACTTACTACGCCAACCTCTGGTTCACCAACCAGACCACCACCCTGGTCCAGAGCCGCCTGTTCACTGTCACTGTCTCGAGCGCAAACTGGCCCCTGCAAGCCAGCGGATTCAATGCCGGCGTCATCGTTCCTGCCGAGGCGACGATTGCCAATCCCCAAGCCACAGCCTTTGACCTGGTCAATGACCATTGCCTCTACGAGGCCGGCCTGAGCGGCGGTCCGGCGGGTCTGCCTGAAAGCGGCGCCTTTGTCAGCCAGGCGGATAATACGACCGTTTTCCAGTTCGGACCCTACGGCGGCACCAATGTGCTGTTGACGGGCTTTGCCTATCCCGATTCAGGGACGCTGACGTTGGCCAATCCGCAGCCATTCGATTCGCTGGCCCTCCTGGCGGCCTCGGCCAACGGCAGTGCGGACGGCGCGTTGGTGGTTAACTTCACGGATGGCACCACAAGCCAGCCGTTCACCGTGGCTGTCCAGGACTGGTTGAACGCCACTAACGATGTGGCGATCCAGGGGTTTGGCTTTCTGACGCTGAGCGACTTGCTGTTTGACAACCCCGGCCCTGGCAACCCAAGCCTCAGCCAGATTACCCTCGATCTGGCCGGCCTGGGCTTGAACCAGCCTGTCGCCTCGATCACCTTCAGCAACCTGAGCGGGAACCCAACCCAGGATTGCGGCATCTTCGCCTTGAGCGGCGCAGTCATGCCGCCCCAAACCGTTATCGTCCGGCAACCCCTCTCGGTGACGAACACGGTGCCTTCTCAGCCCGCGGTGTTCAGCGTGGCCGCAATGGGGGCGCCGCCACTGGCCTATCAGTGGCATTTCAGCGCCAGCGGGGCGCCGGGGTCTTTTGCGCCTTTGGCCGGGCAAACCGGCCCGGGCCTTACGCTCGGCCCGCCTGAGCCCGCCAATGCCGGCAGCTACTACGTGGTGGTCACGAATTCCCAGAGTGCCGCCACCAGCCTCGTTGCCATGCTGACCCTGTTTCGCGCGCCGGTCATCGTCCAGCAGCCGGGACCGGCCAGCGCCACGCTCTTTGGAGGTCAAAGCTTCAGCCTTTCTGCGGCCGCCAATGCCGCCCTGCCGGTGTACTACTCATGGACCCAGGATGGCATGGCTCTTGAGGCCGGCACCAATTCCGTGTACCCGTTCAATGACCTGGAAGCCACCAACTCGGGCGATTACAGTGTGATTGTGAGCAATGCCTTCGGAGTCGTTACCAGCAGCGTGGTATCATTGACCGTCATACCCGCGCCCAATTACCCTTATGCCCAGGAGGTCCTGGCGGACCAACCGTTGGGCTACTGGCGTTTGGACGAGCGGAGCGGCGCCGTGACGCACGATTACATCGCTGGCAACAATGGCGTTTACAGCCACACGACCCTGGGTCAGCCGGGCTATAACCTGCTCGATACGCACACGGCTGCCCGCTTCGGCACCCCGCTCAGCGCCAACAGCTACGCCGGGGGCATCCCGGCCGATTTCGCTATTGCGGACGGGGGCAGCGCGGCCTTCTCTATCGAGGCTTGGGTCCGTGGCAACGCTCAGACCAGCGACTGCGGGCTGGTCGCCAAGGGCACTGGCGGCAGCGAGCAGTTCTCCCTGGATTGCGGCGCCACCAACTATGCCTTCCGCTTCCTGGTCCGCGACGCCTCGGGCCTTGCGCATCCGGCCGACGGGACCTTGGCTCCCGATGGCAAATGGCACCATCTGGCCGGTGTTTGTGACCAGGGCCATAGCTTGGTCTTATTATATGTGGATGGGATACAAGCCGCCCAAGCCGCCATTAATCCGGGCAGCGGCATCCTGGGCTCGACCAATTCGGTCTCGATCGGGTCCCGGCAGTCCGGGACCACCACCTATGACCTCCAGTTCATCGGCTACATGGAAGAGGTGGCCATCTACAACTATGCCCTGAGCTCCAATCAAATCCAGGCCCACTACGGCGTCGTCACCAATCGCCCGCCCGAGTTCCTGGCCAATCCCTTTACGCTGGCCAGCGCCAATGCCGGCCGGCCTTACGCCGGCACAATCGCGACCAACGCCGTCGACCCGGACGGCTACGCGGTTACCTTTGCCAAAGCCAGCGGCCCGGCGTGGCTAAGCGTCGCTCCCGATGGCGGGCTCTCGGGCACCCCGGCCAACACCGACGCGGGCACGAACACATTTGTGGTGAGCGCCACGGACCCGGGCAACCTGAGCGCTACCGCGACGATGAACCTTGCCGTGCTGGCCGCTCCGCTAATCACCGTCGCATGGCAGGGGACCAATCTCCTGTTGAGGTGGAGCGGGAGCGCAGCCCCTTACCAGGTGCAGATGACGACCAATCTGGCGACTCCCAACTGGCAGAACCTGGCCGGACCGCTCACCGCTACCAACCTTTTGTTTGCGCCCGGCAACGACGCCGCGTTTTACCGGGTCCTGGGCCAGTGAGGAGGCCGGGGTGGCCACAAAATGCGGCCGCCTCGCCCGGCTGACACGGATGATTCACTTAGCCGGGACGTCGCCAACCTGGAAGCGGGCGAAACGCCGGATCGTGATTTCGTCGCCCAACTGCCTGGCGACCGAGGCGGTATGTTCCTTAACCGAGACCTCGGAGTTTCTCTTGACGAAACCCTGATCCACCAGGCAGTAGGTCTGGTAGAACTTCTCGATCATCCCATCGATGATCTTCGCGATGGCCAGGGGTGGCTTGCCTTTGAGGCGGTCGGATTGGGCGGCGATCTCACGCTCCTTCGCGATGACCGCCGCCGGCGCCTGGTCTCGAGAGATGACCGAGGGATTGCCCGCCGCGATCTGAAGGGTGATATCCTTGACCAGTTGCTTGAACGCGTCCTGGCAGACGGTGCTCTCCTTGCCGGCGCCAACCTCGGCCAGGACGCCGACTTTGGCGCCGGTGTGGATGTAGGCGGCGACCATGCCGTTGCCGCTCACTTCCATGCGGACATGGCGGGGGACCTGGACATTTTCGCGGACCTTGGCGACAAGGTCCACGCGCTCCGCCTCGAAACCCGCGTTGGGGTCGGCGGCCAGGCGGCGGGCAACCTCGTCGGCGAAACTCCTGAACATTTCATTGCGAGCGACGAAATCGGTCTGGCAATTGACTTCGACCAGAACGCCCAGGCGGCCATCGGGGGCAATGTGCTGGGCGATAAGTCCTTCACGGGCCTCGTGTCCGCCCCTAAGCACAGCCGAGGCGGCGCCTTTCTTGCGCAGGACGTCCACAGCCCGGCTCATGTCGCCCTTGGCTTCGGTTAGCGCTCTCTTGCAGTCCATCATGCCGGCGTTGGTCATTTCGCGCAGTTTGGCCACAGCGGCAGCAGAGATTTCAGCCATAATCAAGTCCTTGTCTATTGGAGGCTCAGGGCGCCGGAGGGGCGGCGGCAACCGCCGCCGGAGCCGGCGATGGGGCGGGGAGCGGGGCTGGTTCAACGGCGGGAGCGTGCGGAGCGGGCGCGGCTTCCTCGGCCGCCTTGCGCCGGGAGAACTTCGCCTCGTGCTCGGCCTGGGCCTGGGTGATGACCTGGCCCACCGTTGCCAGAATCATACGAATCGAGCGGATGGCATCGTCGTTGCCGGCGACGGGATAATTCACCAGGTCCGGGTCGCAGTTGGTATCGACAATGGCGGCCACGGGCAGCTTGAGCCGGCGCGCCTCGGCCACGGCGTTGTGTTCCCGCTTGATGTCCACCACGAACAACGCCCCGGGCAGTTTGTCCATCGCGCGGATGCCGTCAAAGAACTTCACCAGCCGGGCGGCCTCGCGCCGGATCATGGATTGTTCCTGTTTGACATAATTGTTGATCGAGCCGTCGGCCTCCATCTTTTCGATCTGCTTGAGCCGGCCGATGGATTTCTTGATGGTGGCGAAATTGGTGAGAGTGCCGCCCAGCCAGCGTTCCGTGACGAAGTATTGGCCGGATTCTTTGGCCGTGTCTTTGACCGCCTGCTGCGCCTGTTTCTTGGTGCCGACGAACAACACCTTGCCGCCCTTGGTTACAGTGGCGGACAGGAAAGAGCAGGCTGCCTCCAACTGGTTGAGCGTCTTGCTCAGGTCGATGATGTGAGTGCCGTTGCGGACATCGAAAATAAACGGCTTCATCTTGGGGTTCCACCGTTTGGTTTGGTGGCCAAAATGCACGCCGGCATCCAACAATTCCTTTATGCCTATGCTAATCACAAGTTTCCTTTGGTTCAGAGCCCGCCTGACAGGCAGGCCATCCCGCGGAATACGGGATTCTTTTTAATGTTGTTGTTGTGGCCCCCGGCGCCAACGCGGCGCCGGAATTTAAGACCGTTAAGCCGGTTCTCACGCCGGTGCAATGCCGCGCCGGCGTCCAAAACGGGCGCAGCAACATACCAGACCGGGCGGCAGAGGCAACTGTTAATTTGTTTTTGGATTCACTTCCTGGACGCCCTGGCGCATGGTGACAGGCATGAGCGCAGGCGCGGACCCAACGACAGAACCGAAGCCGCAGTTGACCGAGGCGGCCCAAGGCAGCCTGCCTGCCAAGCCGCCCTGGCGCAAGACAATGGTTCTGGCCGCCATCGTGGGGGTCATGCTGGCCCTGGTGTATCTGTCTCCACTGCGCGCCTGGCTCGGACGGTTGCGCGAGATCAGCGACCAACTCCGGGGCCTGGGAGTGCTGGCGCCCCTGGTGGTCACGGCCGGCATTGCAGTACTGGTGGCCCTGGGCTTCTCGCGGCTCTTGCTCTGCGCCATCGCGGGCATGGCCTTGGGGTTTTGGTCCGGGCTGCTCTGGGCGCAATTGGGCACCCTGCTGGGAAACTACGCGGTTTTCCTTGTCGCCCGTTTTGCCGCCAGAAGGTGGGCGGAGCGCTACCTTTCCAAGCGCGGCAAGCTGCATGCGTTGGTCCAACGCGAAGGAATCGCCGGAGTGATCCTGGCCCGCCAACTGCCTATGCCCGGCTTGCTGGTGAACCTGGCCTGCGGCCTGTTCCCCCTCCGCCACCGGGATTTTCTCATCGGGACGCTCATCGGCCAGTTGCCCGAGGCGGTGCCCTGCACGCTGATCGGCGCCGGCGCCATAAGGAATGCCGGGGTCATCGGCCTGGGCGTGGCCGTGGCGGTGGCGGCTTGGCTCGGTTTGCGCTGGTTGCTGCGCGGCCCTTTAGCCTGACTTTCGCTACCGGAGGGGGGTAATCTGCGTAAGTGCCTGCAAATCAAGGCACGATTCCAAAAGGTCTGCACTACAACATCTGAATCATTTCATGGTCACTTTGTGGTCGGTGGT
>Ga0181524_10001306_pt1 | contig 28981 bp, 27 predicted proteins | sample PEATcosm2014_Bin_34_FD_119761 | JGI IMG/M metagenome (GOLD analysis project Ga0181524, IMG submission 119761) | Peatland microbial communities from MTU Mesocosm Facility, Houghton, MI, USA - PEATcosm2014_Bin05_60_metaG | ecosystem: Environmental > Terrestrial > Soil > Wetlands > Peat | place... | reverse complement strand
GGATGCAAATCGGACCCAACATGGGCCCGAGGTTGGCACAGATGAACTTCGGAAATCAGGGAAATCTTCTGGCTTTAGTGAAAAAAACTGCGTGCCGCCCTAAAGGGCGCTAAACAGATACCGCCCTGCAAGGGCGGGGGTAGCCCGGATGCCGTGCGCCCTTTCAGGGTGCCTGAGTGTGATGGGGGCCGGCTTTCCCAGGGTGTTACCCTGGGCTGATATGCTGTGCGCTTTCAGCACGCCGCTGACATGCCGCCTGACGGGGCTTGGCCCAGCTCGACACGCCTGGACTATAAAACCGTTTCAACGGTTTGGCAGGGAGCGCGGAAAGCCGTTGAAACGGCTGGGACGGCTCGCCGCGCACGTACACCGCGCTGAAGCGGCGGCGTTAATGAGATCGGCGGCTGGCCAGTGAAACACTCGGTCTAAACAGTTCCATTTTTTCTGGATTCATAGGCGCTGACGCCCGCGCCTGCGGCGGCGCCCAGCAGCAAGCCGGCCAGCGCTCCGATGGCCAGATCAAGGGGCTTGTTAGGGCGCACAGCTCTCCGGCCGGGCATCGCTCTATCGAGGATCACAACTTGGACGAGATGGGAGTCCGGTGTCGCTGAGCTCATGGTTTCGTAACGGTACTTCATGTAAACCTCCGCGATCTCATTGGCAATCGTGGCGGCCTCCGTCGGCTTCTCGCTGAAGACCTGGATTTCAACGATGGTGGTGTTGCGAACGGGGTGCAAGGCCATCTTCCGTTTGAGCACACCGATGGCCTCAGGCCGCGTGAGCTTCTCGCCGTTGGCATAAGTCTTGCTCCAGATTTCCTGCAAATTCAGGTCATCGACCACCCGCCCCAGGATCAACTCGGACTGGATGACTTCGAATTCGGTCGCGATGAAGTACGGGTCGTAAGTGCCGGAGACACTTGGTAACATGGGGACTCCCGAGGCCCCGGCAGCGGCACGCCCTATTTGGAGCCGGGTGGCGCTGGCGAATGACTCCGGCAGGAGAAAGGTGATCACAACGCTGGCGCTGAACACCAGGGAGAACACGGCCATGAAGCCGCGGAGAAACCCGCGCGGCGGGTGCAGTTTCTTGACAACGAAAGCGAGGATGCCCAACGCGAGGACCCCGGCTGCCACGCCGAGAGGAAGCCCACCGGCGGCCATGGCAAAGACGACACCCAGCCATAAAAAGAAGACAATCGCAAGGGAAGCGAGGAAGATGTCCAATCGCGTCCTCCGAGCGATGATAAAAATGGCCGACGCCAACCCTCCCGCCAGCAGGAGCCACGCGAGCGGGACAGAAACGTTGAGAGTCAAGGCGGCAGACACCCACAAGAGCACCGCCAAAATGCCGGCCAGAGGAACATGCTGCCAGAGGGGGTGGCCCAGGGTCATATCGCCCGCACTGCGGGGCGATGTGCCCGTCGTCCCACGCTCAGCGCCTTGGGGTGCGGAGGTGGCCGCGATGGTTTCGAGGGCTGTTTTTACCTGGCTGGCCTTTTGATAGCGCCGCTCCGGTTCCTCTTCGAGGGCCTGGAGGACGACTTCGTCCAGACGCACATCGATCTGCACCTTCCGCGAAGGCGGCTGCAGCGGCTTGGGCGGCAGTTTGCCGGTGAGCATCTGGTAAAACACGACGCCCAGGGCATAGATGTCGGCGCGGTGGTCCACGTCCGCCGGGTGCTCGGCCTGCTCGGGGGCCATGTAGGCCGGTGTGCCCATGACCTTGCCCGCAGCGGTCAGCGTGGGTGAAGGGGGGCGGGAACCTGCCACTGGAAGCGGCTCGGTCCCGGTTCCCACCAGCTTGGCCAGGCCGAAATCCGCCACCTTTACCCGGCCGCTTCGGTCGAGCAGGATGTTCTCCGGCTTGATGTCGCGATGGACGATCCCCTGGTCATGGGCGTATTGCAGCGCATCGCAAATCTGCGGCACGATGGCCAGCGCCTCGCGCGGCGAAACACGGCCCCCCTCCAAGAGCCGGCGCAGGGTAACGCCGTCCACAAACTCCATGAGAAAGTAATATAACCCGCCGGCGCGGCCGAAATCATGGATGGTGACGATGCCCGGGTGATTGAGCCTGGCCAGGGCCTTGGCCTCACGGGCAAAGCGCTCGGCAAAGGCCGGAGCATCGCCGATGCCGGGCGGCAGGATTTTGAGGGCCACAATGCGGTCGAGTTCCTTTTGCCTGGCCCTGTAAACCGCGCCCATCCCGCCGCAGCCCAGCAGTTCAAGAATCTCCAACTGGCGGAAGGCCGGCGCGAGTTCCGCCACCGAAGGGGGAATGAAGGCGTGTTTGGCCTCAGGGCCGACGGAGATTTCGGTTTGCGTCGCCTGGAGCAAGGCGGCCGCGCAACGCGGGCAGATGTCCCCTGTTGCGCCCGATGGCATTTCCCCACCGCAACGAGGGCACTTGGCAGTCTTATGTTCGTTCATCACCCTCTATATACGAACTAAAGCGGGCTTGTTACGGAAATTGGCTCCGCCCGACGGCTCAACCCCGGCTCAGCACGGCGATGACGTGCCGCAGTTCCTCTTCGACCTCTTCGGCCCCGGAGACTGTCTCGGCGATGACTTCGCGGAACAATTCGCGGAACCGCCTTCGCAGGCGATGCACCGCTACTCGCACCGCCCCTTCGCTGGTTTGCAATCGACGGGCGATGTCCGCGTAAGGAATGCTGCCGCGCTCAGCGGTCAGGTATGGCTTGAGTTGCTGCAGCTCGCTGGCTTTGCCCGCTGCGGTGTATTCGCGCTCCAACCGTGCCGTTACCTCGCCCAACAGGGTGAGCGCCCATCGCCGGTCGAAGATTTGGTCCGGTCCGAGAGCATCCGCTCCCTCGGCTTGAAAACGTTGTTCGGCCATGGCGGTGTCGAAGCTCAGGCAAGCCCTGCCGCCGCCACGCTTCTCGGCCCGGCCCCGCTCCCATTCGTGGGCCAGGAACCGCTTCAAGGCCATCTTTAGAAACGCGCGAAACCGCCCTTTCTCCGGCTCCACCACGCGCAAGTAATCCTTGGCCAAAAGCCGCGCGAAGAACCCTTGCGTCAAGTCTTGCGCGTCCGGTGGCGAGTAGCCCGAACCGCGAATGAACGCATAGAGGGGATACCAATAGGTCTGGCAGAGTGTTTCCAGCGCCTGGGCGCAATCCGGCGAGGCCTTGTCTTTGGCCGCCAGCACCACCGACCAATGCGTCGTCACAAAGAGCCTTCGGGGCGGGGTTTGAGCCGGGCCCTCGGATTCGTTCGTTGGCATACGAGCCAAGGATACGGGAAGGCGGGCTCTTGTTACAGGGGAAAGCGGGAAAGGCGAAATCCGAAGACCGCATCCCGCACACCCACCTTCTACTATTAGCCTCCTTTGTGCTGGACGCTCCGGGGTACTGTGCTAGACTCGGTGCGGTATATGTTAACGGAAGCCCCTACAGCGCCCCAGAAGGTCAATCTGCGCCGGCCTGACATCATGACGGCAGTGCAGGCCCAGGTGCTCTCGCATTACCGGAGCGACCTGGTGGAACGGATTCGCGCCAGCGGCCATATCCTCTCGGCCGGGGACTTAACCATTAAGCTGGCCAAGGAATTTGGCTTTTGTTACGGCGTCGAGCGCGCGATCGACCTGGCTTACGCCGCCCGCCGCGCCTACCCCGACCGGCGTATCTTCCTCCTGGGGGAGATTATTCATAACCCGGAAGTCAACGATCAGATTCGGCGCATGGGCATTGTCACGATCGCGGGCCATCCCCGGGATGAGGAGATCAACCAACTGCGGCCGGAAGACATCGTGATTATCCCGGCCTTCGGCACCGAGGTGTCCACCCGCCGGAAACTGGAGCAAAAGGGATGCCTGTTCGTGGATACGACCTGCGGCGACGTGATGAGCGTCTGGAAACGGGTGCGCCAGTACTCACACGACTCAGTCACCAGCATCATCCATGGCAAGGCGCGACACGAAGAAACCATGGCGACCACCTCGCAGGCGCGGGCCAGCGGCAGGGGCCATTACCTGGTGGTCTTCACGCTGGCCGAAACAGATTACGTCTGCAACTATATCGTCAACGGCAGCAACAAACAGGAGTTTCTCGAAAAATTCAAGGGGGCCTGTTCCGAGGGATTCGATCCGGACATTCACCTGGAGGCAATCGGCGTGGCCAACCAAACCACGATGTTGCGCGGCGAAACCGAGGAAGTGCAGCGGCGTCTCAAGGCCGCGATGGCCAGGAAATTCGGCGAGGCAGCCCTGCCGCAACATTTTCGTTTCTTCGACACCATCTGCGGGGCGACCCAGGACCGGCAGGACGCGCTGGAGAAACTCTTGCGCGAACCGCCCGACCTGCTGCTGGTCATCGGCGGCTATAATTCCTCGAATACCTCCCACCTGGCGGAGATGGGAGAGGCAAAACTGCCCACCTATTTCATCAAGAATGCCGCCAAGATGAAATCGGACGAGTTCATCCTGCATTACGACCAGCACAAGCACGCCGAAGTCGAGACGCGTCATTGGCTTCCTCGGGGAAAGGTCACCGTCGGCATCACTGCCGGCGCTTCCTGTCCGAACAACCTCATCGAAGACGCCATCCGCCGCCTCTTCGAGTTGCGCGGCATTTCGGTCCAGCAACTCCTGGCGGGTTGAGCGGCAGGCGTGCGGTGAAGGAACAGAAGGTAACGGAGGGAACAGAGACGGAACGAACTGACCGCAAAGAACGCAAAGAACCGCCTTATTCTCGTTAGGTGTTTGTGTTCTTTGTGTTCTTTGCGGTTGATTATGCAACCCTTTTCTCCGTTCTCCCCGGTTCAGCTCATTCGCCCACCGGCACGATGACGAGCTGGCCGTGCTTTATCTGGAGGTTTTGGAGGCGGTCCAGCGCCGTGGCTTCTTGAGGATCGCGCTTGAGTCTCTGCGCCAGGTTCTGTTTGCGGATTCGGTTCATGAAGAGCCTGGGCAGCGATCTGCCCCTGACCTGGAAGTCGTCGACCCAGAGCCCGAGGACGCCGTTAGTAAGGGCGAAACCAAAAGTGGCAAGGCCATTGAGGTAACGGCCCTCGAGCATTTTGAGGCCCGCCTCCGAAAGCGGCGCGCTCACCTGCCCCTTCAAGCGGTTGGCCTCGATGATAAGGTAGAGTTTGCCCCTGAAAGCATCGAGGCGGGGACTGGCCGCGATCATGGCGTTGATGTCCTGGGCGCTCAACACCAGCGGGGCAACGGGCCGATGGTCGTGGATGGCCTGCGCGAAGGCATCAATCCGTTGCTCGAGTTCCCGGGCTTGCGCCTCCGAAACCTGGGCCACCGCCACCGGCACGGGCTGTGTGTCGGTGAACTCGTTAAGCGTCCTTTTGAGGTACCACAGACCCAGGAATGGCGCAGCCAAGGTGGCCGCCAGCACCGCCGCAGCGAAGAGGCATCCGTAATAGAAGCAGCCGCGGCGCCGCTTTGCATGGGTCTCCGTCATGCCTTGGGGCGGACATACTTGGGCCCCTTGTGGAATTGCACCCCCCGCTCAATGGGCGGAGGCAACGGGATCTTTGGCGGCGCTTGGGGCTGAGGCTCCGGCGCCTTGGGTGGCTGGCTGGTCTGGGCGGCTTCGCTCTTGTGCCCCGCCCAATCGCCGATGCTCGAAAGCGTGCCCCCTATCTTCACCTCGGGAAACTTCAGCGCGCTAATATCAAAAGCGCCCATCGGCTTGATCGGGCCGGGCTGCAGGGCGCGGTCCGGCATTTGGGCAGCCAGGGTCTCGAGGTCCTGGTAGCCGTTGACCACCCAGTCCAGCCTCCCGCTCTCCGTATCCACCAACAAACCGTGGACGGCCATCCGGGGACCAATGATCGGGCTGCGGCGGACCAGGTCCACTGCCTTGATAACATTGGCCCGTTCGCTGGCAAAGGTGCCGAAAAACTCGTTGACGTTTGTAGGCAACCGCTCCCGTGGGACCCCCAAAGCCCCAAAACGGTCGATCAATTGCATCGTCGTGAGCTTGCCGGTCTGGCAGTCGGTATGGCCAATGATGGCCACGCTCCGCCCGCCTTTGAGCGCGCAGGCCAGCGCCAGTGAGCGCATCGTGCTGCTGAGCGAGCCGGTAATAATATTGCCCGCGTTGCGCAGCCAGATGAATTGGTCTGCGGCGACGCCCAGCACCTCCGGCAGGAGCCGGTTCAGCCGCACGTCGATGCATGTCAACGCCACCATCGGCAGCTCGTCCGCGAAATCCGCCGGGTGCAGCCCCGCCGAGGCGTCGCCGCCCAGCGCCCGGTGATTGGCGTCAATAATCGTCTCGAACAGCCGCATACATCGTCATCGGGTCAACGCAGAAACGGGAAGCGCGGACGAGGCCGTCCGCGGCCCCCGCGTGCTCGCCTACTTCTTATGCTCTTCCGGGGCTGGAACGGCAGGCGCCTTGGCCAGTCCGGGCACCCGCTCGATAAGCTTCTCCAGCTTGATGCCGGTCAAACCCTCGATGATCGGCGGCAGTTGGGCCACGATTTGCGTGACATCCCCGGTCAATTTACTGGCGCCGCCCCCGACGCCGCTGCCCGAGTTGATGATCACCATTTTCTCGGTCCTGGCGAGCGGTTCGCTGATCTTGCCTGCCACTTCCGGAAGCACCCGGATAATCATCTCGGCCACAGCCGCTTCATTGTATTGCTTGAACGACTCCGCCTTCACTCGCATGGCCTCGGCCGTGGCTTTGCCCTGGGCCTCGATGATGTTGGCCTGGGCCAAACCCTTGGCCTTTTGGGCCTCGGCCTCGGCGATGCCGGTGGCTTTGACGACATCTGCATTGGCAAAACCGCTGGCTTTGGTGGCCGCTGCCGCGCCGACCGCCTCGGTCTCCAACTGGAACTTCCGCGCGTTGGCCAGAGTCTCGACCCGGTACCGCTCGGCGTCGGCCGGTTTCTGCACATTGGCCTCGAGCTCTTTCTGCTTGCGCCGGATTTCCTGCTCTTGCAGTTCGATCTGTTTCTGCTTCTCGACGATCGTGACTTGGATTTCCTCGGCCTTGACAAGCTGGCCGGTTTTGTACTTCTGCAAATCATAAGCCAGGTCGGCCTGGGCCTTCTTCTCGTTGACCGATGCGGTGTAGTTCTGCACGTTCATCGAGTAATCCCGCTGCGCCTCGGCGATCTTGGAATCGGCGGCGAATTTGGCTTCCTGGCCGGCCTGTTGGGCCTGGGAGGAGCGAATCATGGCGTCGCGGTCGGCCTCGGCCTGGGCTATCTGGGCGTCGCGTTTGACCTGGGCGATGCGCGGTTTGCCCAAGGCGTCGAGGTAGCCCTGCTTGTCCCGAATGTCGCGTATCGTGAAACTGACAATCCCCAACCCCATGTTGGCCATGTCCCCGGCGGCAACCTCCTGCACCTTCGAGGCAAACTGGTCGCGGTTTTGATAAATATCTTCAACGGTCATCGTCCCAAGAATGGCGCGCAAGTGGCCTTCCAGCGTTTGCATCGCGATACTCTTGATGTCGTCGGTCCCCTTGCTCAGGAATTGTTCTGCGGCGGTGGAAATCGAGATGTCATCGCCTTTGACCTTGATCTGAGCTACGCCGTCCACCATGACGGGCACGCCCTTGCTGGTATAGACCTCCGGCGTTTGCACATCGATGGTCAGCAACTCCAGGGACAGCACGTCCATTTTCTCGAGCACCGGGATGATGAAGGTGCCGCCGCCTTTGACCACCCGAAAGCCCCGCCCCTGCACGGTGCCGTCGGGGTCCACGTAACGATGCTTGCGCCCGGAGACGATCAGCACCTCGTTCGGCCCAACCTTGGTGTAACGGCCGGCCCAAATGGCCAGCAAGATGAAAATCATGACTACCAACCCGGCCACGACAACGGCAATGGCGCCCGGGTTCGACACATCAGCGAGGAGGGGGAGTAGGTTCATAGGTGCTGCTTTCTTGAGGTTTGGGCGGCAGGGTTGCCGCCCGATCAAACGGGTACGACGTAAAACTGCGAGCCGACGATGCGGACGATGCGGACGGTTTGCCCGTTGGGAACGGGGGCGCCCCGCTCATCCCGCGCCGGAGCGGTGTAGCGCGTGCCGGCCTGAACATAAGCGATCTCGCCGACGCCGCTGGCGGGAATGGGCGTGATAATGGTGCCGGTCATCCCAGTGAGGGTCCCGATGCGCGATTCACTCGAGCTCTGGGTATGATGAAATATCCATCCAAACAACGCGACCACGCCGGCGGCGATCATGAGGGCGCCCAAAGTGGCCAGCGGGGCGCTCACCCACGGACTGCGCGTCGCCTCGAGGCGCGTGAAAATCAGACCGAACCCGCCAAAAGCAGTGATAAACGAAGTAATGGTCGTGGGACTGAACGGCGAGAGGCCAGGCATGCCCGTCTCCTGAAATCCAGTCTCCGCATGTCCCCCGGTGCCAATCTCAACATGGCCCCCATCCATGTCGTGTCCCCCAAACAGATGCCCGAGAAACGCGCTGACGACCGCAAACACCAGCCCGACTCCGAAACAGATTGAGTAGATCACGACGTCCATAAATAGGCCTCAGTTCATCGGCCTATTAAACAGCCTGCCAGCCTGCCCTGCAAGCTTAAACCACCTGGCGCTTCTGGCTGTGAGGAGTGAGGTTTCATAGGTTCGTCCGCATTTTACCGAGACAATGCCGGCGTTGCAGCTATAATCCGATGGCCGCTTTGTAGCCGCTGAGAGCACGAGGAGTTTTTTTTGGGGTCGGATTTGGTCGGATTTAGCCGGATTTAGTTTGATCGGGACTGGGGGAAGGGGGGTGGCAGTATGCGGTGATGGGTTTTCGGCCCAAGGCTCCCTGGGGGAGGCCCTTTTGGAGTTCGAGGATGTAGGCGGCAATGTCCTCCCCCATTTCGCCGCCGCCGAACAATTCCGCCATGGCGGCGACTTGCGGCTGGGCGAGGAGCGGGGCGCAATGGCGCTCGATAAGCTGCTGCTCGGTGACGGGGTGGCCGGCGAGATATTGTTTGAGGGCGTCCTGAACGGCTGGCAGGCCGTTGAGCCACTCGACCAAGTCTTTGCCCGGTTCACCGTTTTCGATGCGGCGCCCCAGGCCGTCGCGGATGTGTTTGGGCAGGCGGGCGATTTTTCCATTACGCGTGTTGCTCATATACGGGGTGACTATATAGCAATGTTACACATATTGTCAATGAAAAAAACGGGGCAAATGGGTGACCTCCGGCCGGCCAGTTCACGCAGGCTCCGGGTTGGTGGCCCGGGTGCGGTCGAAACACGGGGGCGGAGGCCCGGCTATTTCAGTGGCGGAGATGATATTGCGGTGCGCTTCTCGCCTTGACGAATCGAACGCGCTCTATTCTAGATGCGGCCGTAGCATGCTCAAGGTTTGCTACTGAATGAGGTCGGCTTCACGCAGCGGTTCGAGAACGCCGTTGGTCAGTTTGCTTTTGTCAAAGCCTTCGAGCTTTTGGGCCTTGACGGTGACGGTGACCTGCCCTGCCATTTCCGCGAGGTTGGCCATTGCCTGCCGAGCGGAATAAAGCTTGGCGCTATCGGCCGAGAACGATAGTTCCACGGACGTTTGTGGCGCCCCGGCGGCTGGGCCTCGAGCCGTGCTGCTTGTGCCCCCGGCGGTGCTGCCACCAGCCGGGGTGCCGCCAGCTCCTGTGCCGGTATCCGTGCTGGGAATCCAGTTGCGTCGCAGAGGTGGATGTGCCGGCAGACTTGGTACGTTTTTCCATCGGAGGCAGTTGTTGCAAATTTTGCAACAACTGAAGCTTCTTTCAGCTCGTCCTCCCCGAAGACGTTCTTAATGCGCTTGGAGATAACCGACTTATAGCGTTGGAAAAGATGGGCCATTTGGTTCAGCCAGGGCCAGACCGTATCGTCCAGGAGGCGGACCTCGATTTTGGTCTTGCCGTCCTCGGCCTGGCAGAGGATCAGTTCCGTCCTGGGCTCTTCGCCCGGTGGGGGCGGGAGGCTGGCGGCCTTCTTGCGGGGAGTTTCGCTCATATTAGACGAGTTGTTTCTGGCCGGCCTTCTTTTCTTCGCGCTCGCCGAAGGACGCAAACAGGGGGAGAGGGAACCCGTCGAGGGGTTGCCGTTGCTGGTTTTGTCTGCTCCTGGTCACCTTCCTGTTCATTCGAGCGGTTGGCTCTTCACGAGCGGCTCATTTGCGACTCGCTTTCTTCTCGCGTTTCGTCTCAACCGATGGATTTTCGGGTTCTTTCGCACGGAGTATCTTCTCACGAATCTTCTCATTCCCTGAGAAGATACATTCGTACCAGGTCTTTCGCGCCGCGCCGGCTTGCCGTAGAACGCCTCTCTCAGTCAGGTCGGTTAGGTCTCGATTCGCCGTTGCGCGGGCTACCCCCGCAACTCGCTCATAGTCGGGGCGGGTCAGCCTTCCGTGTTCGATGGCATACTTCACCGCCTTGAACTGCCTGGGGTTGAGTTTCCGTTGCGACATGAGTTCCTCCGGCGACACGGCCCTTCTGAACACAGCTCGAAACGCATCCCCGCGCGACTCGAACTCCGGCTCCGGCACACCGGCCTCGCGGCAATCATTGATGATCCGCCGTATCCCCGTGCCGAACTGCTCGATGTATTTGATCAGGAAAAAAGCATCGGCCACGAGCTTATTCCGTGGCTTCGACTCGTGTGGCATTTTGAGGTCTTGCACGGTCATTCCCGCCGGCAGACCACCCGGGTTGGACACCTCCAACCGGGCATCGAAGATCCGCACCACCACGTTGCCGCTCTCGGCGTAGTCGCGGTGGCAGACGGCGTTGGTGACGGCTTCGCGGACGGCGTCAAGAGGGTATTCCCACCGTTCGGTCCGTTGGAGTTTCCCCTCAACCCACGCGGCCATGCGGGTGTTGCGCCGCACAAACGCCATCGCCTCCTCGACCTGTTGGATGATGTCGCCCTCGATAACCTTCAAGTCGAGAAAATCGAGCTCCTCGTCTCCTTCGAACCGGGCGCAACGCATCTTCGCCTGAAGCAAGAACCGCTGTGCGTTCTTTCCGAACAACAGCAGCGCCGCAATAGTCAACTGCCCGCCTTTCATCAGGTTTAACTGTCGCAACGCCGGCTCAACCGGTGTCTGCGCATCAACCTCCCACTGCCGCTCCGACCTGGCGCGAGACAAGAACTTCCGCACCTTATCGGCGTCGATATCGCCCAACGTCGCATCCGCCCGAACCGTTTCGTCCCACGTCACACCCCGCGAACTGAAGTACAGCTCCGCGATCTCGCTTGCGGACAACACCTGGTTCGTGCGGCCCGAGCGACGATAGGCGCGGCCATACGCACTCACGGGTTTGGTGGGATTCTCTGCAACCTCGACCACAATCACGGTTCGGTCAGCCTCCTGAACGGTGGTAATCGCCGGCACCACCTTCGGAACCGTGTTCTGGGCGATGTCGTTCGCCAGACCTTCCAGAGTGCCTTTGCCGGTTTGCGCCCCGGCGACCTTGCCGTCATCCCGGACACCGATGTAGATGCGCCCGCCCTGCGCGGACGCCATCGCCGCGCACGTCTCCACAATCTCCCGGCGCTCGCTGAGCGACGCTTTTCTTTCGACGGTTTGTCCTTCCGTGGGAATCATGCTCAATCTTCCAAGGGAAAAACCCCCATATCAAATCAGTTGTTTCTGGCCTTTCCTGCGCTCCTCTTTCTCGCCTGCGGTCAAGGCAGCGTCTTCAACGACGCTTTGCCAGTTGGCAGTGAGCTTGGCAAGCGCGGAGATCTCTGGCGTGGGTGATGCGTCGCCAAGATCAACGCCTTTCAGTGCGGGGCCGGCAAGGGCCTGGGCCACAAGGCGGAGTTGTTCGCGGTTCAGCCGAGAGTCACGCAGGAAAGTTGGAAGCTCGGTGGGACGTTTTTCCATTAGCCAAAGGGTGCGGTGCAGGGCGTCAATGAGTGGAGTTTGGACGCCGGCTTTTGACGGCATGCCGAGGTCTTCGTCGGCGCCGCGGTCCAGATAGTTTCGAACCCGGTAGGTCTTACCGGATTTCTCAACGAGGGCCGGTGCCGGGCCGGATATTCCGGTTGGTCCGTCCAGTTCGATGCCCTGCGGGTAACAGAAGACAAAGGCGTCGCCTGATTCAATCGCTGACTCACGGTAGGTGAAGCGCCAAAGAATGCAGAAGCGGGTGCCGGAGAGGCTGACTGCGAACTGGCGGTCGTGGGCATAGGCGAGGCGGATGCGGGCCGATTCGACCAGCAGGCGGAGTTGGTCGGCGTTGACCAGTGCGGTCTTGCTGTCGGCGACAGGGACGGCGCCGACCACGGCGGCGGCCTCCTGCTCGGAAATGACAGCTTCGTCCAGGGTGCCGTCCGGGAGTCGGACGCGGCACTCATAGCCCTTGGCCAAGGGGCGGGCGGCTTCGAGCATGACGGGCGCATCGAAGTGCCCTGGCAGGGACACCTGCTGGCCAACCGGCAGGATGACCCGTTCATCGTTCATGCGACATTGCCTTGCGTGGTGGGAGTTTAAGCACAGACCGGCCAAGACAGGAAGTATTAAGAATGGGAGGCGGCGTGGCAGAAAAAGGAAAAGGGTGGTCCCCCAACTTGCCTTCCACGCGCGCCAACTGCTCCTGGCGGAAGGCCTCACTGCCCATGGACAGAAGGTTCGGTGGGGCAGTGAGAACGCAGAGACCTGCCTGCGCCGAGGCTTCGGCAGGCAGGCGCGAAGAACGCAGAGAAGAAGTGACAACGCTGCACCCCCCCCCCCCAACGCTCGGCAGGCTGCCCAGGTTTACACGCTCCACGCGCTCCACGCACTCGGCACGCTCGGCATGCTTTCCCTTGCCCGACCCCGACGGATCGTCTATCGTTTTCCCAACGTGATACTTGAGGGATGTCTGCTCCATGAGAAATATTGAAGTGGAAAATGCAAAGCGGGAGCCTGCCGCTCCGCCCGAGGGGGCGGAGTCGCTGGCGCCGGTCGAACCAGCAACCGTAACGGCCGAGCAACTGGAAGGATTGAAAGAACGAGCTGCAAAAGCCGACGAGCACTGGGAACGGCTCGTGCGCACGTCGGCGGACTTTGACAATTACAAGAAGCGCGCGGCGCGGGAAAAACAGGAGGCCGCGCGCTACGCCAATGAGGCCCTGCTCCAGAAGTTAATCCCTGTGTTGGACAGCCTGGACATGGCCCTGGCATCTGCCCAGGCGGCACCCGACCAGGCAGTCCAGTCCCTTCAAACCGGCATCAACATGATTCAGCAGCAACTCAGGAATGCCCTCAAGGAGGCCGGGCTGGAAGAGGTCGACGCCGTCGGACAGTCTTTTGACCACAATGTCCACGAGGCGGTTTCACAACGGGAAACCAGGGACGTCCCGGAGGGCCAGGTGGTCCAGCAACTCCGCAAAGGCTATCGGCTTCGCGAGCGCCTTCTGCGGCCCGCCGCCGTTATCGTGGCCAAACAACCTCCCGCCTGACCCATGCCCAAGCGCGACTATTACGAAGTCCTCGGGGTGGCCAAAGACGTGGGTACGGACGAAATCAAAAAGGCATACCGGAAACTGGCCGTGGAGTATCACCCGGACAAAAACCCGGGAGACAAATCGGCCGAGGAAAAGTTCAAGGAACTGGGCGAAGCTTATGAAATCCTCAACGACCCGCAACAGCGGGCCGCTTACGACCAATACGGCCACGCCGCCTTCGACCGCCGCGCTCACGCCCGGGCGGGCAGCTTCCATGACCCCTTTGAAATCTTCCGCGAGGTTTTCGGCGGGGGCAGCATCTTCGAAGACCTCTTCGGCGGCGGGTCCTCCGACCCGAGCCAGCCGCACCGGGGCGACGACCTTCGCTACGACATGGAGATCTCCTTCGAAGAGGCCGTGCGTGGGACCCAAAAGGAAATCACTTTATCCAAAGCGGAGCGTTGCGCCGAATGCCAGGGGACGGGCGCCGAGGCCGGCTCGAGGGTCCGCACGTGCCCGACCTGCGGGGGACGCGGGCAGGTGGTCTCCTCACGCGGCATCTTCAGCATCGCCCAGGCCTGCCCCCATTGCCATGGCGCTGGCCGGGTGATTGAGCGTCCCTGCAAGGCCTGTCGCGGCATGGGCCGGCGGGAGGCCCCCGGCAAAATCACCCTGCGCATACCCCCCGGCGTGGACACCGGCTCCCGGTTGCGCTCCTCGGGCAACGGGGAAGCCGGCTACCGGGGCGGACCCCATGGAGACCTGTATGTGGTCCTCCACGTTCGCCCCCACGAATTGTTCCAGCGGGATGGCGACGACCTGCTCTGCGAGATGCCCATTTCCTTCGTCCAGGCCGCCCTGGGCGCTGAAATCGAGGTGCCCGCCCTCGACGGGAAAACTCCGGTCAAAATCCCCCCGGGCACGCAGCCCGGCACCGTCTTCCGCCTCAAGGGCAAAGGGGTCACCAACGTCCAAGGCTACGGCCAAGGCGACCTCCATGTCCGCGTCAGCATCGAGGTGCCAACCCACCTCACCGCTGTCCAGAAAACGAAGCTCCTTGAATTTGCCGAATCGTGCAGCGGCAAAGAAAATCCGATCACGCAGCGATTCTTCGACAAGGCCAGGAAGCTGTTCCAGTAGGGGAATTATGAATTATGAAGTATGAAGTATGAAGGGGGCCAGGAAGCTGTTCCTCTGAGGATGCGATTAACAGTGTCGGGCATGCATCTCGGCAGCTTTGTCCCGGAGGGACATCCGAGAATAGTCCGGCGTTTCAACGCCGGGGAGGCGAGAAAACGGATTCTTGTCCCGAAGGGACGATTGAGAACGCCCCTTGCCATCAACCGTCCCTCCGGGACGGATTCACGCTTTCGATCCGCTCACCCCGGCGTTGAAACGCCGGGCTATTTTCGGAAGCCCCTCCGGGGCAAAGAAGCGCCGTGAGTTGACCGACACTGTTAATCGCGCCCTTTCAGTGATGCACCGCTTCTACCTGCCTCCCGAGCAGTGCTCGGACCAAAGGCTCCTGCTGACTGGCGGCGAGGCCCGCCATGCGGTCCAAGTCCTGCGCCTGCGGGGCGGCGAGCGTGTCATCGTGCTCGACGGGGCAGGCCGGGAGTTCCTGTGCCAAACCGAGGAATCGCAACGAAGCAAGGTCTCCCTGGCCATCATCGAGAGGCGGGCCATGCCTGCCCTGCCCTGCCAGATAACCTTGCTCCAGGCCCTGCCCAAGGGACAGATCATTGAATCAATCATCCAGAAGGCCGCCGAACTGGGCGCCTCGAGAATCGTCCCCCTGCTCACCGAGCGCGTCGTCACACGCCTCAGCGCGCGCGAAGCCCCCGGCAAAACCGAGAAGTGGCAGCGAGTCGCCATCGAGGCCATCAAGCAGTGTGGCCTGGCCTGGCTGCCGCAGGTCCAGGCCCCTATGACCCCCGGCGAATGGCTGGCCCGCCAGGAACAATTCGAGCTTCCTTTCCTGGCCTCGCTCCAGCCTGGCAGCCGCCACCCGCGGACTTATTTCGAGGCATTCCGCTCCAAACACGGGCGCCCACCCCGGACCGCTTGTGTGTGGGTGGGGCCGGAGGGTGATTTCACCCCCGCAGAAACGGACGCCATCAAAGGCGCCGGCAACTTGCCCATCACCCTCGGCCCCCGGGTCCTTCGCACCGAAACCGCTGCGACCTATTGCCTCTCTGTCCTTAACTACGAACTCCAGGACGCTGAACCAGCACGCGGAATGGACGGCCTAAAAACTGCGGGTGCGTGAGCGTCCGAAACTGGCGCGCCCGCCCCGAGGTCCACTCCCCGAGGCCGGCCCCCCCTTCCCAAACCCGGCCCGCAATGCGCATCAGGAACTCCTCCTGCGTCGTGAAGGTTTCCGTCTCCAGCCCCGCCTCTTGCCCAGCCGCCAGGATGGCGGAGAAATTCATATCCGCCGTGATGTCCTGCTCGCCCGGCCGGGCGAGCACGTCGGCGCTTTGCTGATGGCGCCAGTAGGCCCGCAGCGTGCCATCCCTGCGTTCCGGCACGAAGAACTCCTCCTCTGTCAAGCCATAGTCAACCGTCATCAATCTTCCGGCATCCAGCGCGTTGGCCGCCTCTGTCCACCAACCCGCCGCCGCCGGCGCCAGGTCCAGCGTAAAGCCGTCCGGCAACGCCCCCAGCAGCTCCCCCCAGCGGGCGGAGATCGGAGGCACCGAAATGGGAACAATGGGAAGGATGGGAGGAATGGGGGGCATGGGCGGCAGATTGTCCCGATGGGCGGGGAGTGCCGGCGTCAGCGGGCTGTTCAACATCCTGGCCCATACAAACCGCTCTGCCTCGAGGCCCACTCCCCACTCGAACCAACGCCGCTCCCGGGCATCCCATCCAAACCGATGAACCGGCATCGCATCGAGCAACTCGTTGGAAAACACAACCCCTCGAACGCGTCCCGCCAATTCACCTAACTGCCTAACCCACCGCACCTTCCGGCCAAAGTCACCGAGCCGCCGCTCCTGCCAGGCCCGTCGCCGTTCTGACGGCTCAACGATCCAGTATTGCATCCGCGCAAACAACCCCGGGCGCCGTTCCCGAAGCCAGCCCAGCACATCCCCGGCCAATCGCCCATCATGCGCCCCCGCCTCCACAATGTCTCCCGCGCTATCCATGGCCTCCTCAAGCCATTCCGAAAACTGGAGGGCCAGCAACTCGCCGAATAAGCTGCCGACACTCACGCTCGTATAGTAGTCCCCGGCGCGGCCAGGAGTGTCTTGTTCCCTCTCATAATATCCATAAACAGGACAATAAAGCGCCAACTCCATGAAACGCGCAAACGAAATGAGGCCGCCCGCGCTGATTTCCTGTGCGATTCTTTTTGCGACTTCGTTCACGGCCCGAAGAATGCTGTGTTTGCGCTCACGGCTGCCGCCGACTGTAGCGGAAATTATGGCGAAGATCGATGCATTCTTCAACCTGATGTTCGAGCAAAAGGCCTCGGACCTTCACCTTTCCTCGGGCAACCAACCCATGCTGCGCATCAACGGCGAGCTTCATCGGGTGGACTATCCTCCCCTGGAAAACGACGAACTAAAAAAGATGCTTTATGAGATCGCCCCCGAATTCAAGACCAAGATCTTCGAGGAGACGGGGGACGTGGATTTCGGCTATGAAATCCCGCATTTGTGCAGGCTCAGGGTCAACTTCTTCAATCAGAAGCACGGTGCAGCGGCGGCATTCCGCCAAATACCCAGCAAAGTCCTCTCGTTCGAGGACTTCGAGAAGATGAACGCCCCATTGCCGGCGGTGTTGAAGAAGATGGCGATGCTCAACCGCGGCCTCGTGGTGGTGACCGGCCCGACGGGGTCGGGCAAGTCCACAACACTGGCGGCGATGGTGGATTATGCGAACAAGAACCGCCGCGAGCACATCATCACGATCGAGGACCCGATCGAGTTCGTGCATGAGAGCAAGAACTGCCTGGTCAACCACCGGGAGGTCGGGCTTAATACAAAGTCGTTCGCAGCGGCGCTGCGCGGGGCGCTGCGGGAGGACCCGGACATCATCCTGGTCGGCGAACTGCGCGACCTGGAGACCATCGAGTTGGCGCTCGTGGCGGCCAGCACGGGCCACCTCGTGCTCGGCACGCTCCACACCCCAAGCGCCGCAAAAACCGTCGACCGCATCATCGATGTCTTTCCGGCAGACCAACAGAACAAGGTGCGCGCCACCCTCTCCGAGGCCATGAAAGGGGTGGTCGCGCAGAATCTCTTCAAGCGCATTGACAACAAGGGCCGTGTGGCCGCCCTCGAGATCCTCGTCTTCACGACCGCCATCGCCAACCTCGTGCGGGAGTGCAAGACGCATCAAATCCCGGGCATGATACAAGTGGGCAAAAAGCACGGAAACCAGCCGCTCGATGACGCCATCATGGAACATCTGCGCATGAAACGCATCTCCCCGGAGGATGCCTACGACAAAGCGCTGGACAAGAAGAAGTTCCGTCCTTTCCTGCTCCATCCACCGGAGGACGACGAGGCGTGAAGGAAGCTGACTGACCCATGCGCCGTCCCGAACTCGACCTTCTGCTGGCCACGATGCTCGAGGCGCAGCCTGAGGTGTCCGACCTGCTTTTCACCGTCGACCGGCCTTTGCAGGTCGAATCGTTCGGGGAACTCAAACCGGTCGCCTGCGACCCGCCGATCGAAAAGCTCACTCCTTTCCAGACCGAGACCATCGCCCTCAACCTGATAGGGGACAATCCGTGGCATATTGGCGATCTGCTTCAGCGCGGCTCCTGCGATACCGCCTACACCCTTGCCGGAAAGGCCCGCTTCCGCATCAACATCTTCTCCCAACGCGGAAACTACTCGGTAGTTTTGCGCCAACTCAACACCACGGTCCCCACGCTGGACACGCTGAAGTTCCCCGACATCATCAAGGAGATCCCTCGAGAAAAAACGGGGCTTGTCCTGATTACCGGCGCGACCGGCTCGGGCAAGTCGACGACATTGGCGGCGATTCTCAACGAGATTAATCAGACCAAACCCGTACATATAGTAACCCTGGAGGACCCGGTCGAATTCCTCCATACGCAAGAGCGGGCCACTTTCAACCAGCGGGAGCTGGGAACAGATTTTGACAGCTTCGCCAGCGGGCTGCGAGCGGCGTTGCGGCAGGCGCCCAAGGTGATACTGGTGGGCGAAATGCGCGACCGGGAGACCGTCAAGATCGCCCTGAGCGCGGCCGAGACCGGCCACCTCGTGCTGAGCACGCTCCACACGATCGATGCGGGCCAGACCATCAATCGCATCCTGGGCATGTTCGAGACTGAAGAGCAGGAACAGCTTCGGGCGCGCCTGGCCGATTCCTTGCGGTGGGTCGTCAGCCAGCGGCTCGTGCCCAGGCGCGGGGGCGGCCGCCACGCCCTGCTGGAGATCATGGGTTCCAGCCTCCGCGTCCAGGAGAGCATCCGCCTCGGTGAATCCGAAGGCAAGAGCTTCTACGAAATCATTGAAGCCAGCCAGCCCTTCGGCTGGCGCACGTTCGATCTCTCGAGCCTCGAGGCATACGAGCAGGGAACAATCACCGAGGAGACCGCCCTGCTCTACTGCACCAAACGCGGCCCGGTGACCCGTGGCATCGACAACATCAAAAAGGCCCGGGGCGAATGCACCACGACGATGCAGACCTTGCGCATGAAAAGCGGCCACAACTCCGCCCAGCCTGCCGCCCCTCTCAACGTCATCCTCAAACTCAAATGACCCGCTATGGCCGAGAAATTCGAGTTCATCACCGCAACCGACAAGCCCGCCCTGCTGGCTTTCTCGACGCCGGGGTGGCTCGAGGCCGCCAAAAAGGCGCTCAACGAGCTGGGCTACAAGGTCCATACCGCCGCCACTCACGGCGATTTCCTGATCCGCTTCAGCCAGGTCCGCTACCAGGTGGTGATACTCGAGGAGCGCTTCGCCGCCAACGACATCAGCGAAAACCTGACCTTGCAGGCCCTCCAAAACATGCCCATGGGCCAGCGCCGTCATGCGACCATTATTCTTCTGGGCGACTCGTTCCTGACCTTTACACCCATGCAGGCCTTCCAGAAAAGCGTGCATGCCGTCATCAACACCTCCGAGCTGTTCCTTTTGCAGCAGTTGATCGAAAAGGCGGTGGCGGAAAACACGATGTTCCTCCACAGCTTCAACCAGGCCCAGGCCCGCGCCTACGCGACCGCGCCGCCGCCGTCAAACGCCTAACGAGAATGCTCGTTGGGACCGCTGGTCGAAGTATCCGGACGCTGCATGCGGCGGATTTCGGGACTTCTCATTTCTAAGCCTTCGGCTGCCCCAGCTTATAGCTGGCCACCACCCAATCACTGAGCACCTTGTCAGGGGCGAGGATGGCGTCGGTGTCGAGGACGAATTCGCGCTGGCTGGAGTTTTGGGCAATAAGCTTGAGGCCGAAGTGGAAGTCCTTGAAGCGGGTGGCGCAGAGGTCGCGCACAGATTGCGATTTGTCGAGTGCCTCATCCACAAGCATTCCGGCGGCGGCTTCGGTGAAGCGCAGGGTCATGCCGTGATTTTCCCGGAAACGCCTGGCGAACTCCTCGACGAGCTGGCGGGCGACAATTCGTTCCTCCTGCTTTGGGTCGGCGAGGATCTTTTTGAGTTCAGCGGGCGGATTATTCACCAGTTGGCCCGTGACGACGAACCGCCTGACGCCGGTCGAGGGCAATTCAAATTTAATGTCCCGGAACACCCGTTCGCACACGGTCATCAGCCCGCGCGCTCCGGTCTGCTCCCCTGCGGCGCGCTGGGCGATGGCTTGCAAACCCTCGTCTGAAAACAACACCTCGATGCCGTAGGCCGCGAAGTCCTGCTCGTATTGGCGCACGAGGCTGCCCTCGGAGTTCTTGAGGATCTGGAAAAGGTCGTCGACCTGGAGGGAATGGCAAACGACGCGCACCGGCAGCCGCCCGATGAACTCCGGCTCGAAGCCGAACTCGATGAAATCCGGGGTTTGGGCGTGCTCGAGCACCTCGGCGGCAGTCTCGGGGTGGCGCTCTTTGGCCGCAAAGCCAATGGTTGCCTCGCGCAGACGTTTGCGGACGATCCTCTCCAACCCGTCGAAGGCCCCGCTCACGATAAAGAGGATATGCTTGGTGTTGATCGTGGCGGGCGGCTTGCGGCCGCGCTGCGTGAAATCCATCATGGCCTGAATCTGACCGGCGATGTCATTGGGCGAGCGGGCGGGAACTTCTGTCTCTTCCATGAGCTTGAGGAGGTTGGTTTGGACGCCCCGCCCGCTGACATCGCGGCCTGCCAGGTTTGCGGCTGAGGCAATCTTATCGATTTCATCGATGTAGATGATGCCGTACTGGGCGCGCGTGATGTCTCCGTCGGCCAGGCGCACCAGGTCGCGGACCATATCCTCGACGTCCCCCCCCACGTAGCCGGTCTCGGAAAACTTCGTCGCATCCGCCTTCACGAAGGGCACCCCGATCAGGTCGGCGGCGTTGCGGATGAGGAAAGTCTTGCCCACGCCGGTCGGCCCGATGAGGATGATGTTCTGCTTGGCGTAATTGGCGGATTCCTTTGCCTCGAGGGCCAGGCGCACGTGATGGTAGTGGTCGCACAGGGCCACGCTCAGGACCTTCTTGGCCTCGTCCTGCTTAATCACGAAACGGTCAAGGTGCTCCTTGACCTCGCGCGGCTTGTATTTGAACTCGAACTGCTCCGGCCCGGCCTGAGTTTCTTTGCCTCCAGGCCCGCCGACACCCCCGCCGGCAGGTTCCGGCGGCGCCGCCGGGCGCAGGTTCTGAAAGTGCTGCTGGACAAAGCCCGACAGTTGCTTCTGAAATTCCTCGGGCGACAGCGGCCCGCCCAGAATTGGCTCATTCATAGTTTCTCACGAAGAGACATCCGAGAATAGCCCACGTTTCGCCGCCGGGCCATTGCCAAATGTTGGCCTCGACGTAGCGGCGTCTCGTTCCCGCCAGGGCGGGACTGATATCGGACCATCCCCGGGACCCGACCTGAACTGTTCCACAATGTGAAGTTTGCGCGGAACGGCGCACGCGAGCGCGAAGCGTTTGGAGTGCGGGAGCTTGCTCCCGCTTTCGGGCGCGGAGAACCCTCCAAAGGCGCCGGCAAGCCGGACGCACCGCAGTTGCTTGTCATTACAACCCAAACGGATTACGCTTCAGCCCAATGGCAGCGACAGATGCCTTGTTTGCCCGAATCCGCAACGCGGAAGGCAAGTACCTGTGTAGGGAAGCCGCGAGCATGGGCTTTGTCGAGGACGTCAACCGAGCGATCATCTTTGATTGCCGCCGGGATAGCCTCGAAGAGCGGCTGGAATACTTGCGCCTGACTCACGGCATCGCTCTGGAAATTGTCCCGGTTGATCCCAAGGAGATTCACGAAACCTGCGACCAGTGTGGCCGGTTGGTGTTGTCGTTTCAGGCGTTCTTCGACGGAAGGCAATACCTGTGCGCCGCGTGCAGGAATGTCGGTCGCACGGCGTGAAGCCATGGCGGCACTAGAGGGAGTCGGAACCCAGGGGATGACTGGCTGGCGGTGTCGGTGGCGGGCTCTGGCAGGGCCACGAGCGCGCGGGCGGAGCGTAAGTCGCTGTGCGCCTTGATGAGCCACGACCGCACCCACTCGCGCTGGGTGTCACCCATAGACCTTCCGGCCCCGGTGGAAGACCAGATAGTCGAGCGTGGAAGGCAGGATCCGCAAGCGGTCGAATTCCTCGCGGGTCTTGACGAGAACGTCTTTGGCAAGACCAAGCCCGCGCAGACAACGGTGCGCCCGTCTCATGCGCTCGACCGGCGATTCGTCGCTCTCCGCCACGACGACGAAAAGGTCCAAGTCACTGCCTTCGTCCGGCTTCCCCCACGCATGGGAGCCGAAGAGCCAGATGCACTCCGGATGCAGTTCGTTCGCCAGACGATTCGTGACTTCGTCGAGCAGCTTCTGGTCAATCACTTTCACCAGATGGATGATAGCATAATCTATGCAATCTATGCAATCGGTGGTTCAGTTACGCGACCCCGCCGCCGGCTACAGCCCGTTTTTTGATCATTTTTTAACGCTGCCAGGCCCTTTTTCAATTAGGCATGGCGAAGGAAAAGTGTTTTAATGGCAATGTTGAACTCCGAAAATGGGTTCACGAATCGTGGCACCGAAAATCTCCTCGGTACGGCGGCCTGGCAAGGCCGCCAATACCGGCGACGGTGGATATTTGTCCATCGCGAAAAAAAATCAACAGCAGGTCCGGCCGGGTGCAAGCCGTCAATGGCAGCCGATGAGAACATAATCTGGGCCGCGCGGTTTCGGGACATTCGCCTCGCGCCACAAAAGTCCTTTGACAACCGGCTTTGTAGATTGAGCCTGTCCAAAAAGTCCGGCGAACGGAGGACTTTGTCGAAACCTTTGTCGAAACCTCTGTGCATTTGGCCATCCTTCGACGAAGATGGCGACAAAGGTCCGGAATCGGAGCTTTTGGGACAGGCTCCTGACACTGGGCGGTTAAAAGCCAGGCGACAATTGCTGCAATATTCCCGGGATGCGTCAAAAGACTTCTGTGGCGCTGCCTCTGCCGCGGCAGGATCTCGCTTCGATTCCAATCCATCGCGGCCGCCTTGGCAGCGCGGTCGAGTGTTATTGGTATTCGTTATGCTTGGAGCGCCACAACGTTAAATGACCAAAGACCAACTTAAAATGAAGCCAATGAAGTTAAATCAATGGACCCTGGGACTCGCTGCCGTCGGCCTCGTGAGCCTTGCTTCCGCGGCCACAGCTCAAGACTCCAGCCCTGCAAAAACCAACCAGGTCGCGCAAGCCGCCGGCACTAATTCCCCGGCCGCAACGAATGCCCCGGCGGCCCAACCCTACGGCAAGAAGCCAAAAGAAGGCTTTTTGCGACGGCTCAATGAGGCGTTCTTCGAGCAGTTCGCGACGCCCGTGTACACCCCGCCCGACACCAACGCCCCGCCAGCCCGCCGCATCGGTCCCCCGCCTTTTGATTCGCCTCCCTATCCGGACGGCGATTGGCAACTCGGCGGAGGTCCCAACGTCATCGGCGACCCCGGCGCCCTGCGAGACAGTCCCTGGCCGCTGATGCAGGCCATCTATGACGGCCCCAACGGCAAATGGTGGTATGACAGCCGCATCCAGCTTTACGGCTGGGTAACCATAAGCGGAAACTACAGCACGTCCCACAACGATTTAGCCAGTCCAGTTTCCAATTACCCGGAAGTTTATGATGAGCGTTCAAACCGCGTCGAGAATGACCAGGACGTGCTTTATATCGAACGTATGGCAGATGAGAACCAGACCGACCACATCGACTGGGGCTTTCGCGTTGCCTGTCTCTATGGTTTAGACTACCGTTTCATGGCTTCACGCGGTTACATCAACGACCAGAACCTGTTGGTGCATAACAAGTTCAGCGGTTTCGACACGCCGATGCTCTACGCCAATATGTATATTCCCCAAGTCGCTCAGGGCATGAACATCATCCTGGGGCGCATCATTTCGTTGCCCGACATCGAACAACAACTCGCGCCGAACAACCTCATGGCCAGCCACTCGCTCGTCTATAGTTTCGATAACTACACGATGTGGGGCCTCTGGACCTCCACCAAGCTCAACAAGAACTGGGTGCTCCAGTTGGGACTGGCCGACGGCGTTGACATCGCGCCTTGGGAGTTCACCGATCACGGAGACCAACCGACCGGCTCGATCATGGTTCAGTATATCAGCCCGGGCGGACATGACTCGTTCTACGTCGGGATGAACTCGATCAACAACGCCAAAATGGGGTTTAACAACCTTAACGAGTGCATCGAGAGCTATAGCCACAAGTTCAACGAAACATGGTGGACGACGTCCGAGCTTCAGTACATGTACACACGCGACTGCGTGACGGCGCCGACGAGAGCCATACCGTTCCAGGACGGGTTCTACCCGACCAAGTCCGGCTTTGTATGGGCGGGAGGCCTTGTCAATTACACCTGTTGCCGCATCGCGCCCAACGCGTTCCTGACCCTGCGCAACGAATACTGGGACGATCCCAACGGCTATCGGTCGGGGTATTCCTCCGATTATTATGAAGGCTCCATCGGGATGACCTGGTGGCCGAGCAAGCTGACGATGTTGCGCCCGGAAATTCGCTACGAACGCTCCCTCAAGCGGAATGGGCTCGAAAGCACCACCGGCGCTGACAACCCCATGGGCCTCGCGAACTACCACACGTTCGGAGCTTATGACAACGGCACCCGGCAAAACCAGGTTACCTTTGCGGTCGACCTCACCTTTCACTTCTAATCCAAGTGGTATTGCGCCCGGCTTGGAAGCTGTTCCTCCATCCTCCACGAACAGGCTTCCGGCCGGACGAAGTTCCCCCGCCTGACAGGCCCAAGCCTGCCAGGCGGGATTTATTTGGCGCGTCCGGTCGCCTCCGCGCACTGCCCGCGGAGCGCCGGCTTCAGCCGGCTTTCCGCGCACCTTGACTCCCGCTGTGCCCCTATTGAACAGTGGATTTCCAAAGCCGGCTAAAGCCGGCGCTCCGGTTCTTCGGCACTTGGCTGCGGGGGCGGTGTCCGGACCGCCGGCCTGTCTTTTCACCGGTTTATACTCTTGACTTTGCGGCGCGGGAAGCGCGCAATCGGGCAAACAGGCCACTTTATGAAAGGGCGTTTCAGGAAATCGGAACCGGTCGACCATTCTGGACTTGGCAGGAAGTTCACCGGCAGTGCGGCGTTTACGCTGATCGAACTGCTGGTGGTCATTGCCGTCATCGCAATCCTGGCGGCGCTGCTGTTGCCGGCCCTGTCCTCTGCCAAGCAGAAGAGCAAGTCGATTCAATGTGTCAGCAACTTGAGGCAGATGACGACGTCCTATTACATGTACCAGCAGGATTATGGCAAAGCCGTGGCCTACGGGGATGTGAGCACGCTCTGGATGAAGACGTTGATTCAGTACCACGCGCAGGTCGCCGCCGTTCGGCTATGTCCGATGGCCACTGACCGGGGCGCATTACCGGCCTCGCAAGGACAAGGAAACGCCGCCGCGCCGTGGCTGTGGAACGGCGACAGCAGCCCGCTGTTGGACTTGGGGAGCTACGCGATCAACGGCTGGCTTTATACCTACGCCGGGGCCAGCCAATGGGTGCCCGAGCCGGAGAAGTACTTTCCCAAAGACACCGCGATCACCCAACCATCACTGACACCGGTCTTCGCGGATGCGAATTGGCCGGACACGTGGATCGAGATCACAGGCACGCCTCCGCTCGACCTGTTTAATGGAGACTCCGCCACGGGGTTGGGCCGCATCACCCTGGCGCGCCACCCGCTGATGCGCAACGCGCGGGCCGTTCAAGGAAAAAAACTGCCGGGCGCCATCAACACCAGCTACGCTGACGGCCACGCGGGGAAATTGCGGCTGCAGGACTGTAAGACGGTCATCTGGCATCTGGGTTACGTGCCGGCAGGGAACCCATGGGCCACGAGCAGCCCTTGATTGAATCTAACGATTGGCAAAAGGACGGCTTGCATCCACCCGCAGCCAGGCCAGAGCGCCGAGAAAGTAGGAGGCCGCAAACACCACGAACGCCGCCTTCCAGTTCCAAAGGATAGCGACTTTGGCGATGACCAGCGGGCTGAGCATGGCGCCGATGGCGCCTACCGAATTCATGCAGCCGCCCACCGTCCCGGCACGGCGTCCGCCAATGTCCACCGAGGCGGACCACATGGCTGGGAGGGCCAGGTCCTGAAAAGCCGCAGCGACGCAGATGATGAGGATGACCGGCCAGGGAGAATTGACGCGCGAGACGGCCAGCGCGCAAGAGGCGGCCACGCCCAAGCCAACAGCCCCCTGCAGGCTGCGCCCCCACCGCTTGCTGCCCGTCGAGCGGATCAACACGTCGGACAGCCGCCCGCCCGCCAGACAGGCCACGCCGCCGACCAACAACGGCAGGCCGCTCATGATTTCCGAATCGGAATAATCCACGTGGAATTGGTCCTTCAAGTATTTGGGCAGAAAGGTGACGTAGAAGAACCAACTGAAGTTGGCGGTGAAGGCAGCCACATACAACCAGAGCAGGTTCGGAGAGAAGAAGAGGCGGGCCCACGGGACCTGGGCCGGGGCCTCGTCCTGGTAAATGGACTCCTGTTCTTCGGCCCCGGCGCGGATCAGCGCGCACTCGGCCTGGTTGGCCGAGGCCATTTCCTCAGGCCGGTCCCGGAACCAAAGAAAGAAGAGCAGCGCCCACAACATGCCGGCTGCCCCCAGAATCCAGAATGCGCGCTGCCAGCCTCCCGCCACCCCCACGAGGCCGCCGATGATGGTTGGCGCAATGGCCCCGCCCAACCTGCTGGAGAGCCAAATCGCGCCCTGCGCCGCGCCACGCTCGCGGAAGGGGAACCAGCGGCCCAGCGCCCGCGCGATATTCGGATACGCTCCCGCCTCGCCCAAGCCAAAAAGAAAGCGGACCAGCACCATCGCGCCAACAAATATCCAGGGTTCGGGGCGGGGAAATCCCAAGCCCACCAGGGCCTTCACCCCGCCCGTCAGCGCCGTAAACAAAGACCACCAAAGCACAATCAGCAGGATGATGGCGCGCGGGCGGAACCGGTCGGCCAGCCAGCCGCCGGGCAAACCGAACAAAACGTACCCCAGCACAAACGCCGAGAAAACCCAGCTCATCCGCTCGGTGGCGCGGTCCTGCGCCAGCCTGGCCCGGGCCTCACTGTCATTGGCCAGACCCTTTGCCGCCAGGGTCTGCTCGTCGCGAGCGGAGAGCCGATCGAACTTCAGGTCGCGCTCGATCTCGCCCTGCACGCGCATGATGCAGATGCGGTCAAGGTAGGTCAGGCAGGCCAGCGAACAAAGCAGGGCCAGCACCAGGTAGCGCGCGCGGGTCGGCCGGGGGCCGGTGGCGCCGGCAGGCGCGTTTTCGGTGCCGGCCATCAGATGGATTTCTGCCCCCAAGGCATGGGCATGGTTGGCGGCTTGCGATGGTGGTCGCGGCGAACGTCCAACGGGCGGTTCTTGAAATAGCGGATGAAGCGCAATAGCTGCTTGACAGCTTCTTCATAAGCCTGCTGGCCCTTGGCGGCGGAAGCCAGCTCGGCTGAACCCAGGGTCCCCGTCAGTGAGTAGCTGCTGGTCCAGGAAACCAACGTGGCGGGTCCGGCCGCAAACAGGTCCATCCAATTGAAAGGACTTCCTTCGTCGTTGAGGCTGATCGTGCCGTTGCGGACCTGGTCTTTGCGCACATTGTCCCCATCCAGGTAGAGGTAGAGGGAGGTTTCCAACTCGCAGGCGTGGGAGCAGCCGCCGGGGAATTTGCTCTGGCGCCAGCGGGGGAGGAAGGCCGGGTCCACCGTGAGAAAGCTCCACCAGCCGGCGGCGACGCACTCGGCGTCGGTCTCGAGGTTGGTGCGGCGGGCGACCAGGTCGAGATTGGGCATGTTGGAGCCGTGGCCGTTGAGCAGCAGAATCTTCTTGAAGCCGTGGTAAGCCAGCGACTTGGTGATGTCGAGCACATGGTGGATGAAGTGCTCGAAATCGCTGTTGATGGTGCCTGGAAAATCCAGCACGTGCCCGGTGTAGCCGTAGCAGACCGGCGGCAGGACGAGCAGCAACTCGGGCGCCTCCAGCCCGGCGCCGCGCGAGATTTGCACGGGACAGACCACATCGACGTCCAGCGGCAAATGCGGCCCGTGTTGTTCGATGGCGCCGCAGGGCACGATGCACACCTTGTTCAGCTCGATGGCGTCGTTGATTTCAGGCCAGGTGAGTTTCTCGTAACGATATTCGGTCGCGGCGCGTGTGCTCATCCGAGAAGGTTACGAGGAACAGCAAACCGGCGCAACCTCACAGTAGGAGCGGGCTGCAATTCGGGAAAACGGATCATTTGGATAACTGTCAAGTGGTTTGCAGTCGGCTGTCGTCCCGCAGGGACATCTCGACAATAGCCCGGCGCTTCAGGGACTAGAGTGCCGACATTTGTGCTGCGCCGCGGCCGTCCGTGGACCCCGCGCTGAAAGCGCGCAGCATACCAGCCCAGGGTAACACCCTGGGAAAGCCAGCCTTATTCGGCTCTTGCGCCCTGCAAGGGCGCAGGTCAGGCAAGCCACCCCCGCCCTTGCAGGGCGGGTTGGGATTACGCGATGGCTTTCCCAGGGCGGTTGCCCTGGGCTGATATACCCGCACGCCGTTGGCGTGCAAAATGTCCAAACTCCAGGCCCGGCGCTTCAGCGCCGGGAGGCGGTTCTGAGTTGCGTCCGTCCCGAAGGAAAGGTTGAATCAGTCACGTGTCACACAAAAGACCGCCGCGAGACATGACCCGCATGAGGGCCGGGACCGTGACGCTGGGACTGCTCGGGGCCTGGCTGTTGGCCCCGGGCCCGGCAAACGGCCAGGTCGATGCGCCCGACCAGCATTCGCCGGCCAGCAGCGAAGCGGGTGGATCGAAAACTCCCAAGCCCAGGCCGCTGCACATTGAGGGGGGCAGTGAAGGGATTGTGAAGGCGACCTTGACTGGGCCGGAGTTCCGCGCGCCACAGCTCCTCCAGGGATTTGAGGACTACTACCATCCTCGACTCAGCCGGCTCCGCAAGGACT
>Ga0181524_10001302_pt1 | contig 29002 bp, 28 predicted proteins | sample PEATcosm2014_Bin_34_FD_119761 | JGI IMG/M metagenome (GOLD analysis project Ga0181524, IMG submission 119761) | Peatland microbial communities from MTU Mesocosm Facility, Houghton, MI, USA - PEATcosm2014_Bin05_60_metaG | ecosystem: Environmental > Terrestrial > Soil > Wetlands > Peat | place... | reverse complement strand
TCATTTCCAGAACCAGCTGAAACACTGGGGCATTAACCCCAGCTTCGCCTTTATTGAACAACCGCAGACCAATGGCGTGGCGGAACGCTTTATCCGGATCATCAAAGAGCAGGTCATCTATGGCCGGGTGTTTCAGAATCTTCAGGAGGTGAGGGAGGCGGTCAGGCACTTTGTGGACACCTACAACCGCGAGTGGCTGGTGGAGAAAAACGGCTTCAAAAGCCCCTGGCAGGCCAGGGCCCAGTGGCTCGCCGAAGCCTCACTCGCTCGAGCGGCTTAATAAAAACTTGTGTCCAGAAAACCGGATGCGGTACACAAAACCTGTCAGACTTACCTGCCAGCCCAAATCCGCAAAGCGCGGTGACTCTCTAACCCGTGCCTCCGCCGTGGGTAATCCTTACGGCTAACCTTGTCGGCAGGCGGGGGGCGGCAGGGGGGCTCACTGGGATCCGTGAGCACTAGCAGCAGCTTCCGGGAGGAAAACGCTTCAAAATTAGAGCTTATGGGAAAGCGGCTTTAAGCGGCCTGGCGCGCCCGGAATCCCTTGATCCACTTCATGCCGTGGGGGTCCCTCCCCTCTATAAGGTCGGCAGCTTGCAGGACGCTGACTTCTTGCTTTTTTAACGGGTTGCAGATCGGGCAAGTCAAACCGGCATCCACTGAGACTGCCAGGAAGGCTGCAGTCAGGGTTTCCCGGTCGGGCATGCCAAAGGAGACGTTGCTGGCGCCCATGGTAATGTTGACCCCAAAGCGGTTTACGATCATGCGTATGGCCTCCAGAACCATCTTTGCAGCTCGCCACTCGGTTCCGAGCGTTAAGACGAGAGGATCGATCACGACGTCCTCGGCGGGGATTCCCAGTTTGTCGGCCTCTTCGATGATCTTAGCGGCATTCTGAAATCTTTCGTCAGCGGTCTTGGGAATACCAGTATCTCCGCTGCACAGCCCAATGACCGGGCACCCATAGTCTTTGATCAGAGGCAACACCGCTTTGAGGCGCTTTGTTTCCGCACTTACCGAATTCACCAAGGGTCTGGCACCGTCTTTACAGTAGTAGTTCAGAGCCGCCGCCAGCGTCTCAGTTCTGGGGGAATCGATGCAGATCGGGAAGTCATCCGTTGCCGCTCTGACTTCCTTGATAATTTGAACCATCAGGGCGGACTCATCGGCGCCGGGTACCCCGGCATTCACGTCCAGAATCCCGGCCCCCGCGGCAATCTGGGCCAGGGCATCCTTGCGAAGCATATCGAATATTCCCTCGCTGAGTTCAGTCCGCAGAACCTTTCGGCCAGTAGGGTTGATCCTTTCCCCGATGATCACCACCCCCTGGTCACGGCAAATGCGCACTTCCTTTTTCGCTGATTTAACCACAGTAGTAAGATTTGTCGCCATTGCGTCACACTCCTTCCCGATGGCTAAATTTTCCATATTCCTGATAGGTCAAAATGATCTTGTTCCTCACGTGATCGAGTACTGAGGTGTTAGACCCTGGCCTAAGTGGTCCTCTCGGCAAGTCCATGAGTCTTCGTCTGTCATGCTGGCGCGCTCCGGATCGGAGTCCGGGGCAGGCGCATGGATTCATATTTTCTCAGGATTCCCTGTAACCCCGCTCCCCTCCTTTCGCTGGGGTAAGCTACGCGGGGGTAGGCGATCGTGTGCCCCAACGAATTAAGCGAGCGTGGACCATTAAGTTTTCATTCAGTAAAGTAAAGATCTCCGTGATGACCCTCCCGGTATCAGCACTTTTTAACTGGGAGAGATTTGGTCACGCACGGAGATCTTCATCGGCACGCAAGGAGGATGCTATCCAGGCCTAGCGTTTTAAGCCTTTAAGGGCGAGCATCCTTGGAGCCTGCCGGGCCGGCTGTGGTCAAAGGCGCATCCACGGCAGGCGCCAGGCCAGACAGCCTATTCTACCAATCCTTGATTCCCAGCTTATTGGCTTCTTCCATTACAGCAGGCGCCACCACGGGGGTAACCTCTTTTAGCTTCTGCATGGCGTCTTTCTCGGGAATCTGGAAGGTTCCCGGCACCAGGGTGATCAAACCGTGCTGGTTAATTACGGGAAAACCGTTTTCGATCCAACCCCTGAATCCATCGGTGATATTGATGATATCCCCAGAATAGCCCATCTCCAGCATAACCTTTTTAACCAAGGCGCCTCGGTTTCCACCATTGTTAGGAGTCCCGCCCTTGCACAGCAGGTAGTATGTGGCCGAGGAGTCCGGGGCCTTGTTCGAGAGTTGCCAGTAAGAAAGGCCGTTGTCCAGGCGGATTGCTCCAGGAACATGCCCCTCCTGGAACTCCGATTCCATACGAACGTCCAGAAGCTTAATTTTAGGATTTTTCCAGCCTTCCTGCTCGATCCAGATCTTGTAGAAATCCTTGGAGTTAATTCCTATGCCATACTGGAACGTTAGGGCCCGAAATTTGTTCTGGCCATTCTCGAAAAGCTGCTGTGGCGTCAGTTCTTTCTCGGTATGACGCGGGGTCATGGTTTTGTTCAGTATGTATCTTGGTGGGCGTCCCATGGCCTTGAGTTCTTCTTGAGTCCACGGCTTCTTGACAAACTCCTGGACTTGCTTGTCCGTCCAGTCTTGGGGGTAACCTGCTAAGGGGCCGCCCTTGGCGCCGCCCTGCTCTGCTGCAAAAGCGAGAGAACCAGCAAAGAGAATGGCCACCAAGATGGCAAAGATCGATACGCCCGCGCTTCTCCTAAGCTTTTCCATCTTCACAAAGGCTCCTTTCTTTGGAATGAGAATCTCACAGCTCTCCTGATAGACGACCTGGCCGCAAAATACGATTTCCTCTCCTTTCACCTCCATACCATGGGCTAATAAAATATGTTGTCCCTTGGGCCAAAAAACCGCATCGGTGTGTCAAAGTGTAGTCGCACCGAAAAGAGGCCGCATGGAAGCTACCTATCAATGATGCGCAGTTTGGATTGACCCATTTATTAAATGACACGGACTGGTCTTGAATGCTGTCCGGAAGAGTCTGATTTTTTTATAGGATTTTCCCTCTCCGCCAAGTCCGTATTTGTCCTACATTTTGTCGCTTAAACTAAATAGTCCAAATTAAAAAAAGTGTTAATCATCCAGGTTAGCCAACCAGGGCGCAGGAAGAGGGAATCAAAAATCTTCAGGAAGTTGTGCGGGGATAAAGAAGTTTATCAATGGGTCATGGAGAACCTGTTAAATTTCCTTGGCCCTTTCGGCCGGCAGAAATGCGAGCAAGGTTAAATCCGATGAGGATCGTACCTAATTCAGGTTTCCCTGCCTCCCATCCAAACCTCTCCTTGAGGTAAAGATCGCCCGATCCAAAGGGTGAGGCTGAGAGAACCTCCTCAACGCAGGGAATACCTTCTATTTCAGGGAAGCGCAAGGCCCGAAAAACGAAAACCGGCCGTTGACCGGCTGTTTTCTTGATTCTATCGAAGAAAACGACAAAATTCTTTCCGATGACCTTAACCCCTTCGCTCCTTTTCAATGATTCCAGGCGCTCCTGGTCACATACCTCTTCGCCGATGACCACGCCATCCATTACCCAGGAGAGGCAGGGCTCCGTGGCGTGCCGGAAGTCATTATTGTTCAAAACCACGCAGACCATCTCTCTATCAAGAACGGTTAAAACCCCTTCGTTGAAATACTTGCCTAATCCCCCCAGGCCTCGCTCCTGAAGCTCTTCTTCAAATTGCCTGAGTGTTTGCCGATCGTTCTCATCAATCCAGCCAACATCCAGTATCCCTTTGGTGTCACGCAATGCTTTTTCCACGCTGGGTTTACACTTTTCCAGGTCACAGCAACAATTTCGAGTATGCATGTCAAATCCCAATTAGCTAAGTATTAGGCCGAGCAATAAGATGATTAATTTTTATATTGAGGCATGTTTTCCAGTAAATATCTGGAAATAAATCCGGTTTACAATGACGACTCCGTAAGAATCTCTTCGTTATGGTCATCAATTCCATTTGATTGTTGGGGCGCTTGCCACCCAAAGCAATGCATTTGAAGTCTGGTTAATAGCCAGGGAGGACAGCCAGTTGACGAAGATGTTTGCAGTTTTTGCAGATGGGAAACGAGCATCAATTTTTTCCATCTCACATTATGCCAGAATATTAAGAGATTATATAAACTAAATTGGTCAAATTATAAAATGCTTTTTTTCTGGTAGGTTAGCCAAACATACCCAGAAAGGGAACATTCATTGAAAGCCAAACGGCTTCCAGAAGTTGACCACAAGTTTATGCGGGGCCGAATCCACCCTGCTCCGGGGCCACAACTTCCGGCCAAGGCCGGCCACAAGGGATATTTCGGTTGCCGAACCCGGAAGAACCGGTTTCTAGGGGCAGTTTTCCATGCCAATAGGGAACAGGTTTCGTTGATCATCTTTAATGCTAAAATGAGAGTGAAGGGATTCCGGTCCATGGACGCGCCTAAGTTTGAAAAGGCTCTGCGGGCATGAGTGGTAATATGGGAACTACCGGAAAAGGCAAATCAGACCCCTCCCTCTTGAAGGCCCTCGCTTTCCTGATCATGGCCATGCTTCTGGTCGTTCTTCTCCTTCTGGCGCTTATCCGGCAGGACCGTCAGCCTTGGAAAACCTATCAAGAAGCATACCGCATAAGCCGAGCCCATAAACTGACAGCAGCGTTGAAAGGTACGCTTTCTGAAGCGGAGATACGGGACAGATTTGAAACCATAACCCATGAGCCCTCTCGGGTGAAAGAACTGAGGCCAATTATTACCGGCAAGGTGGAAAGATGCCTCACCTGCCATGATGGCCTGGAGGAGGCTGGTCGTTCCCATCCAGTGGAGGAATTCGGTTGCGTAATCTGCCACGGGGGTCAGGGCATTGGGGTGACGGTGGATATTGCCCATCAAGGTCTCATCGGTGGCCGGAATCCATCAGACCTGAGAGTAGCAAGCCAGACCTGCGGCAGATCGGGGGGGCAATGTCATGCGGAACAAAAATTGGAAGCCCAAAATTCGGTGGAACGGGTGCGTTCCGGCATTATGGCGACCATGAGTGGAGTCATAGCCAGCCTGCGCTACTCGTGGGCGGCTCAAACCTCAGATGAGGCCCGGTATGCTTCCGTCGGAGTTAAAAATGCCGCTCCCCAGCCCGGCAGTTTAGCTGATTTATTGACGATTCCCCAGATGGGTCCAATATCTGGAAATAACCCTGCCAATCCCAGGGGACCAGTCCCGGCCTCTTCGGGAGAGCTTGCCGACGATCATTGGCGCAAGCTCTGTGCCTCGTGCCATCTCTGGAACAAGAAAGAAAGCGGCCCCTCGGCCCACTCCTCAGGCTGCGCCGCCTGCCACGCGCTCTATAACCCCAAAGCCACTTACGAGGGCGCTGATCCGACCTTACCCCAGGACAAACCTGGTTATCCGAGACTTCACCGCCTGACCACCGCCATACCGGTGAACCAATGTCTGCGGTGCCATAATCGCTCCGGACGTCTAGGAATTTCTTACACCGGTCTGGAAGAGGCAGACGGTTACGGCACCCCTTACCGGCAAGGGCGGCCCAACCTGGAGGTCCTCTCAGGAGGTAGAGATGTACGGCATTTAGTCCCTGACATTCACTTTGAACGAGGACTGGCCTGTATAGACTGCCATTCCGGAAAGGAGGTCATGGGTGATGGCAACATTTATAGCCACATGCGCCAACAGGTCGAAATTCGCTGTGGCGATTGCCATGGCAGCTTCGGTCGGCCTCCACGTACCAAGATCTTGAGTGCAGATGAGGAAGAGGCCATCTGGAGAGCCAGGGCTCTGGGCCTGCCCGATCTACGGGGCCGGGAGGTGGGACTTACCCGGCGGGGAACGGCTATTTTGAATCTTCGAAAAGAGAACGGCAAGATGATCCTTTGCAGCAAACTGGACCAGAAAGATCACCTTTGCCCGACCATTACCACTAACAAGGATCATGGCATTCCCGGCCATGGCGTGGATCGCATGGAATGCTCGGCCTGCCACTCCCGCTGGGCGCCCCAGTGTTATGGCTGCCACGACTACCGGCATCGTGGCGAAAATGCCATGGATTCCGAGACCGGAGTCAAAACCGAGGGATTATGGCAAGAGACCAGGGACTATTATCGGTTTGACAAGCCCACCCTGGGAATCAATTCACGCCAAAGGGTATCCGTAGTGGTACCTGGCTGCCAGGTGGTTTATACCGAGTTGGCTCCAGATGGAAAAGTTTTGGCCGGTAACGATAAAAGGGTGTTCATGGGCGCGGGAATAGGTCACGGTATTGTCTCGACCCCCCTCTCGCCTCATACGACGCGCACCGAGGTTCGCTCCTGCCAGGAGTGTCATGCCGACCCGAAGACCCTGGGTATTGGGCAGGGATTGTTCCAGGCTGGTAAGAGATGGAAAGAGAACACTTTCGTTTCTTTGTTGAAGCCGGATATCAATCCTCTGGGTTTTGCCTGGGAGAGCCTTATCGATCCGCAGGGGCGCGCTTTGGCATCCACGACACATGTCGGGGCGCGCCCTTTTAATGCGGAAGAATTGAAACGCATTCTCGAGGTGGCCCCCTGCCTTCCCTGCCATGGTCGTTATGATGATCCGATCTGGTCGAATCCAGCGGCTGCCTTCGCCAGGGCCAAATTACCTTCCCATCAGCAACAGGTGGGCCGCAGGTTGGGCGGAACTGAAAATTGAGGATTCTGGCAAGCCTAAGGCTATCGATTGGTCTCTGCATCTGGGTTGGAGCTGTATGGGCCTCGCCCTGCCTTGGTTCCCCTGCTCAGCTTAAAGGGCCGGGGTCAGATCATTCCCTATCTGGCCCTGTGTGTCCCGGTGGCCATAAAGACAAGTCGGATTGCGCCTGTGCGCCTGGGGGGCTCATAAGCGACCCTGCAGATTTCACTAATTCTGCTTACACCTGCGGCCGCTGTCATGATGATCAGGACCGATGGGTAAAGCGAACCCTCATGGCCACCGCGAGCGGGATCATCAACCAGACTCGGTTTCTCTGGGGAGCCCAGCCGGATGCAGGGCCACGATATGCGGCTGCGGCAATCGCAGGGCTGCAACTTCTGCCCACTGGAGAAGACTCGGGCGCCCTGGCGGACGACCTGCTCCGCCGCCGCTGCCTGCGCTGCCATCTCGGGACTTCCGGCCCGATGCGCGAAGCAGGGCACGAAGACGGTACGATTGCCGGAGCCGATTGTGCGGCGTGCCATATCGTGAACGGCAGCGAGAGAATTGCGGGAGACCAGAAACTGCCCGGGAATGGAGATAAGCCCAAGTCTTATCGCCTGACTACAGCCGTGCCCACTTCCCAGTGCCTCCACTGTCACCGCGGCAACCACGCGGGTGCCGATTACGCAGGACTTTTCGAGCGGGATCACTCGATATCCTATAACTTCGAGGCGACGGACCCCGATTTAGTTCCTCACCTCTATAGCCACTCGTATCACTTCCTTCTGCCTGATATTCATTACGAGCGAGGGATGCATTGCATCGACTGCCACCCAGTGGAGGAAATCATGGGCGAGGGAACCATCCACTCTCAATCTCAGGATCAGGTTGGCATACGGTGCACGGACTGTCATGGCCTGCCGGGGAAACCGCCGCACACCCGCCGGGTGACCATTGCCGACAAGCGGGCCCTGCGGGCGGCCCGCGCCAATCCCCACTACGATCTCCAACCCGGGCAAAAAGTTATGGTCACCTCAAAAGGCCAGCTGCTGACGAACACCCAAGAAGAAAAAGAAGGCAGGTTCCTGCTGGTATCCAAGGTTGATGGCAAAATACACCAAATTCCGACCCTTTCCCGAGGAGGTCCAGGGAAAGGGCCGCTTGACCATCGCATCCCCGGCCACCTGAATAACATGGAGTGCGCCACCTGCCATGCCGCCTGGACTTTTCAGGATCTCGGGTTGCACCTGACGCGGCTCGATTCCGCCGATTACGAGCCGTGGATCTGGCTCACCCAGCAAGATGATCCACAGGTTCGACAGGTTCTTAGGGAGGAGCTGGTGAAGCCGCCGGACCAGAGAAATTTGCCGAGATCTTGCGACTATCTTACTGGCAAATCGTCGCCTGGCCTCTGGCTGGCAGGCTACTCCAGGCGCAGCTGGGAGGGGATCATTTTGGGCATCAATTACCGTGGGCTGGTAAGCGTCTTCAGACCTCAATATCAGTATTGGGTCAGCCGGGTAGATCCCGGAGGGCGGGTGCTCATGGATTCTGTCACCCCTGCCACGGCGGATGGACGGGCGGCACTTGCCTGGAACCCTTATGCCCCCCACACGATCAGGCGCCAGACCCGTGCTTGCTGGGACTGCCATGGAAATCCGCGCGCCTTGGGCTTGGGGCAGATGTTGATCCGGGCTAAGGATGCGCAGCCGCTACGGCTGACCAGACCAGCCGCCGATGGTCTTGGCATAGGGTTCGAGCTGGATCAGGTGATTGATGAGCAGGGTCGAAGCCTACAGATCACCACCCGGCCTGGAGCCGCATTTCTCGACCAGCAGCGGCTTCAGCGGCTAGCCGCGAGTAATCCCCTTTATGTGAAATACCTTTTGGAGTATTATGCGAACAAGGAAGCCTATGGAGATTCTGTGGGTTTCAAAGCCCCCAACAAGTGAGGAGGGCCAGGGTGCAGCCCATGGCCAGAAGAATCGCCAGATGGATGCTGAAGCGGTACCGTTGCGCCGAATCAGGCTGGCCGGCGCCGGGAAGCCAGGGCAGGACGGCGAGCAGGCACAATGAGGCGAGAGGGATAATCAGTCCTGCCCAGACGGCTGGCAGGTAGCGCAGCAGTACCTGGAGCCAGATAATGAGCCACGGAGCGGTTATTTCGCCAACGCCTTCATTCTCCGGGGTCACCATGGAATAGCCTGGCGGCCAGAGCAAGGCCAGCCCCACAAGAATCAAGGCCAGGAGCATTCCGGCAAGCAATTCTCTGACAATGAGTTCTTTGCGTCTGGCAAATCTTGAACGGCTTCCCGGCATTAGTTACCATCTTGCTGGATAGGAGTTTTCGGTTGGGAAATGTTAAAGACCTTAGCAAACTTGTTAGCCAATTGTTAGCCAATTATATGTTACCAATTGAAAAAAACAAGCATTCCGAGTCTCGCTGGGGACGCCGCGGATTTTTGCTCTCCATGGGTTGGGCCCTGGCGGGGCTGGCATTTGGCGGTATGATCTGGATGACCGGGCGTTTCCTCGGAGGGGCTCGAGCCCGCTCAGATCCGGAACCGGCAAATTTCGGCCCCCCAGACGCTCACCGCATTGGAGCAGTGGCCAAATTGGGCAGGGTAGTCCTTTTGCGAGATGAAACCGGTTTCTGGGCTGTAAATGCCGTCTGTCCCCATTTAGGCTGCCAGCCTGCCTTTGATGAGAACCGGCGGATATTTGTCTGCCCATGCCATGGGAGTCAGTTCGACTCGGAGGGGCGCTTCCTGGCGGGGCCCGCTAACAGTCGCATGAGTCTGGCCGCTTTGCGTTTGGACACCCAAGGGGCGCTGGTCGCCTATCCGAAAGAAGAGGCCCCGGCTGGTGACCGGTTTAACCCATGAGATTCGATAAGTTCTTGGAGCACCTCCATCCGGCCAAAATTTCGGAGGACCGCATCCGAATAAGCTCCACGTTTTGTCTTGGCGGTGCGGCTTTTTTTCTTTTCATTACCCTCGGCGTTACCGGCCTGCTTCTCGCCATTTACTATCTGCCCAGCGCGGAAGGCGCCAAAATGGGGCTCCATGATCTGACCTATGTGATTCCCTTCGGCTGGCTCATCCGCTCCCTTCATTTTTGGGCCGGCCAGCTTATGCTCGTTGTTATGCTGTTGCATACTATGCGCGTGGTCGCGGCGCGTGCTTACCTACCCCCACGGCAGGGAAATTGGCTGATCGGGGTGGCACTCTTGCTCATTTCCGGTGGTCTCGATTTTTCCGGCTACGTGCTGCGTTGGGACTCGCAAACTTTTTGGGCGGCTCAAGTAATGTCCCAGCTTCTTGACCGGGTGCCGCTATGCGGCCATGAACTGCAACAAATCCTCCTGGGCGGACCTCAAATCACCGAGTCCGGACTCCTGCGCTTCTATGCCTTTCATTGCCTCTGGGGACCGATGCTGTGCTTATCATTGATCATGTACCACTTTTGGCGGGTCAGGCGTGACGGGAACCTGGGAAAGCCGCTCTGAAAACCGGATAAATCACCGGGATGCCAGTAGTGTCCGGCAAGGTTTAGGCTATGAGGCAGGTTCTACTGATGCGAGAGATAGATGGCCGTTTTAAAATAATCGCCCCCAGGGAAGATTGCTGGGAGGACCTAAGGTCACCTGCTCATACAAAACATTTATTGGTCCAGATGATTCGTCCAAGAGTCTACCAGATCGCCGCCAGCCATGAAGATTGTAACCCGAACTCTGGGAAAATTGACATTCCGCCCAAATTTGCGTTATCAGTCCTCGACGAGAAAATTTGGCTTCGAGAAGAGGACCGTTTGGGAGATTTTACTCGGGCAAAGAGGCTCCAAAACCTCGTTGGGCAGAAATAGCTATGGATGCGCCATAATCTCGGTTAGGAGGGTTAATCATGGCCAAAAGGGCGATAAATCTCTTTGTGTTGATAATTCTTTTTATGGCGTTACCTATTGCTGCGTCAGGAGGATCTGATGAATTCAAACCTGGTTCAGAGCCAGATGGTTTCAGGGGCATAAAGTGGGGAACGGACATATTAACATTGAGAGGGATGGAATTAATAAAAGACGGTGGATTGGAAAAATATTACAAGAAAAGAGAAGATAATTTGACAATAGGAGCTTCTCATCTTAGCGATATCACATATGTTTTTAGGGGTGGTAAATTTGTAACTGTAATAATACGTACAAAAGGTGATGTAAATTATGGTTATTTAAAAGATGCTTGTTTCGAGAAATTCGGAAAGGGATGGAGAACAGCGGCTGATGAAAAATTAGATATACAATCATTTGCATGGTTTGGGGATGCAACATGGGTGAGCCTTAAGTATGAAAAGGTCAAGGATGAAGGAGTCCTTACGTTTTCTCAAATTCCAAAAGGAGGTTGTTAAAAGAGACGGATTGGTAGAGGTTGTTTGGTCTTAGGTTAGGGTTTGAAGCTCAAGTCTTTATTTCCACCGTGGCGGAGCTGAACAAGGCCAAGAGCGAGATACTGGTACAGGCATACTCGGTTACCTCAAAACCCATCGCGAAAGCCCTGGTGGACGCACATAAACGGGGAGTGCACACGGAAATTATCTTGGACAAATCCCCGGGATGCCCCTCTGGTCATAATCCTAAGAAAGGTCTTTGATCGCGATCAGCTCTGGATGGGAACTGTAGGACAAAAACCGACCGGTGACAGTAAGTATATCCTATGAAAAAATAGGACTCTTCCCGATAGCGGTCCGATGCAGGCTTTGGCATCTAGTAATAAAAAAGTACTGAAGATCAGCGGTCAGGTGCCGATTTAAGGCTTATCTAAGAAAAGGAGCGACTAATGAGGCTGGAAAAGATTATTTTCATCGGATTATGTCTAGTTTTGAGTATAGGGCTCATCTTTCTGAATGTGGGGATATGCCAGCAAACCAAGCCAGATGAATCAGGAACACAACAGCCTGCGGTTTCGCCCGAAGGCAAGGCGCCGGCTCCAAAGTCGCCGGGTTCGACACCTGCAAAGGCGCCCGAGCAATGCAAACCGGAAAGTAAGCCAGCGGTTCCAGCGAAACCTCCGGAAAAGGAGCCCGGTAAGGTTGAGTCCAAGGAGGGATGTTAGCCCTGTGCTTTCTGACACCCTCATCTGAAATCGAGAGCGTTGGCACTTTATGAACGCTCGGTAATAGTCCGAAGATGAACACCTCGACTGGAAAGGACGTCCATGCTGAGGTGGAAGGCTCGCCTCTCTCGTTGGCCTGAGTGCGTTGCCCGGGATTAATCCTCATTTTTGCAAACGCGCCCCGGCAAGTGTCAGATTTGGCTTCCTGACATTGCCAAAATAATAAGTAAGTTTCGCACCAAGTATTAATGGGAGCGGAAAAGAGATTAAATTCCTCCTCACCCTCACCCTTTGTGGGAGAGGGGATAAAGCTGGAACCGATCGCCCAGGAAAACCGTCTGGGGCGCCGCGCAGCCCCCCAACGCCATATACGGCCGCCAACCCCCGTAAAGTAGGACAGATACCGACCTTGTGATGGCAAAATGTCCTATAATATAATCAGACTCATGCGGACAATATTTCCCCTGAGCTTATGCTTATATTTAAAGAAGGGAGGACCGCGCTCCTTAATGTCTTCGTAAAAGGGGAGGGCTGTGGCAGGAAAGGTGGCAGAGGCTTTGCCGTCATGGGAGTTCGCAGCTAAAAACTTAGCCGAAAGAGAGGTGTGCGACATGAAAAGGGCAATGGTTTTCGGTTTCTTCGCAGTATTGGTGGCAAGCATGGCCTTGGGCGCAGGTCCAGCATTCGCGGCGGAGAGTTTCACGGTGGGCTGGCAACCGTATTACATTGACAGTTACACGCCCGCGATTATTCAGGAGCTCCATTTGACGGAAAAATACCTTCCCGGGGTGGATGTCCAATACCAGGAAGGTTTACACACCGCCCTGTTTGCGGCTAGAGTTCTGGCGGGCCGGATCCAGGTGGGGTACGGGGAGTCTAATCCCTTAAACATCGTCTGCAGCAATCGGGCACAAGGCGAGGTCCGGGAAGTTTGCTGCACCAGCAACTCCGCCGCGGGTCAGCGTTGCGCCTTGTTGATGGCCAGGATAGATGCTCCTGACTTCAAGACGCCCTTGGAAGCGATGCAATGGCTGAATGGCAAGACCGTCGCCTCCCCGTGGGGCAGTTGCGCCGACAAGTTCATGCGGATAGCCATGGAAAAGCTGGGGATAAAGCCGGCTGATTATCTCAACCAGAGCATTGAAATCATCAGCACGAATTTGCGGGTCAAGAAGATTGACGCCGCCGCCGTGTGGGAGCCGACCGCCTCGAGGGTAGGCAACCTGGCGGGCGAGGGAATCGCCAAGATCGTCGCTAACGGCGCGGTCTGCGGCGATAGAGATGTCGGGATGATGATGATGCGCGGCGATTTCATCGATAAACATCCCGATCTGGCGAAAGGTTGGCTCAAGTGTGAACTGGAAGCCGAGCAATTCATGACCAATCCCCAGAATCGGGAAAAAGCCGTGGAGATGATAGCCAAACACGCGGTGGGGATGCCCAAGAGGGTCATCTGGTTCGGTCTCTACGGCGAGATCCCCAAGAACGTTGGTGGAGTTAACCCCAAAACGGTCATGCCATTTATCGTTGATGCTGACCTCGACAAATACATTCATGACCTTTATAAATTCCAGGTCGGGCAAAAGGAGGTTTCTACCGAGGCCCCCCCTGGCAACCTCATCGATGACCATCTCACCCGGGAGGTGCTGAAGGAAGCCGGTCTGACCTCGCCCATCGGCGAGATCGTCGCGGCCCCGGCTGATCAAAACCCATTCAAGAAGTAACGGGTTTTAAGTTTTGGCGCCTTACACCTCTGGCCTGGATGACGGAGGGCTTTCAGGCCAGAGGATGCCGTATGCAAACGAAGTCATTTTAGGGACACACCGAGAGTGCCAATGGAACGAGACGAATTAGACAAATCAATAGAAGCCCAGTCTCTGGCCGAGCAGGGAACGCAACCCACTTTGCCTGAAGAGGAGAGGGAGCCCCTGACCTGGGAAATAATGTTTAGCCGCATCAAGTACGCCCTGAGAACATCGGCGCCGTACCTGGGGGTAGTGGGATTATTGTCCACCTTGCTCGCCTATTGGCTGCTGACGGAAGTCATTAAGGCGCCGCTGTTCGACAAGGTTCCCGGTCCGGTCGCCGTGGCGAGTGAATGGTTTTCGCATCATCCTATGTTCAGGATATCCATCTATAGCGGCATATATTATAAGCACATTTGGGCAAGCTGCTGGCGGATTATCCAGGCTTTTACCCTGGCGACCGTCCTCGGTGTGCCGCTGGGATTGTTCATGGGGTGGAAAAAGGTCTTCAAGGATTATACCTTTCCGTTTTTTGAATTGATTCGGCCTATCCCCATGCTGGCTTGGGTGCCGCTGGCGATTCTGATGTTTCCGGGCTATGAAGCCAGCGTTATTTATGTGACCTTCCTGGGCGCCTTTTTCGTCACCACCCTGAACACTCTTCTCGGCGTCGAGTCCATCGATGAGGTCTACTTCAGGGCGGCGCGCTGCCTGGGGTCCAGGCCGCGACATCTCTTTTTCCATGTTATCGTGCCCGGGGCTCTGCCGTTTATCTTCACCGGGCTGCAGATCAGCATGGGCTACTCCTGGTTTTGCCTGGTGGCCGGAGAGATGATCGCCGGTAAGTATGGGCTGGGTTATCTTATCTGGAACGCCTACATGGAGTTCCAGGAGCCAGTGCTGATAATCGCCATGATCACCCTGGGATTTTTGGGATGGTTCAGCAGCGCCTTGATCCGCCTGGTGGCCAGGCGCTTGATGCAATGGCAAGTGAGGGAGATAGCTGGATGATACTCAGTCAAATCCTAGGGGGAAAAGGCGGGGCGCTGGCAAAAAAAGCGGCAATCTCCTCCGAAGCCACAGCAGGAAAGATCAGCATTCGGGACGTGTCCATTGTCTACGACCCGGAAGGGGCCCGCGTTGTCGCAGTCGATGGCTGCTCCCTGGAAATTCCGGCTGGAGAGTTCTGTGTCATCGTGGGTCCGTCCGGCTGCGGGAAGACGACCCTGCTCAATGCCATCGCCGGATTCCATGGGGTCTCGTCCGGGGAAATCTATATGGACGATCAATTGCTCTGCTCGCCGGAGATGACGACGGAGCCCGGAGCCGACCGCATCGTGGTCTTTCAGAACGGCGCGCTCTTCCCGTGGAAGACGGTCCTGGATAACGTCACCTTCGGGCCCCTGATCCAGGGAAGGATGACCCGCAAGGAGGCCAGAGAGGCGGGTCATGAGCTTCTTCTCCAGATGGGCCTGAGCGGAATTTCGCACCGGTATCCGAGCGAGATCTCTGGCGGGATGCGCCGCCGGGTCGAGATTGCCCGGGCCATGATGAACGATCCCAAGGTGTTGCTGCTGGATGAGCCCTTCCGGGCCATGGACGCCCTGACCAAGACGGTGATCCAGAAATACCTCCTGGATGTCTACGATGCTTCCAATAAGACCGTTTTCTTCATCACCCACGACCTGGAGGAGGCCATTTTCCTGGGCACCAGGGTCATCGTGGTCACCAGCCGGCCGGCCCAGGTCAAGAAGGTTATCAACATAGAAATACCTCGGCCACGCGACTTCCGGGTGCTCTCATCCGAATATTATCGGCACCTGAAGGAGGAAACCCTGGAAGCGGTCCACGAAGAGGCCCAGAAGGCCTTTGAGGCCGGCGAACGGGAGATGGCTTAGCCCAGAGGCGGGATTCCAACTGGCGGCTGCGCCAGTTAAGAGGAAAAATTTTATATGTCGGCGCCACTGAAGAATTCCAAGAAAGGCGTCCTCGGTAAAAAGGTCAAGGGGTTTCTGGCGACCAAGTCAGCATGCCGGGGAATTTTTTCTATCGTCGTAGCCTTGCTCATCTGGGAGCTCGGCACGAGATACGGCCTGCCAGTCCTCAGTGCTATTCCGCCTCCGAGCGCGGTTCTGGTCTCTTTCAAAGAGTCCTTCGTTGACCCGTGGTATTGGGGTTCCTGGGAGAGTAGCTTTCAACGGATTGGCCTCGGCTTCATTTTCGCCCAGATCATCGGCATTCCCCTGGGGCTGCTCATGGGAACCAGCCGCTACTTCCGGGAATTGAGCCTGCCAGTATTCGAGGTGTTGCGGCCCATCCCGCCCCTGGCCTGGGTTCCCGCCTCGGCCCTTTTCTGGCCGACCCCTGAGGAGAGTATCGTTTTTGTCACCTTTCTGGGCGCTTTTTTTGTGACTATCCTGAACATCGTGGGCGGGGCCCGGAGCATCGACGCGCGCTACGTCCGGGCGGCCGTTTCCCTGGGGTCCAGCCGCAAAGATATCTTCTGGCGAATCGTTCTTCCCGCGACCTTGCCCAGTATCATCGTGGCTATGACGGTGGGCATCGGCGTCTGCTGGAACACGGTGGTGGCGGCCGAGATGCTCGCCGGCCACTCCGGCCTGGGGTTTCTGACCTGGCGGGCCTATGTGACCTTCTCTTATCCCTTGATCGTGGTGGGCATGATCAGCATCGGCATCGCCGGCTACATTTCCAGCGCTATTATCCGGCTTCTGGGCAGTCGTATGACGCCATGGCTCAAAACCAGTTGATGCCGGTGAAAAATTGTAGAGGATGACTGAAATGCCGCAACCAATTTCCAATGGACAGGACGGCCACTACCATGTCCTGGCGCAGGCCGCTTCGGCCGAGATGACTGTAGAGCATGTGTGTAAGAGCTATGGGCTCAAGCCCGTGGTTAAGGTGCTGGACGATTGCTCCTTGGTGTTAGAGAACCGTAAGCTCACGGTTTTGATCGGTCCTTCGGGCTGCGGTAAGAGCACCCTGATCAATATCCTGGCTGGCTATGAGAGGCCGGATTCGGGAACGGTCACCATCGACGGCCAACCGGTCAAGGGACCGGGGCGCGACCGCCTGGTAGTCTTTCAAGAAACCGCTCTCTTCCCCTGGATGACCACCTTTCAGAACGTCAGCTACGGGCCCAGGGTTCGGAAGGAAATGAGCAAGGAAGGTCTGCAAGCTGAAACGATGAAGTTGCTTAAGCTGGTCGGGCTCGAAGCATTCGCAGACAAGTACCCCTCACAACTTTCGGGCGGGATGATGCGAAAGGCCGAATTGGTCAGGGCGTTGATCAACCGACCGAAGGTCATGCTCATGGACGAGCCGTTCCGGGGACTGGACGCGATGACCCGGAAACTGATGCAGGAGTATTACGCCCGTCTCTTCGAGACCAAACCCGGGACCAACCTGTTTGTTACCACAGAGATCGATGAGGCCATTTTCCTGGCGGACCGGCTCGTAATCATGAGCAACCGGCCGGCCAGCATCAGGAAGGTCATCGACATCAATCTGCCCAGGCCGCGCCAGTTCCAGATGCTCACTTCCAAGGAATATCTGGAATACAAGAGGGATGCCCTAGAAATACTTTATGTGGAAGCCATGAAGGCCTTTGCCAGGGGAAAGCAGGACGCCGCCGACTTTATGGACGCATATTCAAAGACCGCAGGCAATCCTTGAGGATGGCTCATTCATCCCGAACTCTTCCGGGTACCGGAGACGACCTCTCGGCTTGAACAGGCGCGCTGGTGCTGGCGTCTTGCCGCGGGATGCTGAATGGCAGAACACTGCACCTAAGTTGACATCATTGTTCGAAATATTTATAATTTATGATGTGTAGACGTAATCTAAGATAGTCATCTGGCAATAACCGCAGGGTCCCCTATCTCCTTTCGGCATAAGGCCTCGGGCATTGCCTCCAGGAGATTTATGATGGCAATTAACGCTCCATTTATTAATGAATTTAAGAAGGGCTATCACATTCTCTTCCGAAAGCAATGGCCTCCAATTGTGGGAGGGTTATTGATAGGACTCCTTGCCATACTGATTGAGGCCTGGTCGCGGCCTTGGGGCATTGTGGCAGGAATCCGCAATTGGGCCGATTGGCTCTTTTATGGAGTGGGCCTGTACGCCCAAAAGCCGGATAACCCCTTCCTCTTTTCCCCTTCCGTGATGGATCTGGGCCTTATCCTGGGGAGCTTTGCCGCGGCGCTTCTGGCCAAAGAATTTGCCTTTCGCATGCCTCCGAAGCTCGAAACATATAAGGGCTTTTTTGGGGGGCTGTTCATGGGAGTGGGCTCCTCGCTGGCTCTGGGATGCAACGTCGGAGCTTTTTATACTCCCCTCGCCAACCTGTCCGCCAGCGGTTTCTTAATGATGATCGGGTTAATCTTCGGCGCCTATCTCGGACTCCGCTATATCCTCTGGGAACTGGAAAACCTTCCTTCCCCCAGTCCCGCGTTAGCCGCAACTTCTCAAAAGCAGCCCCCATCGTTCGATTGGAAGATGACTCATCCCTATTTAGGCGCCGTGGTTTTGGTTGGTCTGGTGCTCGCGGCGCATTTCTATGGCAGGTATTCCAATGTCGAAGTTGGCGGATTGCTGCTCTTTGGGGCCGCTTTTGGGATCGTGATCCAGCGTTGCCGCTTCTGCTTTGTCCGCGCCTTCCGGGACCCCTTCATGACCGGTGATGCTGAAATCGGTAAAGCCGTGGTCATCAGTCTCATCGTTGCCGTCATCGGGATTACGGTGCTCAAGGCGAAAGGCTTTAGAAGCGAGTCCATGTATGTGGTGCCCAGCTTCGGCTGGGGCTCCCTGGTGGGAGGAGTCATTTTTGGCATCGGCATGGTCGTCGCCGGAGGTTGCGGCAGCGGAACCCTCTGGAGAGTGGGTGAAGGGAATCTAAAGTTATGGATTGCCTTGTTTGCTTTTGCCACCTCCAACTCCCTTTTGACTGTCTGGCTGCGATCCTGGGGAATAAGACAAAAACTGGGAACAGCAGTCTTCCTGCCCAACTATTTCGGTTGGGAAGGGGCCATCCTTGTGGTCGTTGTCATTTCTCTGATTTGGTATCTGGTTCTTGCCTGGAATGAACAGACCAATAAATTCACCGTGGAGCTGTGACGGTGACGCGCATCGTGGAACTGCGCCTTGCCGGCTGCTAAATGAGGATGTTAGCAAACAATAAAGGGAAACTCGCATGGATGACATCAAACCCGATGAAGTTCTGGATTGCAGGGGCCTTAGTTGCCCTATGCCAATTCTAAAGATTAAGAAAGCCATGGCAAACATGAGCGCCGGCCAGGTCTTGGAGGTCTTGGGAACCGATCCCGGAACCCGGAATGACCTCCCTGCCTGGGCCAAGCGGACAGGGAACGAGTATCTTGGCGAGAAAGAAGGAAGCGGTTTCATTCACTTTTTTGTTCGAAAAGCCTAGTATCAATTGCAACCAGAGTTTTTTGATCTGGAAGGGGAATGATGGAAGAAACCTTGGGAATAATGGTAGCCACGCAGGATTCTCTGGAACACCTGCTGGGATTGGTGGCCGCGGCTGAAAGGAAAGGAGTGCCCATGATTATCTTCCTGACCGCGGAGGGAGTCTTGCTCTCCCAGGATCCCCGCTTCGGCGAACTTGCGGGCCGGGCCGAGATATCTTTGTGCGATGTTAGTTTTAAAGGCTTTGGACTGAAAGGGGAAGTGCCTGGTCTGGGGTGGAAGGATTTCGCCACCCAGGCTAGGCACGCGGAAATGCTGGCAGACTGCAAGCATTATGTCATGCTCTGAGGGTAGTTAAACATGCCTGCAAAAAAAGTGGCGATCCTGGCGCGCCACCCCCATCGCCAATATGAGGCATTGCGGTCCAGCCTGGGGTGCCTCCTGGAAAACCATGAGGTGACTTATCTGGTGCTGGATTACGAGGTAAAACTGGACGTGGCCTTTAGCGATAACCTGGGGTTCCTGGATGAAATGGAAGGGACCCGCTTCAGCAATTATCCGGCCAACGTGGAGAAGCATGGCTTCGGCTATCTTAGCCTGGCCCAGATGGGGGAGTTGCTGCGAGAACAGGACATCATCATTCCTTTCTGAGAGGAAATATGAAGATTTTACATGTGTTCCGGCATCCGCCGGATGAGGTGGTTCGGGAATTGGCGGCTATCATTTCCCGGGAGAGAGAGGCCACCGAATTTCCGCTGTACCAGGATGCGGTTGATTATGATCTGCTGTTGGAGTTGGTACTTAGCAACGACCAGGTAATTTCCTGGTGGTAGGAAGAAGAAATATAAACCGATGGCGGAGGGAAAAAGCTATTTCATCTTCCGCTATTTCCCGATAGATAGGCCATCCGCTCAGGAAAATAGCCTCAATAGCTTGAAGCCTCCATCCGTATGCCTGCCGGGACCATCTGTAGAAAGATCTCTTATTCCCGGTTATAGCAACATCTCGAAGTTGACATCGTTGTCCCGTTTGGGCAATGCGCCAATGAATAGTGCGAGGGCGCAAGGCGCACCCCTACCATGCGCAAGGGGCGCGTCTTGTTCCGCCGGCACGCCAAGCTTGCTTCAGCCATACCCGCTTGCGTTGATCTTGACACCATTCAGCAAAATGACCTCCATCTCAGAGGCGCCAGGTGCGCAGACCCGGCCTTTCTGAGATACTGTTGAGGATTCAACTGATCCAGGCAGCCGGGCCGTCCCGGTGGGGGAAAGGGAAGGATGAAGTCGCACAACCGCATACTCCTAGCCATGTTTTTTTCCATGCTCGTAGGATATATGCCCTGGTACAACTTCTCCGCGGTGGTCAAATACCTTTCCGAAGAATTTCACCTGAACGCTGCCGATACCGGTTTCATTCTTTCGGCATTTCAGGCTGGTTATGTCATCGTGGTCGTGGGTATCGGATGGCTGGCGGACAGGATAAGCCTGAAGAAAATCCTCTTTTTCGCTACCTTCGGCACAGGATTGTTTTCGACCCTGTTCATCTGGGGCGCTCAAGGTAAGCTGAGCATTCTGGCGTTCCGGCTGCTCACCGGCCTTTCCGCAGGAGCAATCTACATTCCCGGGCTGGCGCTCCTCTCCAGATGGTTTCCGCCCCAGCGCCGCGGGGCCGCCCTGGGTATATACAATGCGGCACTTGTCGGGGCCTACGCCGGGGGATACCTGGTGGCTTCCCATCTTTCCGTGGATTATGGCTGGAAAGCTGGGATTTTCTGGACATCGATTCCGGCGTTTCTTGGCGCCTTGGTGATCCATTTCTTCGTAAGCGATTTCCCACAGGAATCGGTAGAATCGACCCCGAAAGGAGGATCCGGTCAGTCGCTCCACATCCCTGCAGCGACGCCACCTGGCGCTGAGGACTGTGACCTGACGCCGGCTTGCGGCCCCGGTGCAGCCGCCGGAAAAGGCCTTGCCGCCCCTGCTGGCGGTTTTGTAGGACCTGCGCTGATTTCTGGCGCCTACGCAGGGCACATGTGGGAGCTCTATGCCTTTTGGGGCTGGATTGGACCGTTCCTGATAGCCGCCCTCATATCCAAGGGAACTCCCACGGCCCAGGCGGTAAGCTGGGGTGGAGCGCTTACCGCCGGCATCATCCTTCTCGGGGCCCCGTCCTCATGGTTATGGGGAATAGTAGCAGATAAGAAGGGGAGAACTTTCGCGATCATCGTGGCCGGAGCCTGCAGCGTTGCAGGGGAAATCATTATAGGTTACCTCTTTGGCCATTCGATGGCGTTGATCGTGATTGCCGGTGCATGGCTCGGGTTCTGGGGTATCTCGGATGGGTCGGTATACAAGGCGGGGCTGGTGGAGATGGTGAATCCCAGGATTTGCGGTCTCTGCCTCGGCCTCCAATCTGGCGTCGGATTCGGGATAACCGTCGTTTCACCAGCAGTTTTCGGAACCATCCTGCAGTGGTATAATGGAAGAGTCGATCCCACCAACGCCACGATATGGGCCCCTGCTTTCCTGATTCTGGCGCTGGGAGGGATGATTGCCCCGATCACGGCGTTCGTGCTCCGCCGCCTTCCACAGGCAAGGCTGATGTGCGGCGGGAAAATGTGAGGACCCGGGCCTAACGTCCGGTTTGCAACAGAAAAGGCGAAGCCGGTAATGAGTCCAGCCATTCGCATTCTTGGCCGTCAGAAGCCTATAACCGTAGAGGAAGGTTCGACTCTTTTGGATGCGCTAGTTGCGGCAGGGTTTTCCGTTGCTGCGGATTGCGGTGGCAAGGGCAAATGCGGCCGCTGTAAGGTCAAGGTTCATAAAGGGGCACCGCGTCTGCCGCTGTCGAAAACGGAGGCCAAGCGTATTGGAGATCTGGAGGCCGCTCGGGGCTTTCGGCTGGCCTGTCAACATGCGGTTGTTGATGGGCTGGTTTTGGAAGTCGTTGAAGAATTGTATCGGCAGGAAGTCTACAAGAGGCTTGGGATCGGTCTCGGCAGGCCTCTACCGCTGAGCCCCTCTATCCGCACGGTTCCTCTTCCCGGTGGGGAAATTGAAAGTGCGTTGGCGGCAGCAGGGCTTCTAAAGGATGTCGACTGGCTGGCCATCCTGCCGGACGCCGGGCGATGGCGATCCCCTGTAGGTGAGACGCCTGCCGTATCCGCAGGTCCTCCCACAGCGTGCCGCTCCGCTCTCGTAACCGAGTCCGGTCGGATGATAGCGCTGGTGGCGCCCTCTTTTACGCCTCACGGGATCGCAGTAGATTTGGGGACCACCACCATCGCCGTTTACCTGTGCAGCCTGCAAACAGGAGAAGTCCTCGGCATCGAGAGCGCTCGCAATCCTCAACTCTCCTTCGGAGCCGACGTCATGAGCCGGATCACGGCTTGTAGGGATCCAAAGGATGCGGAAACCATGAAAGGGATGGCCCGTGGGACCATCTCTTCCTGCATCAGGACCCTGGGCCGGCGCTATGATCTTCCCCAGGGAAGTCTGGTGGACGCGCTGGTGGTCGGAAACTCAACCATGATCCACATTCTCCTTGGAGCCCCCGTGCACGGTCTGGGAGTCGCCCCCTATCGGCCACTATTTCATGAAAGCCTCAAAGTTCGTGCGCAGGAAATCGGATTTCCCCTCCATGCGGGCGCCTTCGTGCAAACGCTCCCTCTTCCCTCAGCCTTTGTAGGCGCCGATACGATTGCCGCATGGTTGTGGGTGGCGCGTACTGTGGATGAAAGCCCGACGCTGCTTTTGGACCTGGGGACCAACGGAGAGATGGTGCTTTCCGTAAACGGCCGCCTGTGGGCCACCTCCTGCGCCACCGGTCCCGCCTTCGAAGGCGCCACTCTCAGTTGCGGAATGGCCGGAATACCTGGCGCCATCGAGAAGGTTGCATTCCAGGACGGGGCTCTCGAACTGAAGGTGATCGGAGACTCCACAGATCCTTCCATCCGCCCGCAGGGCCTTTGCGGGTCTGGCGCCATGTCCGCGCTGGCGGCTCTCCTTGGGCACGGCATCATTCGTCCTGACGGGATATTCGAGCCTGGTTTGGTTCATGAGTCTCTGCGGCGTACGCCTGCAGGAGTCGAATTCATTCTCGCATCCGCCAAACAGGCCGCCAATGGCCAACCTGTCGTACTGCACCAGAAAGATGTTCGGGAATTACAGCTTGCTAAGGGCGCCGTCGCCACCGGAATTAAATTACTCTGTAAGGCTGCAGGAATCCGGGCGCCTGAACGCATTCTCCTTGCCGGAGCCTTCGGCAATGTTATTGCAGCGGAGGATGCCATTACTATGGGAATGGTCCCCGAGATCGATGCCGACAGAATCGCCGGAATTGGAAATGCTGCCGGGCTTGGGGCCTCCCTGGCCCTCTTGGATATTCGGGCTCGCCGGCGTGCGGAAGCGCTGCTTCACGAAATAGAGGTGATAGAACTGGGCGGCGCCCCGGATTTCAGAGAGGCTTTCTTTGCAAGTCTTACTTTCCCGGACCGGCGGAAAGCGGACAAAGCGCTTAATCAGGAGTTTTAAGGCCTCGGTTCATGTTTCCGCAGGGTACGCTTCCACTTGTATTAACATGGTCCTTTTCCTTCGGGACCCGGAATGTGAGCGATGCGTCTCCGGTTCGTCGGCGGGTACGATTAAGACGGGCTAACAGATAACCTATGAGGCACTTGCTATCTTTACTTGCACCTAGCCTACGCAGCCGGTTGGTGCATCTTGTTCTTCTGGCTGTCCTCCCGTCTCTGGGGCTGACGCTCTACATGGGATTGGAAGAGCATCGCATCCAGTCGGCTGATCTGGAGGTGAATACTCTGCGGCTCACCCGCCTGGCAGCCGGCCAGCTGGGCCAGGCTATCGAAGGAGCCCGCCAGTTGCTTACGGGGCTTTCCCAGCTGCGCGAGGTCCGCGAGGGTAATTACGAGGGGAGCAGAGAGCTCTTTGTAAATCTGCTCAAGCAATATCCATATTATGTGGACTTCGGCACGATTGACGACAACGGCGATATCGCCTGCAGCGGCCGGCAATCTGACACGCCCGTTCATTTGGAAGACCAGGCTTATATCCGGCGCGCCCTGAGGACGGGCGATTTCGTGATAAGCGGTTATCAGGTCGAGACCTCCAGCGGAAAACCGGTAATCTATTTCGTTTATCCGGTAAAGGGTTTGGTGTCCGATGTTTATGCCGCTCTCGACCTCTCCTCGATCAAAAGTATCGACATTGCGGCGCAACTGCCAGCCGGCGCAGTGTTTCTGGTCCTCGACTACAATGGCGTGGTTCTGGCCCGGTACCCTGATAATGAAAGGTGGATAGGGCAACTTATGCCTGGCGAACTGGTGATTCTCGCCGGTATGGGCGAAGGCCGGGACTCGCTCGTGGCCATTCATGGCGGCGGGCTGACGGAGCGGCTCTACGGGATCACCACGATTCGTGGGGCTCCGGAGACGAACATCTACGTCAGCATCGGTATGTCGAAGGAAGCGGCTTTCGCCGCGATTGATCGCGTATTCCACAGGAATGTTGCAGGTGTGGCCCTGGTTGGGATTCTGGCGCTGCTGGCAGCCTGGATTGGTGGCGACGTCTTTATTTTGGACCGCCTGAAGGAGCTCGTCGGCGCCACCAAGCGGTTGGCTTCCGGGGATCTGGGTGTGCGGATCGGGCCGTTTGGCAATCGTGATGAACTTAGTATATTGGCTTCTTCGTTCAACGAAATGGCCGAATCGCTTGACGAACGCACCACTCAGGTGCATCAGGCTGAGGCCAAGTACCGCACCCTTGTAGAGCAGATCCCGATGGTTACTTACACCGCACCCCTGGACAAGGCCCTCGGTACATTCTACATCAGCCCGCAGATTGAATCGATCCTGGGATACTCCCCTAAAGAATGGCTGGCTGACCCGGGATTGTGGGTCAAACTACTCCACCCGGAGGATCGGGATCGGGTTTTGGCGGAAAGTCAAAGAGACCTTCTGGGCTCCAACGGGGCAGTGTTTCGGTCCGAATACCGTATACTTACCAGAAAAAGCGACGTGTTGTGGCTCCGCGACGAGGCCACGGCGGTGAGAAATGGACTGGATGAGCCTGAGTTTTTACAGGGAATCATGTTCGATGTCACGGATCAAAAACGGTTTGAAGAACAACTTAAGAGTTCCCATGAAAGAATGCGCGAGCTTGCCGCCCACATAGAAGGCGTGCGGGAAGAAGAAAGAACCAGGATTGCCCGGGAGATCCATGACGAACTGGGCCAGGCGCTGACAGGTATCAAGATCGACCTGGCCTGGATGAATAAGAAACTCCAAATTCATGATCGAGCCACACAGACCGACTTGCTGTTAAAGAGGATAACAGCCATGAAAGATACCATCGATACCACGGTGCAAGTTGTTCGCAAGATCAGCGCCGAGCTCAGGCCAGGTATCCTCGACGGTTTCGGTCTTCCGGCGGCCATCGAATGGCAGGCTTCGGAGTTTCAAGATCGTACCGGAATACAATGCCAACTCAGCGCCATTCCCGAGGATCTGGATCTGGAGGAAAGGCCCTCTTCAGCAATTTTCCGGATCTTCCAGGAACTCTTGACCAACATCGTCCGCCACGCCAACGCCAGCAGGGTGAGTATCAGCTTGAGGAAGAGGAGGGGAATGCTGATTCTAGAGGTTCAGGACAACGGCAGAGGAATTTCCGAGAATGAAAAATTTAAGGCAAATTCCTTCGGGCTATTGGGAGTACGGGAGCGAGTGGCGCTCCTGGGCGGCAAGTCCAGCATTAAAGGCGTCCAGGGGCAAGGGACGACCGTCACCATACGGATTCCCCTTCCAGGCAGATCGGGAGCGCCTAACCATATCAAAGCTTAGCCAGTGGAGAAGCCAATATGACCAGAGTACTGGTTGCCGATGATCACGCCATCATGAGGCGTGGATTGAAGCACATCCTGGAGGAAGAATTCCACAGTATTTTAATTGGGGAAGCCAGCAACGGTCAAGAAGCGCTTGATCTGGCCTGGAAGGGGGACTGGGATATTGTGATCCTCGACATCACCATGCCCGGCCGCGGCGGACTGGACATACTGAAAGAGTTGAAACAGTTCCGCCCGAAACTTCCGGTGCTGGTCCTGAGCATGCACTCAGAAGATCAGTTTGCGGTGCGCGTGTTGAAGGCCGGCGCCTCAGGCTATATGACCAAGGAAAACGTTCCTGAGGAACTGGTCAAGGCCTTCAAGAAAGTACTGGCAGGCGGGAAATATGTCAGCGCCTCTCTGGCGGAAAAACTGGCTCTCCGCCTGGAAACCGATGACGAGAAGCCACTATATGAAAAGCTCTCTGATCGCGAATACCAGGTACTGTGTCTTATTGGTTCGGGGAAAACCGTCAAACAGATATCCGAGCAGTTATCGCTCAGCATCAAAACAATCAGCACCTACCGCACCAGGATCCTGGAAAAGCTCAAAATGACATCGAACGCGGAACTGACCCATTATGCCCTGAAACACAAATTGGTGGATTGTGACCTTTAGGCGTGCTGGCAATGGCTGGGGTGCAGAGGAGCTGAGATGAGCTGAGCTTGAAATGACAGGGGTTATAATTATTAACGGGAGCATGAAAGGGGTTCCATCTTTATCCCCTCTCCCCCAATGGGGGAGAGGGTTAGGGTGAGGGGGAATTTAATCTCTTTTCCGCTCCCATTAATAACTTAGAGTCGACCCGGGCTGGAGGAGCGGCGCAACGCCAGCCCTCCTGAGGTGACTGCTTATTATGAAGATTCCCGCGCCACACCGAAGAGGAGGACGCCAATGAAACGCAGCAAGAGATGGGGCATGTCCCTGGCGGTGCTGCTGGCCGTCTCCCTTTCTCTCCCCGCGGCCTGGGGACAACTGAGAACCCGATCGGGGGCCTTGACCAGGATCTTAAAGAATAGCATCCAGCACCCCAAGAAATTGGCAGGCCCATGTTGCCGCATAATCTCAGATTATTAACTTTTTCAGGCCTAATGTAATCTAACTTAACAGATCAGGCATTTTCTGGGGTTTTTTTCGGCTTATTACTGCGGTTGATAAGGCAGATTTACCCTTGGTTATGAAGCGCGGTGCAAAGAGAAACCTTGGGAAAGGCTGATAACGCCATTTTTGTGGTGAGCTTGACAAAGGCAACTTTGGCATTAGGGTCCAAGCAAGGAGACCGCCTTAGACTAGAAGCCACGCCAGAGATCATTTGGCAAACAGAATGTAACTTGCGGAGGTATGTATGAAAAAGTTAAGTTTTGTTTTGATGCTATCAATCTTGCTGGCTGGAGGCGTGATCGGCGCGATGTCCGGACCTTCTTATGCTCAGGAAGGCTATGACTATCCACCCCCGCCCCAGGATCCCAACGCGACACCTTGGGTTGGGAATAATACGCCATGGACCTTTTACCAAGGTGATTGGTTTTTAAATGGCATACTGTATAATTTTTTCGGCAATCAATATGGATGGGCCCCGTATTATTCTTATCCTTATACCTATATGGTCAGACCCGGTAACTGGTATGAGCCGAGGTGGAATTCGTGGTATCAGGGACATCCTCAATACTGGAATAATTTTGAGCGACAGTATCCTTATTGGCGCGGACACCAAGCTGGCCAGCATTATGGCCAGGATTTTTATAATCAACACCATCGTGGCCAGGGTGGAGGTTGGAATCAAGGATTCCATGGCGTCCGTCCTCCCGGAACCACTGGTCCTCGAGTTCAAGGCGGTCGTGGCGGTAAAGGCGATCGTGGCGATAGGAGTCAAGGCGGCCGTGGGGGTTATAGCGGTCGCAGCGGAAATTTGACTCGTGCCGGTAGCGGCGGTGGCGGCGGTCGCAGCAGTCATGGTAGCAATCTGGCTCGCGGTGGTGCCGGTGGTCGCAGCGGCGGTGGCGGTGGCAGCCATGGTGGCGGTGGCGGCCATGGTCGCCATTAGAAATCCCAAACCCCCAAGTTAATATCTCAAGCAGGAAAATGTCTTGTTATCCCCACCTGTTGGGGTGGACTTGCAGGGTTGGCTTGGAGAAGTTGGTCGTTTGGAGTTTAAAATTGGCACAGGAGGTGCGAACCGGCAATTTTGGACAGGCACCGCTGGGCTCCCGGCCTGAACTCGGCCAGCAAATACCAGGCAGGCAGCAGTAGGCCGCCGGAAACTGATTTTGCTCACCAACCATTAAGGAGGATATCGACATGTTGAAAAAGGCGTCTGTGGCTTTATTCCTGGTACTTGGTTTTGGAGTAATTTCTCCATTATATGCGGCTGATAGCCAGGTTGAACCGAAATTTACCATACTTGCAACAAAATTTGTTGATAAGGTGGAAGGAGTTAATGATAAAGGAGAAAAAGATAGCTGGAAAGTTAAAGACCCAAAAGCCAGTTTGATCTTAATTATGTCGGTAAAGGTTGATACAGATTCGGATACACAAGTTCTTACCTCGGACTTTTCGTCAAGATATCAACGCGAAGGAACGCCGGAAATGGCTGATTGTATCGCCATCACGTCAGGAACTTCCTCTCAAGATAGTCAAGGTCGCTGGCTGATAGGAAACTGCGGTGAGAAAATCTGTACAGCAAGCGAGAAAATGAAGAAAGGAACGAGCTATTTCCTTTTGGCGTTTGAACCCATTGAACCCGATGTAAAAGTAGTTGACTTGGATTACGCCAGGCCGGTGCTCAAGCAGATTAAAATCAGGTGATCCTTAAGGCAAGAGGGCATAAAATTCAATCAAACTGAGGTTGTGGGAATTCTTATGCCAGGTATTCCTCCGGTTTCCAAGCTCCTTTTGGGTGCAAAGCTCGGATTGGCTCAACCGCGGTCAATCTCGGCGTGAGACACTCCTGCTGCCAGGCGCGGGCTTGGGAACGCAAGGAAGCGGGATATCTAATTGTCGCTGATCACCTGGGGCTGCGGCTGCGGCCAAGAGCACGCTTTGCCCCGACCGGCGGGTTGCCTGTCACCAGCGGTGGCACCAACATTCAAACTAAACCATATGACAAAGGGGGGTCAATTTTCGGTTGTCGCGAGGGGTTATTTTTCGGTTGCCAT
>Ga0181524_10001299_pt1 | contig 29049 bp, 19 predicted proteins | sample PEATcosm2014_Bin_34_FD_119761 | JGI IMG/M metagenome (GOLD analysis project Ga0181524, IMG submission 119761) | Peatland microbial communities from MTU Mesocosm Facility, Houghton, MI, USA - PEATcosm2014_Bin05_60_metaG | ecosystem: Environmental > Terrestrial > Soil > Wetlands > Peat | place... | reverse complement strand
GTTCATGGGCGTGACGGCTGGATTCGGGCCGAACGGCGATCAGGAGGGATGGGCGGCGTTTCTCGATGCTGCCCAGAACCTCTTCGCCGACTACGGCGACATCCCGTTCGTGCATTGGCACCATTACGAAAAGACCCATATCAATCAGTACATCGCCCGATACGGCGATCCGGACGGCACCGCTGCACGCGTGCTCCGCAACCTGCTCGACCTGCTTCCCGTCACCAAAAACGCGATCGCTCTACCACTGCCCAGTTACAGTCTCAAAGTCGTCGAGGAATACGTCGGATACAAGCGGACGCAGGACGAGTACGGCGGAACTTGGGCGATGGCGCAGTTCATTCTGGCGACCGAGACCGCCGACGAAGCCGAGCGCAACGCCCGAATGGCGGAAATTCTGAAGTACAACGAGGAAGACCTCGCGGCGACGTGGGCGGTCTTCGAGTGGCTGCGGAGCAAGGGTGCCTCTGGTCGGATAGCCTGAAAAACACGAGTTTCAGTCGTCCTGGCTCCAGGCTGGAAAGCCTGACATCGTTGGCAGGCTGTCCGGCTGGACTGGTGCGTAAAGCATCAATGCTCGTTATAAAAGCGCCCGCAGGCGCTCGCAGTCGGCAAGCAGCTTGTTGATTTTCTGCTTTCGGGTCGGCAAATCGAGACTGCCGGGATGGTCGTCCACATCGGCGAACGTGTCCGGTTCTTCCCCGACCACCGCCGTCACAGCCCCCATTACTCCGTTCATCTGGCGAGGGGTGACGACTTTTTTGGTGGCGGTCTTCGTGTTTTCTGCTGTTTTTTCCATATCTATACTAGAGAGCGATATTGGATTTTTTTGCTGGTTGGAGATGTATCGATTCGGAGTACCTGTTCGTCGGCCTCATGCATGATGGGCTGTTTGATTTGACAACTTCCGCGACGCATATAGCTGCATATGCGCCCAGTGCCTGCAGCCACCAGTCTGCGTTAAGCGCCGGAAGAATGGCAGAGCTCGATTCGGACACTACTCAGTGATCTAGCGGCGCCCCGGCGGCGCAAAGCATCGTCCGCAGATTCGAATTTATCGTTTGCGCCATATCTTCGGGCGTGTCTTGCCGCAGTGCCGCGAGCGCCTCGACTGTCGCTTTGACATCGCTCGGTGCTGCGGAATGATTGTCGACGCGTGTGAACGGCGCGTCCGTTTCGGTGAGGAGGCGATCAGATGGCAAGGTCGTAATTAGACCGCATCCGCGTTCGTTGCGCATCATCGCAGCATTAATCGAAAAATAGCAGCCAAGATCAGCGGCGCGGCGCGCCTCTGACTTGGAGCCGGTGAACCAGTGAAGAACGACTTGGCCCTGCTGGCGAGGTAGATGCGATTCGATCAGATCGAGCACGACCGTTGCAGCGCGGACGCTGTGGACGGTTAAGACTTTACCGCCAGCTTCTGCACACTTCTGTAGAGTTCGCGTGAAGATTTCCTTTTGTAAATCGACAGAGCGATAATATCGGGGCCCGGCGTCTATACCAACTTCACCAACGTAACGCGCCTGCGGCAAATACTCTTCCCAGAGCTTAATTTCGGCTGAGCGTTCCGCGATGAGTTGCGGGTGAAGGCCCAGAGCGGCGCGAACATACTTCGTCTTGCGCGTGAGATCGTAGTTTCGCGGCCATGCTCTTGGGGTAGTCGTTACAGTGAGGGTGTAGATGCCGGCAGTATCGGCATCGCTCACAGCCGAAACAAGGTCCGGGAAAAGATCGAGGTGACAGTGAAAATCGACGAGAGCAGGCTTCATGGAAGATTAACTCGGGGCAGCGCGAACACCGGCGAGCAGTTTGGCAAGCTCCGCAAGTCCACGCTTGTAAACATCGGCAAGTGCCGCCTGACGAGCCGGTGACTCGTCTGACAATGGGCCCGGCTTATGAATATAGAGAGCGGCTAGTTTCGGTTTCCGTCGAATTTTCTCGATCGCGTATTGGAACGATCGTATCTGCTGCCCCTGAGCATCGCGCGTGTCGAGTTCACGAGCAGTAAGATCCGCCAGGGAATATGTAGTGGTGTCGCCTGTACCGAGGAGCGCGGCGCGACGGATTAGACATGGTAAACAGAAGCCGCAGTGGCCGGTGCCCAGACCCAGCCACCGCCCCTTCGTTGGGGACGCACAAGAGAGAGACTTGGGGGCGAGTTTCGCAAGCAGGGCGGGATTTCTACAGCCTGCGGCCATTTCTCCCTTGGTTTTGTCCCAATACGGATTCTCGATGCGGCCCGAGATACCAAGGATGTTCAGAAGTTCGTTCCACCTCGCAATATAAAAAGGGTGTGTCGTGCGGGTACTAAACGCGCCCAGACGCAGAGGATCAAGCGGGACATTCAGCGCGATGAGACCGTTCTCAGGCACTTTGAGAACGAAGCTTCCATTAAGGCCAGTACCCGCAAATACGCCCGTCGCAAAAAACAGGAAGGATCGTGCCCGAGTTGTCTTTTCGGATTCGACCCCTCGCACGCCCCAATTGCGAAAATCCATCCAAATTCGCAAACGAGCAAAGTTTTGTTTCGGATAATTCTTCTCCAATACTTGGAAAAGCTTGTTCTGTGCGCCGCTCGTAGCGCCATCTCCCGCGTGACTAATAAGGAGAGGGGCCTTTCCCTGTTCCAAGGAATCGATCGCTCCGATTAAGCTGTCGAGACCCCCCGAAAACAGAGCGAGGCAATCAAATGGTGGAGGTATCAATTGCGGCGGCCTGTTGCGAACCGCTTTCTCAAATCCGGCGGGCCGCGGCCTGAACCCGATTGTCCACCGGTCGCCCGTCAAGAAGTTGAGGAGACGCTGAAGCAGCGGTATCGCGGTGTTCCATCGCGCAGGATCGCTGACGGGAACCACGATACGAATCTCCCGGGTCCAGCCGTCCTGTGATTCTGTGGACCGTGAAATCCGCGTATCGGACGCTTGCACGTGTGCTGCAAGAACCAGAAGATCAAGCCCAATCTCGGAGGGAAAAACGCCGATCTTGGAGAGATCGTCCAGAGAGCTGCCTATATCGTGTTCAAGGCGGCGCTTAGAGACGACGAATTCCAGTCGAGTTGACACCTCTCCACTCGCAATTGGAATTTCCGCTCGGTCGGAGTTGCCGAAACGTCCGATGATAAGGTGACGCCTCATGTGGTTTCCGCCTCCACTTCCGCCATGGTCTGCATAATTGCGTAAGCCTGTTCGTAAACGCGGGTAACGAATCCGAAAACTCGTTCAGGTGTAAGAGCCTGCAGGGCTGCCTGCGCCTGGGTCAACGAATCAGACACGCTGCGGCGGACGAAGTCCAGGAGCTGTCGCTGGACTGTTGCCGCCTGTGCCGCATTAGCCGGGAGCGTTATAGCCTTCATCCCGATGTCATTGCACAGGCGCGTCTCGATCGCATGTGTGGCGTAGAGTTCAAAGATCGTCTGCATCTGGTCAGCCGTGAGGGCGTCGAAGTCGGCAATTCCGCTTTCTGCCAAATCAGCGATTGTCTCGATGAAAGCGTCCCGCGCAATTCCCTCGTCTACCGTGCCACCCTCCGGGCAGACATATTCCATGAGCCCGAGAAAAACCTCTTCAATAGGCCGGCCCGCAAGCCTTTCGAGGTTGAGAGCACGGAGGGCTTCTCGCGGACCGTTGGCAACGGCACCAGAAAGAAAACTTAGGAGCGGAGCACCGGATGCCGGGGACCTTGCCATTCGCTGTGCGGCCGTGCGGCTGCCACCCGATGCGGAAGATACATAACTTGATAGAGCACGACCCAGACTGGCGCGATCAGTGCCTCCTGAGCCGGCAAAACGCGAGAAATTGCCGCGCGCAGCGGTGAATCTATCGCCTGCCGCCGCCGGAGGTATTGGGGGAAGGACAGGGGGCGTGGGCGCCGACGGCGGGGGGGCAGGCACTGGGTCGGTCGGCAGTGGTGGTGGCGAAGCCGGCGGCTGGGGAGCTGGCGGTGGGCTACCATTGGGAGGCAGCCAGGTCGGGATGAGAGGCGTGTCGCCGCCCTGGCCCCCATTTGCGTTGGAAGTACCCATTAGCGCTGTACTCCTTGATTGCGCGTGCGCAGCGCAGCACCCGCTGCAACTTTCAAAAACTGGCTACCGTCCCGCTTCCATGCTTCGAGCAATTGATCATATCGCCGGCTTTGATCCGGGTCTTTGATCACGCCTTCCCACCCGGTGCATGCCCACGGACCCAATCTCTGCGGCGGCAATGCTTCCAGAAAGTCGATGAGATTTCCCTGCAGGGCAGGCTGTGCCTTTACCAGTATCGCCATTCCTGCGGCTCCGGCAGGCTCCGTGTCGAAGGTATCGCTCCCCACGATCCGGGCTCGGACGAGGTCCAGAACCTGGGCGGCCTCGGGGACAGCGAGTTGCCTCAGTTCCGTTTCGAGGCCCTGGACCACGAATTTCGAGCCGAGCAGCTTCTCCGCGACACTGGCGAGCTGCCCAAGAACTGTGGTGGCGCCGAAATAATCTTTGCGATCCTTAGCCACGAAAAGATAGGGGCGCAAATCCAACGCGCCGATGGACGGTTCGATCTGCGCCCACGAACGGACTGCCGGAGATGAAGTCCACTCGGTCAACTGTGCGCTGTCTGCGGCTCTTACCGCTTCGATTTTGGACACAGCCTTGGGGCGAGAAGGCCCCTTCGCATCCGCAGGGGATGCAGGTCTTGTAGACTGCTCTTTGCGGTCGTCCGACACCTCCTCCTCCAACCGGACCAGGTCTGTACAAACGCCATCGGCGGCGGATGCAGCCGACGTGGCGATCTGATCGAACAACCGTGGAATAAAGCGCTCCGCGAGCATCAACTTGGCGAGTACCGGCAGTTTCACATCGTCGCCGAAGCCACGGGCGTTGGCGGAAGATTGACGCAGGAGTAGCGTGTTTAGGAACCGCTTGATCTGGCGGGGATTGCCTTTGGTGCCGCTCGCAAGAATGGGCCCGAGCTGGGCGCTCAAGACCAAAGCATTCTGAGCACGATCAGCCTTGCCGCCCAACGCCGCCTTCACCGTCGCGGAGTCAAGGACGGCACCCGTCCAGGGACGCTTCAGTCTCTCGCGCGCCGCGGCAATGAGCTTCGCGAATTCGGGATCGTTTTCTCCAAGTTCGGCTCCAACGAATAGCAAGGTGACATAAATACGAGTTTCGGCCTCTCCGAGAGCCGGAATTCGGAACGGGACCTGGATGAGTTTTTCGAGATAGTTTCGGGCATAGGTCTGCGGGCCGGTGGTGTCGGGCAAATCCGGGAAGTGCTTGCGGACGGCATATTCGATCATCGCTTCATCAGCGGCGACGATGAATGCCGTGCGTGAAGTAAAAAGAAATAGACGCACAGCCTCCAGTGTTTCGATCGCCGTGTCGGGAAGACAACGATCCAGATCATCGATCAGCACTACGAGTTGATCGATGCCGGCTTTGTCGAGGAGATGATCGAATGCCTTACGAAAACCAGCGATTTCTTCCGGTACATTGTTTGTTTCGGAGCCCGGCTTAAGGAGACCTTTTGCGCTGGATAGCACGGACTCAACATTTTCTTTTGTGAGCTGTGTCGGGTCAGATGCCCAGCTTTCGAGTGTGTTGAGGAAAGCCGGGATGGCGAGAGCATGTACCCCAAGACCGTGGAGGCCGGCATACGCGGTGAGAGCCAGGCCGCCTGCTTTCTTGGCCGCCTTCAGCAAATCGATTCGATGAAAAATGTCCTTTACGGCGTCTCCGGCCTTCGTCAGCAGGGGACGCTTTTCAATAAGGCCGGTAACGATCCCTTCGATCAGGGCAATCTTGGCGTCCTCGAAACCCTGAAAGCGCCAGCCGTTGAACTTGAGGCAGAGAACACGGTCATCTGCATCAAGTGCTACTTCGATCATCTCCAGGACGCTTGACTTCCCGGCGCCCCAATCGCCGTGCACACCGATGGTTACCGGATGCTCGGGGCGTTCCCGCAGCAGCATGACAATGGTTTTGGCGATCGCCTCATTATTGAGAAGGTCAACTTTGGTCTCGTTGTCTGACAAGATCATAAGCACATCTCTTAGTCGGGCGGGATACCGGATTAAGATTGCGCATTCATTATAGCACATGCTATATATAGTTAATCATTTTTATGGACTATAAAGCGATAAAGGAATTGCGCCAGAGCCTGGGAATGTCCCAACAGGCATTTGCATCGGTACTGGGGGTGTCGTTTGCCACTGTGAACAGGTGGGAAAACGGCAAGGCCAAGCCACAGAAAGACCGTATCGAACGGATGCGGGCAATGCAGCACCAGACAAGTACCCCCCAATCCGTAGATTCAGTTCCGACCCAAATTCCGGGACAGCTTTCGTTCCCAATCCGGCTGGATTTCGAGGGGGACGCTGACGCCGTCAAACTCGTTGTGGACGCCCACCGACTCCAGAACGGGCACTTGTTCAACAAGGCGTTCGGGCTAGAACTCTCACGCGTCGTGCCACTTCCGCACCAGCGGATCGCGGTATACGAACAGTTACTGCCCCAGAATCCGCTTCGCTTCCTTCTTGCCGACGACGCTGGTGCCGGCAAGACGATCATGACCGGCCTGTACATCCGCGAAATGATCAATCGCGGGCGGTTGAATAGGGCACTCATTTGCGCACCGGCTGGATTGACGTGGAACTGGCGCCGCGAGCTCCGGCACTTTTTTGACCTCGAGTTCACGATTCTGCGCGGCGCCGATTTTGCGAAGGGCGATCCCCTCACGGAACCGGGAGTTGGCCTCTTCATAATGAGCGTCGACACGGCCGCCACCGATTCGGTCCGAGAACGGCTGATTGCCAGTTCTCTTCCCAGGTTTGACCTGGTCGTCTTCGACGAGGCCCACAAGCTCTCCTGGGCAGACCCGAACAGATCGGACAGCAAGACGCGCCGGTACCGGCTGGCCGAATCGCTCAGCCAGCATTGCACTCACCTTCTACTGCTTACAGCGACGCCGCACATGGGCAAGCCATTTCCTTATTACGCCCTTTGGCGTTTGCTGGATTCGAAGGTCCTGTCAACTCAAGACGCGTTGAAGTCGTTGCCTCCGGAGAAAAGGACAAAATACTTCATCCGGCGACTCAAAGAGGAGATGGTTGACTATCACGGCCAGCCAATCTACAAACCTCGACTGTGCCAGACCATTAGTTTCCGTCTGTCCTCAGCGGAGCAGCGCTTCTATGACGCCGCCACGGACTATCTGAAGTGGAGCTACGAGACCAATCGAACCACCAACAAGAATGCTGCGGCTATGGTGGTCGCCGTCCTCCAGCGTCGTCTGGCCAGTTCCACCTATGCGATGCTTGAATCTTTGAAGCGCCGGCGGCAGCGCGTTACCGACAGTGTTTCCGCCGTTGCGCCAACCCCGCTTTTGGTGGATCGAATCACGTCTTATTTCGACACGAGCACGGCAGATGAGAACGAGTCCGAGGGCGAGGGTTACGAGACAGAGGAGAACGTTGAGAGCCAGGCGCTCTCACTGGCGCGCCCTTCAAACGCGATGCAGCTTCGGAAGGAGCTGGAATATATCGATCTGGTCATGTCTTTGGGGGATCAGGTCCGTGAACTCCAGCAAGAAACTAAATTCCTCAAATTGCGCGAACTGATCGAATCCGCAGAGTTTCGCAACCAGCAACTCCTAATCTTTACGGAACACCGTGACACATTGGAATACCTGCGGCAGCGATTTGAGGCGCTCGGCTACACGGGGCAGCTGGCCTACATTCACGGCGGTATGGATGTTGAGGAACGCGAAGATCAGAGGATCTTCTTTATGCCGCCGGACTTCCGGCGCGAACAAGGGATTAAGAATCCGGACGCACCGACAGCTAGGATCATGCTGGCCACCGACGCCGCCGGCGAAGGCATTAATCTTCAGTTTGCCTGGTTAATGGTGAACTTCGATATCCCGTGGAACCCCGCACGGTTGGAACAGAGGATGGGTCGGTTGCACAGGTTTGGGCAACGGCACTCCGAGGTCCGGATCTTTAATATGGTGGCGGAGGGAACGCGGGAAGGTGACGTCCTATCGACGCTGTTGACCAAACTCGACGAGGCTCGAAAAGACCTCTGCAGCGACAAAGTATTCGACGTCATCGGTCAACAACTCGAAGAAGTCTCGCTACGTGATCTTCTTCGTGAGTCCTTGTTCGAGACGGCTCCCTATTCCGCCCAGAAGAAGCTCGATTCTCTCTTCGCCACGCATCGCCTCCGGGCGGCGGTGGAAGAGCAACGCAAGACTGCGTCTACATATGGCGATGTCGCCAAGCGACTCGGCCAGCTCAACACTGAGATCGAAGTCGAACGCTTCAATAAGTTATTGCCCGCGTTCATTCAGAACTTCGTCGACAAAGCGGCCCCTAGGCTTGGCATTCAGATACAGGGTGACGTTACCGAGGCTGCACGATTCGCTCCCTCCGGGCCCGAGGGCGCCTGGCTCCGGAATCTCGGCCCAAGGTTCTCAAACGGTTTCCCTGAATTCATTACCGTCCGCCGGGACACTGTTATCCCAGGCGTTGACGGCAACCGGATCTGCTTCTTGCGGCCCGGCGACATAATTTTCGACGCTCTCTGCGAGCAGACGATTCGCCAGTTCCAAGGCGATGTGCAACGAGGTGTGGTCTTCTGCGACCCGGCAGCCGAGCGGCCGTACTTCTTCGGCGTCTACGTTTGCCAACTTGGGGAACCGATAGCCGGTGAGGGGCGCAATACGAAGGCGAGCATGTTCGATCGCCGGCTAATCGGAATTCGATGGGATGAGAACGGGGAGTTCGTCGTCGGAGCACCCAACCACCTCTTAGCACTCCAGCCCGCGCCCAAATCATTGCTTTGGAAAGCAGGCAGTCTACTGCTCAATCCAGAAGACAGTGCCAGTCGAGCGGACGCCTATGCAAGAATGCTGGCGGAGACTACCTATCTTCAGCAGCTGCGCACAGCTATGCGGGCACAGTCCGTGGGGTTACTTGATGATCTACTACGCGGGTTTGATTTCCGGGGTAGCGACCTCGCAGAAAAGCGCAGCGAACTGGCTCGACGGCTTCGCCAAGGCGACGAAGCCGCTGTCGTAGAACTGGAAGAAGTGAAAAAACAACAGGCTACGTTGGAGGCTGATAAGGCAGAGGCTCTTCTTTACGAGCAGCGACGACCCGAATTGATTGACATTGTCACACTCGACCGTATCGCCTTGGCAATCGTGGTGCCTGATCCGACACCGGAGGCGCGTGAGGCCTACGACAAGGACATCGAGGCAATCGCCATGAGGGTCGCCCGCAACTTTGAAATCGACAACTATCAGTCTCGGGTGTTTGATGTGTCAGCCCCTCACCTGGCGCGCGGATATGACCTTGAGAGCCACCGGGCAAGCGGCGAAAAGGTCGTGATCGAAGTAAAGGGCCGAGCGGGCCGAGGGCAGGTCCAGTTGACGGACAACGAATGGCCCACGGCTGCTAATGTCCGTGATAAGTATTGGCTCTACGTCGTGGCTGATTGCGCTACCGATCCCAAGCTCTTTCGGGTACGAGATCCTATCCGATTGGCATTCAAGACTCGACAGTCATTCACTCTGAACATTGGCGACATAATTAAGGAAGCGGAACCCGAATGAGTGCAGATGCAACGATTCCGGGCCCAGTACTAGCGGCTTTGGAGAAGGCAATAGGGACGAATATGAATGACAAGCCACGGCTCATTGAAGTCGCGTTTCCCCTAAAGCAGGCGTCGGTCGCGAGCGTTCACGAGAAAAGCGTCCGGCATGGCCACATTTCAACCCTGCACACGTGGCCCGCCAGGAGACCTCTCGCAGCAAGCCGAGCAGCCTTACTGGCAACCCTCTTGCCGGATCCAGGCGATCCTGGGAGGAGGAGAGAGCTGCTGGCGAAGATTGGTGGAGCAGTCGTAACCAAGCCGGTTGAAGAGACTGACGATGACGGGAACACGGTAATTGAGGACAAGGAACTGGTGGAGGGTGGTGTGCTCGCGTGGGGACAAGAAAGCGACCCCACGATGGCAAACTTGCAGGACGCCATTAGAAGCTTCTACGGGGGCCAAGCGCCAAAGGTAACGGATCCGTTTGCCGGAGGTGGCGCTATCCCATTCGAAGCGATGCGCCTCGGTTGTGATGTCACCGCCTCAGATTTGAATCCTGTTTCCTGGTTGATCCTGAAATGCACACTCGACTATCCGCAGCAGTTTTCCGCAAAGAAGTGGCCACTGCCGACCTTCGTAAGAGAGTGGCCAGATTTTGTAGAAGATTTTGTTGCTGGCAAGGTCAAGAAAAGAAGAGGAAACAAGAAGCGGCACTTCTCGGATCCGGCGCAACTAGCTCTGATGTCCCTTCCTGACGCGGACCTGGCCTGGCAAGTGAGGGCTTGGGGACGTTGGGTGCTGGAGCGCTCCCGAACGGATCTCGCTTCCCGCTATCCAGTGATTGGCGGGGAGCCCACAGTTGCGTACCTCTGGGCACGCACAGCACGCGACAAAGTAACGTCGAATCACATTCCGCTATTGAAGACGTTTTGGCTCTGCAAGAAGAGCGGCCGGCGAGCGGCCCTTCTACCGATTCCGAACCCAGCTAAGTCCGAAGTCGGGTTCCGGGTTCTGCAAGAAGCGGACATCAAGAACCCCGAGCGAGTCATTGCCGAGCATCCATTCCTCAAGGACTGGGAAATAGATGCTGCGAACTTCGCGAACTTCCTGAAGAACGGAACGATGAATCGGGCGGGCGTGTGGAGTCCTTTGAGCGGACGTCCGGGCATGATCGCGCTTACTATGGACGACCTACGGCGCCAAGGAGGGCAGGGTTTGCTCGGGAGCCAGATGACAGCTGTGGTTACCGAAGCGATCAGACCGGGGGGCAAGAAGACCTATAAAAGGTACAGACTCCCATCGGAAATAGAACTGGCCGCAGGCCAAGCCGAAATCGAGTCGATCGAGAATGCATTTGCTCAAATTCCATTTGGGATTCCTGACGAGCCTTTGCCTCCGGTTGGTACTTTGGGATTTCGTGTCCCTCTTTATGGGTTCAAGAAGTGGCGCGACCTGTTTACAGGTCGTCAGCTGATTGCCATGTCGGTATTCATTGCCCACACCCGGGCTGCCGTATTGCAGGTGAAGCAGCAAAGTCCTGAAGCGGCGGTGGCAATCGGCGCATACCTCGCGATCTGCCTTGATCGGCTGGTCGACTATTCGAGTGCTGTGTGCTCCTGGCATAACGGCGCAGAGAAGATGAGAAATACATTTGGCAGATTCGCGTTGCCGATGGTGTGGGATTTCTGCGAGGTCAATCCGCTCTCTGATTCCACGGGCAACTTCCTGGGTGCGCTTGAATGGGTGTCGCTCTTTATCAACCACGCACTCCAAGCATGTTCGCACGCAGAACATCCGATTGTCAGAATGGAATCAGCGCTGGTGGCGTCTTCGACGGGAACCGACATAGTGTTGACTGATCCACCGTACTACGATGCGATCCCCTATTCGGACTTAATGGATTTCTTTTACGTTTGGCTCAAACGGACTTTGTACGGCCTTTCTCCGGAGTTTGACGAAGTATTTCACGCCAATCTTTCCCCAAAATGGGACCACGAAAAGAACGATGGCGAGTTGATCGATGATGAGTCGCGTTTTGATGGTAATAAAGAAACCTCCAAGAAGAACTATGAAGACGGAATGGCCGCAGCTTTCAAAACGAAGTGCCAATCGTTGAGTGATGATGGACGACTGGTGATTGTCTTCGCAAATAAAGAAGTTGCAGCGTGGGAAACCCTCATTGGCGCAGTAATTCGAGGCGGTGCCGTAGTGACTGCAAGTTGGCCGATTCAGACAGAAATGCCGAATCGGACGAGAGGAATGAGCTCGGCCGCACTATCGTCTTCGGTCTGGATCGTTTGCCGAAAGCGTTCAAGCACGGCTCCGCCCGGTTGGGAGGAGAACGTCATTGATCGGATGAAGCAAATTCTCTTCGACAAGCGGGACTCACTAGGCGGCGGCAACGTACTCCAGTATTTCTTCGATCTCGGAGTCCAGGGTCCAGATTTTATCTGGGCTGCACTCGGGCCCGCCCTTGAGGCCTACAGCGCCCATCCGTTTGTGAAGAAGACTGGTGGGGGTGTGATGAAAGTTGACGAGTTTCTCTCCGAAGTGCGGAAATTAGTATTGCAGTTCAGCCTCGGCGAACTTCCTGGATTTCGAGAGGTCCAGAAGGAGACACAGGGGCGCGGAGAGGGCCTAGAGATCGATCCGGTGACTCAGTACTATCTGCTGCACCGCGCGTTCTTCCACCTGGATCCAGCACCAGCTGGTGCGTGCATTCTCTATGCAAACGCTTGCGGCAGAAACGAGACCGAACTGAAGGTGGTCTGGAACATTCTGGAGCAAGGCGGCAAGCCGAAGAAGGGGCGACCACGCAAAGATGACGACGAAAGCGAGGATGCGCCGGAAGAGACCGCTGAGAGCAAGGGCAATGAGTTGCGCCTTCTGACATTTCAGGAGCGAGCATCTGCGGATGGCCTCGGGGAAAGCAAAGCAGGTAACCCGGCTCCACTTATTGATAAGCTGCATCGACTAATGTTTCTGTTTCAGCAGAATCGAGCGCTAGAGGTCCAACAACTTTTCGAGACATGGGGCTTAGCGAACGAAAGGGCCTTCAAGCCGTTACTACAGGCGGTCCACGAACTTGCGGTCCGGGACAAACAGGATTCCGAGATACGGCTAGTAGAGGCCCTCGCCACGCAACTGCGGATGAATCGGAAAACAATCGTTGTTGCAAATGAAATAAAAGAAGTCTCTCTCTTTGACTCAATCGAAGCCACGCGTAATGTGCAAGTGAACTGAGGGTCAGAGGAAAGGAGCCGCTACCATGAGCAAACAGTCAGTGATTCAGCCGTGGAAGACCACATGTGATCTGCGCCCGGAGATTCGCGATCGGAAGCTGACCGCCAGCGACTTTGCCGTCGACCTCTACAAAGTGATCCACGGCTGGCCTGGTGAGCTGCCGTTTTACTGCGATCCTCTGCAGTTTTTCGGCACGACTTATGCGACGCAGAATCTACGTCAGTTCTGTAAGGTGGTTCTGCGCCGGCTCGCGAAGCTCCCTGGTGGTGAATCGATCATCAATGTGGCTCAGACCTTCGGTGGCGGTAAGTCGCACACGCTCACCACCTTGTACTACCTTACGACACTGGGTTCGAAACTGCCCAAGGCGGAGACATCCGTCACGACAATTCTCAACGAGGCGCAAATCACCGATCCGCCTTGTGCTCGCGTTGCCGCCGTCTCCTTCGACAAGGTGGACTGGGTCAAGGGTTGCGAGGTCACGTCTCCGACGGAAGAAAAGCGCAGCTTCCGGATGCCCTGGAACCTGATCGCCTGGCAGCTCCTCGGTCAGAAAGGGCTCGAAATCCTTGAGAGGGACGAGTCCAAGTCAGATTACGACACACCGCCTGCCGACACTCTTTGGTCCCAGATCCTCAGTGAAGTAGAGGCCACGGGTTGCGGTGCGCTGATACTGATCGACGAGTTCCTCATGTGGGCGCACGATGCTGCTTCGCCGGACTCGTCGGGGCAGCGGCAGGATCGAGGCCCAGTCTGGTACGACCGTTTCAAGAACTTCTTCCAGCGGCTCTCGCAAGCGGTTGAGTCTTCCGGCCGATCAAGTCTCGTCGTGTCGCTTCTGGCAACTGACCCACAGAAGAATGATGAGGTTGGCAAAGCGGTCCTGAATGCTTGTAACAATGGCCTCAACCGTCAAGCCTCCCTCCAATCACCCGTTGAGAAAGACGATCTCGCGGAGCTCCTGCGCAGACGGCTCTTCACCAAGTTTCCGGAGAATCCGGCTGACCGCGAGAAGCACATCGTAGCCTTTTGGCCCCGGATGAAGGCCGTAGACGGCGTACGCGCAAAGCAGCCAGACTCAATGGAGCGCCTCAAAACAGCCTATCCATTCCACCCAGATCTCCTCGACCGTTTCTTTGGCAAGTGGACGGATCTAGACCAGTTCCAGCGCACACGCGGCGTCTTGCAGACCTTCGCGATGGCATTGCGTGACGCGGAGAAGTGGGACGAATCGCCCCTGATCGGGCCGCAGGTATTCCTGGGTGCCCCTGGGACGGATGGCCTCAGCGAATCATTACTTAAGCTCGCAGAGGCTGCGAAGGATTCGGACCGAGTGAAAAATCCTCAGTGGCCCAACAACCTCAAGACTGAATTGCCTCGATCCGTCGAATGTCAGAAGGCCGATGCCACCACGCTCACCGGGCGTGAGATTGAGGCGGCGTGCGTGGCAGCTTTCGTTTTCTCACAGCCCATCGGTGAACAGGCTGAGCTCACAGATCTTCGTTGGCTTCTCGCCTCTACATGCGAGATGCCTGCCGTCCTAAATAACGGGCTATTGTCTTGGTATAAGGCTTCCTGGTACTTAGAAGAGTGCGACGCCACCGAGGCTGGCACCGGAGTTCCGAAATACTGGCGGCTTGGGCCAAAGCCTAATCTTAACCAGCTTCATGATTCCTACAAAAAGCGTGCGCTTAAGCATGCGAAAAGCCGCTTCGACAATCTCGCCGAGACCAAGTGTGGGCCTCTGTATGAGGGTGTTGAAGAAGGAATCAAGCCGCACAAGCTTCCAGATGCGCCCGCAGATGTGGACGACGACGGCCAGTTCCGTCTGGTGATTCTCGGTGCGGATTACGCCGGCGTAGTCGGCGATCCAGCGTTGCCCAAAGCCCAAGAATTCCTCCGTACACACTCCTCCCCGGCGGATATCCGCACCTACCAGAATATCTTGCTAGTAGCTACACCCAGCGTCACCGGGCTCCATCAAGCCGAGCAGCAGATCGCGGAGTGGATTGCCTGGGAGGACATCAAGGGTTCCAGTCAGTTCAAAGAACTGGACAGCTTCCAGCACGAAATCGTCCGGAAGAAGGAGAAGGAGACACTAAAGGACGCGCAAACTGCCGTCAAGAACGCCTATGAACTTGTTCTCTACCTCGACAAGGATGGGTCGATCCAGGCTAAGAAAATCACGATTGGAGCACAGTCCCTGTTCTCAACGCTTCTTCAGGAACCATCCCTGCGTCTATTCCGGGAAAAGATCGACGCCGAAGCAATCATGCCCAACGGCCTCTATCCGGTGTGGCCGGAGTCGGATTCCCACATTCGCGTTAGCGAACTGTACCAGCAATTTGGGCGCGATCCGCGTTTACCCAAGCTCCTCAGCGGCAAGACGGTTCTGAATACGATCGAAGATGCCGTGCGCCGTGGTGTTCTCGCCGTCCGCTGTCCTCGGACCGATGGGTCCGAGCAGTGGTTCTGGCGTTCCGGGATTGACGTTGTTGATTGGGGGAAAAACGCCGAGGCATGGCTTCCCGCCCAAGCCAATCTCAATGTGCTCAGCTCCGCGGCGGTTCTACCGAATGCGCTTACAGGTTTGTGGCCGACGAAAGACGATGGCGTAAACCTATCGGATATCTTCAGTTGGTTCGATGGGAGCCACGTTTACGAGGAGGAGACGCAGCCTGGGTATCCTCCAGAGGCACGACCAATCCCGAAGGTCAATTATACGATCGTCAAAAAAGCCGTGTCGAAAGCAATTCAAGATGGTGGGCTCTGGCTGGTCTACGGCAATGACAGCGTCTTCCAGGAGGTACCGACCGATCTCCAGATGGACCCCGATGCGGTCCTGTACCGGCCACCAGCGCCGCTGGCCGCACTAGATCTACTCCCCATACCACTGGCCAGCGCCTGGTCCAAAGAGCCGGAACCGAAGACGACCGTGTCGGCGCTCTACGCTGGGTTGAAAGCAACGCGGGGAAGGCCCTGGCCCACAAAGCTCTTCCTGGACAGCCTGAACGCTGCGCTCGGGCAAGGATTCATCCACAGAGCCAGTGGGAGCGGCCCCATCAGCTCTTTGCAGCATGACGGCAGCGTTGAACTGATGATCCGTAGCGAGGCGCCGAAGCCTCCAGATCTTACTCCAACCACAACTGGACGGCGCGGCTCAAGTCTGGCCGTGTTGAGCATCGGCGAAATCCAGGACTTGGCTGATCAGATCCATGCCCTGACAAAGCCGCTTGTCGGACTGGATCCTCAAATCGAGGTCCGGATTACCGTCAAGTCGAAGGTTGACAATGATCTCTCCGAGGCCAATAGCGTTCTGAACAGGATAAAACCTGGCTGGAAGCTATAGTTCGGTCTCGACCAATTTGTGAAGTCAGCACAGCGAGACAGGCTGTGGGACAAGCAGAGGCACATCCGGGATAACACGCCCGACCATGACGCCTGCCGCGTGGACGGACGCGTACACTGGAGGTATCCACCACAATGTGCTGCGTGGGGAGGGGGAACAGCTACCCGTGACAATAGACTTTGGGAAACTGCCTTTCGAAAAAGCATTACATCTTATTGTCAAGATACTGCCCGGCTTTGCCCTGCTTTCGCTGTACGACGCTTTACATCAGGGAACGATTCAACGCCTATTTTCGATTCCATTCTTGGGATATGCGACAAAATTGGGGCTTGTGGGGATGATTTGCTTCCTAGGCGGATACAGCCTCACCAGCTTCCTCTCAGCATTGGCAGGAGCAATCGGTCACGCGATCGGGTATCTCTGGGCATCGATAATGACTGACCGACATCCGTATCAGGACGCCATTGCGCCTTGGCGCGACGAGCGTTGGAGATCTGCTTATGAGCAGCGCTACGGGGCTGCTGCGCCGCGGAATTTGAAACTAAACACGGCGTCATAAATAATTGCGCATGTTGGCGTCTCATGCCCGCATAAATGGCGGCTGTTTGTCGCTGTCATTCGCATTTGTATAAGGCATCGTGTTTAGAACGGCAGTATGAGTCCCCTGCGACCACATTTCTAAACACGGCGTCATAAATAATTGCGCATGTTGGCGTCTCATGCCCGCATAAATGGCGGCTGTTTGTCACTGTCATTCGCATTTGTATAAGGCATCGTGTTTAGATCAGCGCTACCCTCCCCGAATCACAAATGCCGGGTTTACCACGCTTCTGTAATGTCTGAGAGCGTGCCGACATCCAGCATCTCCTTGGGGAGGTCCTTTTCCTTCATCTTTGCCAGAGTGTCATTAGGTGGCTCCAATTGTCGGTCGTGGAACCGAAGTATAAATGGTCTGAGGCGTGGCAACAGGCATTTGACAGGTACCAATCTATAGGGAAACCATTCTATAGGGAAACCATGGTCTGGGAAGCTGCTCCCGATCCTCACCGGACCAACGCCTCCTTCGGAAATCCACTGACCATTGCTACGCGCCTTCTATCTGTCAGCCCAGTTGCTTATTGCGCCGCGCCGGGCTGCCTGCCGTACTGCAGATCAAACTTGGGGCCGGGACAGCCTGATCGAACCGGCTCGGCTGATCCTCCGAGAGACGGCGGGCATCTCACCCTCGCAACGCAAACTACAGTTCGATGACGGTTACGATCAGAATTCCCAGCGCCTGCCAATTGTGTAAAAGGTGATAGCGGACAGACGCGAGGGGTTGAACAAGCGAACAACTCTAAAAATTGAAGATCGGCGGCTCGGCACTCTCAATGCCAGCCGCTTTGAGATTCTCTGCAACAATACTGGGCGGGCCCGCTTTGCTTAGGCCGGGGTCGGTAACAATCAGTACCTTCTTTGCGCCAAGTAACTTCACCTCCTTGGCGGTCTCATTCACCGCACCAACTCCCGCAACAATTTTGGTGGACATCAGAAACTGACTTATCACGGCATTACCCCTTTTTAGTTCAGTCCTAGTCGTACAAGCGTTTCTGGAGTAGCTTTACCGTTCTTGTCCCAGCCTCTGAGCGAATAGTATTCCGGCAGCATCAGCTTAAGATCGGGAAGGTTCGTAGCCGCTCCGCCTGTGCCACGTACGTGATGAAGGATTCGGTCTGGCAATGTGTCATCCGCACCGGCTACACCACAATTGGCGTTATAGAGCCTCTTGAGGTTGAAGATGCGCTCGCCCGCCCGAAACAGCTCATCCGCCGACAGTGACGCGCCGGTGGCCTTGTTATACCAATCTGCTAGAAGAGTAAGACTTACTCCGCCAAAAACATGGAATTTGCATAGACACATCGCATCAAACAAAGCCATGAAGTTCTGTACCTTCATGACCATCTCAGCTTTGCCTACTGGCGTAAACCGCTCCAGGGGCGCGGGATAACCAAGGTCGGGTGCAGTCAATCCTCGTTCGAAGGCATGGCTGAGGGCCTGCAGGTGACATGCGCCCCGCGGTGAGGTGGCATATCCAAGCGCGATAGATGTATACGCACGCGGATCGTGGGCTGGCAGCGCAACGCCTTTCACATGCATCGCAAGCTCTTCCGCGTTCAAGCCAAGGGTCGCCGCAGCGCGTACAAGACCTTGTGCAAGTATGCCGCCGAAGCCAGTACACTGACCTATTTGATGGACGAGAGAAATTATTGCGTCGGCATCCCCCCACTCCAACTTGAGGCCGATTTCTTTCTCGCTCAGCAGGCCCTTTTCGTAGGCTTCCATCAGCATCGCGATAGAGTTGCCGACCTCAATCGTATCGAGACCGTAGCGATTGCATAGTTCATTGATTTTCGCGATAGCCTCAAGGTTATCGACCATGCAAGAGCCGCCAATCAGTCCTAGCGTCTCGTACTCTGGCCCGGCACCCTGAACCGGCGCATAAGGACCTTCACTCACCTTCACGTGCCGGCCGCAGCCAATAGCGCATCGAGCGCAGTAGTAGCTCTTCTCGGTAATCGACTCCTTCATCTTCGGACCGCTGATCTTGGCGGCGCCAACCTCCCAACTGCCAAGCCGCCAGTTCTTGACGGGAAAATCACCCGTCTGTTCGCAGCCGAGCACCAACCCAGCGGTGCCAAAATTCCTCAGGCCTGCAGTCTTAGGCACAAAGTCAGCCAGCAAGGCTTTCACTGACGCGTCAAGTCCGGCAGCATCATGCAGTGGCACATCGCCGGTGCCATGTACAACCACTGCTTTTAGATTCTTTGAGCCTTGCACCGCGCCAACGCCGCAACGCGCCGCCGTGCGGCCTTCCATACCGTCGGTAAATATGCCCGCAATACGCGCTAGCTTCTCGCCCGCCGGACCTATGGTGCTTACCACCGCTGACTCGTGTGTAACCGCTCTCAGCGCACTGTCGGTGTCATAAGTATCTTTGCCCCAGACAAACGTGGCATCGCGCAGTTCGACCTTGCCATCGTCTATAAAAACGTAAGTAGGCTTTTCAGCTTGCCCGCTGAAGATGATGCCGTCAAACCCAGCCTTCCTCAACTCGCGGCCCCACGTGCCACCCACGCTCGCTTCCCCCCATACGCCGCTCAGGGGCGACTTGAATACCACGGAGTGACGGCTAGCTCCGGTAACTTTCGAACCGGTAAGCGGCCCCGTCATAAAGCACAGTAGATTATCCGGCCCCAGCGGATCAGTGCCCGCATTGGTGCCCTCGAAAAGGATTTTCGCTCCTAGTCCGGCGCCGCCAATATATGTTTTCAGCACCGACTCAGGAAACGATTTCACTTCACTCGTCTTAGCCGTCAGGTCGATATAGAGGAAGCGGTTGTGATAACCATGCATATGCATATTGAGCTCGCTCCGATGCCTTGTTCGGCCGCGTCGGCCTCCCAAGGTATTATTCAAATTTGCCTTTAGTTTCAGGTGCGGCCAAAATACCGATCAGCATCAAAGCCGTGACCGTCAGTAAAAACCAATTCAGATGAGATGGAATGTCCACCACCTGCCGGCTGGAAGCGGACACCAGCATCGGCATCAGTGCCCCTGCTTCCTGCTGCATAGCTTTGACGGCAATACAACGAACATTTTGGTCCACAATTCTCTTTGTTAACGAATAACTTTGGCTTGCCTGTCGCGCCGGTTTAACCGCCGGCGAGCGGCAAAAGTATCTTCACTACGTCTCCATCTCTCACCTGGGACGATTCGTCTGCCACGCTTCCGTTCACCAGAACCATTAAATTCTCAAAAACATTGCCAGACAGGCCGTACTGGCGCATACGATCAAAATAAGGCACAAACACTGGATCAGCTCTAAGGTGTTCGATAAAATTAGCAATGTTCCAGTCACCATCGACACCTGGAATGCAGTGCTCGACGTTATGAATCCGGTCAGCAATTGGTGGGAACAACACAATCTTCACCACGAGTGCCTCCTGCGCTTGGTGGAAGGAGCCTCCAGCACGTTTTGCTCGCCGGTCTGGATATCGCGCACCCCGGTGAACCCATGCTGCGCCATGACGACGGCACTAACGCCGCTGCGGGAGCCCATGCCGGCTGAAGTCAAAAGCTTTTTCTATATCGTCGGAATCCCGTACCCAGCTCCAAAGATCGGATACCCGTTGAGCGTAGGGAAGTGCGTAGTCTATCCGTCCGGCAGAAATCGCCATGCCGCACCCGTTTGCAGAATCCACGGTATGCCTTCGAAATAAGCCCGATTCGAAGCTGGTGGCCGACCACACTTATCCGGCCGGCCGACGTCTCGGCTTGGGAAGCAAGACGTCAATCAGTTCTCACTGCTCATTCGCCAATACCTTCTGCCGCTCTTTCATGCAGAAGTTCACCACTTCACCTTCTCAGACGTAAGTACCTGATATGAGGCCCTCCCTATTTTTGAAACACGCTGTAGCGACCTTTTCCTATTTACCCCGCAGTCCACAGGCATGCTGTGGTGCTAAGGATGACTTGCAACGACGAGTCCTCCCTTCAAGGGCAACCTTCTCTTCTCATGCAGCCACGCATCGCAATAAACACGGTTTAAGAAGCCAACAATAACACCTATTTAGCGACCACCATAGATCGCGCTTTTCCGGCCCAGCGTGCATATTTTTGAGACAGTTCTTGATAGTCGTTCTCACACTCGTCAACCTTGTAACGCTTCCGGTCGAAGCCAAGAAGTGCTTTCATAATACCTGCCGACTTTTCAGTCAGAACGACTGTCCCGTCAGCTTGGATGGATTCAATTCCATCACATCGATTCCCTTCCTCGTTTATCTGTACTGCTCTTTCAAATGATAATCCTTCAGGCAGAAAGACCTCGACACCATCAGCGCCTATTTTTATCGGATATCCACCCGGAAGTCCGTTAGGGCCGGGAGCGTGACCGATCTCTTTAGTGTCAAACAACATCGCCCTGGCAATCTTGCATATTGAGGACGCTACGACCGCATGACCTTTCGCCCCACCAGGCTTCCGTCCCACCGTTGTTACGTTGTTTAGGAACTGTTCGATATTTAGATCGGGGGTAACATCTTTTTCATCAACCATCACTTTCAGATAAAACGGTGAACCGCCGGAGTTTCCAAACCGATTTATATAGTAACTAGTGTAATGAGCACATACTAAATAAACTGTTACAGAACGAACCGATACATTAAACGTTTTGGCGGCAACTACGCGCAATCCAGCCACTGCATTGTCAATATTCCCTATTCCGACAGTAGGAGCTAAGCCTATCTTAGCAAGAGCGACATTTACTGTATCCGGAAAGGCACAGTTTATCACTTTGGCGTTGACGCCTGACTTCTTTACAGCTCGCATCAATCGGTATGTAGGGAGAAACTGCATTGGGAACCACGGACCAAATCTAGCCTCATCAATTTGTTTATAAACGTCTGCGGGAAGCTGACCTATTACCCACCATGATTGAAGTGTCATGCCGTTGATAATGACAGAGGGTTGAACCTCTTCAATCAACTCTGCGGTCTTGTCAATATTCGCCACATCCATTTGAGCAAATTCGATATCGGGATATCGCCCAAATTGTGAAGCCCCAATAACTGCACTGTTTGTCCTACGATAGCCCATGTCTTCATCTATATCAACCGTTACTATTCTCGGAATACCCTCTTCTCTCGACAAAAATTCCAGAGCCCATGCAGCGAGATCTCCCATGCCTACTATCATTAAAGGCGCCTTCTTCATTTTATCCCCTTTTTCATATCTTCAAATATCTTGCAGTCGGATTGTTCTAGATGCACAAGATATTCAATACTCCGTCATTGGAGTGGTTTGTTGTACGTTTCCGGTAATGTGCAAATTGCGAATACTGAAATCACAGATGCAATAGTGACATAGAAAGCGGGAGCAATATTGTTATTTGTGACTTTGATCAGATAGGTATTCACGAATGGAGCCGTTCCGCCTAGCAGCGCCACAGCCGCATTATAGCCAATAGACATAGTGGAGACGCGGACATTCGTCGGAAATATCTCTGCCGTAAAGGCCGGACCCGGCCCGGAATACATTGCCATGAAGAGTCCTAAAACGAGCTGGGCAAATACAAGCTTGGCAAAGTTTCCATCACCGATGAATACGAACAACGGGTATGTAAAGATGGCAAAGCTAATATAACCAGTGAGGAGTACTGCCTTTCGGCCGATTTTGTCGGAAATATGTCCCATGATTGGGATCACCATGACCACAAAAAGTAAACAGAAAAAGTTGGAAAGTATTGCGCGGTTGAGCGGAACCTTCAATATTTTGTTGATATATGTACCCATAAACATAAAAAGAGTGAAATATGTAACAGCAGGGCTGAATTGGAACACAAACATCTTAATTATGCTTGAATGGTGATCTCTGAATGCAGAGCGAATAGGATTCGCCACTACTCGATGCGAGATTTCTACCTCCTTATACGCTGGAGTATCTTCAATCTGACGTCTCATGTACCAGCCAACCACGCCCAATGAAACCCCGGCGAGGAAAGGTATTCTCCATCCCCAGGTATAAAGAGCTTCGTGGCTCAGGTTGTAGGTCAAAATCACCCCGATAAGAGATCCAATCATTAAGCCACCGATGTTACTTACTTGCTGAAAGCTTCCATAAAGCCCTCGGCGACTGTCAGGGGCATACTCGACAAGGAAGGTAGTAGCACCGCCCCACTCGCCTCCCGTCGATAACCCCTGCACTAGGCGGCACAATGCTAGGAATGACGGCGCGATTATTCCTATCGAAGCATAGGAAGGAGTCAATCCCATAGCGAATGTAGAACCGGCCATAAGGAAGATGGTCCACGATAGAGCTATCTTGCGGCCGTACCTATCGGCGATATGCCCGAAAACGAACCCCCCAAAGGGCCGCATGACAAAGCCAACCGCGAACACGACAAATGTCATTAGTAGACTGACGATAGGGTCCTTACTCGGGAAGAAAACGCCCGATATCACCACCGCCAAAGTTCCATAGAGGCCATAATCGAACCATTCCAAAAAGTTGCCGACAATACCTGCGCCTACCGCGAGACCTCGATTCCGCGCTGCAGCCTGTTTCCTGGAAACTTCCGAGAGGGAGCGTTGTTTCGCTATTTTATCCTCTGCCATCACTTGGGATATTGGCTCCTTCACTCTGCACCTCCTCCATTTTGCATGCCTTCGCTTGCATCAGCACTATCCTTATCGCATTTGGCTACACGACGCGCGTGAATTAACTGGCAACTGTCGGTCCCCCACTCGAACCAGCAGCGTCGTTGCCGTGGCGCCCACCCGAGCACTTGCCGTTGGCAATGTCCTGTCGTCTGAGTTCGGGGGAACGCCTCACTGGATCGCCCCAGCCGCCGCCACCTGGTGTCTCGATGATCAGCCGGTCGCCCCGACGGAGTTCAGTCACGACTTTCGATGGAATCTCCTCTATAGAGTCGTCACGTCGCATGATCCGGCCTCGAGCCATGGCCCCTGGGTAACCCCCGAACGCGCCGGCCGGCGCATAATAGTGGCACTCCCCGCGGTGCGTGAGCGTTGCCCGGTCGCTCAATAACTCGAATTCTTTGACGATGCCGAGCCCACCACGAAACTGGCCATCGCCGCCAGAATCCTGGCGCAGCGACATTCGGTTTACGCGCAGCGGCGCCGCCATCTCAATCGCTTCGACTGGATAGTTCATACAATTGGTCGCATCGGTCTCAATCACATCGACACCGTCGCCAAATTGGCTCGCGCCGCCGCCGCCAACAATGAGTTGGCCAACGACATAAGTCTTACCTTCGTCCGTCCTGCCGCCGAACGTAACCGCCAACTCAGTGCCTGCAGGATCCGCACCAACCCGATCGGGCAGCACGTTCTTAAATGCCGCCAGAATGCAGGTGGTAATCCGTTTGATGGTTGAGGTTCGGGAGCATACAGGAGCGGGGCATTCGGGGTTCACGAGAGAACCCTTTGGTAAGGTAAGTGTCACCGGTCGAAAGCAGCCGCCATTAGTCGGTATATTGGGATCGGTCAGCGCGCGCACTGCAAAGTATGCCGCAGCTTGTGAACCAGACGGGACGCAATTAAATGGTCCGCGCAGCTGTTCACTGCTACCTGTAAGATCAACGTGAAAACGACCATCCCCAACCGTTACCGCCACCTGGATCTTCACGCGCTTTTCGAGATCGACCCCATCATTGTCGAGCCAGCCGGTGGACTTGTAAGTACCAGCCGGAATTGCGTTCAGCGCATGACGTGTCATACGTTCCGAAAATACCAGTAGGGACTCGAAAGCGTGTTCGAGCATATCAGTACCATATACGGCTTCCAAATCCCGCAATCGCCGTATCCCAATCTTGCAGCCGGCGACCTGTCCATCCAGATCGCCCATCAGCTCGTCCGGTATGCGCACGTTTAGCCTTAGGAGTTTGACGAGAGTGTCATTCAATTTACCCGCGTCGTACATTTTCAGAGGGGGAACTCGTATGCCTTCCTGCCAGATTTCGGTCGCATGGGTCGGAATCGAGCCCGGCGACATCCCGCCGACGTCCTGATGGTGGGACAACGTCGCAGCCAGAGCGATAGGCTTCCCGCTCTTGCCGAATACTGGGGCTATGATCGCAAGGTCCGGCAAATGCGTGCCGCCCATATACGGATCGTTCATGATATAGACATCACCATCTCGCATGGTCTCGATCGGAAACTCGAGCAGGATCCGCTGTATGATTGGAATCAGCGTGGCAAGATGGATTGGAATGGCTACTGACTGAGCGAGGGTTTCGCCTGCCGTCGTAAACAGACTCGCGGAAGCATCAAAGCCCTCTTTTACTATTGCTGAGAAGGAGCTGTGCAGAAGCGCGTGTTCCATTTCGTTTGCAATACCCTCAAGCTTATGCCGAATGACCTCCAGCGTGACCGGGTCAACAGCTGCTTCCGAGGTTGCCGGGCCTCGCTTGGCTTGAAGTGCTACATTGCCGATTTCCATGTCGTTACCCCTTGGAATATTTAAGATTTGGTGAGGATCAGGTTGCCCGCGCCGTCGATTTCACCAGTCCAGCCGGGATGCACGAGCGTCGTTGTGTCGCTCTGCTCGAGAATTGCCGGCCCACTAACCCGGAAACCGTGTGGTAACAAATCGCGTCTATAGATGCTGGCTTGAATCGGGGCGTCGACGCCTGCGATCCGCACGTTACGAAATCCAGTCGCAAATTCCCCGCGGCCCGAGTCGAGTTGCACCTCCTCGAAATCCATAGCGGGCGCAGCTATCCGATGAATCGCGCGTAGATTGACGATGCGCGCCGGAGCATTCGATCGGTGGCCATAGACGAGCAGATGCTGATCAAGAAAATCGGTATAAAGCTGCTTCAACAATTCGGTTGCCGTGAGGTCAATCGGGACTTCGATCGTGAATGACTGACCGACGTAACACATGTCGGCGAAGTGTAAGCGACCGACTGGCCTATCGCCAACTTGTTCCTCACGCATCAACATGGTGCAGGCAGCATCGAGTTCAGCGAGCGCAGTGTGAATCGATGAGACTGAAAGGCCGTCGAGATCACGGGCGAACGCTCGGGATGCCTCGTGCTCAATCGGCGCAGCCAACAGTCCTAATGCGGAGAGCACGCCCGGGCGTCGTGGCACGATTACTGTTTTCATCCCGAGTTCTTCCGCTAGACTTGTCGCATGTATTCCGCCAGCGCCGCCCAGCGGCAACAGTGCAAACCCGCGCGGGTCAATGCCCCTCTCGACCGATACGAGCCGGATTCCCTCGCTGATTTGCGCGTTAATCACCCGATGAATTCCTAGCGCTGCCTCTTCCACGCTCAGCCCAAGCGGCTCAGCGATTTGCACGCGAATGGCCTCCCGCGCGAGTTCTGGCACTAACTTCAGTGCACCTCCGACGAAGTAGGATGGATCAATGTACCCGAGCACGACAGAGGCATCGGTGACGGTCGCGCTCTCACCTCCGCGGTCGTAGCAAGCCGGTCCCGGCTCCGAGCCCGCAGACAAGGGCCCCACTCGCAGGCCGCCGCCTGCGTCGATGGTTGCGATTGAGCCACCCCCCGCGCCGATTGAGTGGACGTCAATCATAGGTAATCGTATGTTATAGCCAGCGACATATCCTTCGAACCGAATGGGTACCTTGCCACTGCCAATTAAGGCGATGTCGCAACTTGTACCGCCGATATCCACCGCGACTAAGTCGTTAAATCCTGCCTTCAACCCTGTGTGCTGCGCTCCGATCACTCCGGCTGCCGGACCAGAAAGGAAGAGGCGTACTGACCGCCGCCGTGCGACCGACGAAGCCATCAGTCCTCCGCGCGATTGCATGACCTGCAGCGGCGCCGAGACGCCATTATTCTCGAGCGCGCCTTCGAGTCGAGTGAGATAACGATCAATTACTGATTTCAGATAAGCGTCAAAAGCCGTGACTACAGTGCGCTCATATTCGCGAAATTCCGGGTTGATCTCGTGTGATAACGAGACATTTAAGTTCGGATGCACGGCTCGAATCAACTCGCGAGCGCGCAATTCATGAGTTGGATTAGCAAATGAAAACAGGAAACAGATCGCGATCGCCTTCGCACCTGCAGCGACGAGCTCGTCGGCGGCCGACAAAACCTCGTCTTCGACCAGCGGGATAAGGACAGAACCGTCCTTTGTGATGCGCTCACAAACTTCTCGACGCATGGCACCTGGGGCGAGAAAGGTCGGCGTCTCGCTCTTTAGGATTGCGTGATACATATCGTGCCTCATCTGGCGGCCGATCTCTAGTACGTCTTTGAACCCCTTTGTCATGATGAGGCCAATGCGTTCGCCTCGACGCTCCAAAACCGCATTGGTACCCACCGTCGTTCCGTGAGCAAAGCCCATGATGCAACTGGGGGCGATCCGCCAATCTTCAACCATACGTGAAATTGCGCCAATGACTGCAATGCTCTCGTCCTTTTTTGTCGTCGGAGTCTTGAAGAAGCGCATTAGACCACGATCGTCGCACACAACAACGTCGGTGAAGGTTCCACCAATGTCAACGCCGACACGAAAGCTCGTAGACATAACTGTTAGCCTCCTTGATCGAACCGCACACCATTACAGCCAGAACGTCTGTTTATGAGAGCATGGATAATATATATTGCAATATAATATTAATAAATCGCAATACAAGCTATTAAATTGCATTGTAATCTTAATAGATTGCAATGCAATTTATTTGTTTATATAATGCAGCAGGTTATTGTAGGCGTCATTCGTTTGTCAAGACAATTCTCGGTAATTCCTGTCAAGACAATTCTCGGTAATTCGGGGATAATGAAGAAATGAAACTTATGAAGCTCCGCAGTTCTACCGCAAAGCGCATTAATAGCGTCCGGGAGCCGCGGGTAGATCCTTTGACGGTTCAATCGGTTGAAAAGGCGTTTCGCGTTCTGACGGCTTTCGATGGGGTGAATCCTTCAATGAGCGTCACCCAAGTTGCCGAGGCAATTGGCCTGGACAAGAGTGCCGCACAGCGATTCACGCATACATTGACGAAGCTCGGCTACCTGCATAAGGACCTCGTCACGAAGCGTTTTGAACTCGGCGTGAGGGCACTTGATCTCGCGTACCACTACATCCGAGCCAACTTGCTCGTCGAGCGAGCAATGCCCTATCTCCTGAATCTCAGTAAGGAAGCCGAAGAGACAATCAATCTCTTCGTACAAGATGATACTGAGATCGTCGTCATTGCCCGTTTTATGAGCAGGCAGGTTCTAAGCCTAAAAACTGACGTGGTGGTGGGGATGAGAATGCCTGCGTACTGTACGGCTGCTGGCATTGGCATTTTGTCCCGACTCCCCGTGGAGCAAGCAGTTGATATCCTAAAGCGATCCGATCTGAAACCCCACACGCCGCACACAACCTTTAGGATGAAAGATTTACTTAAGAAACTTGAGATATCTGCATCATGTGGATACGCAACGGCATTCGAGGAGCTTTACATTGGCGATCTTGTAATTGCGGCTCCGGTTCTCACCCAAAGTGGCCGGCCTGCCGGAGCAATTAACATTTCGGTGCCGCGGATGCGGTTTACTCCAAAAGAAGCCGAAGAAAGATTTTCACCGCTGGTTATGGCCACCGCTTTATCCATCTCAGAGAGACCGGATCCGCGCTGATGATATATTCAGCCCCGATCGTTTTTCCCTTCACCAGACCCGACGCGGCCAGCCGAGCGAGCACCCAGTCGAACACCACCTGATGCGTCTCCACATCGATCAACCGCCGCGTGCGCGAGATGGTCGAGTGGTCCGGCGCCAACTCGTCCAGTCCCAGCCCGAGGAAACTGCGTAGAGCCAGCGAATCGGCCGCCCGCCAGGCAATCCCACGTTCGCCGTCGATGCCCTCGAAATAACCGATCAGCAGCAAACGGAAATACCGGCCCGGCATCAGCGACGGCCGACCCATCGTTGCCGCATAAAACCGAGCGCATTCGGCCTCGACAAACCGATCAAAACTGCCCGCCTCTAACAATCGGTTGAGCTGCTCGTAGAACGGATGCGCCACCGTCCGCGGCAACTCGGTGTGCGCGATCCATAGCTTCTCTTGGGTTCGCTGCTGCTCTCGTCGTCCCATCGCCATGCGCGCATTCTACGAACCATGCCTGTGGATCACACAATCTTTTTCTTCAGGAATCCAGACTTTCACCACGGGCTGCTAGGGCGGCAACCCTGTTTTTCCCAGTCGCAATGGCCGGTTTTGCAGGCAGGTGGTTTTGGGCTTACCCGGGATTTCCATTTTGGCATCCCGAATCACAACAGTATGCATCCTGCCGGCTTGTTTGCGGCCGCAATCTTGCACTCCTGACGCCAGCTCGGCATCTGGCAGCCAAATGGGTGCCTTCGGCT
>Ga0181524_10001297_pt1 | contig 29063 bp, 24 predicted proteins | sample PEATcosm2014_Bin_34_FD_119761 | JGI IMG/M metagenome (GOLD analysis project Ga0181524, IMG submission 119761) | Peatland microbial communities from MTU Mesocosm Facility, Houghton, MI, USA - PEATcosm2014_Bin05_60_metaG | ecosystem: Environmental > Terrestrial > Soil > Wetlands > Peat | place... | reverse complement strand
CCGTTCATACCGATCCCGTCCCAGGGCGGCGTCGAGTTCGGCCTCGAGAAGCTCCTCGATGAAGCCGCGAATGCGCGTGCGCACCCCGGTTTCCAGGGGATCGAACCAATCATCGCAGAGAAAATGTTCGCCTTCGGCTGAGCCGATCGTGGGCTTTGTGCTATCCATCGTCATGGCGTGATCTCCGTCGGCGCGCTAACGCCGATTCTGGTTTGCTTTCACAAGCTGGAGATTACGCCACCTCCAAATTCCAACCACCTCCGCGACGGCACCCCGGACTCTCGCTTCAGCCTCAGAAAACACAGAGGTCGCAGCGCAAGCACATATAGCGGGCGCAACTCGTACTGCTGTGACCCCCGCGGTTTCCTCCAAATGAAGCTAGAGTCCGGACCGAAGGAAGGACCGGACCATGAAGCGATCGAGGTTCACGGAAGAGCAGATCATTGCGGTTTTGCGGGAGCAGGAGGCGGGGATGTCGACTGCGGGCGTCTGCCGCAAGCACGGGATCAGCAGCGCGACATTTTATGCGTGGAAGGCGAAGTTCGGCGGGATGGACGTTTCCGAAGCCAAGCGGCTGAAGCAGCTTGAGGACGAGAACGCCAAGCTGAAGCGGCTTCTGGCCGACGCCATGCTCGACAACGTCGCGCTGAAGGATTTCCTGTCAAGGACTGGCGTTCCGTTCGAAAGAGAGCATGTATGTAGGCGTGGGCGGCTGAGTGAGCCGCCGGGCGAGACCCTTCGCCCCGTTGATCGCATCGATCCGGGGCTCGTCGCAGTGGGCCGGAAGCGCCGAACCCCGAGCTATGAAAGGGGCGAACGATGTCCAACCAACTCGCGAATTCAAAATTCAGCAATGTCAAACTCAGCGATACGCAGCTCGTGATGATGAGCGCAGCCGCGCAGCGCGAAGATCGATGCCTTGTCGCGCCGCAGAATTTGAAAGGCGCCGCGGCGCGGAAAGTCGCCGAGAAACTCGTGGCTGCGGGGCTGGTCAGGGAGATCAAAACTGTCCGCTGATCTTCGCCGCAGCGCATGGAGCAAATCGAACGAAACGAGTCCAAACAAACCAATCGCCGCCTGATCCGAATGGCCGCCCTTGTCCCAAGCGTTCCCGAAATCCGCTATCTCCTCGCCCGCCTCCTCATCCTTGCGCCATCACGAAAGCCCTTCATCATCGCTTGGTCACTCTGGCGACGATGACATCAAGCCGACGCGACGCTCAGCCATTACAGACGACGCACCAATATGCAACTGTAGTACTAGCCTATCGCGTTCAGGCGGACGCACTGGGCGACCTCGACACGGAGGTCCTGCGCGTGCTGGATGGCTTTACGGCTCGGCACGCTCCGTTGCGGTGTCGGGAGCGCAAAGACGGGCGATCCGGTGCCGCTCCTTCCCCTTCGAGCCCGCGCATCAAGCCCGGGTCCGTGCTCGTTCGCGAATGGGCGGGTCGCATGCATCGGGTCATGGTGTTGGAGGTCGGCTTCGCCTGGGAGGACGAGACCTATCGCAGTCTCTCCCACGTCGCTCGGGCCATCACCGGGACGCAGTGGAACGGGCGACGCTTCTTCGGCGTGGATCGGCCGAAGGAAGCGCCGAAATCGATGCCCGACGCACGGCCGATCCCAGCCCCTCACGTTCGCAACGAGGGAGGCGTCCAACCATGAGGACTCGGCGCGCACATGTTCGGCCGACTTGGCCGGGGTCGTGGCGGGGCCCGAACCCGTCATGACCCAGCGCTCGCTCCAGCGCAGCCGTCGCTCCGCTCAAAGCTGAATCAGAGCCAACGTGTGGAGCCGGTTCACATCCCGGTCATCGGCACTGTTGATTGGAAGGCCCGCTTTCAGACTGCGCGCGCCGGGCATGCCGCCGACAGCGCCTTGAAAATTCTTGATTCGCCGAAGGAATTTTATGGAACCGAGAGCGTTGTGCGCCATGACTAAATCCCCAAAGCCGGCAGTCAAAGCGTGGGAAGTCGCGTGGACGCTGCGACATCGTCGAATTGATGGAGGAAGCTAGTACTTACGTGCATTCAAGAAGGTGGTGATGATGTTGTCGGCGATTCTCCCACCCTTAAGAAACACCCCGACTTCTTGGAGCGAAGAATTGTGGCCCGGGTCGGCCGATAGCCAATTCTGACTGGTGATCACTGCGGAATCATCGTCCCACGCCAGAACCTTCGCGTGAAGGCGCGGTTCGTGGACGGAACGCACCTGCACCCCGTCCTTTCCGGCGTCGAGGGTCATCTCGGCGGCGACGACACCTGTCATCTGACCAGACGGACGCCCGAAGAACACTTGGGTCTCGATCCCTTGCCGATCTCGCGCAGCAGCCACTGCTGGAATGATGACGGCTTGCTTGGCGGCCGTCCCCAACCGATGGCTAGTGACGAAGATGCGTCTCGCGGCGTGATCGCGCGCCTCGCGCACGAAATGTCCATGTTGTGCGCCTAGCACCAAACAACCGTCCGCGCGAGCACCAGCCAGTCGCGGTCGCGCACGAATCTCAGACGCCAGCGTCGCAAGGAGTACTGTAAGAGGCTTCCATAGACCGTCGCGTCCGCGCGAGAGATCGGAAAGGACGTCAAGCACATCCGCGACGATATCTGGATCACGAAGCCTGACCGACGCTTCAAAGCTCTTGAAGCCCGAATACAACCAGTTGCACGATCCGACGATGGCGATATCTCGCCCGGTCTGGCCATCGTCGGCGACGAGAATCTTTGCGTGGGAGTGCGTCGAGAACGGATGTATCGTGACGATGTTATCGAGCGAGATGGCGGCGAGTTTGGCCCGCGCATCGGCCAGAAGCTGTCTCGTGACGAGCGCTTCGGGTTTGTCCTCGTTCTCTCCCCAGAGAATATCAACGCGTACGCCGCGACGTGCGGCATCAATGACCAGCGGCATTGCGAATTGCAGGCTGCTCTCTGATACGAAAGTCGAGTGGATGATGACTCGCTCTCTCGCGCGCTTGATAAGGTTGCTGAATGCGTTCTCGTGCGCCTCTCCGCCAAGGATCAGGTCGCTTGACTGGAATGTTATCTGTCGGGGCACGGGGATAGCATCATCCAGCCGACGTGGCCCCACGGTGGGCTTGATGGTGATCGGTTCCGCAGAGCGCGGAAGAGCGCTCGATTTCTTGGCGGCTTCGAGGACCGCGAATTCCAGGTGTGAGGCGACCTTCGGAAGACCTTCCGGCTCCCCATTTCGAACGAGAACCAATGCGAAGCGCTCAGCGAGTCGATCGCCGGCGGCGTCCACATCGACAATTGTTTCGTCTTCCTCCAGCAACGCTGAGAACACGGCACGCGGCTCTTCGCAGAAAATCTCCGAGGACGCCTCCAACCACACGATGTTCTCTTTCTCCGCCCGTTGCTGGACAACGTGCCTCTCGAAGATCGGCAGTTCTCGCCCCCGGAACGTCATGCCTGTCACGCGATCGATGACAAAGGTCATCCAGCGCGTGATAGCTTTCGGAACATTAGGTAGTTCGTCGAGAGAGGCCTTGTCGCGTCCGCCAGCCGTGGCCCGGAACAGCGTCCCGGCTGTTTGAGGCGACAGCTCGACCCAGTCCGCCCGCATGAGGCGAATCAACGCCTCGATCACGAGACGCTTTGGAAGCGTCGACTGTTGGGCCAGCGTCGCCGCAGTCCGGGGCTCCTTCGCCAGCGCCTGGAGGATCAGGTGCTCCACCGGGCTCCACGGCCTGCCCTTGAGAATGTGGAAGCGACGCTTTCCGCGAAACACCGGAATCGCAACGCGAACGACGCTCATTCTCGCCCTCCCAGCTTCGAGGGCGAGCAAGTTGCGATCTCGCGATCTCGTCTTCCGCTCTCGACGGCTTCGAGGAGCTTGGAGAGAAAGCTATACGTCACTACATCCTCGCCCGCCATCGCCCCCCTGACAGCCTCGATGAATCGCAAGCTGCCGACGAGGATGAGTTTCCATTTTGCGCGGCTGAGTAGGACGTTCATGCGACGGCTATCGCGCAAGAATCCGAGAGCCTTGGCGGGTGTGGTGTGTTGATTGTTTCGGACGAGCGATATGACGACTATATCCGCCTCACTGCCTTGAAAAGAGTCGACCGTGCTACAGAACGATCCACTCCTCGTCGCGGGACGAAAACCGTCAATGTGCGCGAGCCTGCTGGATCGCGCCGCTTCGATCTCACGGTCGAGCAACGCCACCTGCCTGGCGTAGGGAGACAGAACCGCGAGTGTAGGCGGCTTCTTGGCCCCGGCGTCAGCGCGAAGCAGAGACAACGCATCGATGACCGTCGCCACTTCGCTTGCATTGCGCCACGGAGGTCGTTGATCACCCTCGCGTTGGCCAACCTGCTCCTGCAAGTAGGGCATGTCGACAACCACCACTGGCGCCGCTGGTAGCCGCTTCTCGTCGACACTGCGAAAAGGAGGGGGCCCGACGAGGAATTTGGCTTCGCGCTTCGCATCGGTCGAGACGCCGTCGCCGTAGAAGCTGTGCGAGACGATCCGAGCAATGGCCGGATGCATCCGGTGCTGCGTTGCCAGCCGACGAGCGATTGGCCGTCCCGGCTTGTTGGACGCCTGCCGCGCGAACTCCTTTTCAACGAGGGTTTCAAACAGCATCATCGTATTGATGGCGTCCGCGCAGAGCGGGGCGAGATCGGCATCTTCCTCCTCGATCTCGTCAAGCAGTTCCTCCATATCTGCATCGCGCAGAGACCGGCTGATCAACTCACCAGCGATTTTCACGACCTCACGAATTCCGTCCGGATTTTCGAGGAGCTGCTTCATTTCATCGGACCGGTATGGCGGCAGCTGCTTGTGATCGCCGATCATGAGCCGGCGGTGCGACAGCAGGAGGGGGGAGAGCAGTTCGCTTCCCGTCGCCTTTCCTGCCTCCTCCACAATTGACCAGTCGAACTGGCCGCGCTCATCGATCAGGCGTTCTATCTCGCCGGAATTCGTCGTCGCAAAGACGACGTTCGCGGCGCGAAGGATCAGCCCCTCGAAGGCGCGTCGCGAATATTCGGGCGACTGTCTGCTGAAGCTTCGCCGCGCACCGACATCGCGTCCCGAAGGTGTTGCCAAAGCCTTAGACATTACCTCCAATTTCGATCGCAGGCCCGGCGTTGCCTCTTTGATCAGATCGCTCGAGGTCAGCCGCTGAAGCATGCAGTCCGCCTGGCCGCCGATCTCGAAATTGCTGCCCGCGTCGGCCTTGTCCTTGCTGCGACACCGGACGACCAACGGCGCCTGCTCATCTGTCGCGGCTAGCGTTTCATCGAGCTCGCCCATCAAATGGTCGATCGCCGCATTGCTCTGCGCGGTGAGAAGCAATCGCGTCGTCGACTCCTCTCCAAAGCGTCTTTGCACAAGCTCGCGAACCAGGTGTGTCTTGCCAACGCCGGGCGGTCCCTGGACCATATAGATCGGCATCGTGGAGATCGCCTCGCGAAGGGCGCCTTGCTTCGGTACGTCGAGCTCGCGAAAGGCGTCATCTTCTTTCAGCGTATCGTGACTGTCGAACAATCGACGTCGCGGGTCCGCTAGCATGCGTAGCAGCTCGACATGCTCGCCGAGCGAGTGAAGCGCCTTCAGCCGGCGCCGGAACTGGACGTTCTGGCCAACCGACCCGGACGGAACGAGAAAAGCGTCATCGAGAACGGGTAAGGGACCGGGGCCTGAAAAGAAATAAACCGGCTCTGCGCCATCATGCCGAATTTCCTGGAAGCGCCATTCCGTATCGGACAACCCACGATCGCCCATCGGGCGGATGTCAGTCAGCGTCCAAATTGCCTCTTCCTTCGTGTCGTCGGTCGTCAGCATCTGGTCGAGCCGTTCGACATGCGACCGGAGCCCGAGCGCCTGGGATAGCTTTTCGCGTTCGGGATCGCTGCGCAGCCTCAGCCGGAGCAGGCGACCGCCCTCATCGTCTGCCTTTTCGTCGCTGCCCAGTATATGGACCGGGAAAGTATCGGCTGCGGCAAACGCCATCTCTAGCATCTGAGACAGCGACAGCGCCCTGCGAAACTTTGCCTCCATGTTTAGCGGCGCGCTTTCCGCTTCGAACCTGCGGCGCAACTGATCCCAGCTCGCGAGCTTGCCTCGCAAGCGCGGATAGCTTTCGGATGCAGCGCCTGCGGTGAGCAAATCCAAGGAGTGCGGGTCGAGCGAAATCTGACCCAGGACGTTCACGGACGCCGGCGGCAAACCGTCGAAGCTATCCGTTTGGGCGAATTCCCAGGACGCCGACGTCTGGTGGCGCGGGTTCCGATACTCCGTAAGGCGATAGGTCAGATTATGTCCCCGCAAGACGAGCCGAAATCCGGGTGCATCCTGACTGAGGCGAATCGCCATGAGAAGGGGTGCCTCGGCAAGGTCGTCGCCCACGAAGGCGACTTGACCATCGAGATCGTCGGCCTCGATTGCATCGTCCGTTAGGCGGCGGATCTCGTCGGAAAGACGAGAGCCGGGGCGAACCCTCACGACCAGATGGTGTTTAGCGTCGCGACCTGCTGCTTCGGCTCCGAGATCCGCCACTAAATTGTCGATCGCGCCGGCGATGACCTCTCCATCCAGTCGCAGAAGGGGTTCAATCGAGATCAGGTTGCGCAGGACTCGGACTTCGGTCGCGCTGAGGTGGTCGGCGACCGCGGACGGTATGAGCGTGAGGTCAGCCAGTTTTTCGGGCGAGACGCCCATGAGGCCTGTCGCGATCCATCCGAGGGCAGCCCAGTCGCGTCGAAAAGAGTCATATTTGTCGGAAGCCGGGCGGAGTCGGCCACGCCGATCCCTTTCGTCGTCGACCGCGGCAACTCTCATGGACCATTCGAAGCCCGTCAGTTGGAAATCTGCCTCTTCGCTGCCTGCGGTGAGAATGGCCCATGCGTCCAAGTTTCGGTGGAGCAAGCCCTGCAGATGTAGTTTTTCCAGTGCATTGACGACCCGCTTGAGGTTTGCCCAGATCCAGATGCGATTGCGCGTCGTGCGTGGTTGCCTGAGCCAATGGTTTGCGGGTGCATGCTGCAATATTATTGCAAGAGGTCGGCGGCTTCCCGGATCGAGCACGAGATAGAAGCCATGGTCATCGGAGCCCGTCGCCCGTAGAGGGGCAATGAGATCGGCGGCGCCAGGATAACCGTAGAGTCGATGAAGCTGACGCAACTCATGTCGCCAGATCTCGGACAAATCATCGTCGTTCTGTTTCGGGTTGCGCGGCCAGTTCTTAACCAGGACTGGTTCGCCATCCGGGGCCAGGCCCTCCGAAATCCCCGGACGTCCACTGCCTCTGTCCGGTTTCAGAAGATAGGTCTCGTCGAGGCGATATTCTTCGAGGAAGCCGCGGTGTCGGCTGTTACGCGTTTTGCTCATTGTCCCCCCGCTCGTCTTCTATTTGTCGCGACCCGCAGCGGAACTTCTGAGCCTGCGCTTGGCGCGAGTCTCGGTGGAGACACGCAATCGGTCGGTCCGGTCGTCGGGCGGCGTCCCCCGCCTGGGTATCTTCTGGAAGACCACGTAGGCATCAGTCGCGTGATCGGCCCCCAAGGACTGGTCTAATTCGAATGTTAGTTGACGGTTGGCCTCGGCGCTAGCGCGGGCACCGTCGCTAGTCGGGAATGCAGAGCCGCCCCCGCGGCAAAGGCGGGCACGAAGACCTCCAAAGCGTGCGGTTTCGGGCCTAACGACCCGTGCCGCCGAACGGTGTTGTAGTGACGGTGCCAACTGCGGAAGGGCGCGGGGTCACAACGGCAGTCGGCGCTATAAGTCATCGAAATAATAGATTCGGTTGGGGTCAATTCGCGAGGCCGATTCACAAATCGGGAGGCGGTTTCATCCGATTCAGCGTATGCTATTGTTACTGCTGGCGTTGGAACTCACCAACGAAGAACCTATCGGTCGCGGCGAGTGGTGGAAGCGTTGATCACGCTACTCAGAAAAAGAATGCTGACGGGCAAGCTCTACGAGCGCGATCCGAAGATCGAAGCTACGCTCGTTGAGCTATCGGCCCTGTCGCGGGACGACCTGATCGCACGGGCTATGATCTCAAGTCGTAGCGATGCCGGGCATGTCCCGAGCGAGTGCCTAATCTACTTCATCCGGACGAGTCGGGCGGACAACTCGGACATTTTTTTCGAGCGACTCTATAAGATTCTCACGGGGCGCGTCTTACGTGGCCTCCCAAAGGCCGAGAGCGCAGACGGCAAGACGACGTCGCTGACTAAGAGCGCTATTCGGGAAAAGGTCTTCGGTCGCTTTGTCGAGCTGCTCGCCGCCGATCGGACAGTCTATACGGAGAAGCTCGACTATTTCGAGGTGCGCTTCGACGGTGCATTAGCCAGCCTGCGCCGCGACGCCCAGGAACAGGCCTGGCGCGACGAAAACCGGTCGGCGACACTCGAGTTCGACGAGGAGACGGGAGAGCCTTCCGCCGAGGTCGAGCGCGCTTCGGGAAGCTTCGATCCCTTCGCTGCATCCGAAATCGACGGCTCGGATTACCGGTCGCGCCTCGACGCAGCGATTGACTCCTTACCACCGGAACAAAGCAGGATCGTCGAGATGATTCGACAAGGCATTCCCATCGACTCCAAGGAGGCCAGCGCGGTCACCATCGCCAAGGCGCTCGGCAAGTCCGAAAAGACGATCAGAACGCATCGAGATAAGGCCTACGCCGCCTTGCGCGCCGCCCTGACCGAGGGGAACGAGCAATGAGCCCCGCCGTCCGTCAGCCGTCGCGTGAGGACGTGCTCGACGCCTTCGCAGTCGAACCGAACCCAGGCCGCAAGACACTCGAACGCTATCTTCGGGACTACCCCTCATACGCGTCCGAGCTGGTAGACCTGTCGCGCGAGTTGTCCGGCAACATCTGCGACTATGAGGTCTCGCTCTCGGCCGAGGATCAGGCCCTGATCGAAAGCGCGTGGCAAAGACACGTCGACGCCGCACCAAAGGTGGTCTCTGATCCTTTCGCGGCGTTGTCAGTGACCGAGCTTCGTCAGGTCGCCAAGCAGCTCGACGTGCCCCGGCAGATCATAACGGCCTTCCGGGAACGCCGAGTGATTGTCTCTTCGGTGCCTCGGCGCTTCCTTGGACGCTTGGCAGAAGCGGTGAACAGCACGGCTGATATAGTGGTGGCTACCCTTACGCTCCAGCCTGGACCGGCCCTCGCGCGAACCTACAAGTCCGATAGCAAACCGGCCGCCAATGCGGCTGTGACCTTCGAACGTCTTCTGATCGATGCGGGCGTGCCCGAGGAGAAGCGGGCGCTCCTGATGTCGGACGCCGATTAACATGGATGGGATCGAGCTCGCCCGGCAGATCGCCGCCGACCTTCATCGGCAAGCGGTCGCGAGGGGGCTCAATCCTTCGCGGCCCTATCAGTTCGCGGTGGCCGAGGCTCAGCGGCAGGGGCTTGATGTCGAGCCGACCGCCGCGGGAGCCGCCGTGTTGAATGGCGGACGTGCGACGTTCGTCCCCGGCGAAGACCTTATTCTGCACGAGAACGTGGGGACATCGTTCGAACAAGCCTTCCTGGTCGCCCATGAGATCGGTCACGTCGAACTGGGCGATGATCCCGACACCGAGCCAGTGCGCGACGTCGACCCGGCGCGTTCGGCGGAGGCCTCCCCGGTTGGCGTCGATCGGGTGGTGGATTACGGCCGCCGCCAGCGCCGCGAAGTCCAGATGGACCTGTTCGCGCGCGAGTTCCTGCTCCCGCGTCCGGTCGTCCGGGCGCTTCACCTCGGCGACGGTCTGACCGCCTCCGCGATCGCTGAGCGACTGGGCGCGCCGTTTGACGTCGTGGCCCAGCAGCTTTTCGACGCGCTCCTCCTGCCGCCGCTCACGCCCGCGGATTCAGACGGGCCTCCCGATCGCCCTCTGAACGCTCTACAGGCCGACGCCGCCCGGCACCGGGGCGAGGCGTATCTGCTCGAAGCCGGTCCCGGAACAGGCAAGACCCAAACCCTGTCCGCCCGCGTGGTTGGGCTGCTGGAGGAAGGCGTCGACCCGCGTCGCATCCTGCTCCTGACCTTCTCGAACAAGGCGGCGGGCGAAATGGCCGAGCGCATCGCGCGGAAGCGCAAGGACGCCGCCGCCGCGATGTGGATCGGGACGTTCCATGCCTTTGGCCTCGATCTCATTCGGCGGTTCCACGCCGAACTCGGTCTGCCCAAGGATCCACGCATGATGGACCGCACTGAAGCGGTTGAACTTCTTGAACACGAATTCCCGCGCCTAGGCCTGATCCACTATCGCAACCTTTATGATCCTACCCAAATCATAGCCGACATGCTGGCGGCGATCTCGCGCGCTAAGGACGAGGTGGTCGATGAGACGCGATACGCTGAGCTCGCCGACGCCATGCTCCGAAGAGCTGTCACGGCGGAGGAGAGGGAGGCGGCCGAGCGAGCTGGGGAGATTGCCCGCGTCTACGCGATCTACGAGGCGCTGAAGCGGCAGGCGCACTGCGTCGACTTCGGCGATCTCGTATCGATGCCCGTGCGATTGCTGGAAGGGGACACGACGATCCGCGCGCACATGCAAGACCAGTACGATCACGTTCTCGTCGACGAGTATCAGGACGTGAACCGCACCAGCGTGCGCCTGCTCGCGGCCCTGCGCGGAGACGGCCGTAACCTGTGGGCGGTCGGTGACGCGAAGCAGTCGATCTACCGATTTCGCGGCGCGTCGTCTTTCAACATGACCAGATTCGGGAAGGAGGACTTCGCCAGCGGCTCGCGCGGACGGCTGAAGCGGAACTACCGCTCCGTCGAGGAGGTGGTGAGCGCCTTTTCCACCTTCGCGGTTCAAATGCGCGCGGGGGATGCCGACAGCGGCTTGGAAGCGGACCGCGGTTCGAGCGGCGTCATGACGGAGCTCCGTACGGTCGATCGCGCCGAGCACCAAACGGTCGCCCTGGCCGACGCGATCGAGGAGATGCGCCGCTCCGGTCACGCTTATCGCGATCAGGCAGTGCTCTGCACTGGCAATGAGAAGCTGTCGGCGCTTGGACAGCATCTGGAACGCCTGGGCGTGCCGGTGCTGTTCCTCGGCAGCCTGTTCGAACGGCCGGAGATCAAGGATCTGCTCTCGCTACTCTCGATCTTGACCGACCGCCGCGCGATGGGGCTGGTTCGCGTGGCCTGCTGGACCGAGTTCGCGATGCCGATCACCGACGTCGCCGTTGTGTTCGACCACCTTCGCGCCGCCGACGGCGCGCCTGTCGCATGGCTGGGCGCCCGCGATGCGATAGCCGGACTCTCCGAGCCCGGCCGGGCCGCCCTGAGCAACTTAGCGCATGCGCTTCACGGCTTCGACCCGACGGCTTCGCCTTGGATGGTTCTCGCGTCGGTGTTGCTCGACCGGACGCGCATCGCCGCCGGCCTCGCGGGCTCGACCGACATCGCCGATCGGACGCGTGGCATGGCGATTTGGCAGTTCATGAACTTTCTGCGCGTCCAACCGTCCGGTCAGGGCCTGCCCGTCGTTCGAGTCCTGGACCGGGTGCGACGTCTCGTGCGGCTTGGCGATGACCGCGATCTTCGGCAGCTGCCGGCCGCCGCGCAGGGCATCGATGCGGTTCGCCTCATGACGATCCATGGCGCGAAAGGTCTCGAGTTCCCTGTCGTGCATGTGCCAGGCCTGAACTCCGACACCATCCCGCGCACGCCCCCGGCACCGCCATGCCCGCCGCCGGACGGCATGATTGAGGGAGGCTCTGAGACCGCTGTGGGGCTCTTCAGGGCCGGGCAGGCCGAAGAGCAAGAATGCCTGTTCTATGTGGCGATGTCGCGCGCGAGGGATCGGCTGTTCCTCTACGCCCCCACCCAGAAATCGAACGGCCAAAACCGACCGCTGTCGCCGTTCCTGGATCGGCTCGGGACGGGCTTGGCGCGGCGCTCGATGAGCCCGGCTCGCGTCCTCCCGCCCGCGCCCGAGGCCGGCGAGGTCGCCCTCGTCGTCGACGGCGGCCTGCGTTTCAGCGCCCCGCAGATTGCGCTATACGAGTCCTGCCCGCGGCGGTTCTTCTACACCCACGTCCTGCAGGTCGGCGGACGCCGGACTGCGACGCCCTTTATGCAAATGCACGAGGCCGTCCGCGCCATCTTCCAGGCAGTCATTACAGGCGAGGCGGCGATCGCAGGAGAGAACGATCTGGAGCGGCGGGTCGTCGAGGCTTTCAGCGCCCACGGCCTTGGCGAGCATGGTTATGTCGCCGAGTACAAGGGCTTCGCCCTTATGATGGTCCGCTACTTCGTCTCCACTCGGGAGGGGCATACGCCCGAGGCACCGACCGCTCTCAGTCTGACCTTCGGCGAAGAGCAGATCATCGTGCGGCCCGACGATGTGCTTTTGCGGCCCGACGGCGGGCGGACGCTCCGGCGCGTTCAGACCGGGCATCTTCGCTCGACCGAGAGTAAGGACGTCGGAGCCGCCGCTTTCGTGCTTGCAGCTCGGCAGGCGTTCCCGGACGCGGTCGTTGAGCTGGTCCACCTATCCGACCAGGCGGCGCGGCCGCTCTCGCTGTCTCCGAAAGAGCTCCAGAACCGGCGGGACAAGCTGGCCGGGTTCCTCCGGGACATCCGCCTCGGCCGCTTCCCCGCCGACCCGTCGGCGCGAACGTGTCCGGGCTGCCCAGCCTTCTTCGTATGCGGCCCCACGCCGGCCGGGGCCCTCGCGAAAAAATTCTAGCGCAGAGTTACCGGTCGCCCGTCGTCGCCCCGATTGAGCTTTTAGAGCCGGACGTCTTCCGGCCAAGCTCTAAGGAACTAACGGCGATGATTACCAACGAACCTCTAGATTATGACGATTTGGGCGAGGCCCTGCGTGAGGGCCGGGCCCTGAAGCCGGCCCGCTGCTACCGCATCCTCTTCGCGCAGGGCGACCTCAACTTCCGCGCACTGGACGTGGCCGACCCCGTGCCGCTGGGTCGCCAGATCCTGGCTGCCGCCGGGCTCGAGTCGCGGGACGACTACAGACTTTTTTCGATCCTGCCCACAGGCGACTTCGAGGACGTCCGGCTAGATGAGCCGTTCGACCTCCGCGAGCGCGGCGCCGAGCGCTTCATGGCGTTTCAGACGAACCGCGACTTCAAGCTGACCCTGAACGACCACGAGCTGGAATGGGGCAAGCCGGCTATCAGCGGCGGTGCCCTCTACGCTCTGGCGAAGGTCGACGACGACGAAGCCGTGTTCCTCGAGGTGCGCGGCGGCGAGGACCGCGTGATCGAGCATGGCGACCTGATCGACCTGACCGCGCCGGGAATCGAGCGCTTCATCACCGCCCCGCGCCCCGCTCCGACGATCGAGATCATCGTCAACTCGCGGCCACGGGTGGTGACCGGGCGCCAGGTGACGTTCGAGCAGATCGCGCAGTTGGCCTTTCCCGGTCAGCACGCGCCCAACGTCGTCTTCTCGATGACTTACCGCCATGCCGCCTCAAAGCCCCACGCAGGCGAACTCGGCGCCGGGGGCATCGTCGAAGTGAAGAAAGGAACCGTCTTCAATGTCACCCGCACCGTTCAGTCGTAGCGCCGACCTCAAGCGCCTTCGCGACGAGGGCTACTTTGTGCAGATCCGGGGCGGCCTCCTGGTGATGCGCGAGGTGCCGTACGTCGATGCCCAGCGCCGGGTGCGGACGGGTACGCTCATCACCAGCCTGACTATGGCTGGAGATGAGACCCGCGCGCCCGACACTCACGTCGTCCATTTCGATGGCGATTATCCATGTCAACCCGACGGCACGCCGATCCGGCAGATCTCTCACCAGACGGGCACGTTCAATCTCGGGCACGGCCTGATGGCCAAGCACGCTTTCTCGAGCAAGCCGGACACCGGCTACACCGACTACTACCATAAGATGACCACCTACGCGGCCATCCTGTCCGGGCCAGCGACGGTCCTGAAGCCGGATGCCACGCCGCGGACCTTCCGAACGCCGGAAGAGGAGGAGAACAGCGTCTTCAATTACACGGAGACGGCGTCCGACCGGGTGGGCATCGGCGCCCTGACCGAGCGCCTAGTGGGGGAGCGGGTCGCCATCATCGGTCTCGGCGGCACGGGCTCCTACCTGCTTGACTTTGTCGCCAAGACGCCCGTTCGTGAGATCCGGCTGTTCGACGGCGACGAGTTCCTGCAGCACAACGCCTTCCGCGCGCCGGGCGCCCCGTCGATCGACGAACTGCGCGAAGCGCCGAAGAAGGTTGAGTATCTGAAGGGCATCTATTCGAACATGCACCGCGGGATCGTCGCCCACGCCACGCCCCTCGATGCCGACAATATCCACATGCTGGACGGGATCACCTTCGCCTTTCTCTGTATGGACGCCGGCGAGGCCAAGCGCCTCGTCGTCGACAAGCTGGAGGCGCTCGGGGTGGCGTTCATCGATGTCGGGATGGGGCTGGAACTCGTCGACGGCTCGCTGGGCGGCATCTTGCGAGTGACCGCAAGCACGCCGCAGAAGCGCGACCACGTCCACCGGGGACGCATCTCCTTTGCGGGGGCCGGGGAGGAGGACCTTTATTCCTCTAACATCCAGGTCGCCGACCTCAACGCGCTCAACGCGGTGCTGGCCGTGATCAAGTGGAAGAAGCTTCGCGGCTTCTACCGGGACCTGGAGCTGGAGCACCACTGCACCTACACGACGGACGGCAACATGCTTCTCAACGGTGACCTCGAATGATGCGGCACGCTCACCTCGAACATCGTTTCGTGCAGCATATCCCGGAACGGCTTGCGCCGGGCGTGCTGTACGTGTCCATGGAATATGGGACGGCTGCCCACAGTTGCTGCTGCGGTTGCGGCGAGGAGGTGGTGACGCCCTTTACGCCGACCGATTGGAAGATGATCTTCGACGGGGAAACGGTGTCGCTGCGCCCGTCCATCGGCAACTGGACCCTGGCCTGCCGCTCGCACTATGTGATCGAGCGCGGGCTTGTGATCGAGGCCAGCCCCTGGACGGACGAACAAGTCGCGGCGGAACGCCGTCGAGATCGGGCCGCCAAGGTGCGGTTCTACGGTTCGACGAAGCCGACCGAAGCGGCCGAGGCCGCTCAGCGGGCGGCGGCGGTGCCTCAAGCCACCCATGACTTTTGGGCTCGGATCCGACGCTGGTTCTCCAGGTCGGATTGACAGGCGCGGCGGTCCTCCTCGCGACCGCCTTGACGATATCGGTGCGGTCAGCGTCAACCTTCGTCGCCGCTATAGGCGTGCACCTTCAAATTCGTGACCAGGTATTGAAGCCATGTCGCTGCAAAACATCCCACTCGATAGGATCGGCGAGGCCGACATTCAGCGCCTGCTTTCCATGGGCGTCACCGAATCCCAGTATCTCGACTACAAGCAGGAGACCTACGGCGACACCGGCAACGATCGCTGCGAATTCCTCGCGGACATCTCGTCGTTCGCGAACACTTTGGGCGGCGACCTGGTCATCGGCGTTGCCGAAGCGAACGGCTTGCCGACCGCGCTGACACCGTTCGCGGGCGATTGCGACGCCGAGAAGCGGCGACTTGAGCAGATCGCCCTAAGCGGGCTGGAGCCGCGCATCAATAACCTGCGGATTCAATCCGTGCCGATGGCGGCTGGCGGGCACGTCATCATCGTGCGCGTGCCTCGAAGCTTTGTCCCGCCGCACCGTGTCATCGCTCGCGACAGCAATGGCTTCTGGGCGCGTGCCGGCACCACGAAATATCAGCCCAACGTCGAGCAGTTGCGCCGCCTGTTCAACGACGCCCCCCATCTCGCGGAACGCATCCGCGCTTTTCAGACCGATCGCATCATCAAGATCACGGCCGGGGACACTCCCATTCCGATGAACCCGATTGGCAAGGTGGTCCTGCACGTCATCCCTGTTCCTTCTTTCGCCGATGGCCGCATGATCGATATTGTCTCAGTGCTCGGGAGAGGAAGCCACCTTCCGACAGCCTTGGATGAGCTGAACGTGCCCGCGACGGCGCCGTGAATCTCGACGGCTATGTAAATTATGCAAATCTCGGCGGCCAACGAGGCGCGCGCCAAGCCTATGCGCAGTTCTTTCGCAATGGCGCGATCGAAGGTGTCGGCGAGCTGCGCAACGACGATGGCGTTAATTCCCGCTTCATCGGTGGAGCTTTCACGCAGCTGATCGTGACGCATGTGTGGCAATACCTTCAGGTTCTGAAAGCCCATGAGATGGGCCTGCCGATCTTCATCTTCCTGTCCTTTTGCAGCGCGGCCAAGACGGTCTATCGCTACTCGCCCGAAGGCTTCGGGTTCCAGGAGACAAGGCCGCTCGGACGCGAAATCGCGGCCTTTCCGGAAATCTATGTCGACAGCTTCGATGTCGACGTTCCTGGCGTCATGCGGCCTGTGTTCAACGTCTTGTGGAACGCCTTCGGCTTGGCCCAATGCGAAATCTACGACGGCCAGGGCAAGCTACGCGGCGTATCGTGAGAAGCGGGGCAATTCAGATGGCGCGCAGCGATCGGTTGCGTCGCGTCGTGCTGCTCTGTACGAGCTTTGCCCGCAACCTCGCTTATTATCGCGCCGGCCGGAGCCAAAGCGCTTTGCCGCTGCTCGACGCAGCCCACCCCCAGGCCTCGTTCTGGCGGGTGATAAATGGCAATTTCCTCGACATGTGTGTGCTCGAATGGTGCAAACTATTCGCGGAGCCCCGCAAGGGGGAACATTTCTGGCGCCGGATCGTCACCGACAGCGCCGCCTTTGAAACCCAGCTTCACGCCCAGCTCGGCATGACGGCCGCCGAGTTCGATGCCTTGATCGAGGCAATGCGCCGTTATCGGGATAAGTTCGTGGCGCATTTGGATTCGGACCACGTGATGCACATCCCAACGTTTTCCGCCGCGCAAGCATCGGTCTGGCTCTATCATCAGCAGGTCGTGCTGCATGAAGCGACCGCCGGCGAGCTGGCCGGCCTTGCCGACACTCCCGACAAGCTGCGTCTGGGCTACACGCAAAGCATCGAGGAAGCCGAGCAGGCGTACAGGGCCGTCAGCTTGCCCCGTTGAGACCTTGGCCCTATCACCGCGCGGCTTCCATCGCTTCAATCCGTGCGCGCAGATTGCCGTTGTGGGCCTGCGATTTGGTGATGGAGTTCCAATCCCCCGCTCCCGTTATCTCCTCGTCAAAACTGGGCGTCCGATAATTGCACCAAGCCAACCTAGGCTTCGGCCAAAGTCGGCAGTGCGCTTCGGTAACCTTGCCGCGCGAGCGCTGACAAAGGACTGGCGTCTCGTTCGAAAGAGAGCATGTGTGTGGGCGTGGGCGGTCGACGAAGCCGCCCGGCAAACCCTCCGCCCCGGCGATCGCGCCGATCCGGGGCTCGTGTCAGTGAGGGGCCCGGATTGGCTGGGCCCTTTTCGACACTGAGGGTTCAAATCATGCCCATCAAACTTACCGATGCACAGCTCCTGATGCTGAGCGACGCGACGCAACGCGAAGATCGTATTCTGGCAATGCCGCCAAAACTGAAAGGCGGGGCGGCGCAGAAGGTCGCGGCCAAGTTGATCGCCGCAGGCCTTGTGAAAGAGATCAAGGCGAAGACGGGAGCGCCGGTATGGCGCCGCGATGCGGAGACCGAGCAGTCCTACGCACTGAAGCTGACAGCAGTGGGTCTGAGGGCGAGCGCGATCGACAATGGCGTGACCGCGAGTACGACGGCCGTAGAAACGACTCCGAAAGAAGGCGCTGAAGTCGCAGACACAACCCCGGCCGCTCCAGCCCCTCGTGAAGGAACCAAAATATCTCGGGTGGTCGGGCTGCTCCAGCGCGACAACGGCGCGACGCTGGATGAGGTCATCGCTGCGACGGGGTGGCTGCCGCACACCTCCAGGGCAGCCCTGACCGGCCTTCGCAAGCGCGGCTATGCGATCGAGAAGCATCGGAGCACGGAAGGCCGTCGAGGCTACATCATCGCCGCGGCTTCATCGGCGTGCGCGACGTGAGACGTAAGCGGATGGGCTCCGTTTCGAAAATCGCGCCGCCACTGTCAGCGCCAGCGCAGCTTCCTGTCCGCGTCAATGATCGTAAGCAGGTTGACTCGGAACTCGAGGCCCTGGAGGGACTCGGACTCGACGAACTTCGTTTGCAGTGGCGCAATCGATGGGGCCGGCTCGCGCCGGCCCATCTTTCGCGCGGTTTGCTCTTTCGGCTGATGGCCTATCGCATCCAGGCGAGCGCGTTCGGCGATCTGGATCGGCAGACCGCCAGATTGCTTGATCGCCTGGCGGCAACGGAGACCCAAGATCGTGCGTCGGGCGCAACCGGGGCGGATACGTCCGATCCGTCCACCCTATCCCCGTCCAAGGCCAAGAGGTCGGAATCGCCGCTGGTGCTGAAGCCCGGCGCGCTGCTGACGCGGGAGTGGCAAGGACGGATCGAACGCGTCATGGCGCTCGACGAGGGATTCGCATGGAACGGCAAGACCTATGCGAGTCTCTCCGCTGCGGCCTTCGCCATCACGGGCGTGAAATGGAACGGCCATCGGTTCTTCTTCGGCGCGAACGGTCGCGGCCGAGCCAGCCGTAGCAGCGGGAAGGTTGCCACAATTGAGCAGCGGAAGGTCAGGCGGAATCCGACTTCGTCGGCCGAGGCGGCGCCATGAAGCCGGCGACGCCAAAGACCCAGCGCTGTGCGATCTACACTCGCGTCTCGACCGACCAGGGGCTCGAGCAGGAGTTCAACTCGCTCCATGCGCAGCGCGAGGCCGCCCAGGCCTATATCAAAAGCCAGGCGCATGAAGGATGGAAGCTGATCCGCGATCATTATGACGATGGCGGATTCTCCGCGGTTCGATGGAAAGGCCGGCACTGCAAAAGCTGTTGGCCGATATCAGGGAGCGTCGGATCGACATCGTCGTGGTCTACAAGGTCGATCGCCTGACCCGATCGCTCACGGACTTCGCCAAGTTGGTTGAGCTTTTCGACGAGAACGGCGTCTCCTTCGTGTCGGTGACTCAGTCCTTCAATACGACCAGCAGCATGGGGCGATTGACCCTCAACGTTCTGCTGTCCTTCGCGCAGTTCGAGCGCGAGGTCACGGGGGAGCGCATTCGGGACAAGATCGCTGCATCGAAGAAGAAAGGCATTTGGGTCGGCGGGGTCGTCCCCCTGGGCTATGTCGTCAAGGACAAGAAGCTGCTCGTCAATGAGGACGAGGCGAGAGCCGTCCGAATGATTTTTGAGCGCTACCTTGCGCTGGGATCGCTGCCGGCGCTGCAACGGGAGTTGAGAGCGCAAAGGATCGTCACCAGAAAGAGAACCTTGTCGTCGGGAAAAATGATTGGCGGCGTGCATCTGACCAACGGCCCCTTGGCCTACATGCTGCGCAATCGGCTTTATCTCGGCGAGATCAATCACCGCGACCAGAGCTATCCCGGCGAGCATCAGCCGATCATCGACCCGGCCCTGTTCGATCAAGTCCAAGCCCGGCTTGACGAGAACCTGCGCGGTCGCCGTCTCAAGACCGAGCGTTCGCAGGCGCTGCTTTTGGGCAAACTCTATGATGATCGCGGGAACCGGATGACGCCGAGCTATGCGATCAAGAAGGGCGTCCGCTATCGCTACTATGTCTCCTGCGTTCTCGCGCAAGGCCGCAAGGACGAGGCGGGCTCGGTCTCCCGCGTCGCCGCCAGCGAGATCGAGACCATCGTGATGGATGCTGTGGCGACGCTCGTCCCGTCCTCCGAGGAATCGGTGCAATTGGATCGCTCCGGTCCGGCGACCAGCGAGGACCGTCCCCTACCGAACACGCCAGAGCGGGTCGAGGGTCGGCCCGAGCAGCTCTCCGACAAGGCGAGCGTCGAAAGATGCGTCGATCGAATCATCGTCGGCGCCCGATCGATCGAGGTTCGATTCGTCGAGGGCGCCCAGGCTGCGGCTCAATCCAGCTCGATCACTATTCCTTGGCAGCCCGTGCCATTTCGCCGCAAGCGCGAGCTGATTCAGCCTGTGGATGGCGCTCGGCCGATCCGCGTCGAGGCGCAAGGGAGGCTTCTCGCCGCCATCGCCAGGGGCAGAAGCTGGCTCGAAGAAATTTCGTCTGATCCGGCGGCCCGGCTCGAACTCATCGCCGCGCGCGAGGGCCTCCCGGAACGATCGGCGCGCTCGATCTTGTCGCTCGCCTTCCTCGCTCCGGACATTGTCAAAGCCGCTGTCACGGGAACGCTGCCGAGAGGATTCAGCGTCTCTCGGCTGATCGATCTTCCGGCCAACTGGGCGGAGCAGCGAAGAGCGCTCGGGCTCTCAGCGCGATCCTGACGCCGAACCTACCGCGAAAAACCCGACCCGATCGAATCCCGCTCGCCTGCAAAGGCGACGGGCGGCGGGCGTATCCGGCGCTCTTTCTCCCATCGCAAATGAACCAAGGTTGGCTTCGGAAGGTTCGGAACCTTGCTCATCCCCAGGATGCGCAGGGATCGCTACATCGACCCGCGTCGTCGCCTTTTCGAACCGGTCTCCCGTCGAATGCGAACCAGTCTCCGTCGAGCGCAATGCATCTGCCCACGGAGGAAGAATTTTGACGGCGGAGACTGGCGCCCGAGTTCCCACCATTCGGGCGCATTGGAGACCGGCGTACGCCGGAAATCGTCTCTCCGCGCCGCTAAGCCACGGAAATCACGGACGCTTTTGGGTGACGCACGGAAATGCGAATTGTCAGGGAGTGGTTGGTGGAGCCGGTCGGAATCGAACTGCGAACCTCTCTCTCGATGGATTCGCAGATTCTGGCAGACTGCGGACGAGTTTGACGGCTGGGCCTGCATCGGAGACGTTGGAAGGGGACATGGCTCGCGCTTATTCGATTCTGTAGCCGAGCACCCGATACCCAGCCCTTCGCTTTGCAGCCATCCTTGCCAACAGAGGGACATGTTCGTCGACGTAGTCGACGACGAGCGCATCGGTCTTCCCGTCGTGCCGCCGGTGCAGCCGGCCGACGTACTGCGCCAGAGTTCCCTTCCAAGAGATCGGCATGGTGAGGAATAATGTGTCGAGCCTGGCGTCGTCGAAGCCTTCGCCGAGGTAGCGGCCAGTCGCGAGAATGAGTCGCTCCTGGCCGACCGACGCGCGAAGGATCGCATGGGAAGCGTCGCGCTCTGTCTTCGACATGCCACCCCTCAGAACAACCAAGTTCCGAACAAAGCGCGAAAGGCGATCCTGAAGATAGTCCAAGTGGTCTCGGCGCTCGGTCAGAATGACCGGCGAGCGCTTGGCGTCGAGCGCCTTCAAGACGTCGTCAAAAATCAAGTCATTGCGCGACTCGTCCATGGCGAGAGCCGCGTAAACGGCGGCGATCGGCGGGCGATCAGCGCTCTCCAATGTCGCCGGCAGCCGGAATTTCGTGGCGCGAACCTTGGCGCGATGGGCGAGCCCATTTTCGGCGGCCAGAGCCTTGGCATCGACGCGATGGCGTATAGGTCCGCATTGCATGAAGATGATTGGATGGTGACCGTCCTTCCTGGCGACGGTGGCGGACAGGCCAAGGACAAATTTCGCCTTCGACCGTTTGGCGGCCAACTCGAAGCTCGCCGCCGACAGATGATGGCATTCGTCGACGACAAGGTGGCCATAGTCGGCGACGATGTCCGCAACTTCGCCGCCGCGCACGAGACTTTGAATCAGCGCGACGTCAATGATGCCGGTCGGCTTGCGGCGCCCACCGCCGATGACGCCGATGCACTTCGGATCGATCTCGAGAAACGCCTTCAGACGCTCCACCCACTGAAAAAGCAATTCCCGGCGATGAACGAGAACGAGCGCATTTCGCGCCCGGTGCGCGATCAGTGCGGCGGCGACAACCGTCTTGCCGAACGCCGTCGTCGCCGCCAATACGCCGATGTCGTGCCGCGCCAGCGCATCGAAGGCTTTGACCTGTTGACCGCGCAACTCACCGTCGAACAACGCATCCGGTGGGAGAGGGCTACCGACGGATCGAACGTCTTCGATCGCAACCTCGACGCCGTGATCGGTCAGCAACTGGGTGACGTCATCGAGGCAGCCGCGCGGCAAACCCACGTAGCGAGTATGCAATTCGGCGCAGGAGATAATGCGAGGCTTGCCAAAGGTAGGCAGACGCATGGCCTGCGCACGGTAGAATTCCGGATTCTGGAAGGCAGCCACGCGAACAAGTCGCGCCACCATGGCTGACGGCAGCTCCATGCGATCGACGTAGAGCTGATCTGCGAGGGTCAACGTGATTTTGGCCGGCAAGGGCGCACCGATCAATCCTGGCGCTCGGCGTCGAGATGGGGTCATCTTCCACGGCTCTTCGGCGTCCTCCTCGTCAACCGGCATGCGAACGCTCAGAACCGCGCCCCGCGCCTCCGCTTCGCCGACAATCTTGTATGCGCTCTCGGCAGAAAGCCGGGGCAGCGAGGATAGGAACGCCCATTGATCCTCGTATGGGCAAAGCGCCCGGTCGACGAACAGGCTGTTGCCCTTCTCCCGCGCCTTGCGCTGCAAAGGAAGCGCGATCAGATTTCCGAAACCGCCGATCGGCATCACATCCTGGCTTGGAAAGAAGCGATCGTAAGAGGCAAAGCCGATCTCTGGACGACGCTCCATGGTCGCAGTGATGAGCATCGCGCCGAGTTGACGAGCGACGCGCGCAGAGATCGGCTCGGAAAAGAATATCCAGATATGGCCGCCGGCGCCGGATCGGGAACGTTCGAGCGCGGCGGGTATTCCCTTGGCCAAGCTGGTTTCAAGCACCGCCAGGCAGTCGGCGGCCCAATTTTCCTCGTCGAAATCGGCTGCGAGGAACCAGCAAGTTTCGTCGGGCAACAGTGGGTAGACGCCCGCGACGAAGGCACCGCCCGACAAGCGCGCGCCGTCGCCCCCGCGCAAGTGCCGTTCGATGATCTCGTCCGACACAGATATAAACGCTTGGTTTGGGCACTCGCCACATCTGATCTGCGGCTTATTGCATATGCCTTTCAGCCATTCGTTCGCGCAGGCGGGGGCGTAGCCGCCCTTGCCGGTCTTTCGGTTCTCCCAGCGAACCGGGAACACGTCCACACGGCCTGCGAACAGGCGGCGAAAGAGCGACACCTTTTCGGCCGAGGGCGAGGCCGAAGTGACCACGGCGATCGCATTTATGTTCGACGGCGCGATCTCGGCGCAGGGGAATAGCGACGGCTGACGCTCTAATTCATCGAGTCTGGCTTCAAGCGCAATCCGTTCGGAATCGAGCGCGTGCAATCGCGCTCGAACTCGCACGATTTCCTCGTCGCTATTGCGATCCGCTTCTCGTGACATCGGTTGAAGAATCCAAGCAACAGGCTACGCAGCATAATTCAGCCGGGACCAAAGCCGCCAGGGGCGCGGACATAGGGGCGCGGACATAGGTGTGGCGCCGACACAAGAAAAGGATCCTGGTCAGCGCCGTGCCCTTCACGAGGCTGGGAATCTCGTGAGGTTAGACTGGTCGCGGTCGCGGACCGGCAGGCGACTTGGCGCCCCTTCGAAACGAGGCCGCGGATCGCGGATTTGGCGCGAGAGGCGATTTCACGCAGGGAATTTCAAACGGGCTCACGGGCAGACCGTGAGCGCTAACCATGAACCACCGACTGCCCCGTAAACGTCAGATTTCACTCGCTTTCTGACCGTCGAAGAGCAATGGTCGCGACGCGCTCAGGCGCATGCAGACACGACCCGCCGATGAGTTGATCGGTGAATTCTTCGGCCCCGCCCGGCTCGTCTCCGGCTCGGGGCTCGCGGTGGTGACGGCGACAGCGCCGTTTAAACCGAGAGGTGATCCCGATGAATTCTCCTGCCAAACTTACCGACACGCAACTTGTGATTCTGTCCGCCGCGTCGCAACGCGAGGATCGCTGCCTCGTTGCGCCCAAGAACCTGAAGGGCGGCGCGGCGCAGAAGGTCGCGGCCAAGCTTCTGGCGGCCGGCCTCGTGCGCGAGATCAAAGCGAAGACCGGAATGGAAGCCTGGCGCCGCGACGAGGAAGCGGGTCAAGCGTATTCCTTAAAGCTGACCGCCGCCGGACTGAAGGCCATCGCGGTCGACGAAGGCGACTCGCAGCCCAATGCAAACACCAGCGCTTCGCCGAACCCGAACGAGGATTCGTCGAAAGCGAAGGACGCGACGAATACGACGGCGCCCACGAGCGCAAGGTCCGTGCGAATCTCGCAAGCGCCCCGCCAAGGCACGAAAATCGCGCGTGTGATCGCGTTGCTCCAACGCGATCAGGGCGCGACGTTGGACGAACTGATCGCCGCCACGGGTTGGTTGCCGCATACCGCGCGAGCGGCGCTGACCGGCCTTCGCCATCGCGGTTACGACGTCCGCCTGGAGCGCGGCGAGAAAGGGAGCGCCTCGATCTACCGCGCCGTCGCGACTCTCGCGACGGCCTCGTGATCTCCATGGAAACGAGCGCGACAATCTTGGCGCGGCGGCCGAACAACAATTCGGCCGCCGAACTGCATAAGCGAACCGCCGCCAGGTCTGGCAGCCGCGACCCGCGCGGCTCCGGGTCGCCGCCGAAGGGCGCTGAGGTTGAGCACAGGGCTACGGCGAACCCGTCGGGCAGCGTGAGCCCGCTGTCCGATCGCCTCGCGGTCTTGGCCGGGCTCAGCCTCGCAGACCTGCGTCTGGAATGGCGACGGCTCTATCGGGCCGAGCCGCCAAGGTTGAGTCGCGACATCATGGTGCGGGCCATTGCCCACCGGCTGCAGGAGATCGCCCATGGCGGCCCGTCCAAAGTGACGCAGCGCCGATTGATGACCTTGACCGCGGAGTTCGAAACCAGCGGAAGGATTGCGCCGCCGGCAGGGCCCAAGCTCAAACCCGGCTCGCGCCTCGTTCGGGAATGGCATGGACGAACCCACACAGTCTGCGTCACCGACGATGGCTTCGAGTTTCAGGGCAAGACCTATCGATCGCTGACCAAGATCGCGCGCGACATTACCGGCGCCCAATGGTCCGGACCCCGATTCTTCGGGCTGACGAAAACGTCGGCGACAGCAACGGCGACGCCGGACAACCTATTGAACGGCGCCGAGGCGATCGTGGAGCCCTCCAATGGCTGAGCCTCGCCAAAACACCTCCCCAGCGCGCGTGAGGCTCCGCTGCGCTGTCTACACCCGCAAATCCTCGGAGGAGGGCCTCGAGCAGGAGTTCAACTCGCTCGATGCACAGCGCGAAGCCTGCGAGGCCTATATCACGAGCCAGAAGCACGAGGGTTGGACGGCCCTCCCCACACTCTACGACGACGGCGCCTATTCCGGCGGCACGATGGATCGCCCGGCGCTGCAAAGGATGCTGGACGACATTCGCGCCGGCAAGATCGACGTGGTCGTCGTCTACAAGGTCGATCGGTTGACGCGATCGCTGGCGGATTTCGCCAAGATCGTCGAGGTTTTTGACGCGCAGGGCGTGTCGTTCGTGTCGGTCACCCAGGCGTTCAACACCACCACCAGCATGGGCCGGCTCACTCTCAACGTGCTGCTCTCATTCGCCCAGTTCGAGCGCGAGGTCACGGGCGAGCGCATCCGCGACAAGATCGCCGCGTCGAAGAAGAAGGGGATGTGGATGGGCGGGCTGCCCTCGCTCGGCTATGATGTCAAGGATCGCAAGCTCGTCGTCAACGAAGCGGAAGCGGCGACCGTGCGCCACATCTTTCGCCGCTATCTCGAGCTCGGGGCGGTGCGCGCCTTGCGCGATGATCTCGCCGCTGCCGGAATCGTCAGCAAGCGCCGCACCGCGGCGGATGGAAGCCCCTACGGCGGCCAGAGGTTTTCACGCGGGGCGCTGTATCTGATGTTGAAGAACCGGATCTATCGCGGCGACATCGTCCATAAGGGCAAAGCCTTCCCCGGCGAGCACGCGGCGATCGTCGACGAGGAGCTGTGGCAGCGGGTGCAAAGCCATCTCGAAGAGAACCGGCTCGAGCGGCGCGAGGGCGCCAACGCGATCGGACCGAGCCTGCTGGCCGGCATCGTGTTCGACGCCAGTTCCGAACCGATGACGCCGACGCACGCCGTGAAGAAGGGAACGCGGTATCGCTACTACATCTCCCGCCGGCTCATCACCAGTCCCGCGGCGGACAGTTCGCATGGTCAGCGGGTCCCGGCGTCAAGTCTCGAAGCGCTTGTCATCGGCCGCCTGCGCGCGGTCTTCGCCGATCCCGTCGAAATCTTGAATGCGATCTCGAAGGACGAACGCGATGCGCCGATGCAAAAGAGGCTCCGGGACGCGGCGGCTGCGCTCTCCGCGCGCTGGGACCGTCTGCCGACGGAGACGCTGCACGACTTGACGCGCTCTGTCCTCGTCAGGGCGCAGGTTCACACCGATCGCATCGACCTCGACGTCAGCTCGGCGCGATTGGTCAGCCGGCTTCTGAACGAAAGCGGCGGCGAGGGGATTGCGGATGGGAATCGGGCGTCGAACGCGAACGCCGATGGCGCCGAAGAGCAGCAGATCAGGCTGAGCATTCCGGCCAGCCTGAAACGAACCGGCAAAGAGATGAAGTTCATCGTCGATGGCGTCGCGAATTCCGCTCCGGCGGATACGACCCTGATCCGCCTCTTGGTGCGCGGTCGGAAAATCGGCAAGCGTATGTTCGAGCCCGGTTGTCCACCCCTCGAGGACATCGCGCGTGAGGAAGGGATCACGTCTTCCTATGCTACGCGCCTCGTGAGGCTGACCTTCCTCGCCCCCGATATCGTCGCCGCGATCCTGGCGGGAAAGCAACCGGCGGGGCTCACCGCCAACAAACTGATGGCCGACACGCGTCTGCCCCTCGATTGGCGGGATCAGCGAACCGCGCTGGGGTTCGCCTAAACCCAAAGTCCGACCCTTACGAGTCCATCCGCTGCTCCAAGCTTCGCGCTCCCCGCCCCACGATGCATCGGCGCCGAGCGCCCGCTCATTCAGCGACGAACACCGGCTCGTTCTGCGGCTGGATTGCCGCCCACTCGGAGACGCGCGGAGCAAAATATGATTCCGGGCGCCGCGCAGTCAGAGACGCCCGTACCTCTGAAAATAGCTTTCGAGACTTTGCCGTGGAGAGGGCGCATATCTCGCCCCGAAGTCGTCTCTGCTGACTTGCCGCAAGTTGCATCGCCGACAAGGTCCGGAAAGTAGGCGACAATTCGGCCTCTTCGACGTATAATTAATATGCAATATCAGAGACTTAAGTCGTGGCGGAGGGGGCGGGATTCGAACCCGCGATACGGTTTCCCGTATACACACTTTCCAGGCGTGCGCCTTCGACCGCTCGGCCACCCCTCCGCGACGCGCGTTTTGGCGCGAAGAGCGCGCATATCACCTCGCGCGGCTCGCGCGCAAGTCGGCGCGCCGCGTCGGCGCCCCGCTTTCGGCGGCGTGGACAGGGCGCGAGGCTTTGCGTAAGACGAGGCCGCTGGGGCCTCGCGCGGGATGACGGCGTGTTCCGATTTTTGCTTCGCTTCGTCGGCCTGATCCTGCTCGCCGGCGCCTTCGCCGCCGCGGTCATCGACGGCGCGCGCTCGCTTGCCGCCCAACAAGTCATGTTGACGACCATGGGCAGGGCGCTCGCTTACGCCTTTCCCAGCAAATTCCTGCTGCTTGAGCCGTTCGTCAAACGACTGCACCCGCTGTTGTGGGATCCGGTTCTCGTCGCTATCCTCTCGGCGCCGGCCTTCGTCGATATGGCCGCGCTCGGATTTGTCCTGTTCTATCTCGTTCGCCCTCGCGCGCCGAGGATCGGCGCCTCGAGCCGGGCCCGCTAAAGACGCCTCTCGCGGGTCTGAAGTAACGAACGGCGCAGCGCGAGCGAAGAAACGCCGAATTCATTCAGGAGCCGAGCCTCATGAGCTTCCTCGCCAACAAGACGCGCGTCGTCTCGCCCTCCGAGGCCCTGCCGGGCCGTGCGCAGAGAATCGCCACCGCGCGCGAACATTTCGTCAACGGCCGCCCGCTCGCGGGCCCCTATCCCCAGGGAATCGAGACCGCGGTTTTCGCCATGGGCTGCTTCTGGGGCGCCGAGCGCAAATTCTGGCAGGCGGGCGAGGGCGTCTACGTCACGGCCGTGGGTTACGTCGGCGGCTTCACGCCCAATCCGACCTACGAGGAGGTCTGCAGCGGACGCACGGGCCATGCCGAAGCGGCGCTGGTCGCCTACGACCCGGGAAAAATCGCCTACGACGACCTGCTGCGAATCTTCTGGGAAGGCCACGATCCGACGCAGGGCATGCGCCAGGGCGCCGACGTCGGCTCGCAATATCGGTCGGCGATCTACGCGACGACGCCCCGCCAGTTGGCGGCGGCGCGCCGGTCCGCGACGGCGTTCGGCCAAGCGTTGAAGGCTAGGGGCTACGGCCCGATCACCACCGAGATCGCCGAGGCCGGGCCGTTCTATTTCGCGGAAGGCTATCACCAGCAATATCTGGCCAAGAATCCCGGCGGCTATTGCGGCCTCGGCGGGACGGGCGTGTCCTGCCCGGTCGGCGTCGGCGTCGGCGCCTGAACGCCTTCGCTGAAGCGATAGCCGATTCCCGATTCGGTGCGGATGATCTCCGGCGCCGAGGGGTCGCGCTCGATCTTGTTGCGCAGCTGACCGACGAAGACGCGCAAATATTGCGTATCGTCCTTATGCGCGGGGCCCCAGACCGCGGTGAGGATCTGGCTGTGCGTCATCACGCGCCCGGCGTTGGCGGCCAGCGCGCACAACAGATCGTATTCGCGCGGCGTCAGCTTGATCGGCGCGCCGCCGCGGGTGACCAGCCGCCGGTCCATGTCGATGGTCAGGCCATCGATCTCGACAAGCGTCTTTGGCGCGATGCCGGCGTTGGCGTGGCGCAGCGCGGCGCGCAGCCGCGCCAGCAATTCGCCGATCGCGAAGGGCTTTTCGATATAGTCGTCGGCGCCGAGATCGAGCGCCGCGATCTTTTCGGCTTCGCGGTCGCGCGCCGAGAGAACGACGATCGGCGCCCGGGTGAATTGTCGCGCCGCGACGATCACGTCCTTGCCGTCCATGTCGGGAAGCCCCAGGTCGAGGACGACGAGGTCCGGGGCGGCGTTGGCCATCATGCGCAGCGCCTCGTGACCCGAGGCCGCGTGCAGCACGGCATAGCCCGAGGCTTCGAGCGCGGG
>Ga0181524_10001288_pt1 | contig 29164 bp, 24 predicted proteins | sample PEATcosm2014_Bin_34_FD_119761 | JGI IMG/M metagenome (GOLD analysis project Ga0181524, IMG submission 119761) | Peatland microbial communities from MTU Mesocosm Facility, Houghton, MI, USA - PEATcosm2014_Bin05_60_metaG | ecosystem: Environmental > Terrestrial > Soil > Wetlands > Peat | place... | reverse complement strand
TTCGGGATCGGTGTCAGCGTAGCTCATTGCCTTGACGATGACACCGGTCAGGTAAGTGGCATCCGCAGGGGGATTCCGCCTGGTTGTGGCGAGTTGTCCGCTCATGAGGAAGACTCTTTGGAAGTGGCGAGCGTTCGGTTTGTCCTATTCTCGAACCCCTTCATCGTCAAAGGGCGCGATAGGGCTTTACGCGAAGCCCAATTCTGGGAGGCGCAGCTTGCTCGCAAGCGGGGGTTGAACCCGCGCATCCGAATCTGATATTCCCAGGCCAACTTTGACATACGGCCAACGTCCGACATAGACCGGGACGGATTCCGGCCCGGCCACTTCCTGAGCGCATGTTTTACGCTGCCCGCAAGAGACGTGCAATCTAATTAGCAACGGCGTTTGCCGGTGCCGCAAAGCGATTGGGTGTTGCGCTTGCCCGTGGCCCCTAAGCGGACGTGGTCCTGACCGAGGCAGTGGAAGAGAAGTGAATGATGGAAGTTTCATAGTTGACTTCCATATAGTATTGCCTAAACTTCCACCATGCGACGTGAGCAGGCCCAAGAAAAGCAGTCTGGCGGACGCCCGGAGAGTGCATACCTGCAACTAATCCGCGAGGCGACTGATGCACCAGACGAGGATTTGACCCGCATCGAGCAGATTATGCGGGAGGATGTCTTCCACAGCACGCTGGACTGGCAAAGCCACAAGCAGTTGCGGAGCGCGGCCAGGAGGGCGCATAGGTTACTGACAAGTAATCGGGAACTTTACGATTTGGGCGTTCTGTGCAAGATGGCGATGTTCGAGAAGATGCGGGCAGAATCCGCGGTCGCAAAGGAGGATTCTGTGGAGAATCGTGCCGCCTTGCAGGCAGCGGATTCCAAATATGACTCGGTTAAAGCAAAACTCCTTGGCTGCCGTCAGCCCTGAGGATCTTTCATGGATTGCCAACCGGATGCAGTTCATTTGAGGCGTAGGTTCCCGCCGATGCTGGTGGGCTCGTCCATGCAGACTCGTCTCTCCGCGAGGAAAGGGCGCGGAGCGCCAAGGGCAGCGCGAGCGGGAACGGAGTCCAGAGGGCTTGCCCTCTGGCGTCGGGGTCTGGGGACGGCGCAAGTCCCCAGCGGGTCAAGAGCGGAGTGAGCGGGCAAGTTCGGCCATGACGCAACGGGCTGGTGTCTGGGGACTGTCCTCGGGCGGAGGCCGATTTCAGAATAGGTGGCGCGTTTCGATGTCGCGGGTGAAGTACCGCAGCGTGTATATGCTGCCCTGGCCTGGGTGGGCGCCTGTCTCGCCGGTTTGCACGAAGAGGATCGAAGCGGAAACGGAGGGAAGCCGCGCGTGCCGCGCCAGGGGCAGTGCCGCGCTTGAGGCTGGCGGCGCGGTGTGGGAGCGCGGGGGCGCGAGGCTGACCGTAGTGGAGCGGAGAGGCATGAAGCGGAAATTGCCGAGCCAGGCGCCCTGGGGGCCGGGCAAGTGCCGTGAGTTGGCGCGGTGGCTTGCCACACCGGAGCGAGCGGGGCTAAAGCGACAGGCTCACGGCTCTTGCTGGCCAGGGGAGGTTGAGGAGGGCTGGGGGGCGTTGTGCGGCCCAGGTTGGACGTCAATCCTCACCATGGGCCGCCGGCATGAAGTGGTGGCCTTGGCGCCGGTCTGTCCGGGGATTGGGCGAGCGAGCTGCAGGGTCATTTGACGCTTTTGAAGGCGTATCGGGGTAGTTCAGCGGCCTTGACCTCCCGAAACGGGTTGTTGGTGCGAAGCGCCTCTTCGAGCCCTGGATCTGGCTCCCATGGAGACTCCAGGTAAATCCACTCTGTTGTGAAGTAGCCTCCGCTGTCGTCTGCGATGGAGACCCCGATGCACTTGAGCAGCTTCAGGTCGTACTTGTTTGCCAGAGCGAAATTCTGGAGGCCCTTTCTTCTGTGCGGCAGCGTTTGTTTTGTGATGGGGACAAACACGAATCCGCAACCCGTGCGGGGGATTGCGAACCTGTATGGGCGGACCATTTCGTTGGCCCTGGCCTTGGCGAGACACAACTGGAAGCGCGTCTTGAATTCGCGCAGTTCATTCCGCTTGAGGAGAGCGAGTTCGCGGATGATGTGGTAGTAATCGGTGCCGCCCTGGCCGGCGGTGGCACGGTCTGGAAACTTGGAGATGATTCCCGACATATCCCATTCGTCAGCGAGGTGATCGAGTAGCGTAAGATGCTGGATGAAATCGCGGGACGGCATTGATTCGAGGTTTCCGCTTATGTACTGACCGACCAGGGCCTGCTCGGGCAGGGCCACAACTTGGCTTTCGGCCCGACTGATCAGTGCCTCTCGGAATTCCAAATAATCGGCCACCTCGGCGGGAGTGAGGAGTGTTCGGACGATGCCGAGATAGTCGTTGGCAGCAATGACGTGTATCAAGCCCGCTGTCTGGCTTCTGTGGTGCTTCATGTGTCTGCATTCGTGGGGCAGCGCCTGATTTGGCAGGTACACGACCAACTTGTGGAGTTGGCGGATTAGCCGTGCGTCGAGCCTGAGCACGTGGCCGCGGTGATTGCGTACCTCGATGGGGCTGGCCGTTTTGAGGTATGAAAGCGTGTCGCGAACCTGTTTGGTTGCTTTCCCTAAGACTTTCTTTTCGAACCAGCGCCGCTCCGCTTCGGGACTTGGATTACTTCGTGGTTCGCGCTCTTTCAACTGGTACACGAGCAAAATATTTGCGATCCACATGATCGAGTCCGCCAGTTCAACCTGCTGTGACGGGAGCGGGCAAAAGGTCGTCTTCGAGTATGTGAACTCGCTGAAGAAGTGCCACTCGTTGAGTGCTGCTATTTGTTCTGCGAAGTCCATTGGACCGCACCAAACATTACCTTTCGTGGCGGCGGTGGCAAGAGCGTGGAATGCGGCGAGGTGAGTGGGAGTCCAGAGGGTTACTAGCCTTTGGCGCCAAGTCGGGCCGGCTCGAGGCCCGGAAAAATGTTTTTTGTGGCCGGTGCAGGGCGGCGAACCCTGCCGGGTCCAGGGCGGAGCCCTGGCGGCCAGGCGCCGGGGCCTCCGGGGCCGGCAAACGAGCCGTCCCCGGCGGCGAGGTCCAGAGGCCGGGCAAAGCCTGGCGCCGGGCGGTGTGCCTCTGGGTCCAGCCGTGCTGTCAGAATAAGCGGCGCGTTTCGCTGGCGCGGGTGAAATACCGCAACGTGTAGGTGCTGCCCTTCCCGGGGCGGTCTTTGCGACTGGCGGCTTTAATCAGTCTCGGGCCGAGTTGGTTCTTCAGCTTGAAAGGCTCATACCCGATGCTGCGACCCTCAGTCCCTCGCGCCGCGGAGCCCTACGATGGAAGAAAGAAGCGTGCCAAACTAGGCGAAATTGACCCAATTATTACAATGATGATGTCCCCGTATCGTCCATCTCTCGGAGGGCAGGAGATGCGGCGCGCACTGGCCCAACAAAGCCCCCAAGAGCGCCCCTCATGAGGCTCCGAAGAGGGCCGCCGGCATGCGACCTCCACCACCGACTCGAAGGGGCGGCGACCGCATCCTGCCCGTCATAGCGGTTTCCCAATCCGCCATAATTCGTTGACCCTTTGTTGAACCCCGGAATGGCTAAAATGGCCTTGTTGAACCCCGGACGGACCCGTCTTTTGGGGGCCCTCGCCGGCGGGCGGGCATCGGTTTTAGCGGCATCTCTGGAAGGCGCTGCTGATAGTGCATAATCCCCACGGTCCGCACAGCCACCCGAATCCATTTCAATTCGAGGATTCTGGCACGCATTACGGCAGGGTCAAGCGCGAAGGTGTGCCCGCAGCAGGTCGGTCGGGACACGGAACCATTATCTGCCATGCCACGCGTTTGCGGTTTTGGCACCGGCCAACCATCGTTCACCCGATGAACGAGCGCATTTCAATCAAACCGGATGTTTGCAACGGGCGGCCGGTGGTTCGAGGCACGCGCATCACGGTGCAGACGGTCTTGGAATTCCTCGCAGCCGGTGATTCCGTCGAGTTGATGCTGGAGGGAGCGAAGGGTGTAACTTTAGCGGCTAACACCTCGGTCCGAGTTGCGGTATCCTGCGGTGGAACGGGCGTTTTTATATTTACACATGCGGCGTCATTCTCTTTACACGTTTGTGGCGCCTGCCGGCGCAACTGGCGGAGCAACTCCGCCAGCGGCAACAAGCAGCCGCCGTGCAAGGGCGAGCGCCCAGCCGCTATCTCACAAAACGGGTCCCCCTTGAGAAAATCGGTCCAGACCGCCGGAATCTGCTGCAAAGAGCCAGTGCTGTCCTGAAAGAACAAAATGCTCCGGGTGAAGACCCAACGGTGCTCAGCCACCTCGAACGTCCGTCCGTGGAACGGATGAAACGGGTGCGTGATCCGAAACTGGCGTGGCTTTTGCCCCGGAACGGGTGCAGTCGCAGGGACACTTGAACAATGCGCCGGTCATCGGGTCGGCCTTGAGCCGCTGGCGCCAGGCCGCCAGGGCTGGCTGCACTCGCGCCAGGGCTGCGGCAAATGCGGGGTCCGTTTTGGTTGTTGTCTTCGCTGCCATAATCTGGCGCAAAGACTACCGTCTGACTCGAAGCGCGGTCACGCACACTTGCCGAAGCAACACGGTTGAAATGCCGGATCGGTCTAACCGCGAATGGACGCAAATTGACGCGAATACTCCTCGCGGGAGTCGAAAGGGCATGGTTTCTTGTGATTCAAGCCTCCGGCGTCGCCCCCAGCACGATGTCGAAACGTGCCGCCAGTTCTCCTATGCGCGACTCCTTGACCCGGGCGAAGTCCACCGTGACCAATCCCCTTGTTTCTTCGTTGCCTATGCTCCTCCAGATGCCGTCCCGCTGGTTGCCAAAGTCACCTTTGACGAAGAGCTGTGTCGTGTACGGCTCCCGGCCCTTCATTTTGACCTTAAAATGGATATGCGGAGCCGGACGGCCGGCGTATGACACCGGCTTTATGGTGCGGAAGTAGTAATCACCGGTCGATCCGGTCAGGAAACGGCCGAAGCCTTGGAAATGCGCGTCGAAGCTTTTCCGGTTCGGCTGGTCGGCGAGATAGACTCCCAGGCTGTCCGCCTCCCAAAGCTCAACGGTCGCGTTCCGGATGGGATCGCCCCGGGTGTCCATTAATCGCCCGCTGATGTGGGCGATTTGCCCAACGGCAGGCGTAGTCGAGTCGTTAACTATGATCAGGTCATTGTCGGTGTCCAGGGGCAGCCTCGGAGGGTAGAAGGGACCCTCTTCCACCCAGGGTGTCTTGCGGGCCAGTTCTTCGGCAAAAACACCCGGCACCGTGAACAATGCGCTTGCGAAGCCGAGTTGGCGGAAAAAGCCGCGCCGCGAGCCGTGAATCCGGCCAACGTCAATGGACGGGATTTGATTTTTCATGCACGATCTGCCTGCTTCGCCATAAACCTAATCTCATTCAGTAGAAATGCAAATGAAAGTTTCTCGCGGGGGGACGATTCACCGGCTGGCCGCCAGCGCCTCTTGTATCGTCTTTGCCGGCAGGAACAGTTCAAGTTCGCTGGACGGCAGGCAAACGAAGCCGAATTGCTCGTAATACCGCTTGGCGTCATGGTCCTTCGCGTCCACGAAAAGGCCAATGCCCCCCGCCGTGTTGAAGATCTCCATGAATTTTCCCATCGCGGCAACGAGCAGAGTTTTCCCGATGCCTCGCCCCTGAAGTTCTTTCGCGACGGCCAACCGGCCAAGCCTGATTCCGGCGACGTCACGAGGCAGTTTCTTTGCTTCTTCCGCAGGAAGCGACTCCGATTTTATCTGGCAGAGATTGAGGGAGAAGAACCCCAGGACAGGCTTTGGCTCGGGAGCGCCTTCCTCTACCAGAACAAATGTCCGGGAGATTCCCCGTGCCGCGTGCTGCCGCGCCGTTTGCTTGAGAAACAGGTTGAGCGGCTGGCTCCCGCAGTCAAATCCATCCCGGTCGTGAGACTTCGCCAGCAGTTCGATTTTACGCACGCACCGCGCCTTTGAATTCTTTTACCGCCTCTTTCAGACGCTTGTTCGGTTTGGGCGGGTTGTCGAGCAGGGAAAGAACTTTCCGCGCGTCTTTCTGCGACAGCCGGATGACCGATTCGCGCTCGATAACGCGTTGCGCTTCCTGGTAGGCCGTTTGCACGACGAACTGGTTGACGGTGGCGCCCAAGAGCTCCGCCGCCTGTTCCAGTGTCCCGCGTATGTTGTCCGAAACGCGGGCCGTAATCCTCGTGCGAGGCTCTGCGGTTGCATGTTCCATGACTCTATGGTGCCACTTTGTCACCGACTGGTCAATGGGGTTTCGATCGAGTCTAAACCAATGCTTGCCTGCCGGGTGAGCATTGATCTACCATCGGTCTCGACCATGACAGAGGACTCTCGAAATGCTCATTATTCGGAAGGGACGATGATGTTTGGAACTGTTTTTCGCTGGTGGCTCGTTGTCTTTTGGCCCCTGGCGCTGGGGGCGGCTGCCCCGGTTTTGGCCGGTGAGGCGCAAGTCACTCTCTCGGTTGACTGCGGCCAGGTAAAGCACCTGATGCGCGGCGGCATTGGCGCCTCGTGGCACGCCATCGAAACGCCTATCCCGGTTGTGGACGGCCGCTCCCATGGGGGCAGCGGGTGGGGCGGGTATCCGCCCGCCCGGGACGGCCGGGCCTGGCGCCAGATTTACCGCCATGCCGACTGGCTGGGGCTGGACTTCTGCCGGGTCGAACTCGAGCAGCGGATATACGAGCCGGAGCGGGGCCAGTTCACCTGGAACTCCCCGGAGATGCGCATCCTCTATCGCATCCTGGACTGGTGTGAGCATCGCCGGGCGGATGTCTTTCTCCAACAGATGTGGGGCAATGTGGATTGGAATGCCTGGCCCGAGTTCCGGGGCGACGCCATCAAACGTGTGCATAGCGGGCCATGCTCGATGGAGGACTTTGCCGGCGGCCTCGCGGCCCTGGTCGAGCACCTGGTCAGGGACCGCCACTACACCTGCATCCGCTGGCTGTGCATCAACAACGAGCCGGGCTCCGATTGGTCCTGGTGGCAGCGGCCGCCCCATCAGCCGATGCCGCTTCGGGACGGACTGGCGGCAGTGCGGCAGGCGCTCGACCGCAAGGGAATCTCTGTGCCCTTGAGCGGTCCGGACTGGACGGACCTGCCCGAGTTCAAGGCGCAGGAGATCGATTTTGACCCTTTCATTGGCGCCTATGATCTGCACTCTTATTTCGCTCGCTTCGATTGGCAGGCGGGCAATGGCTACCCGCTGGCTGCAGCCGAGTCGCGTCTGGCAGCCTGGGCCAAATGGGCGCACGACCGGGACAAACCTCTGTTTCTCTCCGAATTGGGCAGCATGGTTTTCGGCTGGAACGGAGCGCACCCCGGCCCCGCCACTTTCGAGGCCGCCGTCAAAGATGCCGAACTTGTCGTCCGGGGGATGAACCTCGGCGTGGATGGCTTCAACCGCTGGAGCTTCATCAACCGGGGCGATCTCGACGGCCATTGGGAGATGATCCAGACCTGGGACGCTGCGAAGCAGAAACTGCTCAAGGACTTTACACCCAAACCCAACGCCTATTTTGTCTATGGCCTGATGTCGCGCCTGACTGCCAAGCATTCCGCGGTGCTGGCCTGCGAACGCGCCGGCGGGCAGGTTGATGGGACCAACCGCGTGTTTGCCGCCGCGTTGCGCAGCCCCAAGGGCGCGCTCACCTGGCTCATTGTCAACGACGCGCCGCAGGCGTGGGCCGCGCGCCTGGTCATCACGAACTCGCATCCGCAGGCGCTCTACCAGTACCGCGTCACATCCGCGCAACGTGATCAACCGGGCCTCCAAATCGACCCGCTTTGCAGACTCGATATGCCGAAGCCCGGCCAGTCTTTCTCAGACACCCTGCCGCCCATGAGCCTGACTATTTATTCCACGTTCAAGCTGGCCCATGGCCGGCGCGGAATTATCAGCGATGCGGCCGGACAGCGGACGCATCAATGATCAATTCACTGGCAGAAAACAACCGTTCCTCCTATGGTTGCGTCGGCAATGATGGACTCAGGCGATTTCGCGGCCCAAGAGGATCAGCGCGGCGTTCTGCAGGCCCCTCGCGAAGACAACAAACTTCGCCTCGAGGATCGCGCTGCCCATGACTGGTATCGGTTCGTTTTGTCTTTTCCAGCCCATTTGGTCAGGACCTACATCGACCGTTTTGGATTGGGGCCGAGGCAGAGCGTCCTGGACCCTTTTTGCGGCACAGGAACCACCCTGGTGGAATGCAAGAAGCTCGGAATCCCAAGCTGCGGGATCGAACTCAATCCGATGGCCTCATTCGCCAGCCGCACCAAACTTGACTGGGACGTCGATCCACAGGACCTGATTACCCATGCCACTCGGATCGCGAGCCTCGCGTCGGATAAGTACGCCTGCCAGGGCATCGAGGATGAAGGGGACCTTCCCCTTTTCGAACCTAAGCAGCGGACTCCTTTCCAGCTAAGGACACTCACGCCGGAGGCCATGAAGCTGCTGCTGACCGATTCCATCAGCCCACTTCCTCTCCACAAGACCTTGGTTCTCTTGGAAACAATCGAGGAAGACAAAGACCCGCGCCTGATTTCACACGAGCGGCTTGCCCTCGCCAAGAGCCTGGTAAACGAAATCAGCAATCTGCACTTTGGTCCGGAAATTGGCGTTGGCCCAATCAAGCCTGACGCTGCGGTCATAGGCCCATGGCTCCGCGGAGTCAAGAGCGTCGCCGCCGATCTGAGCCGCCTCCGCCAAAAGACGTCAACCCCGGCCGTCGTCTATCAGGCCGACGCCCGTGATTTGGCATTGCTGCTCCGGCCCGGCTCGGTTGACGCCGTCATAACATCCCCGCCGTACCCAAACGAGAAGGACTACACCCGGACAACGCGCCTGGAGTCCGTACTGCTGGGCTTCATCAAGAACAAGGACGACCTGCGCCGCCTCAAACAGACCCTGGTTCGCTCAAACACCCGCAGTGTTTACAAGAGCGACACCGACGACCGCCTGGTGGAGAGTCACGACGAGATCCAGAGGATCGCAGGGTCAATTGAGCGCCGCAGGATCGAACTCGGCAAGACATCCGGATTCGAGCGGCTATATGCCCGCGTCACAAAGTTGTACTTCGGCGGGATATTGCGCCACCTTCTGGACCTGCGGCCCGCGCTCCGTCCCGGGGCGCAGTTGGCGTATGTTGTCGGGGACCAGGCGTCGTACCTGCGCGTAATGATAAGGACGGGCCGCCTCCTGGCTGACCTGGCAAGGTCTGCCGGGTACGAAGTTGTCGGCATTGATTTGTTCCGGACCCGTTTGGCGACCGCCACGAAAGAGCAACTCCGGGAGGAAGTTGTCCTCCTCCGTTGGCCCGGCCCCCGCAAGATCAACGGCTGGTTTCAGAAACACCGCCGCTTCAGCGCGGTGTACGTACGCGGCCCGTCGTCCCAGCCGTTTCAACGGCTTTCCGCGCTCCTACCCAAACCGGGGCTGATTCAAGATTCCCGCCGGAATGTAGGAGCCGACGTGAGGCTCACTTTTTAAAACAAAGCAGAAATCAGAGCCTCACGTCGGCTCCTGCAGAATCTTGAATCGGCCCTCCACCCAAACCGTTGAAACGGTTGCTTGCTTGACGGTCGGTCACACAATGCAGTATGGTGATCCCGACGATATTCCGAATGCGGAGTCGCAAGAAAGGTCCTGCAGCGATGAGAAGAATAGCTTATGCAAGTGTAATTTCACTGGCAGTCTTGGCATCCGGTTGTGTTACCCGGGTTTATGTCCAGCCGCCACCGCCCGTTGCCGTGCAGCCGGGTCCGCCGCCAGGCGGGATCCAACCAGGTCCGCCGCCAGGCGCAGTGCAGCCGGCTCCGCCGCCAGATGCGGGGCAACCAGGTCCGCCGCCAGATGCGGTGCAACCAGGCTCCCCGCCAGCGTTTGCGCCAGCGCCCGCACCGATGGCAGCGCCATACGTCCCGCAATACTATGTCTGGGATGGGTATGAATACGTGGGCATGTGCGGTGGCCAATATGTGTATTGGAACGGCGGCGCCTGGCTGGTCTGTGATGGTTTGATACTTGGGCGGTTTCACGGGTGGGAGAGGTATCATCCTGGATGGCGCAGAGGCGCAGTGCGCTATCGCGGGTGGCGTTAGGAGCCTGTTCAAGAACGGCCTGTTTCAAAAACAGGAGTCCAACCGCGAATGGAGGTGAATGGACGCGAATCACGAGAGACCACGTGCTATCGGATGCCGCGAGGAATATTCGCGTCAATTCGCGTCCATTCGCGGTTGGGCCAATCGGCTATTTCAACAGGGTCAGCCATAACTTTTCGTTTTCACTTCCGCCTCCCCGCTTTGCGGGCCGCATAGAGCCTGCGCCCGCCAATTGTCACCTGTTTGTCACCGCATTTAGGCTTTCTCCCCGGGGCAAAGTCGTGGAATATTCCTCTATGAACCGAACGAACATTTTGCGGGCCTTGGCGCCTGCCTCAATTGCCTTGGCGGCTGCATCGCGCATGATTGCGGCTGAGGTCCAGCCAGTCCGCCAACCCGCTGAAGACGTCAACGCTCCCGCCCTCCGCCTGAAGTCGGGGCTTAAGCCGAATCAAAACCTCCTGTTCAACGGTTGGGGCGTCACCCCCGCCGGGCAGCAGGTGCCGGTGAGCGACCTGGCGCTCAAGCTGGTCGTCTCGCCCGACAAGAAACGGCTCGTGGGCGTTCATGGCGGGTTCACCAGGCACGGTGTCACGCTCCTCGATATTGCCAATCGCAAGGAGACGCAGTTCCTTCCGCTCGCCGAAACCTGGAACGGCTTGGCATTCAGTGCCGACGGCAAACAGTTTTTTGTCTCCGGTGGCGACTCGGGCAAGATCCATGTCTTCAGCTATGCCGGCGGCCAGGCGAGCCTGGACCGTTCCGTGACGCCCTCTTCTTCCTCCTCCGGGACAGAGGTCTTCCTGGCTGGACTGGCCGTTAATCCCAACACGAGCAAGCTCTATGCCTGCAACGAAGGCAACCACGAGATCTGGGTGCTGGACCGGGGCACCCTCGAGCTGCAAACCACCATCCCGGTGGGCCTCCACCCTCATACCTGTGTCTTCGGCGCGGACCATCGGCACTTGTACGTCAGCGATTGGGGCAGCAGCGCCGTGAGCGTGGTGGATACGGAAAAAGGGCGCCGCGTCCGGGACATCACTGTCGGGCTGCGGCCGACGGATATGGCCCTGGCGCCGGATGGCCGGCTCTTCGTAGCTTGCGGCGGCGACAACACGGTGCATGTCATCCAGACTCGCCGCCTGGAAACCGCAGGACCGGCTGCCAGCCCCAGCCGGCGTCTCCCCGAGGGGACTCGTGAGATCATCTCCACCTCACTCTACCCGGAATCGCCCGAGGGCAGCACCCCCGACGGGGTCGCGGTTTCGCCGGATGGACGCACCCTCTTCGTGGCCAACGCGGACAACAATTGCGTGATGGTAGTCGATATCTCGAACTCCACGTCCGGGGACACTGCCCGCAACGGCGAATCGGTCTCCGTCGTCGAAGGCTTCATCCCCGTCGGTTGGTATCCTACGGCAGTGGCGGCGAGCCCCGACAACAAGACACTGTTTGTCGCCAACGGCAAGGGCCTGGCCTCCCGGGCAAACGTCCCGACTGCCACATCGAACCCTACGAAACTGCACAAACCACCACCTTTCGATTACATCGGCCGCATCTTCGCCGGGGCCGTCTCCTTCATCGACCGGCCGGAGGCGGCGGGGATGGCCGCTTACACGGAGCAGGTGCGGCGCAACTCCCCCTACGCACCCGCTCAATTCCATCGCGCCCCCATCCAAAGTGATTCGGTAATCCCCGACAAGGTCGGCGAGCCTTGCCCCATCAAATACGTCCTCTACATCATCAAAGAAAACCGCACTTACGACCAGGTCCTTGGCGACTTTCGCGATGCCAAGGGCCGGCCTGCCGGCAATGGCGACCCGAACCTGGCGATCTACGGCGAGAGCGTAACCCCCAACCATCATCAAATCGCCCGCGATTACGTGCTGCTGGACAACCTTTACTGCAACGGCGAGGTCAGCGTGGACGGCCATAGCTGGTGCGACGCCGCAATCGCCACCGATTATAACCAGCGCTCCTGGATACTCTCCTACTCCGGCCATGGCAAAATCCCCGGCAACGACGAAATGGAGACCCCCGCCGCCGGATACCTCTGGGACCTGTGCAAACGCCACGGCGTGAGCTTCAAGAATTACGGAGAAGGCGCCATGCGCGTGCCCTCGGCCAATCGCGGGCGTTGGGGGAGGGGCCGCGACATGGACCGCGTTCAGTTCTGGATTGAAGACCTCCAAAAGGCCGAACAGACCGGGAGCCTCCTGCCCCAGTTCACCATCATGTCGCTCGGAGAAAACCACACCCAAGGCACCAGGCCCGGCGCTTTCACCCCCGATGCCTGCGTGGCCAGCAATGACATTGCCCTTGGCCGCATCGTTGAGGCCGCCACCAAGAGCCGTTTCTGGAAAGAGATGGCCATCTTCGTCATCGAAGACGACGCGCAAAATGGGCCGGACCACGTGGACGCCCATCGCACGGTTGGCCTGGTCATCAGCCCCTACGCCAAGCGGGGCGTCGTCGACAGCACCCTCTACACCACCGCCAGTATGGTTCGCACAATCGAACTTATCCTCGGCCTTCCTCCCCTCACCCAATACGACGCGGGCGCCACACCCATGTTCAATTGCTTCGGCAAGGCCGCCCAAATCGTGCCATTCACACCCCTGACTCCCCGCGTGGACCTCCTGGCCAAAAACACCGCCAAATCTCCAGGGGCCAAGGAGTCCGCCCGCATGAACTTCCGCGCGTACGACCTCGCCCCTGAAGACGCCCTGAACCGCATTCTGTGGGCCGCCGCAAAGGGTCCGGGCGTTCCCTATCCCACCCCCATCCATCGCGCCCTCTTCACCTCGGCGCCGTAGGTGGCTCACTCAGATTGTCCGCACCAACTGGCTCTTGGGAAAGCGGACCTTGGGGGCCAACGCGTATTTATCGCTCGAACTGCGGTAGCCCAGGGCGCAGGCCACGGCAGACGTAAGCCCTTGCCCGGTGAGTCCGAGAACCGTGTCAAACTCGGCTGGGACAAAGCCCTCCATGGGGCAGGCATCCACGCCCAGCAAGGCCGCGCAAGTCAGCAGGCTGCCCAGGGCGATATAGGCCTGGCGAACCGACCAGTGCGGCGCCAGCGGCTTAAAACCCTCGCTCAAGAGCGTCCCCGTCATCATGCCGCGTAAGCCGTCGAGCGACTCGACAGGCATCCCGCGCACACGGGCCGTGTGACCCAGAGAAGCATCGATCTCGGCCTCGGTTATCTCCGTGCGCGCGGCAAACACCACGAAATGCGAGGCCTCAACGACCTGGCGCTGGCCCCACGCGTGCGGCAGCAACCGCGCTCGCAAGGCGCCATCCTCGACGACTAGAAAACGATACGGCTGCAAGCCGAACGAAGAAGGCGCCAGGACCAAGCACTCCTCCAGCACCGCCCACAACTCGGCGGGGATCTTGCGAGCGGGATCAAAGGACTTCGTGGCATAGCGCCACCGCAACGATTCCAACAACTGCCGGCTTGAAAAGGTGTCTTGGCTCATGGGTTCTTTCGGTTGAGGGTTCAATTTCGGTTCAGGGTTCGGTTAATCATCAAATCGCCCCTGAGTGTAGCGTCACTTGATTCTCTCGTCCAGAGTTGGCAGCCCGCCGGAGCACTAACCCGACATTTGGCGGGTCAGCCGCCAATCTCCCATTAATCTGCCCGGGTTAGCCGCGGCTAATCCAAGCGTAGCTCGAGGGTGGTTGCTGGGGGAGCGTGGCGCAGGACACGGCGCAGATGGTCGCGAAGGGCTCCAACCTTTTGTTGACCAAAGTTCAGTGAAAGCACAACCTATCGAATGTAGCAGATTCTCGCTGACTTCGCCGGCCAGATAGCCTAAGATATATGGAAGATGAAGACCACAAAGGCACAAACGAGTCTGAGGGGGATGACCGCACCGCTGCGCCAAGTGCGCTTGAGTCAGCCAAGAGTTACGTTGCGCGAGGCGCAGGCCCAGGCGGTTCGTCTGATGGAGGCAGCACGTCGTTCTCCAGCGCGTTTAGGGCACTGCTCGATTGCGCTGAAGCCCAGGCAATGATCCGCACAGAGACGGATTTTCCTTCTTTCGCCGCCCTCCCGACGGCCATGGGGATGAACACCAGGCGTGGTTCGATGAGCCCTCGAACCGTTGGTCCAAAGCTACTTACTGAAGACTGAGGAAAGCACCGCGTAGTACAGAATTAGGGAAAATCTGCTCGTTGCCGACGCCCACGAAGGCAACGTAATCCGCTCACGGAACGGCATCCTGGTTCCAATCGATCTGAACATCCTTCAGCCAACAGGCCGCCTGCATGAATGGGTCTTGCAAAGCACCCATTGATTCATTGCTTTTGGCCACCCGCCCACATAGAGTTCGCGGATTATGACGGCGGTGCGGATGCCTTATGAGTCAAGATAACGAGCGGTTGGAGACCGAAGCGGAGTTGGTCGGGCGTTTGGGCCAGGCCCGAGAGCAGATGCTGGCGGAGATGCACAAGGTCATCGTCGGCCAGGACGAGGTGCTCGAGCAGTTGATTTACGCCGTGCTTTGCCGCGGCCATTGCTTGCTGGAGGGCGTGCCGGGATTGGCCAAGACGGTCATGGTTCAAACCCTAGGCGCCACCTTGAATCTCACCTTTCGCCGCATTCAGTTCACGCCTGACCTAATGCCCTCGGACATTACCGGAACCGACATCATCCAGGAGGACGCGCAGAGCGGCCGCCGCCAGCTCGAATTCATGGCCGGCCCCATCTTCACCAACCTCCTGCTGGCCGACGAAATTAACCGCACGCCGCCCAAGACGCAAGCCGCCCTCCTGGAGGCCATGCAGGAACGCCGAACCACTTGCCGGGGACGGACCTACGAGCTGCCCAATCCTTTCTTCGTGCTCGCGACACAGAACCCCATCGAGCAGGAAGGCACCTACACGCTGCCTGAAGCCCAGTTGGACCGTTTCATGTTCATGGTCAAGGTCGGCTACCCCTCTGAGCCTGACGAAATCGAAATCCTCAAGCGGACGACTGGCGACCATGCGCCCGAAGTCCAGGCCCTCTTTTCGGCCCAGGAAATCCTCCAACTCCAAAGGGCCGTCCGCCGCGTGCCGGTCGCCGAGCATGTCTATGAATACGTCGTCAACCTGGTTCACTCGACTCGCCCCGGAGTCCGCGACGTGCCTGATGCAACCAAGTGGCTGCAGTGGGGCGCCGGCCCCCGCGCCGGACAACAACTCATCCTGGGCGGCAAGGCCCGCGCCCTGCTCCTGGGCCGCTACCACGTGACCACCGAGGACATCGGCGCCCTGGCCAAACCGGTCCTCCGCCACCGCATTATCTGCAACTTCGCCGCCCAGGCCGGCGGCCTCACCACAGACCTCCTGGTCGAGCGCCTCATCGCCCACCTTCAGCCCACCGGCGAGCAGATTTGACCCTGTCCATGACCCTGCTCGACAAAGTCCACCGGGAGGTCATCGAACGGCTGGGCAACCTCAGCGTCACTGCGCGCCAGGCCGTCGAGAGCGTCCTCGCCGGCCAACACCGCTCCGTGCGCCGCGGCCTCTCCGTCGAGTTTGCCGGTCATCGCCAATACCAGGCTGGCGACGACCTCCGCCATTTGGACTGGCTGGTCTATGCCCGCAGCGACCGCTACGACATCCGCCAGTACGAAGAGGAAACCAAGCTCCGCGCAACCCTCATCCTCGATACCTCCGGCTCGATGGGCTACGGCTCCACTCGTCAAACCAAGCTGGCTTATGCCCAGGCCCTCACCGCCGCCCTGGGCTTCCTCATGATTCGCCAGGGCGACGCCGTGGGCCTGGTCGCCTGTGACACGGCCATCCGCCACTTCATCCCGCCCGGTTCTACCATGGCGCACCTTCTCAATGTCCTGGCCACCCTCGAGCAGACCGCCCCGGGAAACGAGACCAGCCTCGCCCCGGTCCTGGACGAAATCGCAGGCCGCCTCAACCGCCGCGGCCTGGTCATCCTCATCACCGATACCTTCGACGACCCCCGCGCCCTCCTCAACTCCATCCAGTTCTTGCGCCATCGCAAGCAAGAGGTGCGCCTCTTTCAAATCCTGGACCCCCAGGAGCGCACGTTCCCCTTCCAGGGCATGACCGAATTTGTCGGCCTGGAGCATGAGCCACGGCTCAAGCTCGACGGCGACCGCGTGCGCGAGCATTACCGCCAGATCTTCCAGGACCATCAACAGCGCCTCCAGTCAGGCTGTCATGCCGCCGGCGTCCAGATGGAGACCTGTTGGACCCATGAAGAGCTTTTCACAGTGCTCATCCGAGCCTTGGCCTGGAAATGATTGAGTTCCTCAATCCATTGCTCTGGGGCGGCCTGGCCGCTGTCTCGGCTCCCGTCATCATTCACCTGTTGCACCGCCGCAAGGTCAAGCAGGTGGATTGGGGGGCGATGCGGTTCCTGCTGGAGATGCTGGCCAAGCGCCGCCGCCGGCTCTTCCTGGATGAGTTGCTCCTCCTGCTGGTCCGCGCCCTCCTGGTCGGCTGCGTCGCACTGGCCATGGTCCGGCCTGCCTTCCACCACCGCACCGCAGAAAACGCCGCCCGCGGCATCACCCGGCAGGGCCGCACCGCTGCCGTCTTGCTCATCGATGACAGCGTCTCTTGCGCTGCCGGCCGCGCGCAGCCGGTCCTCGAGGCGATGAAGAAGCTCGGCCTGGCCTACCTCGATTCCCTGGCGCCCGGCGACGAGATAAGCCTGGTGCTCATGTCGCAATCAGGCGCCCCCGCCAATGACCCGCTCTTCGACATCGAGGGCCTCAAAGCCCACCTGGCCGGCCTGAAGCCCTCTTACGTCGCTACCGACATTCCCGCCTTGCTGGACGCCGGCATGAACCAGTTGAAACGCCACGTCAATCCCGGCGCTGAACTGGTCCTGCTCACCGATGGCCGCAAGGATGGCTGGCGCCAGGATGACAAGGTCCGCTGGGATGAACTGCGCCAGCGCCTGCGCGGACCCGGGAATGCCGCCCTCGGCACCCGCCAACGCCCGCAAGTCATTATCCTTGCCCCCGATGCGGCCGCCCTGGACGACAACCTCGCCATCATCGACATCGCCTTGGACCGCACGCTCGTCGCCGCGGGCCGGCCGGCGGGCTTGCGCGTGGTGGTGGCCAATTACGGCAAACAGGGCGGCCGCCAGGCCACCGTGCAGGCCGCCGTCAACGGCGAGGTCATCGGCTCCAAACCCGCCGAGGTCCCGGCCGGCGGCCGCCAGGATGTGGTTTTCACTCATACCTTCGAGACCGCAGGCAGCTATGCCGTCCAGGCATCCCTGGTCAATCACCACGACCTTCTCCCGGCCGACGACTCCCGCGCCTTGTCCATCCAGGTCGAGGCCAGCGTCCCTGTCTTGCTGGTGGACGGCGCCAACTCCCCGGCGGGTCTCCAAGGCAAGCTCGGTTTCCTGGCCGCTGCGCTGGACCCGGACCCTGGCAGCCCCGGACCCTTCAAGGTGTCTCGCATCTCCCTCGCTCAGTTCACCCCCTCGCTCCTGCAAGATTACAGAGTCGTTGCCTTGGGCGACCTGCCGATCCTCGAACCCGCAATGGTCGATGCCCTCGAACGGTTTGTAGTGAGCGGCGGCGGCCTGCTGGTCGGTCTCGGGCCGGACAGCGACCTGGCCCTGATCAACCGTTATTGGGCGCGCAACGGCGAGGGGTTCTTGCCCTGTCCCCTCCAACGCCCGCTCTCGCCTCCCAAACCCGCTCTTCCCGCTGCCATCAGCCTGGGACACCCCGTCTTCAGCGGTTTCGGCTCCAAAAGCGACGAGGCCTGGAAAGCTGCCAAGGTCAGGTCCTACTTCAAACTGGACGCCGCCAAAGCCAAGGGCGCCGAACTCGATGTCCTGCTCACGATGGACAACGGCGATGCCCTGCTGGTCGAACGCCGGCGCGGGCTGGGGTTGGTCACCCTCATGGCCACCAGCCTCAACGCAGATTGGACCGACCTCCCTCTCCAGGCCGCCTTCGTGCCTCTCATGCGCGGCGTGGCCGGTCACCTCGGCAGTTTCGTCATGCCCCCAAGGAACCTCCTCCCAGGCGACCCCATCATTTATGCCCGAGTCAAGGACCCGAGCAAACCGATGTCCGCCGAAGACCCCTCCGGCAAGCCCATCAAGCTCACCCTCGGCTCGTGGGAAGGACGCACCGCCGTCCTGAGCGAGCCGCTCATGGAGCCGGGCGTCTATCTCCTCCACGACCCCCAGTTGCCCGGCCCCATCCGCTACGCTGTCTCCGTGGCCCCAGCCGAGAGCGCCTTGCTCCCTATCGCGGATCGTGAGATGACCCAGTCGCTCGAGGGCGGTGTGAGCCTCTTTCATAGCCCCACCCAAATTGTCGCAAACCTCGACCCCGCCCGCCGCCAGTCAGTCGAACTCTGGAAATGGTGCCTCTTTGGCGCCCTCGGCCTCATGTTCCTCGAGGGATGGATGACCCGGCGCGAAGCGTAGGGCTGTGGAAGACCACAGTCACAACAGCGCGGTCGGCATCGGCGAAGGGGACGCTGAAAATGAGGACCGGCCGGACCTTCTCGACCATGCCGCAGTCGAACAGCCAAACTTCGCCTCGTCTAGGAGGCACGCTCTTCCTCCTCGATCATCGCCGCCAATTCGTCGCCGGCGGCGGCGGCCACGTCGTCACTGAGCGGTCCGGAGTCCCATGGCGGGAGATGGTGAACTACCTCGCGCACAAACTCCTGTTTCTCATCAGCTCCCAACGCCTCGAATTCGGATAGCAATCTTGCCGTGGCCGCACTCATGCAGGGAATTTACGGTGCAGCGGTCCGAATGTCAGGCGCAAACTTCATCTTCGCAGCATTGACAGCTCGCGCGAACCCATGTAATCAGGCCACAAGGGTTTGACGGATGAAGCTGCATTCACTAACCTGCATGCGTGAATTATACGGTGATCCTTGAGAAGCAACCTGCTGGCGGCTACCATGCCTTCTGTCCGGCCCTGACAGGGTGCCACAGCGAAGGCGAAACGGAGGCTGAGGCGTTCCGAGGCATTCAGGAAGCAATCGAGGTTTATCTCGAAAGCCTCGTCGCTCACAATGAACCCATCCCTCATTGAGAAACAGGGATCTGAAGCCAGGCACACTGCACGGTCTGCTTAGAGGTCTTGGAGTCACCATTGAGCAGTTCACCGAGATGCTCTGACAAAGCCTCGCCTGGCAGGCGTTTCTTCTCTGCGCTCTTCGCGTCTCTGCGTTTTCATTGCCTCCCCGAGCCTGCTCCCACGCCCCCTTCCTATTGCCGGCATCCCCTCCATCAGGCCCCACGCTCTCCACGCTCCCCACGCTCCCACACCCTCCTCGCCGCCTCTGCCTGGCAATTCAACTGCACCGGTTGGCCCTGGTGGATAGTGCTGCCCATGGCCGCTGCCGGGATTTGGCTCATGCTCCGGCTGTATCGCCTCGAGATGGCCCCCATCAACCCCAAGCTCCGGCGGCGTCTCCTGCTCTTGCGCGGGACGGCCTTGGTCTTGCTCCTCCTCTTCCTCATGGAGCCGGCATATACGCGCCGCTCCACGGAAAAGGTCTTGCCCCTGGTGGCCGTGATTGTGGACCAGTCCGGCTCCATGGCCGTAAAGGACGAATCGATGGCACCGGGAGAGAAACTGACCGAGGCCATCGGCTTGGACATCCTCCCGGCCAGTGTCCGGCCCTTGAAAACAAACGCGTTACAACAAGCCGCCTCAGACAAAGCCCTCGTGAACTCCGCCCCGCCAGACTCGGCCCTGGCTCGAGGACTGGCCTCTTTGTCCGCCCTTTCCCGATACGAGCGCGCTGTCAAACTGGCCAAACAAACCGTCATCCCTGCCTTGCGCGACAAGGCTCGACTCAAGGTCTTCGCCATGGATACGGGCCTGGTGCCCCTGGACCCGGACCACCCCGCCACCCTCTTGCCCAATCGCGCGACTGACTTCGAGGCCTGCTTGGCAGCCCTCGCCCGCACCTGGGCCCAGGAATACGTCGGCGGCGTTGTGTTCCTCTCCGACGGCCGCCAGACCGTCGGGGCCGACCCCGTCCCGGTCATTCGCTCCCTCCGCGCTCGAGGCGCCCTGGTCGCCGCCATCATGGTTGGCGACCCAGGCATCCCCCCCGACGCCGTCGTCGCGGACATTTCGGGCAGCAGCGAGGTGTTCCTGGGCGAGCGCGTGCCGATGACCGTTCGCTACCGCATCAGCGGCGCCGACGACCTGGATTGGGACCTGGTCCTCACGCATCACGGCAAGGAACTCGAGCGCCGCCAGGTGCGCGGCGACGGCTCCTGGCAGTACCAGACCTTTGCCTTCCCGGCCACAAACGCCGGCATCAACCTCTACCAGGCCCGCCTAGAACTCTCGCGCGACCAAACCGCCGACACCCTCCTCCCCCCCTCAGGCTCAGTAACCCTCGAGATGTGGAACAACGTGCCCGGCGACAACGTGGCTGATCTCCTCAACAGCCGCGCCTTCAAACAGCCTCCCTCTTCAACGGGCAGCTTCGGCCAGCTTCAGTACACCGACCGCGGCCAGCAATACGGCGCCCGCATTCGCGGCTTCTTCATCCCTCCGCAAAGCGGCAACTACACATTCCGAATCTGCTCCGACGACTCCTCGGAACTCTGGGTCAGCCCCTCCGAAGACCCGAAAGCCAAGACCAGGGTGGCCTACATCGCCGGTTACGTCCCGGCCGGCGCTTGGGACGCCAGACCCTCTCAGAAAAGCCAGCCCGTCACCCTGCAAGCCAGGAGGCCCTACTACTTCGAGGTCCTTCACAAACAGGGCGGCGGCGAAGACCACCTGGCCGTGGACTGGCTATTGCCCGATGGCTCCAGGGAAAGGCCAATCCCCGCGACCCGGCTCGCCCAATATGACGACCAAACCCTTGCCCGCCTGGTCCAGCGCAAGAAAGAGGCCGCCCAATCCAGGACCAACCTGTGGAAAGAAGCCAGCCTCGCCAATAATTCCGCCGAGTTCTCCGTCGCCGTCAACCAGGACCCCATCAAGGTCCTCCTGGTGGACTCGACCCCGCGCTGGGAAAGCCGTTACCTCGCCGCCATGTTCGAGCGCGACCGCCGCGTCAGCTTCACCCGCCGCTATCACTCCGTCATCATCGAAGACAGGAACACCCCCCTCTTGCCCAAAAATCAATCCGAGTGGGACGCCTACGACATGGTCTGCCTGGGCGACTTGGACACCAGTGAACTGCCCCCCGCCCAGCAACAGTACGCCGCCAACTTCGTGGCCCAGCGCGGCGGTTTCCTGGTCTGTCTGGCCGGCCCGCGCGGCCTGCCCAGGGCCTTCAGCCTCGGCGCAATGGCCAACCTCCTCCCGGTCCGGCTCTCCCTCCAGTCCAGCCGCGACCCCGAGCCTGTAACCGTCGCCTTGACCCCCGAAGGCGCCGACCATCCCATCATGCAGATCCTCAACGACCCCGGTTACAACCAGAAACTCTGGCCCTTGCTCCCACCACTCCAATGGATTGCCGACACCGTCGTCGCCAAGCCCGGCGCCACCGTCCTGCTCGCAGCCCGGAATCCCGCCAAGACCCCGATCATCGCCGCCCAGCGTTTCGGCGCCGGCCGCGTATTCTGGGTCGGCACCGAGGAAACCTGGCGCTGGCGCGATCGCCTGGCCGAGCGGGTCCACCAGACCTTCTGGCTCCAGGTCATGCGCTGGGGCCTGGCCGGACGCCTGCGCGGCAAAGACCCCCGCCTCCAGGTCGGCTTGGACCGCTACCTCATGACCCCCTCCGAGACCGCCGAACTCAAGGCCCGAGTCTGCGCCAAAAACGGCCAGCCGATTACCGAACCGCCCCGCGTGAGCGTCGAGCAAATCGGCCCCGGAGGCGAACCCGTCCCCGCGTCCGCCAGCAACCTCGAAATGCTGCCCATGCCCGACGCCCCTGGCATCTGGCAGCTCTCGTTGAAGGGCCTCGAGGAAGGCTCCTGGCGCATTACCACCACCCACCGCAATGCCGAGCTTAAGGGCCTGGCCGAGGTCCGCGATCTGCTGGTCCGCAGCCAGAATGGCCTGGAAGGACTGGACCTGGGCGGCGACCTGCCCGGCCTAAGCCGAATGGCCGCTGCCGGCGGCCACCTCGCCGGCGCCATGGACCACGCCCGGCCCATCCTCAAAGACCTCGCCTCCAAACTCAAACCCCGCAACCAGGAACACCGCGAAACCCTTCGCCTCTGGAACAGCTACCTCTCCCTCCTCCTGGTCGCCGCCCTCCTCTCCGCCGAGTGGGTCATGAGAAAAAGGCACGGGCTGCCGTGAATGGCCCTCGCCCCGCGACAAAGGAGCGGGCAGAGGGCCGGGCGATGGACCTTATCAGCGTGGCCTGGCTAAGTACTGCCAGGCGTAAATACGGTGACGTATTCGGCGGTCCTTTTTGGCGCGGACTTCGTTGCTCGCTCCTTACAGACCTCTGCGGGTATGCTCGTCGCTCGCGTCTCGTCCGCGCCAAAAATGCCTCGCCGCTTACGTCACCGTATTTACGCCTGGCAGTACTAAGGATTCGGGTTCTGGCCCCGCTTTGGAAGATTGTTGCAAGATCGCTTGCACGGCAGCGGAATTAAGAGAAGGACACAACATACGAAACCAGCGAAGCAGAAGGACATGAATAGCAACGATTTCCTCTATGTGCGGGGTGGACGCCGGAATCTGCCTGTCAAGGCCGACTGCGGGAATTCTCGCAGCGCTGCGGCTTGGCTGGCTTTGCTGCTGGGCGCCGGCACGGTTTGGGCCGATCAGGTATGGCTTCAATCTCCCATCGTGCGGGACCAGCACTTCAGCTTTGTGTTCGGCGCCCAGAGCAACGCCACGTACTTGGTCGAGTATGCCACCACCCTCTCGCCGCCCAACTGGACCACGGCCTTTTCGGTGGCTGGCTCCAACTGCCCGGTAACCTTCACCGACACGAACGGAATCGGTGCGGCCCGGTTCTATCGTGTGGCGGAAGGGGGTGGGCTTACCATCCCCGCCGCCCAGGTGCGCGCGGTTGCCAGCGGCCTCTACGACCAGATCCAGCAGCAGCAAAGCTTTGACCCGGCTGAGGTTTCGTTGTTCTTTTCGGTGTTCGGCATAGCGACTGTGGGATCGAGCAACGAGACCGCCTTCGAGGCGGCGGTGGCGGCGCAGCAGCCCTTCATGCTGGATTTTCAGGTGCAGGCGATCGCCAACAAATTGTGCCAGAGCTGGTACGTAACCTGGGATTCCTTCATCGCGCAAATGGCCGACTTGGGGGCGGTGGACAACTCCGGTCAACCGCTGAGCCGCGCCTATCTGACGGCCCAGTTCGAGCCGCTACTGACCAAGGAGGCTTACACGTACCGCGAGCTGCTGCCGGCGCTGGTCCTGGCCTTGGGCCAGGAACGGGCCTCGCGGTCGAGCGGCCCTGCCGATCCCGTGCTGGGAGATGACCTCATGGACCCGCTCCAATTCAACCTGATGCTATACAGTTGCACGGCGGCGGCGTTGAAACCAGGCCCCGGCGTGGTGCGCAAGCTGGCGCCTCGCCGCGTGGCGCGCCCCGAGGATAATCCTATACCTACGTTGACCGGCTGGGCGGCGAATCAGATCCCCGGGGCTGTCATCGGATGGGTCGGCGATCAGATCGGTTTCCCGCTCGGCCCAAAGGCCACCTACCAGGCGGTGGTTTGTGCGTCCATCCTCCTTTACAGCTACGATGTGCAGGTGAACGCCGATCCCAACCGCATCTGGCGGCGCAGCCAATCGTCCTCCAATCCCTACCAAAGCCAGCTCACCGCCACGGTCAATTTCAATTTCCGGCAGGATGTTGATAGCTTGCCCAAGCTTATCGGCACCTGGGCCGCGGGGTGTGCTTTCCCCCAGAACGGCCCACAGGACAACGTGACTGTTGCCTGGGACATCACCGACGAACTGCCGCAGTACGGCCTGTTAAGCCAGCAGGACACGCTGACCCGCGGGGGCCAGGCGCAGGCGACCTTCGAGGCGTTTGATGAAACCGTTCCGCCAGTGTTCCAGGCCATGAGCTCTCCCAAGGCGGCGATTGGTTTTGTCACGGTGAAGGTGCAGAACGTGGTGCCCAAATGGCCAAAACTCGAGGCCATCTTGCGGGCCGGCAATCCGGACGCCGCCTCCGGACAAACCTTGCTCACGGTCTTTTACTACAAATGGCCCCAGTTGACCCTTGATTTTGACTCGGAACTCAAAGGGTCCAACGGCGATCCAGACCATCCCGACGGTAGAATCCTGGCCAGCGGCGCGGCGCTCCAACTGGTCAAAGGCGGGTCGAGCGCTCCGTTCACCTACACTTATCAGGGCCAGACGCAGGAGACCTACGGGTATTTTGTTGCTTTCCAGGGCTGGACGGTGATCAGCTCTGTAGGGGGCCAGTTTCAGGCCGCCATTCCGGCGCAACCGAACCTCACCACCGACAACCTGGTGGTGATGGTCAACGTCGGCCAACCGCAGGAAACCGTCCAGTTGCCGCCGGATCCTGACGGTAACCCCAGCCCGTCCGAGACCACCACTTGGTTTGCCGCGGCGTGGTACATGACCCACTTCTATGACAGAACCACTGCCGCACCCTACGCTGGCTGGTACGCCATCGCCGGCTGGCAAGGCTCAGGCTCGACCCTGACTCGGCAGTATGCCGGCACAACCAATTACGTCACCGAAGCGACGAAGTTCACACTGACCGGCACCCCAGGACAGTAACCCGCCGCAGCCCGACCTCAAACAACCGGGCCGCGATGGCCAGCTTGTCCGGATCGCGCTTGCGCCGGGGCTGCAAGTCCCCCTCCGTTCGCCCCTGCCGCCGTAATTCCTCGGCCATGCTTCGCTCGGCCTTGGCCCCGCCGGTCCCCTGGCGCAATTGCCCGGAGTGCTTTCCGCCGAGTCTGCCCTCCGTGAGCTCCGGCATTTTTCCCTGAGCTCCTTGCTGCTTCCGCCGGCGAAAAACATTTCCTCGACACCTTCCTGGATTTGTGGTGAACTCCGGCGACCACCGAGCAGGAGCCGGCGGCGGGCCGTGAGGGTTTGCCGGCTTCGGGGCGGTGTTGTTGCGTGGCCGGTTATATCAATTAACCTCAAAACAAAATGGAACGTCGTACTTTTATTAAAAATGCCGGGCTGGCCGGCGGAATGATGCTCGTATCGCCTCTATTAGGCAATGCAAAAACTCCGGAGGAATACGATTTCCCCCTGATGGATCTGCATGTCCATCTTACAAATAATTATACAATAGACAGGATGATGGAAATTGCCAAAACCAGGAATGTCAAATTCGGAATTTTGGAACATCCTGCAGAATGGGCCATTAAGAATGATGCCGACTTAAGAGAATATATCGATAAACTCCGAAAATATCCGGTTTATGTTGGTTTGCAACCAATCGATTTGGGATGGTCTAAACGCTTTTCTCCGGACCTTTTGTCCCAAATAGATTACGTGCTAATGGACCCTCAGAGAGTTCCAATGGGGAATGGAGAAACCTTGTTAATATGGCAATTCGATACGTATGTGGAAGACACTGAGGAGTTTATGAAGCGTTACATGGCTTATGCGATGGAGATACTCAACCACCAGCCGATCAACATTTTTGGCTGGCCGCTCTTTCTTCCGGTTTGTATAGCCCGTGATTACTATTCCCTATGGACCCAGGAACGTATGCAGCAGATAATTTCGGCCGCGAAAAGGAGAAATATCGCCCTTGAGATAAACGATATGGCCCATACGCCGCATGAAACATTTATCCGGATGGCTAAAGATCAGGGCTTGAAATTCACCTTTGGTTCAGATTCACGAAATCAGAATGCGGGGAGACTTGCTTATAGCAAGGCTGCAGCAAAAAGGTGCAATCTAAAAAAAGAAGATTTCTACATCCCTGTGGTAAGGAAATGATTAACATTTGTTCGTCGTAAAAAGGGGCAAGTTTCGGCAGGTCGGCCCGCGCGACGTTCGTGCCGAAGGTTGGCGAGGAGATCCTCCGGTTTTTTATCCGTGACCTCCAGCCATAGCGCGTCGGCGCACAAGTCCAACCCGCCCGGCCAGGTCAGCATGCGCCCATGCTCACCAACGCTGGCCTTCCGGGAAAGGCCGTGGTCGGTCCAAGGCGCAAACACGTCCTTCCCAACGTGAACCGAGAAGTCAACCTCGCCCTCTGCCCTGTTCTCAAAACGGAGCCGAACCCGGTAATTTTCGAGCACCTCGATGGCAGTGGTTTTTTTCATGAATCAATTTGGCACAATGCTCTCAATTCTGGCGCGGCGGTTCGTCTTTGAGAGCCAGGGCCGGAGCCTCCGCTCGTTTGCGCTCCTCTTCGGCGACCAGTTGGCGGAGTTCGTCGGCAGTGTGGATCACGCGGCCTGGGTGCGGGTGTTCGGCGTCCCACTGCCGCAAGTTCTCGAGAAAACGGTCCACGTCGTAACCAGCCTCGGCCGCCAATTCGTCCTTTACCTTCCAGAGTTCGTCTCAGGAAAAACGGTTGTTCGAGGCAAGACAATTGGCTATCATGCCGCGGTGCGAACAAGGAAACATGGCCTTCGGAGTTTGCTGGCGGGCCTGGCTATTCTCGCGGTCTCCTCGGCTCCGGCACTCTGGGCCGCCAATTACAGGCCTTGCGCGGCCAACCCGCCCAAACCGCTGCGCGAGTTTCGCGCCGTCTGGGTGGCAACGGTGGGAAACATTGATTGGCCGTCGAAAAAGGACTTGACGACGGCCGAGCAGCAGGCCGAGTTGCTGGCCATCCTGGACCGCGCGGCCCAACTCAAGCTCAACGTGGTCATCTTCCAGGTCCGGCCCGCCTGCGACGCGCTCTATGCCTCGAAATTGGAGCCGTGGTCGGAATACCTCACCGGCGCAATGGGCAAGCCGCCGGAGCCTTACTATGACCCGCTGGCCTTTGCGGTCGAGGAGGCGCACAAACGGGGTCTGGAATTGCATGCGTGGTTTAACCCCTACCGCGCCCGGCATATCTCCGGCAAATCTCCCGCTGCCCCTTCACACATCAGCAAGACCCGGCCACAGATCGTGCGCCAATACGGCCGATACCTCTGGCTGGATCCAGGAGAGAAAGAGGCGCAGGACCATTCGCTCAAAGTCATTCTGGACGTGGTGAAACGTTATGACATCGATGGCGTGCATTTCGACGACTATTTCTACCCCTACGCCGAACAGGATGCGTCGGGCAAAGAACTGGATTTCCCCGATGAACAAACCTGGCGGCGTTTTGGAGCGAAGCAGAAACTGACCCGCGAGGACTGGCGGCGCGAAAATGTGGATGGGTTCATACAGCGGGTGTATGACTCAATCAAAGCGGAGAAACGCTGGGTCAAATTCGGCATCAGCCCCTTTGGCATCTGGCGTCCGGGTTATCCCGCCCAAATCGAGGGCCTCGACGCCTACGGCAAGCTCTATGCCGACTCGCGCAAGTGGCTGGCCCGGGGCTGGGTAGATTACTTTGCGCCGCAGCTTTACTGGGCCATCGAGTCGCCCCAGCAAAGCTTCGCCGTCCTGCTCGAGTGGTGGGTCCAGCAGAACCCAAAAGCCCGGCTCCTGGCTCCGGGCATGAATTCAAGCAACGTCGAGCGCCGCTGGAAGCCGGAGGAGATCCTCAACCAAATCCGCCTTGCGCGCAGCCAACCCGGCGTCGCGGGCCACGTCCACTGGAGCTTGAAGAGCCTCATGCCAAAGAGCACCCTGGCTGACGCCCTCGAGCGTTCCGTCTATGCCCAGCCGGCCCTGGTGCCGGCATCACCTTGGCTCGGACGCACCCGGCCGGCAAAACCAACACTGGCTGCAGCTCCCCTCAAGGCCCCGGACCGTCTTGAAGTGAATTGGAGCACCGGCAGGCTCGAGCCGGCCTCGCACTGGGTGCTTCAAACCCGCGCCGCCGGCCGGTGGAAAACTGAAATCCTGCCCGGGAACGCCACAAGCCGCGCCTGGCATGGCGCAGTCCCGGAAGTCGTGGCCGTCTCCGCCGTGGATCGCAACGGCAACCTCGGCCCGCCGGCAGCGGTAGGCGCGAGCTTCTGAGGAAGGGAGGGTCGAGGGGCAGCTTCCCTCACTCGCCCCTCGCCCCCTGATTCTGGAAGGGCTGTAAGCCGAGTTCTGTCTGCCCCGCCCTCGAAAGGGCAGAGGAGAGGATCATTTGTCTCAGCAGCCGATACCCGGGACTTGCCCCGCTCTTTCCAGAACTCCATTCTTGAGTCCTGAATAGAGCGGGGCTGGAGCGGGCCGCTCCACTATCCCCTATTTGGCCTTGCACCCGATGGGGTTTTCCGTGCCTCCGCGCTTGCGCGAGGAGCGGTGGGCTCTTACCCCGCCTTTTCACCCTTACCCAACCCCTCCCGAGGCCATCGGCATGGAAGAACCCAAACTCGCGCGAGCACAGGCTCGCGCTCCACATTCCCACTCTGCTCTGCCGACGGCTTCAGGAAGGGCTGGGCGGTATGTTTTCTGTGGCACTTTCCGTCGCTGGCGCCTCACGGCATCAGCGCCCGCGTGTACCCCCCAGCGCAGCCTTCTTGCGAAGGCGCCTGCGGGTTACGCGGCATCGCGCCCTATGGTGCTCGGACTTTCCTCCCCCGGCTCGCGCCGGAAGCGATCCTCCGCCCTTCCAAAATCAAGGGGAATATACCCTCGAAAAGCCGCGTGTCGAGGGGCGAGTGCCGAGGGGCGGCAGGGTGCAATTAAAAGCGTCGGTCAGCTCACGGCGCCTCTTTGCCCCGAAGGGGCTCCCGAGAATAGCCCGGCGTTTCAACGCCGGGTGAGCGGACCGGAAACGTGGATCCGTCCCGAAGGGACGGCTGAGGGCAAGGGGTCTTCTCAATCGTCCCTCCGGGACGAGAATCTCTTTTCTCACCTCCCCGGCGTTGAAACGCCGGGCTATTGTCGGATGTCCCTCCGGGACAAGGCTCCCGGTATGCATGCCCGACACTTTTGATCGCACCCGGTGCGGCACTTGATTCCCTCGACACTCGACACTCGCCCCTCTCACGGTCTGTCGTCCAGGGTCAATCCACGATCGCCAAATCCATGTCGGCGGTGTAATAGACGATGCGCCCGCAGTTGCTGCAG
>Ga0181524_10001287_pt1 | contig 29168 bp, 27 predicted proteins | sample PEATcosm2014_Bin_34_FD_119761 | JGI IMG/M metagenome (GOLD analysis project Ga0181524, IMG submission 119761) | Peatland microbial communities from MTU Mesocosm Facility, Houghton, MI, USA - PEATcosm2014_Bin05_60_metaG | ecosystem: Environmental > Terrestrial > Soil > Wetlands > Peat | place... | reverse complement strand
TTTTCGCGCAAGCCTCCCCCAGGGTGTTGATGAACAACTGCCGGTCATCGTCCCCGGTGAGAATATCTCCGAGCCGGTCGCCCCGGTTCATCACATGGTAAATGGCGCCCGGATACTGCACTCAAAGCTTGGGGGCCATCCTGGGCCCATATTGCCCCAAGACACTGAGGCGCCAACCCCGAAAAATGAAAATACTCTGTTCTGACCCCGATATGACCCCGATACGGACCAACCGACTTTTGCGTCCATAGAAGAATTGACCACGGATTGCACGGATTCCACGGATCGGGCGAGCGTGGATTCCGGCCCATCCGTGAAATCCGTGAAATCCGTGGTTGAGACCTCCAAGGAAGTGTCGCTGTAGTGCTAATGGTGGTTGTATCAAGATGCGCCTCCACTGGGGCCTTACGTTGCTTTCGGCTTGCACCCGGCGCAGGAGCGGCTAATGTGTTAAAGTGACTTGGTTTACTGGCCAACAAAGCGCAGACCGCCATTTCCTCATGCTGGCGGTGGCGCTTTACGGGGTGAGCACGATGCATTGGGTGTTTCTATGGCGGAAAGGCTTCCGCCGGGACACGCATGTGAATTATCTGCTGCTGCTGGGCGCCTTCTGCTTTCACACCGCGGCGATGCTGACGCGCGGGCTGCGGCTCAACCATTGCCCGGTGAGCAATCCTTACGAGGTGACGGTGTTCGTGATGTGGACCATTGTGGCCGCCTACCTGGTGGTCGGGCTTTGGTCGCGCCTGCGGTTTTTGGGCGCCTTTGCATCCCCCTGGCTCTTCGCCATGGGGGTATTCGCCCTCATATACCGCCGGCTGGATATATCGCACGGGGCGCGACCCGAGTTGCCCCTGGTCTGGACCAGCCTGCGCGCCTCGTCCGTAGTCTGGACCAGCCTGCACGCCTCGTTCATGGCCCTTTCCTATGGCGCTTTCGGCCTCAGTGCGGTGGCGGCCCTGATGTATCTTTCCCAGGAACGGAATCTCAAGATGCACCGGCTCAAGGCGCTCTTCGCCCTGATGCCGCCCATCCAGCGCCTCGAGGCCGTGGTGAACTGGCTGCTGGTGAGCGGATTCGTGCTTTTGACTCTCGGTCTGGGGATGGGCGTCTTCGGCATGGCCCATCTCAAAGACCCACATGCTTATGCCGGCGACCTCACGATTCTGTGCTCGGTCCCGGTGTGGGTGCTCTACTTGGGCCTGGTCATCATGCGCTGGCGCTTTGCCCAGGGTGGACGGCGCTTCGCCCTGGCCGCCGTCGGCGCCTTTGTGTTCGTGCTGCTGACCTTCTGCGGCACCAAGGTGTTGTCGGCTTACCACAGCAACGTCCTGCCAGCTCTCCATAACCTATGAGGACGGGGATTAAGATTATTAGCCCATGCCCATCGTCGTCATTGGCCTGAGCCATCATTCCTCCCCTGTCACAGTCCGCGAACGGTTTGCGTTTGCCGAGAGCCGCATCCCGGCCTCTCTGCAATCGCTGCGCCAGGCAGGCATTGCGGAGGAGGCTGTCATCCTCTCGACCTGCAACCGGGTGGAGATTTACGCTGCCAGCCCGCTCGACTCCGGCTTGGCGTGCAGCGCCCTGCGCAAATTCCTGGCCGCCTGCCACAATTGCCAGGAACCGCTGGCCGAGGAAACCTACGCCCTGGGCGAGCCGCAGAGCGTGCACCACCTTTTCCGCGTGGCCTGCGGCCTGGACTCGATGGTCCTGGGCGAAACCGAGATTCTCGGCCAGTTGAAAAAGGCCTACGGCCTGGCCCTGCAAAACGGCCACACCGGAAGCCGCTTGAACAAGGCCTTCCAGCGCGCTTTCAACGTCGCCAAGCACATCCGCACCGAAACCAATATCCAGCGCGGCAGCATCTCGGTCGGTTCCGTGGCCGTCGAGCTGGCGGAGAAGATCTTCACCAAATTGGGCGACCGGGAGGTCATGATAATCGGCGCCGGGGACACCGGCGAAAAGACCGCGCGGGCCCTGCTCTCGCGCGGCGCCCGGAGCATTGTCGTGACCAACCGCTCCTATGACCGGGCAGTTGCCCTGGCCAAGGATTTGGAGGGACGCGCCGTCGCCTTCGAGGATTGGGCAAAGGAATTCGCCAATATCGATATTGTCATCAGCAGCACATCCGCCCCCCATTACATCCTGGACCGCGCCCGTCTGGAGCCGCTCCTGAAGCTGCGCCGCAACCGGCCGCTGCTGCTCATCGACATCGCCGTGCCGCGCGACATCGAACCGGAGGTCAATTCACTGGAGAACGTATTCCTCTACAACATCGACGACTTGCAGGCCATCGCCCAGGACTACCTCAAACAGCGCCAGGTCGAGGTGGCCCGCTGCGAGAAGATCATCCGTGAAAAGGCCGGGGCCTTGCTCGGCCATCACGCTTCCCCGCAAAGCCCGCCGGCGGCGCAACTGGCCTTTGGTCCCCTCTGCAAGCCATCATGACTGCCCGCGATGTCATCGCCATCGCCACTCGAGGCAGCGCCCTGGCCCTGGCCCAGGCCAATCTGGTTCTGGCCCAGTGCCGCGCCGCTTTCCCGCGCCTCAACTTCGAGCTCAAGATCATCAAAACCACCGGCGACAAGCTCCAGACCGCTTCGATGGCCCAGGAAGGCAAAGACCTGCCCAAGGGCCTTTTCACCAAGGAACTGGAGGTCGCCTTGCTCAAGGGCAAGGCCGATCTCGCCGTCCACAGCCTGAAAGACCTCCCCACCGGCCTGCCGGCAGGACTCCGCCTGGGCGCCGTCAGCAAACGCGCCGACGCGCGCGACGTCCTCATCTATCGCGACCCCGATTATTTGCGCGCCGCTCAAGCGGACCCGGCTGCCGCCGATTGGACGCCCGGCCAATCCGCGCGCCGCGGCTTTCGGCCCAACCTGGCTATAACGGATTTACCCGCCGGGGCGGCGGTGGCCACCAGCAGCACCCGCCGCAAAGCCCAGTTGCTCGCCCATCATCCGGGATTGAAGCTGCCGGACATTCGCGGAAACGTCGTGACCCGGATGCGGAAACTGGCCGAGCGGGCCGAACTGGATGCCATTGTGCTTGCCCTGGCCGGCCTCACCCGCCTCAACTTCAGGGTAGCCCCTGAAGGGCGGCTTGAGGGCGATGCCGTCCCTGAGGGCCTGTTGGCGGCAATCCTCGACACGGAGGTCATGTTGCCGTGCGTGGGCCAGGGCGCAATCGGAATCGAGGTCCGCCAGGACGATGAGCGCATCGGCGCTATCTGCGAGCGGCTCAATCATTTCAACACCCTGCAGTGCGTGACCGCCGAACGGGCGTTCCTGGCCGCCATGGGCGGCGGCTGCCAGAGCCCCGTAGCCGCCTACGCCGAGGTCCTCGGCTCTCAATTGCGCCTGCGCGCCGCCTCGTTCGTCTCCGGACCGGTCCGCCGTGCCGAGGCCAAAGGCCCAATCAATCATCCGCTGGAGCTGGGCCTGGAGGTGGCCGCGAAACTCAAGGATGAATTATGAATTATGAATTATGAAAAGGGGAACGCACCTCTTGAAGCGCTGTCGACCCGAAGATTCCCGTCATGCGCCCGTTTCATAATTCATAATCCTCAATTCATAATTCATAATTCATAATTCTTAATTCACCCCTCATGACTCCTCCCTTGCGGCGCGCCTACCGCCTCCTGCGCACCCGGTTCGGGCACCAGCACTGGTGGCCCGCTTCAACCGCATTCGAGGTGTGCGTCGGCGCGATCCTCACTCAGAACACGAGCTGGACCAACGTCGAGCGCGCGCTGGAAAACCTCAAAGCTGCAGGGGTGCTCGAGCCCGAAAAACTCTATGCCCTTGAGGAGTCCAAGCTCGCCGAATTGCTCCGGCCGACCGGCTACTTCAACATCAAAGCCCGGCGGCTCCGCTCGTTTCTGCGCGTGCTGGCGGAGGAGTTCAGGGGCAGCCTGGACCGCCTGCTCGAGGGCCGGACCGCCCAGGTCCGGCAGCGCCTCCTGGCCATCAACGGCATCGGGCCGGAAACCGCCGACAGCATGTTGCTCTACGCCGGGGGTCACCACCGGTTTGTCATTGATGCCTACACCAAACGCATCTTTCATCGGCATGGCTGGAGCCAGGCGGAGGCTGCCTACGATGAACTCCAGCAATTGTGCGAATCGGCTTTGGCCCGGCGCCCCCGCTCCCGGCAGCTCGACTACTGGCAGGATTTCCACGCCCAGTTAGTCATGGCCGGCAAGCACTTCTGCCGCCCCGCCCGCCCCGATTGCGCAAGCTGCCCGCTCAGGCCCTTGCTGCCGCGATAGGCCGTCCCGGCCCGGCTTACTCGATGCGCAGGGTGCGCTGGATTTTCTCGAGGGAAACGCCCTTTGTCTCGATCATCGCGAAGCACACCCACAACAACTGTCCGACCATGCAGAAGGCGTAAAAGGCAAAGGCGTAGGCGCCCGACTGTTTGGCGATCATTGGGAAGGTCCAGGAAATGGCCGCCGCCATGGCCCAATGGGTGAAACTGCCCAGCGCCTGGCCCCGCGCCCGGACGCGGTTGGGGAAGATTTCGCTGATGTACACCCAGATCACCGCCCCTTGGCCAAAGGCATGAGAGGCAATAAAGACCAGGAGGCTGCCCAGCAGCAGCTTGCCGCCTCTGCCTGTGTAGAAGCAGTAGGCCGCCGCGCTCAGGCTCAAGATGTAACCGATCGAACCGGCCAGCATCAGCCGCCGCCGCCCGAACTGGTCAATCACCGTCATGGCCGCCATCGTAAAGGCCAGGTTGGTCAGCCCGATAATGACCGATTGCAGCAGGGCGGATTGGGTCCCGGCCCCGGCCATTTTGAAGATGTCCGTCGTGTAGTAAATCAGGGCGTTGATCCCCGAGAGCTGGTTGAACATCGCGATGGCCACCGCCAGCAAAATCGGTTTCTTGTACTTCGCGCAAAAGAACGGTTCCCTCGCCGTGTGGTGCTCGATGTCCAGCGAGGCCCGGATGTCCCCGATCTCCTGCTCGACATTCCCGCTATCGGCGCCGCACCGTGCCAGGACCGAACGGGCCTCCTGGACCCGCCCCTTGGAGAGCAGCCAGCGCGGGCTCTCCGGCGTCAGGAACAGCAGGCAGAAAAAAGCCGCCGCCGGCGCCGCCATCACCCCGAACATCCACCGGCACTCGGTCTGCCCAAGGTGAAGGCTGCCGATGACGTAGTTGGACAAGTAAGCCAGGAGAATGCCCAGAACGATGTTGAACTGCGTCACCGCCACCAGCCGTCCCCGGTATTTGGCCGGTGAGACCTCGGCGATATACATGGGCGACACCACCGAGGCGCCGCCCACCGCCAACCCGCCGATGAACCGAAACAGGACAAACGACCACCAGCCCCACGCCAACGCGCAACCGACCGCCGAGACCAAATACAAGACCGCCAGCGTGAACAGAATGCCGCGCCGTCCAAAGGCGTCGGCCGGGCGGCCCACCGTGATGGAACCGACGATCGTCCCAATCAACGCGCTGGCCACGGTACACCCCTGCATGAATGCCAGGAGATCGTCCCCCTTGGCCGAGGTCATCCACCCGTGCAACTGCTCCACAACCTGCGCCACAAAACCCCCTTTCAGCCAAGCGGTGGCGCCGGAAATCACGGCCGTGTCGAAGCCGAAGAGCAGACCGCCCAAGGCCGCCACAAGGGCGCTGCCTATCAGGAGCGGGCTCAACCTGGCCGAGGAGGCGGTCTCTTGTTGTGTCGTCGTATTCATAATTGGTTATTGGCAAAGGAACCCAGGCAGCGTCGGCCCCAGACAATAATAACCAGCGGCCAATTTTCAACACTCAATTTTCAATTCGGAAAAATCGACTAACGGCTTGCCAAGCTGGGGACCGCTTCTATTCTTATGCGCCAAATGGAAGCGGGCCGATTGACAGTCCTCTATGTGGACGATGATCACAACGACCTTGCCCTCTTCGGAGTTGCCGCCCAAAGGACCAACCTCGACATCCGGGTCCACACGGCGACTGCGGCGCAGCAGGCCATCGAACTGTTGGAGGGGCGCGGCTCGTATGCCGATCGAGCGATGCACCCCCTGCCCGATGTAATCCTGCTGGATTTGCTGATGCCGGCTCAAAGCGGCTTCGAGTTCCTGGAATGGCATCACCACTCCGCGTTCAAGTCCATCCCGGTCATAGTCTTCTGCGGGTCTTCCTACGAGGTCAACCGCCAAAGGGCGTTGGCCCTGGGGGCCGGTTTCTTCATCGAAAAACCGGCCGGCTTCGAGGGTTTGCGGGGCGTTGTGCGGCGGATTTGGGACCTTGGAGTGAATCTGCGGCCCGGCACACCGCAGTAGGAGCCAAACGCGGGTGGCGCTCAAGGAGCGCGCGCTGCCCGCCATTGCGGCGCGGCTCGCCGCCCGCAGGCAGGGCGGTTTCTGAGTTGAATCCTAAGGGCCTCGTTCAGACGCGCTCGACTCGAGCTGCCCGCGCGAGTCTCCGGACGTCTGCCGGCTCCACTTCGCCGGGCATGAGGGTGATGGCGTTGGCCGCGCCGGCGCCGGCGGCCCAGCGGCAGGCCGCGCCCAGACCCGCCCCGCGCAACATCCGCCAGACCAGGGCCGCGGTAAAGGCGTCTCCGCACCCGATCGGGTTCACGACCCTCACGACCGGCGGGATGATGCGCCAGAAAGAGCGGCCGTCAAAGGCCAGGACCGCCTCTTTGCCGGCGGTGACCACGACCCGCTGCGCGCCGCGCCGGCACAACTCGAGCATCGCCGACATCACGCCGGCCTCGTCCTTGAGTTCCCCTCCCACAGTCGCGGCCAACTCGGCCCGGTTGGGCTTCACCAGCCCCGGTCCGCCCTTGAGCGCCTCAGCCAGCGGCGCCCCCTGGGCGTCAAGCGCGCAGAGCACCCCGGCCTCGCGCGCCTGCCGGGCTGCCTGAAAGTACAGGTCGCCAGGCACTCCGGCGGCGAGACTTCCGGACATCACCACGGCCCGGCAGGCCTTGATGCGCCGCCGCAGGACAGTCCCAAGGCGCTCGCAATCCACAGGGGAAACCGGCCGACCCTCCTCCACTAATTCCGTCTGCGTGCCCCTCTCTTGATCGATCACCGTTACGCACAGCCGTGTATGCGCGGCCACCGTCACAAAGTCCGTCTCGATGCCCTTGGCTTTCAGCATGTCCCGCAGGTATCGCCCGCGCGCGCCGCCGAGAAAGCCCGCGGCCAAGGGTTCTTCCCCAAGGGCCTTGAGCACTTTGGCGACGTTCACTGACTTGCCCGCCGGACCATCTGCAACGGCCAATGCGCGGTTGACCGCGTCCGGCGCAAGCTTGCGGAAAACCATCACCCGCTGCACTGCCGGTGTTGTTCCCAGACAAAAAATCATGCGTTCGATCCTTGGGACATGCCTGGCAGCTCCGTTAGGAGCGGCTTTGCCGAGCCTGTGGCGCCTTTCGGGGCGGGCCTACGGCTTGTCGGCGGGGGCTTTGCGGCCCTGTTCGACGAGCAGCTTCTGAAGCTCGGCCAGCGAACGGGATTGGGAGGTGCCTTCGACGGTTTTCTCGGCGATGATCTGGACCTTTTGGTAAGCGGCCTCGAGTTGCTGGGCCAGTTTCGTGTTGGCGGCCAGAAGGTCTTTGTTGGTCCGCTCGAACGACTCGTTGCGGGCAGCCAGCACATTGCGCTCGCCCTCGAATTCCTTGCGCAACAGTTCCTCGCGGTTCTTGGCTTCGAGCTTGAGCCGGTCGCTGGTTTCCTTAATCGCCTGGCCGAGGGCAGTCTCGAGCTCCTTGGGGAAGGCGGCGGCCCTGGTCCGCAGTTCGGCGAATTCGCGTTCCTTTTCGCCAATTGCCTTTTCGCGCTCGGCGAGGTCTTTTTCGGCCGCCTCTCTCTTGAGCTTGATTTCTTTCTCGAGGGCGGCCTTTTCATCGTTGAGTTTGTCTTTGACGGCCTGGTTGTCGCGCTTGAAGGCGTAGTTGAACTCGTCGCGTTCGCGCTCCCGGGCCTTCTTTTCGGCCGTATCCCGCTCCTTGAGTTCAGCCTCATGGGTCTTTTTCTCCTTGTCCCATTCGGCGCGCAGGAACGCGATTTCACTCTGCAGTTCCTCTCGTTCCCGGGCCATGTCGGTCTCGAACTCGGCTCGCTTCTGATTCTGGGCCTCAAGGAGGGCCGCCAGGGTCACGGCCGCCTTCTCGATGCCGTAGAGTTCCTTGAGCTCGCGCTCTTTGCTCTCGACGGCCTTTTGCACGCTGCCGAATCTGCCGGACTCGGCGCCCAGCCGCTCCGAAATATCGGCCAGGAACTTGCCAACCTCCGACTTGAGCCTCCCGATCTCGCGGTCGATCCCCTCCACCTCGACGGCGGCGGCGATTCTGACCGCTTCTTCCGCTCTTTTTTCCTCCACCCGCCGCTCCGGGGCGAGCTCGGCGCCGCGCTTTTCTTCGAGGTGCTTGGCCAGGGTCTGGTAGGCATCCAGCATTTCCTGCTTGGTGCTTTTCTCGGAAATCCGTCTCGAGGGTGCGGGTTTTTCAGCCATAATGATCTTCTTTCTGCGGGTTCGCTCAAATCGACTGAACGATGCCAGCGGCCAAGCGGAATGGAAAGCCAAATCCCGACGCGCCCTGCGCTTCCCGCGCCCTCACTGCGCAACGGTCGTCCGGCCTGACGTGAAGAAGCTCGTCTTGGGCAGCACGGAGAGGTAATCGACCAGGATATGCTCGGCCTCGACCAGGGCGGCATCCACTGCCGGCGGTTTCTCTTCATCCAGGTCGTTCCCCAGCTCGCCCGGATGGCGGGCCGGCTCCAGCTTGACTGCAACCGAGGCGTTAGTCTGGCTGCCGGGGCTGCCCAAGCCCTTGTACGGCAGCAGCTTGGCCAGCGAATTGGTCGGCGGCGGCAGACCCGCTTGGTCCACCTGTGCCAACGTGAGTTCATGGACAATTTCCGGCGAAGGTCCCCGGGCCAGGCGCTCTTGCTGGCGAGCCTTCTCCCGGGCGTCATCTTCCTCCTTCTGCTTGAGCCGCTCCTTCTCGTTGAGGGAGATGGTCTTGTCGGCCCGAAACTTCTTATAGAATTCGATGTCCTGGCGGACATAGGCCCACTCGGGGTCGGCAGCCAGGCGCTGGGAGGAACGTTTGCGCAATTCAGGGAGGTAAGGCGCCACCAGGTTCAGGCGCTCGTAGTCGGTGCTGGGCACCGAATCCGGCTCGAGGGCGTTTTCCAAAGTGCTCTCGCCGATCTCCTTCGATTCACCCAGCACCGAAGGCAGGATGATGTCGGGGACGACGCCGTTGCGTTGGGTGGAGGCGCCGCTTGGACGGTAGAACTTCTTGATGGTGATCTTCATTGCGCCAGGGTCGCTGGAGGCGGCGCTGTGGGTAATATTGGTGTATGCGATATTGACAGGGATAAGACTCTGGACGGTGCCTTTGCCGTGGGTGGAGGAATCTCCAACGATCAACCCGCGGGAATAATCCTGCAAAGCGCCCGCCAAAATCTCCGAGGCCGAGGCGCTCAACCGGCTGGTCAGGACAATCAACGGCCCGTCGTAGACAACCCCGGAATCGGGGTCCATGTCTTTCTCGACCGAGCCGTCCCAATTGCGGACCTGCACGACCGGGCCTTCCCTGATGAAAAGGCCGGTGAGCTTGATGGCTTCCTCGAGGGAACCGCCCCCGTTGCGCCGCAAGTCCAGGATGACGCCCCTGACATTCTCCTTCTTGAATTTGTTGAGGAGTCTGCGGACATCGACCGAAGTGCTCTTGTCCTCGACCGATGCGCTCCTGTCAGAGCGGCTGCGCGACCCCATGAGGTCCATGGCTGCATAAAAAGAGAGGAGATCGATCACCCCGAGCCGCACGTTGGCGCCATGACCGTCGGGCAACTCGATCACCTTGGCCTTGGCCTCCTCGTCATGGAGGGTGATCTCCTTACGGGTGAGCGTAACGCAGCGGCGCCCCGAGGCATCCGCCCCCGCAGGCTGAATCGTCAGTGTCACCTGCGTCCCCTTGGGCCCGCGAATGAGCTGCACCGCCTTGTCCAGCCGCATGTCCACCAGGTCCACGGGGGGCGAATTGCTCTGCGCCACCGCCACGATGCGGTCGGTTTCTTTGAACTTCTTGCTCTCCAACGCCGGCCCCCCGGGCAGCAGGCGAACGATCGTGCAATACCCGTCTTCGGAGTGCAATTCGGCCCCGATCCCCTCCAACCTCAGGTTCATGGCGATGGAAAAGCTCTCCAACTGCGAATGGGTCATGTAGTCCGAGTGCGGGTCGTACACATGGGCCAGCGTCGTCAGATAAATCCCCAGGATATCTTCGTCATTGAGTTCTCCGTAGGTGCGCAGCTTCCGATGGTAGCGGCGGCGCAGGGTCTCGACAATCTCCTGTTGCTCCGTCTTGGGTTTGGCCTCCACCTGCGGGAGGGCCTCCGCCGGGTTGGCTTCCTTGGGCGCGCCTTGAGCGGCCTTCTTTTTGGCGGCGCCGCTGTTGGCAAGTTTCTCCTCGAGGTATTCCGCCCGCAGCCGGTCCCGCCAGAGCTTCTTGGCCTCATCCAGGTTCTTGGGGTAGGGCATGTCTTTGCGGTTGATGACCACCCGCTCATCCGTGTCGAAGGTGAACTTCTCGTGGTCCAGCAACTCGTCCATATAGGCGACCCGCTGCTCGAACCGCTCCATGAAACGATTGAAAACCTCGCACGCCGGCGACGTATCCGGGCGCCTCCCGTAGAGGGTCAGACGATGGAGGTTGGTCCGGTAATGCTCGAAACCGGCAATGTCCCCCTGCAAGAAATGGAAGTGCTCCGGGTCGAAGGTCTCCACGTACTTGTCAAAAAAACGGCTCGACGTAGTCTCGTTGAAGCTCCGCCTCAGAAACTGCTGGTGCTCCAGCAGATACGCGGTCGTATAGGCTATCTTCCCGTCGTCGGGTCCCGGTTTGAGCGGCGCAAAGACGTTGGTCGAGAGGTCGGCGCTCTCCGGCTGAGCGGTGGCCGGAGGGCCGGCGGGCTGGGGAGACTCGGCGGAAAAGAGCGGCCAGGCCAGGTTGCAACTCAACAAGAACAGCAGTATGCGGGACAGGAAACGATTCATTGTAACTTTCAATGTGCTTAATGTTAGCACAGGTTCGACGCTTTGCACCATACAATGTTCATCGCCCGCCGGTTTTTCCGCAACGGACCCGGGCGCTGGTCCAGGTTGGCCGGCCATGGGCGGCTGGTTTATGCAAGGGGCGCGAGGTTGCCGCCACGCCTGCGCCCCCGTCTCCGCCTTGCTACGGCGGGCCTTGCCCTGGGCTGCATCAGGCCTTTGGCCTGGGGGCCATGGAGACCTGGTCAGGGTGTTCTCTCCCTGGCTGCTTTGAAGATCCCGGCCAGGGTTTCCGTCCTGGGCCTGGCGCCGAGACTGCCTTTTCCATGAACGCGGACGCTGACGGCGTTGGCCTGCATGTCGCGGGGGCCGACCACGAGCATGGTATGGACCTTGGCCTGTTCGGCGCGCTGGATTTTGCCGTTGATCTTGTCGCCGCTGTAATCGCCTTCGGCGCGGACCATGCCTGCGCGGAGTTCTTGCACGAGGTCCTTGGCATAGTTGAGGAGCGGTTGGTCCTCGCCGATGGGCAGCACCCGCACCTGCTCGGGGGCCAGCCAGAGGGGGAAGTTGCCGGCGTAATGCTCGATGAGGAAGCCGATGAAGCGCTCGTGGGTGCCCAGGGGCGCCCGGTGGATGCACAGGGGGGTCTTGTCGGTGTTGTCTTTGTCGCGATAGACCAGGCCGAAACGCCTGGGCACCGCAAAGTCCACCTGGTTGGTGGCCAGGGTGAACTCGCGCCCGATGACGCTCCAGACCTGCACATCGATCTTCGGGCCGTAAAAGGCCGCCTCGTTGGGGACCTCGACGAAATTGATGCCGGACTCCTGCAAGACCCGCCGGACCATGTCCTCGGTCTGCTTCCACAAGGCCGGCTCGTTGACGAACTTCTGGCCGAGCTTGGACGGGTCGTGGGTGCTGAAGCGCATGACGTATTTCTCGATGCCGAAGGTCTTGAAATACTTGAGGTACATTTCGTTGACGCCGTTGAACTCCTGGGCGAATTGCTCCGGGGCGCAGTAGATGTGCGCGTCGTTCATGTTGAGCGAGCGCACGCGCATGAGGCCCAGGAGTTCGCCCGACTGCTCGTAGCGGTAGCAGGTCCCGTATTCCGCCAGGCGGAGCGGCAGGTCACGATAGCTGCGCGGTTCCGCCGCAAAGATGCGGTGGTGATGCGGGCAGTTCATGGCCTTGAGGTAATACTTGGTCGGAGCGTTGGCGGACTGGGCCGGGGAGGCGTCTTCGGCGACCTCCATTGGCGGGAACATCGAGTCGCGGTATAACAGCGGGAGATGGCCGCTGGTGAGGTACATTTTCTCCTTGGCGATGTGCGGGGTTTTGACGCGCACATAGCCGGCGGCGAACTCGGTCTCTTTGGCCAGTTTCTCGAGCTCTTCGGCGATGGCCGCGCCTTTGGGCAGCCAGAGGGGCAGGCCCGGGCCGGTGTATTCGGGGTCCAGGGTGAAGAGGCCCATTTCCTGGCCGAGCTTGCGGTGGTCGCGGCGTTTGGCCTCCTCGAGCATCTTGAAGTGGGCCTCCAATTCGGCTTTGGTCTTGAAGGCGGTGCCGTAGATGCGTTGAAGCTGCGGGTTCTTCTCGTCGCCCTTGTAGTAGGCGCTGGCGACGGTGGTCAGCTTGAAGGCGCCGATGTTGCCAGTGCGCATCAGATGGGGGCCGGCGCACAGGTCTATAAAGTCACCGCTTTTGTAGTAGGAAATCGGCTCCCCTTCGGGGATGTCGGCCAGGTTGCCGAGCTTGAACTTGCTGGGGGCCGGGCGGTCGGCCAGCGCGCCCAACCGCCCCTGTTGGGCGTCCTGGACGGCCTGCAGGCGGCTGACCACGATGCGTTGGAAGGGATGATTGGCCTTGATCTCCTTCTTCATCTCGGCCTCGATCGCGGGAAAATCCTCGGGCGAGATGCGGTGCTCGAGGTCCAGGTCGTAGTAAAACCCGTTTTCGACCGCCGGCCCGGAGGCAAATTGGGCGTCGGGCCAGAGGCGCAGGATGGCCGTGGCCATCACATGGGCGCAGGAGTGGCGCAATCGTTCCAGGTCGGTCATTCGGCTGCGGTCGTCCATGGTTTTGCGTTCCGGTTGGTTTTTGTTCTCAGCGTCCATAGTGCAATGCGCAATCACTCATTATTGACAAGCTTACTCTCCGTTGAGCAACAGCGCCAGGCGGCGGCGGATCGTCTCGCGGTTGCGGGCGTCGAAGAACTCAACCGGGTTGTAGTTGTCGGTCAACACCCGTCCGTGGCCGGGGGTGGTGCTGACGACATTGACATAAGCGGCTTGCACCTCGTGCAGGACCGCCGGATGCACGTCTTGCAGGTCCGGGGGATGGGCGAAGTCCGTGGTGGGGCGGTCGCTAGCCACGAAGAACAGGTTCCCTCCGTCGGAGCTGGTGCAGGTCCGGACGCTCTTGAAGACGGTCCTGAGCGTCCGGTCGAGGGAGGCGGAAAAGAAATCGCGGTCGGGGTCCAGGTTGCCGAAGCTGTTGATGACGAGCGCGCCCCCGGGCCGCAAGACCCGGCGCATGGACTGGAAGGCCTCGCTCGTCATGAGGTGGGAGGGGGAAGAATCGCCCAGGAAGGCATCCAGGATGACGGCGTCGTAGTGCCTGCGGCAGCGGTTGAGGAAGTGCCGGCCATCGTCAATCGTGAGGTTGATTTTGCCGCGCTGGAAGTCAAAGAACCGCGCGGCCACAGGCGCCACTGCCGGGTTGATTTCAACCACGTCCACGCGGGCGCCCCTGCGGGCGAAGTCCATGGGCACGATGCCGACGCCCAGGCCGATGCAAAGTACGTCGTTGATGTTGGAGACGCTGGCGCGGGCCAGGCCCGAGAGCATATAGGTAAAGCAAGACCGGCTCTGTTTGCGCGCCGGGTCGTATGTGTTCTGGAACAGGAAATCGTCCAGGTAATAACGGCAAGAACCGTCGCGCTGCTCGAGCACCTGGAGTTGGCCGAAATTGGAGTTGCCCCGAAACAACTCGACAAGGGTGGGGATGTGAATGCCCGAGCCGCGGTCCAGTTGAAGGCCAACCAATGTGGCGCAGACCAGCGTGAGCGCCAAAGGGGCGGCGACCCTGCGCCCGAAGAAAATGAAGTAGCCCAGGCACACCAGCATCAGCGCCAGGGCCGTCAGGAACATGGTCACCGAGTTGGGCAGGAAGGGAATCATGAGATAGCCGATCAACAGGGTGCCGGCGAAGCTGCCCAGGGTGCCGACCGAGGTCAGCCGTCCCACATTGGAACCGACCCCCGCAACCGAGCTGGTAACGACCCGGACCAGGAAAGGCCCGGTCATGGCCAGCAACGCCAAAGGCAGAAAGAAAAGGAATGCGGACGACAAGAGCGACGCTGCCGCCAGACTGTTGAAGGTGTCCAGGCACCAGTAAGCCACTGGCCTGCACAGCAGCACGGTCAAGGCCAGGTAGATAGCCCCGCCCAGGATAGCCCAATAGAGCCACGCCAGCCGCGGCGAACGGTCCGCAAGCCGTCCGCCCGCGTAATATCCGCAGGCCAGCGCCACGAGCGTGACCGCAATCTGCGCCGTCCACACAAAATGTGACAGCCCCATAAAAGGGGAGAGCATCTTGGCCCCCAGAATCTCCACCACCATCACCGCCGCCCCCGTGACCGCCGCCGTCAGATACAGATACCGGCGCGTAGCGCGCGACAACGCCAGCGCCGGGGCCGGGGCCGAGGCCGGGGCCGGCGGCAGGGCCGGCGGCGGTTTGCTCTTCACGGTAACAACTTTCACCCTGGAGGTTTTACGCCAGTCCCGGGCGCCGGGCAACTCTTTAGAGCTACCGTCTGGCAGCCCTCCGGGTTGCGAAAAGCGGCCCAGACCCGCTTAGTATCGGTCAGGCCACAGGCTGGGGTCGAATCACCTTGGGCCCCCGAAGGTCCGTGTAAGGAGCAGGCCCCAGCCGCCTCCACCGGGGCCCTGCCCTCCGTACTTGAGCGGACCCTGTTCCGTAATCGCCGGCGCTAAACCCTCCCCGGAAACGGACGATGTCATCGGGCAGAGATTTAGACTCTCGAGACGATGTCTGCTAATGCAAGCAACCGACCGGAGGCGACTCCCGGAAGTCCGGGCCGCCCCCGGGTACAAGCCGCCGGCCAGGAACCTCGGCTCGAGCCGGACAAGGCAGACCTAAACGGCTCCGAAGCCCTGGACCGCGCCTTGCAGGAAACACCCGAGGTTCGTCCTGAAAAAGTGGCCCAAGCCAAAGCCCTGATCGAGGATGCCGCCTACCCGTCGGCGGATGTCGTTGCAAAGATCGCCTCCCTAATGGCGGAGTCGGGTATAAATGCTTGAAGCCGGCATGGAACAGGCCGAGTATTGCGGATGAATAGGCGATGCTCCTTGTCCAGCGAGAAGCTGGTCCGGGGCCTGCTGGGGTGGTTCGCGCGAAACGCCCGCGACCTTCCGTGGCGGCGCACACGGAGCGCATACGCGATCTGGGTCTCTGAAATCATGCTCCAGCAGACCCGGGCCAAAACCGTCGTGTCGTACTGGGAACGCTGGATGCAAGCCCTGCCGGACATCGGGGCCGTCGCGCGGTCCAGCCCGGAAAGGCTGCACAAGCTCTGGGAGGGCCTGGGCTATTACAGCCGCGTTCGCAATCTCCGGGAAGCCGCCCGGCTGATCCAGGAAAGACACGGCGGACGCTTCCCGGAGGACTTCGACCAGGTGCTGGCATTGCCGGGGATTGGCCGTTACACCGCCGGCGCAATATGCAGCATGGCCTTCAATCAGCCCAGACCGGCCCTGGATGGCAATGTGATGCGAGTTTTGAGCCGGTTGTTTGGCGTCACCGGAAACCCGCACAAGAAGGCGGCCAACGCCAAACTCTGGCGGTTGGCCCAGGGCCTGGCGGATGCCGCGGCACGCGCCGCCTCTTCCGGCTCCTGCTCGCGATTGAGCCAATCGCTCATGGAGTTGGGCGCCCTGGTCTGCACCCCCCTCCGGCCCCGGTGCGGCCTCTGTCCGGTCGCCAAGGGGTGTGTGGCCAGGCGCCAGGGACGGGTCGGGGAGTTGCCGCAGACGCCCCGGCGCCCTCAGACCACGGCGCGTCGCTTCGTTGCTTTCGTCATTCGGAAACAGGGCCGCTTCCTGGTTCGCCAAAGGCCCCCCGGGGTGGTCAACGCGCACTTGTGGGAGTTCCCCAACCTCGAGCTGGCGCCAGGGAATGACGACCTCCAACAGGCGGCCCAGGATGTCCTTGGAATCAAACCCGCCTCGATCGAGCCGCTTTGCGCGCTCAGGCACTCGATCACGCGCTACCGAATCACCCTCCAGGCGGTTCTCCTGGAAGGGCAGTGGGGACCCCGCAACCCAATCGCCATCCGGGGCCGCTGGCTCAATCTTCGCCAACTTGGGCCGCTCGCTTTTGCGAGCGCGCACAAGAAAATCCTCCGCCACCTCGCCAAGTCAAAGCCTATTCCACGATTTGGGCGTTCTCGATCATCCTCACGCCGTTGCGCTCGACGACTTTGCCTTTAAGAGTAACGATCTGGGCGGCTTTGGGGGCGAGTTGGTCGTTGATCGGCTGGTGGTCCCCGATCACGAGGTAAAGCCGGTTGCCGCTGAGCAAACCGACGGGGCCGCCCGCCTTGATGCACCTTTCGGCGCAGCCTTTGTGTTTCTCGCCTTTGGCGCCGTGATCCAGGTAGCACATCAAGTCCACGATTTCGCCTTTTACGGTCTGAGTCTTCGGGGCAGGCGCCTTTTCATCAGCGGCAAACAGAAGCGAGGAGAGGGCCAGGCCGCCGCCGAGGGCGAGGATGATGGCTGAGGTTTTTAACGCTGCTTTGGTGTTCATGGCACTCATCCTCTCATTTTTGTTGCTTAAGGTCAACACTCAATTGGTCGACTCAATTGGTCGACACACTCAATTGGTCGGACCTGGGGCGCCTGGGAGTGGTTTACAGCCCTGCGGCAGGGGCTTATGTTTAGCGCCTGATGACTGTTGAAGGCAAGACGCGGGTAGTGGTCGGCATGAGCGGGGGAGTGGATTCCTCAGTGGCGGCGGCACTCCTGCTCGAGCAGGGCTACGAAGTGGTGGGCATAACCCTCAGGCTCTGGCCGCAGGAGTGCGTCTCGAGCTCGCAGGACCAAGCCTGCGAGTCCCAGGCGGTCATGGACGCGCGGGCGGTCTGCAAGGAGCTGGGCATTGCTCATTACTTGGTGGACGAAGCAGCGGAACTCGGGGCAAAGGTCATCGAGTACTTCGCGCGGGAATACAGGGCCGGACGCACGCCAAACCCGTGCGTAGTGTGCAACCGGACCGCCAAGTTCGGCCGGCTCATCCAGCGGGCCGACCAACTGGGCGCCCGCTATATCGCCACCGGTCATTACGCCCGGCTGGAGTCCCGCCTCAGCGGCAGCGGCGCCCGCACCCTGCTCCGGCGCGGACTGGACCCACGCAAGGACCAAAGCTACTTCCTGTTCTCGCTGCGCCAGGACCAGTTGGCGCGCACGCTCTTTCCCCTGGGCCAAAGGACCAAGACCGACACGCGCGCCGAGGCGCGCGCCCGCAACCTCAAGACGGCCGACAAACAAGAAAGCATGGAAATCTGCTTCGTGCCCGACGACGACTACGGCCGGTTCCTTGAACAGGCCAAGCTGGCGCAAAAGCACCGGGGCGACATCGTGGACCTCGATGGCCGGGTGCTGGGCCACCACCAGGGAATCGAGTTCTACACCATCGGCCAGCGCAAGGGCCTGGGCCTCTCATCGCCCAAACCTCTTTACGTAGTGGAACTTGACGCCGCGCGAAACCGCGTCGTCGTCGGTGAGGAGTCGGCCCTGGCGCGCTCGGAATTCGAGGTCGAGCGTTGCAACTGGATTGCCTTTGACTCTCCGCCCGCTCCCTTGGAGGCGACAGTCCAGATTCGTTACCGTCACGCCGGCGCTCCCGCCACGGTGACACCGCTGGAGGGCGGCGGGGCCAGGGTCCAGCTCCACAGGCCCCAGCGCGCCATTACCCCCGGCCAGGCCGCCGTGTTCTACCAGGATGACCTTGTGCTGGGCGGAGGATGGATCCGGGCCGGAAATTGGAGGCCGCAGAATCCAGCCGGGCACTACACGAAACTGTAGTCATAAGGCGGGCGCATTTCGCGGGCGATGAACCGGCTTGCCTCCGGCGCGTGCTCCCCGGCGAACTGCTCTTTGGCCGCGTCCCATTCGAGGGCCAGACCGGTGCGGAGGGCAATCGCGCCCAGATGACAAACGCTCGCGGAACGATGGCCGGCCTCGACATCGCAGATGGGCGGTTTGCGCGAGCGGACGCAGTCAAAGAAATTGCCCATGTGATCCGCGCTGCCATAGAGCCGTTGGGCGTTGTCCGGCAGAGGCTTTGTGAGCAGGGCCGGGTCGCTGGCCTTGAGATTGCCGCGGTTGACCCAGAGCCAGCCGTCCTGCCCGTCGAAGCGAACGCCATTTCTTTGCCCCTTCGGGTCCTCGACACCGCCATAGATGTTATCGGCCTTGGTCGTGCGCACATGATGAACGACGCCATTGCCGTAAGTGAACTTGACCTCGTATTCGCTGTAAGCGGTGTAACCGCCCGGAACGGGTTGGGCCAAAGGTTTGCCTTCGACCGACACCGGGCCGGGGAGGCCAACGGCCCAAAGGGCGATGTCATTGTGGTGGGCGCCCCAGTCCGTCATGGTGCCGCCCGAATAATCATACCAGTAGCGGAAGAACAAGTGGCAGCGTTGCGGCAGATAGTCCACCTTGGGCGCCTGGCCCAGCCAGAAGTCCCAGTTCAATCCCGCCGGGACCGGCGCGGCTTTGAAGGGACCCTCGCGCAGACCCGCCGGGAGCCAGACGGTGATTTCCCTCAGTTTGCCCAGGCGCCCGTTGCGAACCAGTTCGCAGGCCAGGTGAAACCTCGCATCGCTCCGCTGCTGGCTGCCGGTCTGGAGGATGGTCTGGCGCTGCCGCACCGTCTGCGCCAGGCGCCGGCCCTCGTCGATCGTCAAGGTGAGCGGCTTCTCGCCATAGACATCCTTGCCGGCCTTGGCCGCGGCCATATTGACCAGCGTGTGCCAGTGGTCCGGCGTGGCGGTAATGATGGCCTGCACATCCTGCCGCTCCATCAGCTTCCGGAAATCGTTGTACTTGGCCGGCGTCCTGCCGGCCTTGGCAAACTGCCTGGCCGCCTGGTCGGCATGGCTCTCGTCCACGTCGCAAACCGCCACGATGTCGCCAAAGCGAGACGCCAGGCCGGCGTCCACGCGGCCCATGCCCCCGCAGCCGACCAGCCCAATGCCCGGACGGTCGTTGGGCGAGAGAGGCTGCGCCGGCGCAGCCGACAATTGCCGCTCGACAAACCAGGCCGGCAAACCGCCGGCCGCAGCGGCCAGGGAACAGGATTTCAGAAACGAACGGCGCGACAAGGTTAAGAATTTAGCGTGCATAAACAACTTTTTTCACGGTTTCTCCAAATCCCCGGCTGAGCTTCGCCCCCCTCCCGCCTACAGTATCGCCTCGGCAATGGCATCCCCCATCTGTGAGGTGCTGACCTTGCGAACGTTGGTTGCGGCGGGACTGAAGATGTCCCCTGTGCGGTAGCCGGCGGAAATGACCTTGCCGACCGAGGTTTCGATCGCTTGGGAGGCTTCCTGCAACCCGAAGCTATATCGCAGCATCAAGGCGGCGGCAAGAATCTGCGCAATAGGATTGGCCAGGTTCTTCCCGGCGATGTCCGGTGCGGCGCCCCCTGCGGGTTCATACAAGCCGTAGGTTTGCCCGTTGCGAGGATAGCCGATACTGGCACTCGGCAACATGCCCAAAGAACCCACCAAAGCCCCCGCCTCATCACTCAGGATTTCTCCAAATGTGCTTTCACAAAGCACCACGTCAAACTGCGCAGGCCGCAGCACAAGTTGCATGGCGGCTGTGTCCACCAGCACGTTCTCCAGAGTGACTTGTGGGTATTCATGGCTTATTTCCGTCACCACTTGGCGCCAGAGAATGCTGGTCTCCAGGATGTTGGCTTTGTCAACGCTGGTCACCTTCCTTCGCCGCAGCCAAGCCGCTCGAAAAGCCACATGGGCAATGCGCTCGATTTCCGTCGCCGTCAAAGCCATCGTGTCCACCGCCCGCAACACTTGCTTGCCGCGGCTCCCTTGTTCTTTGAGTTCCATTACCGCTTCGGTCTTCTTGGGATAGGCGTTGTAGAGCCCCCCGGTTGATTCTCGCACCACCAGGATGTCAATCCCGCCACCCAGCATTTCCGCTTTCAGTGGGCTGGCCTGCGCCAATTCTGGATACAGCGTGACCGGCCGGAGATTGGCAAAAAGCCCGAATTGTTTGCGCAGCCGCAGCAACGCCCGCTCCGGCCGCCTCTCTTTGGCAATTTCCGGGTCCCGGTAGTACAAACCGGCGGCGCCGAAAAGAATTGCATCCGACTTCTTGCACAGCGCCAGCGTGCTCTCGGGCAGGGCCTGGCCTTCCTTGTCAATGGCCGCCCAGCCTATCGGCGCTTCCGTGATCTCGAGCGCCAGCTCGAACTTCTTCTCGACGGCCCTCAGCACCTTTATCGCTTCCCGCACGATTTCGGGCCCGATGCCATCACCCGGCAACGCGGCAATTTTTAGCGTGGCTTTCCTTGTTTCATTTGTGCTCATGGAAAATGATTGATAATCGGCCCCCTCGTAACTGTCAAGCAATTCGAGTTACGGATCATTTGCCTGACGCAGGCTGCGGCGGCTCTCCGGTTCCGAGCCATTCCAGCGCATTGAGAATCAGCTTGTCTTGCAGCTCATTGCCGAAAGTAAACGAGAGTTGTTTGTTGGTCTTGTTCTCAAAATCAAGGTCGTTATGCCCCATATTGAAATAGATCATCCGGTACTTTTGATTGGTCCAGACGACCGGATAGTAACCGCTATGCCAGATTTCATGCGCCTTCGGCCCGGTTCCAAGCGGGAAACTGGAGGGATCGATCGAGGCCAGGACCTTGATGTTGCGGTTGGTGCGAAGGTCTGAGGTCCATTTATACCATTCGTTGGGGGCGGCCTTGAAGGTTTCCGGCAGGCCCTTCATTGCCGGATGCCGGGCCTCTTCCACCTTGAGGATGGCGGAGGTGGGTCTCCAGGTGTTGCCCGCCCAAGAGCCCGCGCCCAGGAACTCGTTGTGATACCAGTCCCAGTTCTGCGGGAATTCCGAGGGCGTCAGGGCGAACCCTGCAAAATGAAATCCTATCCATCCGCCGCCATTTTCCATGTACTTCCGGAAGGCTGCGCGCTGAGCCGGCGCATCGGGACGGATGTCCAGGAAAACCACCACCTTGTATTTGGCAAGGAATTCCGGGTTCAGGTTATCCCAATTCTCGGTGGCGTCATAAGAGAAGCCATGTTCAGCGGCCATTTGGGGAAACCAGCGGTTGGCCTCTCTTACAAAGCTCAGGTGCGCGGTTTCGGTCTTGCTGGTGTAAAAGCCAACGACTTTGAATCTCGGCGGATTGGTTTGCGCATAAATGCTGACGGCGCAAAAGCAAGCCAGGCAAAACAACGCCACCCCTCTCCCCGTGCCAGCCGCTTTGGAATCGATCAGCATGACATTATCTCGGTGAGTTACCTTCCCGCGGCCCACAAAACCGCGTCGCGCAAGATCGTCGTAAACGCTTTGTTTTCCAGCAACTCGGGGCCGTGGCCCATGAAGATATACGCATTACGCGCGGCTACGCGCTCGTTGCTCCAGATCACCGGGTGGTCGCCCATTTTGAGATCGGAGGCCGGCGCGTAGGTGGCTTCATCCACGCTGGCGAGGACGCGGACGTGCGGCCGCGGGCTTCGATCCCAAGTGTACCACTCCTCCCTTGAGATGACGAACGACTCGGGGACGCCTTTCATGCACGGATGCGACTTGTCCTCGACGCGCACCGTGGCGGAGGCGAACGTCGGGATGTAATTCTTAAACCTGATTTTGCCCATGAAACCCGAAAACCACTCCCACATGGGGTAGCCATCGAACTCGCCCAAAAGGGCGGCGTGATGCAGCCCAACCCAGCCGCCTTTGCCCTCCTCGATGTAAGACTTGAAGGCCGCCATCGCCTCCGGCTTCCAGCCATACGGCACAAAGTCCAATTGAAGAACAACTTGGTACCTGGCCAACAAGGCTTCGGTGATCAGGGCTGTGTTGGTGATGTAATCGACTTCAAACCCGTTGTCCTCCCCGCATTTCTTGAGCCAGGGCTTGGCTGCCTCGGTGAAAGCGATGTGGTGGCCCCCCGACTCCGCCAGGGCCAATACCCTGAATCTGCGTATGGATGGCGAGGGAGTTTGAGTCGGCTGGGCGAGGCTTGGCGTCGGAACTCCTGACAGCAGGATCGTGGCGTGAAGGGCGGCGAGCAAGCCCGATGCTCGCCCCCGGAACACCGAGAACGACGAACGATCTCGTCGTGGGAATGAACGTAATCCAACCGTGGTTTGCGGCCGTAGTTGTTGCGGCGTTATGCTCATCACGATCGAATCAGTCTCCGCCATAGTGCCCGGAATGGGCGGAATGTCAAGCCGTGAAATCCGGCCCGGTCCAACTGGGGCGCAGGACAGAATTCTTCGCACGCCCTGATTGTCCGGCCTTTTTGCCTCACTTTTATATAGCCACATATATACTGGGGAAGCACCTTCGTTGGCTCCGTTTCTGTTTAAACCATTTACGCCTCCCGGTTTGCTCCGGGCAGAATCGTCCGCACGACGCCGTCCACCAGCTTCATTTCGTGAAAGTTGATAATCAACCTGAACCTCTATGGCCGCGCCAATGGCAAGGTGGCTCAACTCATCAGCTTTCTTGAAAAGTGGGTGCGTGCGAATGGTGTACACCAAGGAAACGAAGAAAACGAAGAATCTTGTCCTGCCCCCGGTCCAACTGCCGGACTTTGTCCGCCGCGGCTTCATTGAATCCCTGCGTTGCTGGAATAATGACTAAGGGGAATCAGTCCAAAGCCGATCTCCTCTCCCGGCGCCCCTGCATTCCTCCTTCATCCGCAGAAACACCGATCGTGATTGGGTACTGCTCAACCTCCACGCCTTCAAAGCTGTGGGTTAGATTCACGTTCCAAAAGCCGTCTGGCCGCTGAACGGCTAGCGCATGCCCAGAGCGTCCAATAGCCGCACCAGTAGATAGCCAATTGCGCCGGCGGCTGGAATGGTCATAACCCAGGCCCACAAGATGCGCTCCGTGATGACCCAATCGAGCGCCCGAAGACTTCTGGCGCAGCCGACGCCCATGATGGCCGTCGTAATCGAATGCGTCGTCGAAACGGGCATGCCGAAGACTCCAGTCACGAGGAGAATCGTCGCTCCAGTCGTTTCCGCGGCGAACCCGTTGATTGGTTTCAAGCTGACCAGTCTGTGGCCAAGCGTCCTGATAATCTTCCAGCCGCCAATATAAGTTCCCAGCGCCATAGCCAGGCCGCACGACCATTTGATCCACGTGACGACTTCGAACTTCGGCGCCCGCAGGAATTGCAGCCACGGTGGCAGGTGCTCCAGTTGCCCTGCCTGCGTCGCTGCGAAGAGCGCCAGGGCCATGACGCCCATCGTTTTCTGGCCATCAGCGAATCCGTGCGACCAGGCCATGTAGGTGCAACTGAGCATCTGGAGTCTTCCAAACAAAGTGTTCACAAACGCCCGCCGCAACGGACGGACGAGCAAAAACAGGAGCCCCATGACGAGAAACCCTCCAACAAATCCAGCGATGGGCGACGAAACCATCGGAACGGCCACTTTGTGATAAATACCGTCGATCACGACCTTGCCCGTCCTCGGGTCGACGTTCGCGACCGACCATTTAAGCACCTTCCAGCTATGGGCGGAAGCCAAAGCGGCGCCGAACATGCCCCCGAGCAGAGAATGACTGGAACTGGCCGGCAACCCGAAATACCACGTCGTGACGTTCCAGATCGTTCCGGCGGTCATCGCACAAAAGATGGTCACCAACGTGACATGCCGGCTATCTACCAGACCCGACCCCACCGTCTCCGCCACCGCTGTCCCTCCGAGCGCGCCGACAAAATTCCAGAAGGCGCCCCAAATGACCGCCTGCCGGGCAGTCATCACCTTGGTGGCAACCACTGTAGCAATTGCATTGGCGGCATCGTGAAAGCCGTTAGTGTAGGTGAAGACCAACACCATCGCCAACGCAAGCAGAAGAAACATCAGACTCGACATCGCGTCACGTGCTCTTCAGGACAATTTGACAAATGGTGTTTCCCGCGTCCCGGCACCGGTCCACCACTTTTTCAAGCAGCTCGTACAGGTCTTTGAGAATAATCACTTTCAGGGCGTCGTGCTTGCGGCTGTAAAGCTCCGACTTGAACACCTGCAGAATCAACTCGTCGGCTTCACCCTCGACCCGCTGAAGGTTGGCGTTTTGTTCGGCAGTGTTCGCCATATTGAAGCCCCGCCGAAGCTCCTTCAACATCTGCACAGTGATGTCCGCCGCTTGTTCCAGAAGCTCAACATGTTTCGAAAAATCAATGTCGCGAAGCTCGTTTCGGGTTAGAACGTATCGCTGCGCAAATTTCTCCAATGTCTTGGGAATCTTGTAGAACGCATCGGACAGGGCCTCAATGTCCTCCCGTTCCAGAGACGTCACTGACACGCGGGCCAGTAGTTCGGTGAGCTGGGCACTGATCTTCTTCTCTTTGCGCCGTGGACTGATGAATTCATCCAGCGTGAGCGTGCGTGAGTTGCTCGCAATGGCGCGCTTCAAGGCTTGAACGCTGGCGCGGCATTCCTCCGCGCTGGCTTCCAGAAGCTCGAAGAATTGGTCGTCTCTGCTAAATACCTTTTGAAGCGAGAACATAGCGCCTGGCAGACTACAGAACCGGATTCCGTATGTCACCACATTTTTGTGCGCGTTGGAGCGGACACGCTCTGGCGTGAACGGCTTTCACAGCAGGTCCTTGGTCGGACTCGGAGTTTTGGCTTGATTCCACCCTGGGCGAAAGGTCTAACTTTACAGTGTGAAACAATGCACGCCATATTCATTCATCCTGGTCCCCGCCGTGCGCTGGGCTTCGCTTGCGTTTTGCCTGCTCTCGACCGGCTGTGGCAAAGGCGGCTCGGCCCACAAACTCACTCTCCAGATCAAGGGGTCCGACACGATGCTCAACCTCGCCCAGGGTTGGGCCGAGGAATACGGGAAGGTCGCGCCGGACGTGGCGGTGGAAGTCTCGGGCGGGGGTTCAGGCGTGGGGGTCGCCGCCCTGGTCAAGGGCACGATCGACATCTACAACGCCAGCCGCCAGATGAAACCGGAGGAGATTGAACAGGCCAGGAAAAACACCGGCAAAGAGCCTAAAGAAACCATCGTCGGCTATGACGCGGTGGCGATCTATGTTCACAAAAGCAACCCCCTGAACGAGATCACTCTCGACGAGATTGCTCAGATATTCGCCGAGGGCGGGACCATCGCCAGATGGTCCGACCTGGGCGTGAGAATCCCAGGCACTGATAGCGATAAGATCGTCCGCGTCAGCCGCCAATCGAACTCCGGCACCTATGAGTTCCTGCGCGACCGCGTGTTCAATAAGAACGACTTTAAACTCGGCTCGCTCGATATGAACGGCTCAAAGGAAGTAGTCGAACTGGTTGCCTCCACGCCTGCGGCCATCGGTTATAGTGGCATGGGCTACGCCACGGCAGCGGTGAAAACCCTCAAAGTCAAGAAGACGGCCGGCGACCCTGCCTACGACCCCAACGTGGCCACCACTTTGGCCGGAACCTACCCGCTTGCCAGGTCCCTTCAACTCTACACCCTGGGCGAGCCCCGGGGCGCGGCCAGAGCGTATATCGACTGGATTCTATCCGATGCCGGCCAAAGAATTGTCGAAGCCAGAGGCTACGTGCCGTTACCTGCGGCAGCACGTTTGAAACCCTGATGCCATGAGCGATTGGACAGGGCAGCGAACGAGACCCTCATCAATCGGGCGCCGGGGGTGATTGAACTGTGATTAGGCCAGAACCTATGTTGAGACCGCGACATGCCTCTTTTGAAGCACGCTCCAAGGCGTGGTGTGCCCGGATTGCTTGTTGTCTGCTGCTGGGCGCGCAGAGCGCGCGGCCCGAGGACGCGCGCCGCTTGCTCGAGTACGCGCCAGGGCCGCCAGACAACCCCCTCAAGGGGCTGGTCCCGTACGCCAGCGCCGGGGGGGAAAGCTTCCCCCACAGCATGGAGTTCTCCTATTTCCCGCTCTCGGCCCTCGTCACCGGCTATGATGTGTACGACTGGACGCCCCTCGAGAAACTCCTCAACGAGGCCGCCGGACGCGGCCACCAGGCCGTCTTCCGCGTCTTCCTCGAGTGGCCGGGCCGCGAGGGCTCGATTCCCGCGTTCCTCGTCAACGATGGATTGAAGGTTTTTAAGTTCAAAGACTCGAGCGTCGATCCGGCGACAGACAACCAGACGCCGGACTACACCAACCCGAAGCTGCGCGCGGTCTTGATGAGATTCATCGCCGCATTGGGCCGGAAGTATGATGGCGACCCTCGCATCGGTTTTATCACGGCCGGTCTGCTCGGGGGATGGGGGGAATGGCACGGAATGGCGCCGAGATACGATCTCTTTGCCGGCAAGGACTTGCAGGCCGCGGTGATGGATGCCTACGAAGCGGCCTTCGCGACTACGCGGATTCTCCTGCGGTATCCGACCGGGGGGGAAGGCTCTCAGCAGCTTGCCCCCAACGCGAAGCGAAGGTTCGGCTACCATGATGATTCGTTCGCCTGGGGCACCCTCGACACCGGCAGGCCCGGCGATTCCTGGTTCTTCATGGCCGCGCTGAGAACGGCTGGGCGCGAGACCCTGGACAAATGGAAGACCCAACCCATCGGCGGGGAAATTCGTCCTGAGGCCTGGGGCATCGTCTTCGACCCGAATCCGGCACGCAAGGAGGTCCAGGACTTCCCCCAATGCGTCGAGGCCACCCATGTGTCATGGCTTATGGACAGCGGCATGTTCCGCCAGAAGCAGGAAGCCGGCCGAATCCGGCGAGCCACCGAGGAGGTGCGGCGCATGGGCTATGATTTCTTCGTTCCCGCGGTCACGATCCCGCCCGCCAGGAACGGGAAATTGCTGGTGAGGGTGGAGCTCGTCAACCGTGGAGTCGCGCCGTTCTATTACGACTGGCCGGCGGAATTCGGGCTCATCGCAGCCGATGGCCGGATGACGAGGACGTGGGCGGGTTCGGGGAAGATCACCGGCTTGCTGCCTGGCGACGCCCCCAGAATCTGGGACGAGGCGCTCGATGTGGAGCGGCTTGCAGCCGGCAAGTACAAGCTCGCCATGCGAGTGCCCAACAGGCTCTCCAACGGCCATCCGCTCCGGTTTGCCAACAAGACCCAGGATGCCGATGCGCCAGGTTGGCTTACGCTCGCCCAGACCCTTCTCCAATGACGCCCCAGGTCTTGGCTGGCGGCGGGTTTGGTTTCCCTTCACCAATCCGATTTCCATACGCTCCCGCCTCATGAGCAGCGTTCAGTATCGCGGCCGATTGGCGCCCTCCCCGACGGGCTACCTGCACATCGGTCACGCTCGCACCTTCTGGATAGCCCGGCAAAGGGCCGAGGAGGCCCACGGCGTCCTGGTCCTGCGCAGCGACGATATCGACGCGGTTCGGGCAAAGATGTCCTTTGCCGAAGCGATGTTGGAGGACTTGCGCTGGCTGGGCTTTCGCTGGCAGGAGGGCCCCGATTGCGGCGGTGCTTTTGGACCCTACCAACAGAGCAAACGAAGGTCTTTCTACACGGCGGCGTTCGAGCAGCTTCAGGCCGCTGGTTGTCTTTATCCCTGCCGCTGCAGCAGGAGGGACGTCTTGCTCGCCCTCCAAGCCCCGCACGCCGCCGAGGAGGGGCCAATCTATCCGGGCACCTGCAGGCCAACCCCCCAGGCTGGGATTCCGAGCCAGGCGAGCAAGGCCCCTGCGGCCTCGAAATTGAACTGGCGTTTCCGTGTGCCGGACGGCCAGACCATCGAGTTTGTGGACGGCTTCTTCGGACGGCAGCAATTTGTCGCCGGCAAGGACTTTGGTGATTTCGTGGTCTGGCGGCATGACGATGTGCCCTCGTATCAGTTGTCCGTGGTGGTGGACGACGCCGCCATGCGCATCACCGAAGTTGTCCGAGGAGCGGACCTCCTGCTTTCAACCGCGCGCCAGTTGTTGCTTTATCGCGCCCTCGGCTATTCAACACCGGCCTTTTATCACTGTCCTCTGGTGACCGACGAGGCGGGAGTCCGCCTGGCCAAACGCCACGATTCTCTGAGCCTGCGGACTTTGCGCCGGCAGGGCGTCACTCCGGAAATGGTCCTGAAGAAGGGCCTCAGGCCCTGAACCAAAGTTCGGTTGAGCCGGCCTCCGCCCCGTCCTCCAGGCCCGCCCGCCGAGCCGTTTCCAGGGGAGTTTCCCGGCCCAACCGCTCAACCATTTCCTGGTGCGTTTCGTAGCTTAGATCGCAGGCCAGGGGAGCAAAACTGTGTTCCTGTCCGATTGTCTCAGCGGAGGCCGCGTACGCTGCATTTTCCAACAATTGCGTGCGTTCCTGGGCCGTCAATGAGGCGAGAAACTTCTTCCAGTCCGCTTCGGTGAACCCGAGGCTTACCCGGGCCACGATTGGTTCCTTTTTGGACATCACTCGTTTGGTTCCCTTTCTCTTTTTGGTTTTTCAGTTGGACTTCGCCTTTGAACTCTTGGGGATGGTTTCCCTAATCGAAATGCCGATTCTCGCCAACGCCTCGGGGTTGTGCCAAATCCACTCCCGGATGATCCACGACCCCACTTCCCCCGCGTTCTTTCCCGCCAGGCCGGCCGAGATCATTCGCGACAGAATTCGCGCTGTGACTTCGTCCACAGAAACCTGCAGTTTCACGGTTTCGACACCATTCCGCTTCATTCCAGGTGCATTCTATTTAGATTGCAATTGGATGTCAACGACTTTTTTGACGTTTTTTTCGACGGCCAAAACCGGCGGGAAGGACCTGCAGGAGAGGAGCCTAAGGAGTCTCTTGTAGGAGACGACGTGAGGAGTCTCTTGTAGGAGACGACGTGAGGAGTCTCTTGTAGGAGACGACGTGAGGAGTCTCTTGTAGGAGACGACGTGAGGAGTCTCTTGTAGGAGA